>Ga0209585_10000405_pt1 | contig 16545 bp, 17 predicted proteins | sample NGEPerone_FD_185491 | JGI IMG/M metagenome (GOLD analysis project Ga0209585, IMG submission 185491) | Arctic peat soil microbial communities from the Barrow Environmental Observatory site, Barrow, Alaska, USA - NGEE Permafrost154B-one... | ecosystem: Environmental > Terrestrial > Soil >... | reverse complement strand
GCTGGTTCTGCTTGACCGAGTACATGCAGCAGACCTTCGAGCACAACGGGTTGCCGGACGTCTTGTCGCGCGATCCGGTGCACGAGACGTAGGCGATGCGGTCGGGCACCTTCCCGTCGCCGGGCCGGAGAATCGTGTTGAACGGACGGGTCGGCGCGAGCAGGCGATCCATCTGCGTGCCCGTGATCACGTTCGCATAGGTGCCGTAGCCGTATTCCGGCTTCAGATCCGCGGCGAAGAGCTTGTAACCGGTCGAGACGACGACCGCGCCGACCGTGAAGTCCGTGGTCTTCTCGCGCTGGTCGAAGTTGATGGCGTCAGCGGGGCATGCCTTGACGCACTCCTGGCACTCCGAGCAGACGCCGCAGTCCATGCAGCCACCGGCACCGTCCCTCGCCTCTGCCTCGGTCATCGCGGGCTCGAGCTCGCCGAAGCTCGAAGGAGCGGGCGAGAAGGTGGTGCCCGCGACGACGGGCTCACGGTCGGAGTACTTCGTCTGGCGGGCCATGACCTCGGTCTTGTCCACCACCCAGAGCAGGTCGTCCAGCGCTGGGAAGGTGCCGAGCGCGCGACCCTGGACGAAGTTGTCGATGGAGAAGGCGGCGCGCCGACCGGCGCCGACCGCCCGGGTGATGTCGCTCGCGCCGGACGTGACGTCACCGGCTGCGAACAGGTACGGGACCTCTGTCTGCAGGGTTGTCGGGTCGACGGTGATCCGGTTGCCGTTGGCGACACCTGTCAGGCCCTTGAACGGGGCCGTGTCGGGCGCCATCCCGATGGCCGAGATCACTGCCTCGCAGGGGATCACGAACTCGCTGCCCGCGACCGGCTCGGGGCGGCGACGGCCGGAGGCGTCGGGCTGACCGAGCACCATCTTCTGGCAGCGCAAGCCGCTCACCGCGCCGGCTGTGTTGCTGACAACCGATACCGGTGCGACGAGGAACTCGAAGGCGACGCCTTCCTTCTCGGCGTCATCGACCTCGGCGATGTGGGCGGGCATCTCCTCGCGACCGCGCCGGTAGGCGACCTTGACCTCGAGCGCACCGAGGCGTCGAGCCGTTCGTGCGGTGTCCATCGCGACGTTGCCGCCGCCGACGATCACGACGCGCTTGCCGGTCAGGGCGGGTGCCTCGCCGAGGCTCACCTGCCGCAGGTAGTCCAGCCCGGTGAGCACGCCGTCGGACTCTTCGCCCGGCACGCCGAGCGAGGTCGCCAGCGGCGTACCGGTCGCCAGCAGCACGGCGTCGTAGCCCTCGGCCTTGAGCGCCTCGAGGTCATGCACGGCCGTGGAGGTGACGATCTCGACACCGATCCCCGTGACGTTGGCGATGTCCTGCTCGACGACCTCCTGCGGAAGCCGGTAGGTGGGCAGGGCGTGGCGCAAGAAGCCACCGGCCTGGGCCTCGGCCTCCAGGATCCGCACCTGGTAGCCAAGGCGTGCAAGCTGCCAGGCCGCGGTCAGACCGGCTGGCCCGGAGCCGACGATCGCGACGCTCTTGCCATTGGGTTCTGGGCGTTCGATGCCAGCGTCGCCCATCTCGTCGTAGTGGCGGTCGGCGACGAAGCGCTTGAGGCGGCGGATAGGGATAGCCGCCTCAAGGTCCCCGCGGCTGCACTCGCTCTCGCACGGCGCGTAGCACGCTCTTCCCAGTGTGCCGACCAGCGGCGTTGCCTCCAGGATCAGCTGGAACGCTTCCTCGTACTTGCCGCTGCGGATGAGGGAGACGTAGCCGTGTGCCTTGATGCCCGCAGGGCAGGTGTCGATGCACGGGGAGGTGCCGGCCCGCTGGATGACGGCCTTCTTCGGCACGGCCTGCGGGAAGGCGATGTATGCGGCACGGCGCGCGACCAGGTTGTAGTTGAACTGGTCGGGGACCGCGACGGTGCAGGCTGTCTCGCACTTGGCGCAGCCGGTGCAGGCTGCCCAGTCGACGAACGTGGGGTTCTCCCTCACCTTCGCGTGGAACAAACCGCCTGCGTCCCGTTCGATACCCAGGACCTCGCTGTAGTTCTTGGTGGTGATGTTGGGGTGGTTGATGGTCGACGACATCTTCGGGCCGGAGATGCAGCTGGCGCAGTCGAGGGTCGGGAAGACCTTGCTGAGCAGGATCATCCGTCCGCCGACGCTGGCCTCTTTCTCGACCAGCAGGACCTTGTGGCCCATGTCGGCGAGCTTGATCGACGACTCCATCCCACCAATGCCGCTGCCGATCACCAGGACGTCGTAGTCCGTCTGCGTTGCTAGTTCGTTGTCCATCTGTGGCTCCAAGTTCGTTATCCGTCAGCGCCGCCCCACAAGCCCGGCGAGGTCCTCGAAAGGCGAGGTCCGCGAAGAGCGAGGACCTGGCCTGAGTTGTCCTACCTGAGTTGTCCTAGATGAAGAGGTTGACCCTCGCCTCGTCCGTGTCGCCCAGGTAGCTCGCAACCCCGGCGAACTCGAGACCGTCGATGAGCTCCTCTTTCTTGAGCCCCATCACGTCCATGGACATGGTGCAGGCGACCATCTTGACGCCCTGTTCCCTCGCAGAGGCGATGAGATCTTCCAGGGGCATGACCTTCTGCTCCCGCATCGCCCGTCGCATGAGCTTGGGACCTACCCCGGCGAAGTTCATGTGCGACATTGCCAGGCGTCCTGGACCCCGGGGCATCATGGTGGAGAAGGCCTTCTGCAGGGGAGTCTTGCCGCTGGTCGCCACCTTCTCGGGGCGCCGTATGGCGTTGAGGCCCCAGAACGTGAAGAACATCGTGACTTCGTCGTCCATCGCCGCCGCACCATTGGCGATGACGAACGCCGCCATCACCTTGTCGAACTCCCCGCTGAACAGGATGATCGTCTTTCGTGTCGTGGTCTCCACCGTCTCGGCTTCTCTCTCCAGCTTCTCGTCAATCATGATGCGACCGCGGAGATGGGGCCGAGCTTCGTCAGCGTCGCCGAGAACTCCCGCATGTAGCCGACGAACGGCTCAGCACACACCGAGCACAACGCGGCCATCTTCAGCCGCTGGGGCGCGATCCCCTTGGCCTTCATCAGCTCCTGCGCCTGCTCGATGATCCGGCCCGTCCGTTTCCCGCAGTCGTCCAGCAGTGCGCACTCGTCCCCGTCGGAGCCGATGAACACCCCGTCGAGCCCTTGCTCGAAGGCGTGCAGGATCCATCCGGGCTTGAGCCCGCTGCTGCATGGGACGCTCATTGTCGAGACCTGGGCCGGGTAGTGCATGTGCCTACTCCCGGCCAGGTCGATGCCGGGATCGGAGATGTTGTTCGTCGAGAAGACGAGGATCCTTGGCTTGAACCCGGTCGCGGTAGCAGTGGACACGGTCAGCTCACTTCATCTTCCGCAGGAACAGCTGCAGGTAGCCGGCGTCGTCGATCGAACCGAGGAAGTCGTGACCCATCTTCTTGCACCACGCGGGCAGGTCCTTGAGCGTTCCGGTGTCGGAGGCGAGCACTTCCATGACCCCGCCGACAGGGATACTGCCGATGGCCTTCTTGGCCGCCAGGATCGGTCCCGGGCACGAGGTGGCCCGCGCGTCGACTACCTGATCGGACTTCAGCTCTCTGAGCTCCTCGACTGCAACTGTCATGGTCGTTCCTTCTGGATGGGGCGCGTGAAGATGCGCTGTGGTGTCGTCTTCTGCGTCTGGATCGACGCACTAAAAACATACCCCTAGGGGTAAGGGCAAATACCCTCATAGGTAATGGCGTACGAGTGCTGCAGGGACGCCCGCGCCGACATCGCAGACGCAGAGCTTGACGATCGTGCACAACCAAGCCGTGTGCCGCAAGGGTCCACACCGACGACTCGGTTCTCCCTAGGGCCAAAGGTCCCTATTACCCCATGGGGTATGTCACAAAAGTATCTTCAACCGAGACAGGCTGAGGGCAGGTCGAACCAGCGCAGATGCTCGAAGTCTGCGGACAGCTGGCCTTGCGTCGGCTCCCCAGATGCAGGCGTGGCTGCCTCGAACGTGACCCTGGCTTCCGCGAGGTAGCGCTGCAGCTCGGACTCCGGCGCGCGGTCCTTGTGGCGCGGGAACTGCATCGCGCCCTGCGCGTCATACGTCACCTGGCTCAGTCGCAGCGGAGGCTCGGCTGGTCCCTTACGGTGCCGCCAGAGCCCCGTGCTCGGCTCGAACCGGTAGTCGCCCATCAGACGCCACCCGTCTGTCGCCACGAGCCGCACAGCCTCGACCACGTAGGAGAAGACCGCCTCGGAGATGAAGTAGTTGAAGTTCACCCGGACCCAGCCGGGCTTGATCCCCTCGCACCCTTGGGTGATCTCCCTGTCGAACTCCCGGGACTGGTCCAGGTCGATGCCCAGCAGCCGGTGTCCATACGGGCCGGCACAGGAGCAGCCGCCGCGGGACTGGATCCCGAACAGGTCGTTGAGCAGGGCGACGACGAAGTTGTGGTGCAGGTACCGCCCGCTGGGTGCACGCACGACGAAAGAGAGGATCGACAGGCGCTCCGCCTCGAGGTTTCCCAAGATCTGGATCGACGGCTCCTGCAGCCAAGCCTTGACTGCACGTCGCAGGAAGGCTTCCTCGTGCGAACGGATCACGTCCACCCCCACGGCCCGTTTCAGCTGGAACACCAACCCGGCGCGGATGGCCTCGACGATGGCAGGGGTTCCGCCTTCCTCCCTCTGAACCGGATCGTCGAGGTAGCGGTGGTCGCTCGGGTTGACATAGGCCACGGTGCCGCCGCCCGGGACGTCAGGCACCCGGTTTCGCAGCAGCTCGCGCCGCGCGACCAGGACACCTGGGGTGCTGGGGCCGCCGATCAGCTTGTGCGGGCTGAGGAAGATCGCGTCCTTGTAGCACAGCGGGTCGCGCCCCGGTCCGCCATACATCTCGATGGCGACGTAGGGAGCGGCCGCGGCGAAGTCCCAGAAGGACAGCGCGCCATGGCGATGCAACAGGGCAGAGATGCCATGGCTGTCACTGACGATGCCGGTGACGTTGCTGGCGGCCGAGAACGAGCCGATCCGCAGTGGCCGGTGTGCGTACTTCACCAGCTCCCGTTCGAGCTGGACGGCGTCGATGTGCCCGTCGGCATCCTGGGGAATCACCACTACGTCGGCGATCGACTCGCGCCAGGGCAGCTCGTTGGAGTGGTGTTCGAAGGGTCCGGTGAACACGACGGGGCGCAGGCCGGCGGGGATGCTGTCGCTCAGGTGATAGGTGTCGTCCAGGTTTGACGGGATGCGCAGCCCCAGGATGCCGACCAGCTTGTCGATCGCCCCCGTGCATCCGGACCCGGCGAAGATGACCGCAGTGTCCTCGTCCCCACCAACCGCGTCGCGGATGATCGCACGGGCGTCCTCTCGAAGCCGCGTGGTTTGCAGGCCGGTGCCGCTGGACTCGGTGTGGGTGTTGGCGTAGCGAGGCAGTACCTCGTCCCGGATGAAGTCCTCGATGAAGGTCAGGGCCCGGCCCGAGGCGGTGTAGTCGGCGTAGGTCACGCGGCGTGGTCCGTACGGCCCGGGCAGCACCTGGTCGTCGCCGATGACGGACTTGCGGACTCGGGCCAGCAACGGACTCTGGATCGGCTTACGATCGCTCATGCAGCGAGCGTATGCCGGGTGGTCACCGGTGGGTCGGGACCAAGGACCCGGCCCGTGGCGGAATACCCATAGGGGTATATAGGTTGGAGTCCACATGAGCAGCGAAGTCACGATCGGCATGACCACGCAGGCCGACGTCGCCGACGGACGACCGATGCGGGTCGAGCACCGCGGCGGGGACCGGTTCGACATCAGCGTCCGCGGCCACATCATCGCCGTCGACCAGCCCGTCAGGGACGGTGGCGATGACACGGCTCCCACGCCGACCGAGCTGTTCGTGGCGAGCCTCGCCTCATGCGTGGCTTTCTACGCGCGCCGTTACCTGGCCCGGCACCACCTGCCGACGGAAGGTCTGGCGGTCGAAGCGACGTTCGACATGGGATCAAGACCTGCTCGCGTCGCCGGGATCACGCTGCGAGTCATCCTTCCTGACGGTGTCCCAGCCGAACGTCGTGACGCACTGCTGGCCGTTGCCACGCACTGCACCGTGCACAACACGCTGGAAACGACGCCCGATGTCTCGATCACCTTGTCGGACACCCCAGCCGGCTAGCCGCGGTCTCACCTGATCGGCGGTGCGCCCAGGGTTGTGGCACGAGAGGCTCGTCAGCGCCTGGCGGCGGTGACGGGCAGCGTGATCTCGAACCTTGCGCCCGTGCCGGGTCCGTCGCTGTGGCCCGTCAACTCTCCGTGGTGGGCCGTAACGATCACCTTGGCGATGGTCAGCCCGATGCCGCTGCCGGCGCCGCTTGCGGTGCGCGAGGAGTCGCCCCGGTAGAAGCGCTCGAACAGCTCGGCGGCATGGTCGGGGTCGAAACCCTCTCCGGTGTCGGCCACCACGATCCGGCACTGGTTGCCGTGTCGGGTGGTGGCGAGCGTGACGGTGCCCCCTCGGGCGGTATGCCGTAGGGCGTTGTCCAGGAGTGCCCCCAGCACTTCGGCGAGGCGGTCTGGGTCGACCAGGACCAGACCGGCCGCATCGCCGTGGTTGGTCGTGAGGCTGATGCCTTTGGCCTCGAATCGCGGGCGGGCCGCGGTCACCGAGCCGCTGACGACGTCCTCGATCGGGATCAGGACCGGGTTGAGGTTCAGCTGGCGCTCCTCCGCCCGCGATACGGCAGACAGGTCGCCGACGAGCCGGTGCAGCCGCTGCGACTGCTCGGTCAGGGTCGCCAGGGTCGTCGGGTCGCTGGGCAGGATGCCATCGGTGACCGCCTCGATCGTGGCTTCGATCGAGGCCAGGGGGGTTCGCAGCTCGTGGGCCAGGTCGGCCAGCAGGCGCCGGCGGGTCTGTTCGGTGGTCGCCAACCGGCGGGCCATGGTGTTGAACGAGGTGGTCAGCTGGTCGAACTCGGGCCCAAGACCCGGTTGCCGAAGGCGGGTCTGGTAGTCGCCGTCGGCGATCCGGTACGCGGCCCCGGAAGCTTCGGCGACCGGGGCGGCAAGTCGCCGCGCCACGAGCCAGGTCACGACCAGAGCGACAACCAGGGCGACGAGCACTCCCACGGCCAGGGCGATGAACACCGCACTTGCGAAGGCCTCGTCGATGTAGATGTGGGTCTGTGCGGACATCGGTGGCTGGACCTGGGTCAGGTGCGCGTGGAACGCAGGCTCGGCGACGAGCAGCACCGCGACCAGCATGGTGGCTGCGCCGCCGATGACGACCAGGCCCATCGCGGCAAAGAGTCGCCACGTCAGACCGAGGCCAGGCAGGTGTGGCTGGCGAGCCGATTTCTGGGCCTTCACCCGAGCTTCACCCGGGACCCATCCGGTAGCCGACGCCGCGAATGGTCACGACAAACCGCGGCGTGACGGCGTCGTCTGCGAGCTTGCTCCGGATGTGGGCTATGTGAATGTCGACGAGGTGCTCGTCACCCACCCAGTCCGGGCCCCAGACCCGCTCTATGAGCTGGCGGCGGGTGTAGGCGAGGTTGGGTCGTTCGGTCAGGGCGTCCAGCAGGTCGAACTCGATGCGGGTCAGCTCCACGGGAGTCTGCCCTACGTAGACCTGCCGGGACTGCGGGTCCAAACGCAGGTCTCCAACCGTGCGCACCTGCGGCTCGATTCCGGTGGGGGCGCTCATGCGGGGTCGGCGGAGCAGGCCGCGGATGCGGGCGGTCAGCTCCCGCGGCGAAAACGGTTTGGTCATGTAGTCATCCGCCCCGACGGACAGGCCGATGAGCGTGTCGACCTCTTCGCTGCGCGCGGTGAGCATGATCACGTAGGCGTCGGTGAAGGTGCGCAGCTGACGGCATACCTCGATGCCGTCGATGCCCGGCAACATGAGGTCGAGCACGATCACGTCGGGTGGGTCGCTCCTGGCCGCGGCCAGGGCCTGCTCGCCATCGGCTGCCGTGGTCACCACGAACCCCTCGTTCTCGAGGTAGCCGGAGACCACCCGGGTCAGGCTGGGCTCGTCGTCCACGACCAGCGCCCGGACAGGGGTGCCGGTCGAGGACGACGGCGCTGGCATCTGCGGAATCAGGAGTCCTCCCTGGCGATGAACGTCCTGTGCCAGGTGTGGGGACGTCGCACCGCGGTCACGGTTTGTCGCGCTGGGCGGCGACGAGGGCAGCCCGTGCGGCCTGCCAAGCCGCCAGGTCGATATCGCCGCTGGCCAGCCGGCGGTCGAGGATCTCCAGTGCCGACTCACCTGCCGTGCGGGTCGTCCCGCTGCCGCTGCCGGGCAGCAATCGAGAGACCAGCCACACGATCAGCCCGAGCAGGACAAGCCAGAACAAACCCATGGCAAGCCATCCGACCGGACCCATTCCGCCGCCGTACCAACCCATCATGGTGAACTCCTTCTTCGTCTGCCTAGTTTCTTGGGGCTACATCCAGCGTGGCGCCGAGGTGCTGCGTTCACAGCGAGAAATCATAAAGAAATGATGAAGAAAGTCTGGCTCGCCCGGCGGTTCGCCGGCCGAGGTGGCGGTCAAGGGGTGGTCACGCTCACGGCCCGCAGCTAGGAGACGAGGGGCTCGCCGACGAGCTCGATCTCGGCCTCGCGCATCGCCGCGAGTGCGGCGTCGGTGGTCTGACGGGCCACCCCAGCCGTCATGTTGAGCAACACGGTCGTCTCGAAGCCCTCCTCGGCGGCGTCCAGAGCTGTCGCCCGTACGCAGTGGTCGGTGGCGATGCCGACGATGTCAACCTGCTCGATCGCCCTGTCCCGCAACCAGTCTGCGAGAGCGACTCGGCTGTCGCCCTCCGTCGTGAAACCCTCAAAACCGCTGTATGCCGCCGAATGGTGGCCTTTGCGGAAGACTGCCTCGACCTGCTCGAAGGCCGCCTCCGCGGCCGGGTGGAAGAGCGCCCCGTCCGTGCCGATCCTGCAGTGAGCGGGCCAGGTGTTGATGTAGTCAGGGTCCTCGGCGAAGTGCGCGCCGGGGTTGTCGTGCCAGTCGGCGGTGGCGACGATCGCGGCGTACTCGTCGCCATGGCTGAGAACGTGTGCGCTGATCCGTCGTGCGACCTCGGCGCCGCCGGCCACGGCGAGGGACCCGCCCTCGCAGAAGTCGTTCTGCACGTCGACCAGGATCAACGCTCGAGTGAGGTTGGCGGACATGGATCCAACGCTAGCCGAGGCGGATCAGTGTTGTTCGCCCTCGAAGTCGGTCACGATGGCCGGCCCACCCCGCGAGAGCTTCAGTGCCCACGGCGGCAGCTCGGCACGCGACAGCTCGTGGCGACTTCGTGCGGCCTCCAGAGACAGGTTAGCGACGATCTCGCCGTCACGCATCAGCTCGACCAGCAGGGGGCGGGCGTCGGGTGAGGGACTGCCGTCGTTGACGGGCATCAAGCCGATCCCGATCACCTCCGCCTCAGCCACACCGCAGGCGTCCAGCCGACGCATGGCCCACTTGCGGCCACCAACCGAGATCTTGTCCTTGCTCATCTTGGCCACGTCGATCAGCTGCCCCGCCTCATCCTCGCGGGCGACCAGCTTGTAGACGAGACCCACCGTGGGCGCGCCCGATCCCGTGACGAGGGCTGTCCCGACGCCGTAGGCGTTGACGGGTGCGGCGGCCAGCGCAGCGATCGAGTGCTCGTCGAGATCAGAGGTCACGACGATGCGAGTGTTGTTTGCCCCCAACGCATCCAGCTGAGCGCGGACCTGACGGGCCTGGACGAGCAGGTCGCCAGAGTCGAGCCGGACGGCGCCGAGCCCGACACCGGCGACTTCGACGGCAAGGCTGACCGCAGCCGTGACGTCATAGGTGTCAACGAGGAGCGTGGTGCCCACCCCCAGGCTCGCGACCTGCGCCTCGAACGCCGCCCGTTCGTCGTCGTGCAGCAGCGTGAACGCATGGGCGCTCGTGCCCTTGGTGGGCACCCCATAGGCGCGCCCGGCTTCAAGGTTGCTGGTGGTTGCGAATCCCGCGACGTATGCCGCCCGGGCAGCGGCCACGGCCGCCCACTCGTGCGTTCGGCGAGACCCCATCTCGATGCAGGGGCGGTCACCGGCGGCGTTGGTCATCCGGGAGGCCGCCGACGCAATTGCCGAATCGTGGTTCAGGATCGACAGCAGCACGGTCTCCAGGACGACCGACTCCGCGAACGTGCCCTCGACCATGAGCAGCGGAGACCTGGGGAAGAAACACTCGCCCTCGGCATACCCGCTGATGTTGCCGGTGAAGCGGTAGTTCGACAGGTATTCCAGGGTCAGGGAGTCCACGACGTCGTGATCGCGCAGCCACTCGATCTCGGCGTCGTCGAACCGGAAGTCGAGGACTGCCTGGAGCAGACGCCCGGTGCCCGCGACCACGCCGTAACGACGGCCCTCCGGGAGCCTCCTGGCGAACACCTCGAAGATGCAGCGTCGAGACGCCGCGCCACTGCGCAATGCGGCCTGGAGCATGGTGAGCTCGTAGTGGTCGGTCAACAGCGCGGTGCTGGTTGGTCCGGCGCTCGTTGGTGTGGTGCTGGTTGATGAGGTACTGGTCACAGCTCGCAGCCTATTGTGGAGCCGTGTCTATTGCCCCCGCCGAGCTGTCTCGCACCGAGATTGCCGAGGACACGTCGTTGGACTCGCCCTGGATCACGCTCGTGTGGAACGACCCGGTGAACCTGATGTCCTACGTGACATATGTCTTCCAGACGTACTTCGGCTACTCGCGTGAGAAGGCCGAGAAGCTCATGCTCGACGTGCACCAGAAGGGCAGGGCTGTCGTGTCGAACGGCCCGCGCGAGACGATGGAGCGCGATACCGAGGCGTTGCAGGGCTATGGGCTCTGGGCAACCTTCCAGAAGGATGAGTGAGTGGCAAAAGCCTTCAAGCGCAAGGGCGATCGATTCGTTGCCCGACTCGATAACGTCGAGCGCGAGGTCGTCGTGGGGCTCCTGCAACAGACCCAGGACTTCCTCGAGCCGGCACATCGGGAGCCGACCGGGGACCCGTTCGACGACCTTGTGGCCACCCTCGGAGTGCGACCGCTGGGCGACCCGGCGCTCACCCCACAGGCGCCCTTCGACCCCGCCCTCGAGCGGCTGTTGCCGACCGCCAATCGTGAGGACCCGGCGTTGGCAGCCGAGTTCCGTCGACTGACCGAGCACGGTCTGCGTGAGCGCAAGACGGCCAACCTGGCGACGGCGATCGACACGCTGCTCGCCGCAGACGGCGACAAGGTCAGGCTGGACCAGGCGGAGGCGCAGGCGATGGTGGTCGCGCTGACGGACGTACGGCTGCTGCTGGGGGAGCGGCTGGGGCTACGGACCGACGATGATGCGGATGCGCTCCAGGACCGGCTCGAGGCGGCGTCGGAGGATGACCCCCAGCTCTACCTGGCGGCGTACTACGACTTCATGACGTGGCTTCAGGAGTCCCTCACCCAAGCCCTCATGTCCTGAGCCGGTTCAGCGCGAAGGAAAGTGGGTGCTGGGACGCCCACATTCCTTCGCCATGACCCAGCGGGCGACCGCCGGCGCTCGTTGTCCACAACCGCCCAACCCCTCGTCCCACCGTTCACATGGGGGCTACACGCTCTGGCGCCGGTGGTCGCGACCTGGTCAGGGTGAGCAGATGCAGAGTGCCACGATGAGCCGGGTTGAGGCGTTGGCCGGGGCGCAGTTCGGCATTCTGACCCGAGCCCAGTGTCTGGGTCTGGGGATGACACCTGACGCCATCAGGTGGCTGCTCCGATCCGGTCGGTGGCGGCGTGTGCACCACGGTGTCTATGCCGAACACGTCGGCAGCCTCGACTGGCACGCCCGTGTCAGTGCCGCGTTGTTGTCCTGCGGAGATGGCGCGGTCGCGTCGCATCGCACGGCCGCTCGGCTCCATGGACTGTTGGACCACGACCCCCACGACATTGAGGTGTTGATACCGGCCAACCGCCGCATCATCCGACCAGGGCCGATCGCTTTGGCCACTCAGATTTCGGCGCCACGGCGGATTGCAGCGCCCACCCGGATCGCAGTGGCGACGTGTGTCGAGGTCGCCAGCCGCACGGCATCTTCCTCGTGGCCGTCACGGACCACGGTCGAGGACACTGTGCTGGACATGGCCGAGTGCGGCAGTGCCGACGATGCGATCTCTTGGGTGAGCAAGGCGTGCCAGCGTCGCCGGACGACCACTGCTCGGCTGTCGGAGGCGTTGGACCAGCGCACCCGTCACCGCTGGCGGGAGCTGTTGGTCGATGCACTCGGTGACGTGGCAGATGGGGTCGAGAGCGTCCTCGAGTACCGCTACGTCCGACGTGTCGAGCGACCGCACGGTCTGCCCCGGGCGCGGCGACAACGGATCACGGTGATCGGAGGCCGCCGGCGCCGCACCGACAACGAGTACGAGCCCTTCGGCGTTGTCGTCGAGCTTGACGGCCGCCTTGGCCACGAGGGTGACGGCGTGTTTCGTGACCGCACCAGGGACAACGACACGACGATCGGCGGCAAGGTCACGCTTCGGTTCGGACCACAGTCACGCTGAAGGAAAGTGGGTGCTGGGACGCCCACATTCCTTCGCCGTGACCGGGGATACAACGTCGGCGGGCTCCCGCGGCTACGCTCGGCTGCGTGGCTGACGCACCGATCGGGATCTTCGACAGCAGCTTCGGCGGACTGACAGTTGCCCGTGCCGTCCTGGACCAGCTGCCGCACGAGTCCGTCATCTACCTGGGTGACACCGCCCGTCAGCCCTACGGACCGCGTCCGATCGCCGAGATCCGCAAGTTCTCCCTCGAATGCCTCGACCGTCTCGTGGATCGCGGGGTCAAAGCCCTGGTGATCGCCTGCAACTCTGCCTCGGCCGCTGTGCTCCACGACGCTCGCGAGCGCTATGACGTCCCCGTCATCGAGGTCATCCGTCCCGCGGTCCGCCGAGCCGTCGCCGCCACCCGCAACAACAAGGTCGGCGTCATCTCCACGAAGGCGACGCATCAGAGCAAGGCCTACATCGACTCCTTCGCGGCAGCCCCGCAGATCACGGTCACGAGCCGACCCTGCCCGCGGTTCGTCGAGTTCGTCGAGTCCGGTGTCACCTCTGGCGATGAGCTGCTCACCGTTGCGCGCTCCTACCTCGAGCCCGTCGCGGCCAAGGGCGTCGACACGCTCATCCTCGGATGCACGCACTACCCACTACTGACCGGCGTCATCTCGTACGTGATGGGCGAGAACGTCACCTTGGTCTCTTCGGCCGAGGAGACCGCCAAGGACGTATTCCGGTTGCTCGCCGACACTCGAACGCTGCGGCCCGACCACCTGCCGCCGCCGAAACATGAGTTCCTCACGACCGGGGACCCGATGGAGTTCGAACGGCTCGCCCGCCGGTTCCTCGGGCCCGAGGTCGTGCGCGCCAGCTCCGATCCTGTGGCGTCGGCACGATGAGGCTGACCATCGTCGGGTGCTCCGGATCTTTCGCAGGGCCAAGCTCGCCGGCGTCCTGCTATCTCGTCCAGGCCGAGCACGAGGGTCGTACCTGGAACCTCGTTCTCGACCTCGGCAACGGCGCTTTGGGGGCGCTGCAACGGCACATCGACCCGTTGGCCATCGACGCCGTCGTGCTGACCCATCTGCACTCAGACCACTGCCTCGACCTCTGCGGCCTCTACGTCGTCCAGAAGTACTGCCCGACCGTCGCGCCCCGCAGCCGGATCCTCGTCTATGGCCCCCGACGTACCGGCGAACGCATGGCCCGTGCCTATGACATGACGCCGCCCGACGGCATGCACAACGAGTTCGACTTCCGTGAGCTGGTCGATCGTGAGGCCGTCCGGATCGGGCCCTTCAGCGTCACCCCTCACCTGGTCAACCACCCGGCAGAGGCTTATGGCATCCGGGTCGAGGCCGATGGCGAGGTGCTGGCCTACACCGGCGACACGGACACCTGCGACGGCCTGAAACTGTTGTTCCACAACGCATCTCTGGTTCTGACGGACTCGGCGTTCGTCGATGGCCGCGACGTGGCACGGGACATCCACCTGTCCGGCAGTCGGGCAGCGCAGGCCGCGGTCGATGCCGGGGGAGTGAAGCGCCTGATGCTCACGCACATCCCCCCGTGGAACGACCCCGCCGTATGCCGTGCCCAGGCCGCCGCTGTGTGGCCGGGTGACGTCGAGCTGGCCGAGCCAGACGCCGTCTACGATCTCTGAACCGGACGCCGCACACCACCGCCGAACCAGACGCGCTACACCATCGTCCGAACCAGGCGTGTACACGATCTCGACACTCGAGCGCCTAGCCTTGGGCACATGACTTCCACCAATGTCCGTCACGATGGCCGCAATCCCAACCAGCTTCGCGACATCGTGATCACCCGCAACTGGCTCGACCACGCCGAGGGCAGCGTCCTCGTGGAGTTCGGCAAGACCCGCGTGCTGTGTGCGGCGTCATTCACCCAGGGCGTGCCGCGTTGGCGCAAGGGCAGCGGCGAAGGCTGGGTCACCGCTGAGTACGCGATGTTGCCGAGGGCCACGAACACCCGCTCCGACCGTGAGTCGGTCAAAGGCCGCATCGGCGGTCGCACCCATGAGATCTCGCGTCTGATTGGTCGCAGCATGCGGGCCGTCGTCGACACCAAAGCGTTGGGGGAGAACACGATCATCCTCGACTGCGACGTTCTGCAGGCCGACGGTGGCACTCGGACCGCCGCGATCACCGGCGCCTACGTCGCGCTGGCCGACGCCATCGAGACCGGTCGTCGCACTGGCGCCATCGGCAAGAACGCCCAGCCGCTCAAGGGCTCGGTCGTGGCCGTCAGCGTCGGCGTCGTCAAGGGTGTGCCGCTGCTGGACCTTGACTATCCGGAGGACTCCACCGCAGACACCGACATGAACGTGGTCCTGACGGGGACTGGCGCCTTTATCGAGATCCAGGGCACGGCCGAGGCCGAGCCGTTCGACCGGGACGTGCTCAATGCGCTGCTCGACCTGGCCACCCGTGGTTGCGCCGAGCTCACCAAGCTGCAGCTGGTGGCCCTTGCGCAGGTCTTCGAGTGACGGTCCCAGAGTGACGGTCCCAGCGTGACGAAGATCGTTCTGGCGACCCGCAACGCCCACAAGGTCGTCGAGCTGCGTGAGATCCTGGCCGGCCTCGTGGAGGAGATCGGCCTCGAGATCGTGGGTGTCTCCGAGTTCCCGGACGTCGAGGACGTCGTGGAGGACGGCGTCACGTTCGCTCAGAACGCGACCCTCAAGGCCGTTGCCGTGGCCAGGGCGACTGGGCTGCCGGCCATCGCCGACGACTCCGGCCTGGCCGTGGACGTTCTCGGTGGCGCGCCGGGCATCTTCAGCGCCCGATGGGCTGGGGAACATGGAGGCGACCGCGCCAACGTCGACCTCCTGCTCAGTCAGCTCGACGACGTCAAGGACGAGCATCGTGGTGCCGGGTTTGTCTGTGCGGCGGTTCTTGCGATGCCCGACGGCAGGGTGTTCCTCCGTGAGGGGCAGGTGCGCGGCACCCTGACCCGGGCACCACGTGGCACGAACGGTTTCGGTTATGACCCGATTCTCCTGGTCGACGGCGACACGCAGACGCTCGCGGAGTACGACAGCGGCCAGAAGAACGCGATCTCTCACCGCGGCAAGGCTCTTCGCGCGTTGGAGGCTGATCTGCGAGAGGCTCTTCGTTGAACCGGGTGGGTCTCGCGACCGTTAGCACCTTGTGACGCATAGCAGGGGCTCAGAGACAGCGGTCCCATGGCACGCTTCTCAGATGAAGCGGTCGTGGTCGGCACTTGTCGGTATCGTCGCCGGGGCACTCACGCTGGGTGTCGCCACGCTGCTGGCCGGCTTGATGACCAGAACAGGGCTCGCGACCGGCACCCCGTCGCCGGTGGTCGCGGTCGGTGGCGTGTTCGTCGATCACACCCCCCCGTGGTTGAAGAACTTCGCGGTCTCGACCTTCGGCACCAACGACAAGCTGGCTCTGTTCATCGGGATGGCGGTGGTCCTCACCGCGGCCTGTGCGGTCATGGGAGTCCTTGGGGCACGGCGGCAGACGGCGGGCTTGGTGGTCTTTGTCGTGGTCGGCGCCATCGGAGCGCTGGCGGTTGTCTCACGTCCCCATTCGGGCAGCTTCGACATCCTTCCCACCATGATCGGCATCGCTGCCGGTCTCTGGGCTTTGTCGGCGCTGTGGCCGCAGGGGGCCAAAGCGGCCGCCGGGACCGGCATCGACCGGCGCCGTTTTCTCGTGGGGGGAGCCGGCGTCGCCGCCGCTGCTGCCACGGCTGCCGCGATTGGTCAGTCGCTAGGGCAGGGCGCCGCCCAAGCGGCTGAATCTCGTTCTGCTATAAGGCTTCCCAAGGGGGTCAACCCGGTTGTCATCCTGCCTGGCGCGCAGCTGGACGTCAAGGGCATCACGCCATACGTCATGCCCAACGATGCCTTCTACCGCATCGACACGGCGCTGGTCGTGCCGCAGCTCGACACCGCGGGCTGGTCGCTGAAGGTTCACGGGATGGTCGACCAGGAGGTCACCATCGACTGGGCGACCCTGCTCACCAAGCCGATGCAGGATGCGCTCGTCACGTTGATGTGTGTCTC
>Ga0209585_10000404_pt1 | contig 16557 bp, 17 predicted proteins | sample NGEPerone_FD_185491 | JGI IMG/M metagenome (GOLD analysis project Ga0209585, IMG submission 185491) | Arctic peat soil microbial communities from the Barrow Environmental Observatory site, Barrow, Alaska, USA - NGEE Permafrost154B-one... | ecosystem: Environmental > Terrestrial > Soil >... | reverse complement strand
CAAATCCTAATAGATGACAGTTGATCAGTCTGTTATGTGGATGCAATTAAAAATAGTCCGATATTATAAGCAAGAAAAAGTTGTGGATTCTACGTGTTTGGTGAGGAAAAAGTCCCCATAAATTATGTGAAGTTTAGTAAAAATAGATATATGCCATTTATATTCATGAAGTTAATAGCAAATCAGTAATCGATAGCCTCCAGCCAATTCCGAAAACCAGCGCATATACAGCTGCAACAAGCATCTGTTGCAGCCGGTCGCTGCAATAAATTTGGTGCTATTAAGGTGTGACATTCGTCAGAATAAAAAAGCCTCTGTCAAATGCTTTTGACAGAGGCTCTACCACCCATTCTAAACTTTCACTCAAAAAAATGTTGAAGAAACGATTTTAGAATTAGATGGGAAGAAAAACTAAGAAGCTTATTTAATCAATTCTCCCTTGCTGTTGAAAAGAAGTATCGTTTTAACAGCTTCTTTGCTGACAGTCACTTTATAGGTGCCGTCATCGCCCAGAAAAACTTTATCAATGGCATAACCGGCGTAATCCTTTGTAAGAGTAGCAGTGACAGCTGCCGGTAAGTCTGCCGCAGTAATTTCCTGGTATTTTACTGCTTTTTCCTGAGTCACTGTGATGTTATTTTGAGATGTTGTAGCTTCTGCGAACTGAGGCATTGCGAAGAAAATAGCCATTGCGGCTGCTGATAAAATCATTAACTTTTTCATATTTTCAATTTTTAATGTTTGTAAATATTCATTGTCATGTATCTTATTAGACAAAAGCGTGCCAAACGTGGATGGTTTTCATATAGATGATTGTAGAAGACACTATATAAGATATATATGGATGTTATTAAGGGGAAAGAATCGGGTTGACATCTTCGGGGCATGTGTGGAATCCACATTTCTGTTGTGGAAAAATTCCAGAGTATTGTGTGGAATTCCTGCTGAAGTTTCTCAGAATCTGATAATGGGAAAGGTTGATGCGCAATAATTGTTTTATTCAATTCACAATTAGTTATCAGATATTGTATTGCAAAAAACAACCTCTGTCAGATGATTTCGACAGAGGTTGTAACCACCCTATCTAAACTTAAATTCAACAATTGTTGAAGAAACTGCTTTTGAATAGGATGGGATGAAAAAACTAAGAAGTCTATTTAATCAATTCACCCTTGCTGGTGAAGCGAAGTACTGTTTTCACTGATTCTTTGCTGACAGCTACTTTAAAGGAGCCGTCGTCGCCCTGAAAAGCCATGTCGATAACATAACCAGTATAATCTTTTGCAACAGCATCTGTTACAGGTGCTGGTAAGGTTTTTGGAGCGATTTCAGTATATTTTATTTCTTTTTCCTGAGATACTGTGATGTTATTTTGTGTTGTTGACGCTTCTGCGAACTGAGGCATTACAAAGGAAATAGCCATTGCGGCTGCTGATAAAATCATTAACTTTTTCATGTTTTCAATTTTTATATTTGTAAATAATCATTGTCATGTATCTTACAGGCAAAAACGTGCCAAACTAGGTCCATTAACCTTGTGAGTCAAATAAGAATCTAAATAGCAATATGTTATAGAGGACAGAAAGAGATATTAAAAGGATTCACTTCCAAAAGAAGATGTGGATTCCACGTTTTTGGTGTGGAAATAATCCTCGGAAATTGCCTGTGATTCATATTGAAATATTACCGAATCCAAGCCTTGGGAATGGATAACAAACAACAATTTCTTTATTCAAATCTTAGTTGCTTTAATTAAGTGTATAGAATTATAAAAAACAAAAAAACCTCTGTCAAATACTAGTGACAGAGGTTAATAACACCCATTCTTAATTATTCCCTAAACAATTGCCAAAGAAACTGTTTTCGAATAAGGTGTGAAGAAAAAAATTAACAAACCTATTTAATCAATTCTCCCTTGTTGTTGAAGAGAAGTATCGTTTTCACAGCTTCTTTGCTAACAGCTATTTTATAGGTACCGTCGTCTCCCAGAAAAACTTTGTCAATGGCATAGCCGGCATAACCCTTAGTAAGAGATGCAGTGACAGCTGCCGGTAGGTCTGCCGCAGTAATTTCAGCATATTTTACTGCTTTTTCCTGAGTTAATGTGGTGTTATTTTGTGTTGTTGTCGCTTCTGCGAACTGAGGCATTGCGAAGAAAATAGCCATTGCGGCTGCTGATAAAATCATTAACTTTTTCATGTTTTCAATTTTTATATTTATAATTAATCATTGTCATATATCTTATAGGCAAAAGCGTGCCAAACATAGAGTTATTCTTATCGGTCAGTTTATATAATAGTAGATCAGATAAGTATGGATATGGAAGTGGCAATAAACTGAATTAACAATTTTAAAATATATGTGGAATCAACGTATCTGGTGTGGAAAAAATCCACGATTAATGTGTAAAATTCAGTTGCAGCAACATTTTAACGGGAAGTTTCAGCATTGGACCAATATAAACAGAGATGATCCCCATTCCGAAAATCGAAATCAGCGAGGTTTGCAGATAAATCAGGCATTCTCCAGAATGAAGAATCCCACTTTGATTGGCATAAACTAAGGTAGTCGGTATCATTTTACTTATATTTGGGCAATAAAACGTTTCCACCTTTAATCTATTTAGGAAAACGGTCAATCACTTCATATCGAAATATACAAACCCATGCGGAAATTTAAAAACCTGTCTATAATGATATTCGTCTGCCTTGGATTAGTGGCTCAAGCTGGTAAGGCTGTTCCTTCAGATCCTAAAGCAACTCCCGAAGTTGTTAAATTGTATCAGAAAATGTTGAATCTTCAGCACAAGGGAATGATGTTCGGGCACCAGGATGCGCTGGCCTATGGAACAAGCTGGTATGCAGAAGAGGGTCGCAGTGACGTGAAGGACGTTTGTGGCGATTATCCGGCAGTTTGCGGCTGGGAGTTGGGACATCTTGAACTTGGGAATGCCTATAGTCTTGATTCTGTTTTCTTTGATAATATTCGCAGTGGAATACAGAAATCATATAAGAGAGGTGGAATCAACACAATCAGCTGGCATTTTACCAACGTATTGACCGGAGGATCGGCATGGGATGTGAGCTCAAACAAAACAGTTGCAACAATGCTGCCGGGCGGAGAAAAGCATGAATTGTATAAACAATATCTTGACAAACTGGCTGTCTTTATGCTTAGTCTGAAAACCGATCAGGGAACATTTATCCCGGTTTTCTTTCGTCCTTTTCACGAGCATACCGGAAGCTGGTTCTGGTGGGGGAAAAACCTGTGTACAGTCGATGAATACAAAGCTTTATGGCGGTTTACGGTGAACTATCTGCGCGAAACCAAAAACATTCATCACTTGCTATATGCTTATTCAACCGATCGGTTCACAACTTCCGAAGAGTACCTCGAACGGTATCCCGGTGACGACCTGATTGATCTTGTTGCATTTGATTTATACGATCGTGGACCCGAATATGCCGCAACAATAGGCAACTGCGCGAAAATGGTTACGAAAATCGCTGCTGAAAAGGGGAAAATTGGTGCCGTAAGCGAAGCCGGTGGCCCAATTACTAAAAATCCGGAATGGTGGACAAAAGTTTTACTTGAAAGCTTGCGTCCTTATGATTTATCCTATGTGCTTGTTTGGCGTAATGCATTTAATCAGCCAGTTCAGACCGCTTTTGGTCCTTACAAAGGTTGCCCTAGCGAACAGGATTTTGTGAAGTTCTATAATGACCCGAAAACTTTATTCCTAAAAGATATTCAGTAGTTTAACTTTAGTGAACCCGTTAAAATAGATTACCATGAAAAAGATGATCATTTACATTTGTTTTTCGATTCTTGCAGGTTCCTTGTTTGCTCAGGAGCTTAAGACAATCGTATTAAATCCACCTGACCTGAAGCGTGGGTTACCAGTAATGGAGGCGCTTTCCTTAAGGGCTTCTGCAAGCGAATTCACCGGTACAAAATTAAGTTTGCAGGATCTTTCCGATTTATTGTGGGCAACCAATGGCATTAACCGTAAAGAAACCGGCAAAAGAACAGCCCCTTCTGCTATGAACTCTCAGGATATTGATGTATATGTATTTACAGAAGAAGGTACATATCTCTATGTTGCTAACAGTCATGTTTTGAATCCGGTTGTCAGTGGCGATCAGCGTACTTTAGTAGCTGGCCGTCAGGTCGAATTTGCCAAAGCTGCTGTTATGTTGGTATTGGTCTCCGACATTTCAAGGTTTAAATCGGGTGATGAACCATCGAAATTGAGTTGGGCAGCTATGGATGCAGGTATTGTATCCCAGAACATTGCCATTTTTTGCGCCGGTACTGGCCTGAATACCAGACCACGTGCTACGATGGATCTTGAAAAACTGAAAAGTATACTTCACCTGAAAGATTCACAACATTTGATATTAAACAATCCGGTATCCTATAAAAAGGAATAACAAACTTAAATCTCTTGATGGAATATAGAATAGGGTCATGCACGGAAAAGCAATTGCCGGAGATTTTGGAGATATTGAATGAGGCAATTCTCCATTCTACGGCTTTGTATGACTACAAACCACGCACGATGGAGAACATGCAAACCTGGTTTGCTGCAAAGCAACAAGGGAACTATCCCATTATTGGCGTTTTCGATCCTGGCGAAAAACTGCTGGGATTTTCCTCCTATGGTTCGTTCCGCAACTGGCCGGCATACAAATATTCAGTTGAACATTCCATTTATATCCGGTCTGATAGGCGAGGTAAGGGTTTGGGAAAGATGCTTCTGCGAGAAATTATTAAAAGTGCAGAGGAACAGGATTATCATGTTCTGATCGGTGGCATTGATGCTTCAAATACCGCAAGTATTCATCTCCACGAAAAGGAAGGATTTGTTTTGAGTGGCACTATCAGGCAGGCAGGTTATAAATTTGGCGAATGGCTTGATTTATCCTTTTATCATTTGATATTAAAAACACCAAAATACCCCAAAGAAGATAGATAATAGCTTAAGACAGAAGCAAAAATGTTAAAATTGTAAAGGCTAAAGAGTATCATCTTCCAACTTTAACCTTTATTCGATCCCTGCCACTTTACTTCTTCTTTCGAGCATTGCTGTATCGCGCCAGATGTTGTCCATTTTCCCTATTTTTTCTCTTATTCCCAGAATCCGGAAACCATTTTTTAGATGCAATGCAATGCTGGCTTTATTTTCAGGGAAGATACCTGCCTGCAATGTCCATATTCCATGTTTTTCAGACTCGGTAATCAACTGCTTCATTAACTGATCGCCAACACCCATTCCTTGGAAAGCCGGATCAACGTAAATACTCACCTCTGCAACACCCGCATATACGCAACGGTTCGAAACATTCGACAATGCGGCCCACCCTGCGACCTGGTTATCTATTCTCGCAATGAGCCGGAAATCTTTACGATGCGACTGATCCCAGGCATCCCAATCCGGAGCTTCAGTCTGAAAAGTGGCATTTTTAGTAGCGATCCCTGCGTTATAGATCCGTTGAACTGCCTCCCACGATTCATCCATCAAATCTTCTATTATTACCTTGCTCATTGCTGTTGATTTTATCAGAAATAATTCACACATTGTCATCACTTTATTATCATTTATTTCCTGAAAATTACTGCTACTCACATTGATGAGTAATAACAAACGGAAGGATTGATAATCAGCTCAAAACTAATAAATATTCAACAAATAATTCTTCTTATGGTACGCTTATTAACGATTTCAATTTGCTTCATTATGATGATGTTAATGAACTCCGCTGAAACAGTTGCACAGAATCATGGTGCATTTACCAACGCAAGTGATGTTGGCAACCCTAAACTGAAAGGTTCCACTAAATTCAACAATTCCCAACAGGTTTATACCCTTACCGGCAGCGGATTAAACATGTGGGCAAATGCCGATGAGTTTCATTTTGCATCGGTTAAACTAAGTGGCGATTTTATTCTGACCACTTTTTGTAAGTTTGAAGGGAAAGGCGTGAACCCACATCGTAAAATGGGGCTGATAATCAGGGAAAATCTCAACACTGGTTCCCGTTATGCCGATGCTGCCGTTCATGGTGACGGTCTTACATCATTACAATACCGGACAAAAGAAGATGACATTACAAGTGAGGTCAAAGCCACTTTAACCGCTCCCGATGTGATTCAGCTTGAACGCAAAGGTGATACAATCATTATGCGTGGTGCAAAATCGGGTGAACCGTTCACAGAAACCGGCAGAATGACCATGGCCTTCAATGCGCCTGTTTATGCAGGATTGTTTGTTAGTTCGCACGATGTCAGCGTGATTGAAACAGCTACCTTCCATAATTTCAGAATTGATGTTCCTGCTGCCGAAAATGTGGACGGTTATCAGACACCTTCGGCCAGCCGTCTTGAACTGATGGATGTTGCCACAGGAATTCGCAAAGTGATCTATACAACCAAAGGACACATCGAGGCGCCAAACTGGTCGAAAGATGGCAAGTTCCTGATCTATAATTCCGGAGGATTACTCTATAAATTTCCGTTAGACACCAAAACTCCCGTGAAAATCAATACCGGCGAAGTGGTGAATAATAACAACGACCACGGCCTGTCGTTCGACGGTAAAATGCTGGCGATGTCAAGTTCAACAAAACTTCCGGATGGTCGCTCCGGATCATCTGTTTACACTGTTCCCGTTGAAGGGGGAATTCCCAAAGCAATTACCAAAAACGTCCCATCTTATTGGCATGGGTGGTCGCCCGATCGGAAGACATTGGTTTTCTGTGCTGAACGGAACGGCGATTTCGATGTATGGGGAATTCCAGCCAATGGGGGAGAGGAGTTTCAGCTGACCAATTCAAAAGGGTTGGATGATGGTCCCGAATATACACCGGATGGTAAATATATCTATTTTAACTCTGTACGTTCGGGTATGATGAAGATCTGGCGCATGTCGCCTGACGGATCCAACCAGGAGCAGGTAAGTTTTGGTAAATACAACGACTGGTTTGCCCATCTTTCTCCTGATGGGAAAAGTATGGTCTATGTTTCGTATCCTGCCGATGTACCTGCCAATTCTCATCCTCATAATAAACGGGTTTTGCTTCAGTCGCAGCCGACGAATTCCCCTGATGCTAAAGTACTTGCATATATTTATGGTGGTCAGGGTACAATGAACGTTCCTTCGTGGAGTCCCGACAGTAAAACGATCGCCTTTGTTACTTTCACTTACGGTGATCCAAATTTCTAAATCAAAATTTTGATGTTTCGTTTAATTTCCAGGATTGTTTTGATATTGGGCATTTTCGTTTCTCTTTCCGGAAGATACAGTCAGGCAGCCGGCTTTGTCTCTTCTGTGGAAGAAATGAAATACCAGGTCACTTTTGGTGAAAGCTATCACAACTATCTGCCTGGAAGTCTGTTGAGAATAGGTGTCGTCATTAGGAACAGCTCAGCGGAAGATGTGAAAATAAGTCAGGAGTTGGTTGTTGTTGACAGCTCCGGAGTTAATACATGGAACACCGTAATCAATCTTGAACTTCAACCGAAAGGAAGTGTGACCATTCCTTTAATGGTTCCTGTTGGCAATCTTCCCGGAGCATTTACGCTGACAACTTCTGTTCACCAGGAGGATGTATTGATTCCTAATTTCGAATTTAATGTGATCCAGCCGAAAAAATCGCCACGGCTGTCGAAGATTCTTGTTCATACACCAGATTCAGAAGGAGATTTGAACAAATTTCTGAAATCGTGGGACATCAAGGCTCCCACAATTTCATGGGGACAGGTTCTCCTTTTAGGGAAAAAAAGCTGGAGCCATTATGTGGATGGTGACAAGGAAATCGTCCAGTTAATTGACCGGTCACTGAAACGGGAGATGTCTGTGATCTTTATTGATTTTGGGCCGGTCGGTAAGTTGGAAGATCCACTCAAAAAAACAGGTTTGCCTTACGATGTGACGGTGAGTTTTATAAAAGCGAAGGCTCCAGAACAAAACTTTGTTCTGAAATCAGATTATAAAGAGCTTATCTATGATTTTACTACCCATCTGATGACGTCATGGAACGGATGTTATGGTGTTACAGTGCCAGCAACAGACATGCGGTTTGAAGGAACCGGCGTCAAAATTAACGCCTATGCTACAACCGGCGAAAATCCTTTCCGGTTTCCGATTGTTGAATTGATTCCGAAAAACGGGAAAGGTAAACTGTATCTGAGCCAGATCCTTTCTGAAGGAAGGCTTGATGAAACTGTGAAACCTCCACGCAGTCAATCTGACCTGCCGGCTTACGATCCAATGGCTGTTCAATTTTTACTAAATCTGATCTCCGAAACGGTCGGTGATAATTTACTGAAGTGAGGGTAGGAACAGACCCACTTCTGAAACCTCTATATCCCTGATAAAAATTATTCCTGGAAAAAATTGAATCTGTCGGTAAAATCGGGCAGTTCTTCGATTTTGTTTCCGCGTTTTTGTCCGTCCGATTAACTTTCAGCAAAACAAAACAAAACAGCGAATTCCAAATTTCTGGTATTTAGCTGGAAATGTCATGCACTTTATCTAAGTATTAATTTCTAATATCAGTATTATGAAAAATGTGATTTTAATTTGCTGTGTATTTCTTCTTTGTAGTTTTTCGGGAGGGACTGAAAAGACAATCTGGCTCAACGAGCTGGATTTAACCCTGTTCGATCTCGAAATGGGACAAGCAATGAAGGATAAAACGATGATGGGTTCCCCGATCGTTATTTCTGGCGTTACTTATGAAAATGGGGTTGTAGTGTCTGCTCCTGCGAAATACCTGATCGATTTGAATGGAAACGGCAGGCGATTTTATGCAGAAGTAGGTCCTTGCGAAATGAAATTTCCCGGCAGACCTGAAGCGGCTGCTCCAGGTGGCGACGAAAAAACCCCGAGTGGCAACGGAGCGGTTCCCAGCGGTTCTCCAATGCCAGGAGGAGGTCAGAGAGCGGCCCCAACGATGGATTTTTACGTGCTGGGCGACAAGCAAGTGTTGTGGCACAGCGGTACAATGAAAAATGGTGACAAAGCGAAAATAGTTGATATTGAAATTGCAGGAATAAAAAAGTTGGCGTTGGTTGTTGTTAGCATAAGTAGCAGGGGGCCTATGGGCGGAATGGCTGCTCTCGCAAATGGTAAAATTACCTATTCGGGCGATATTGCGCCAAAAGCAATCGCAAACAAAACAGTTTCGGGCAATGCACCGCAGATTTTAACGCCTGCCGAAAGTGAACAACCTAAAATAAATTTTCCGAAAGTTGTAGGCGCAACTCAAAGCAAGCCTTTTATTTTCCCGATTCCGGTTACGGGCAAAAAGCCGTTACTGGTAACCGTCGATAACTTACCGGAAGGGTTAACATTGGATTCCAGTACCGGCATCATTTCCGGAACTTCGCCTGCTCATAAAGGGTCCTTTATTTTAAATGTCACGGTAAAAAACAGTCACGGTGAGGCGAAAGACAAAATTGAGCTGAAGATTGGCGACTTACTGGCCCTCACACCTCCAATGGGATGGAATAGCTGGAATGCCGGCGGAATGACTGTTGACCAGGTGAAAATTCGTGCCGCGGCTGATGTTATTGCTGATAAGTTACGTGGTCATGGATGGGCATTTGTAAATATTGACGACGGTTGGCAGGCCGACAAGCGAACCGATGAGGGATTATTGCTTACCAATCAAAAATTCTCTGACATCAAAGGAATGGGCGATTATATTCATTCCAAAGGATTAAGATTTGGAATCTATTCGTCGCCGGGGCCACAAACCTGTGGACGAGCGTTGGGAAGCTACCAGCACGAATTCCAGGATGCAGCAACCTGGGCGAAATGGGGTGTAGACTATTTGAAATACGACTGGTGTTCTTACCGGAATATTTCGGGTGGTAACTCGTTGGATGAGCTGCAAAAGCCCTACAAAATTATGCAGGAAGCAATTGTTAAAACGAACCGTGATATTGTTTACAGCCTGTGCCAGTACGGAATGGGGGATGTTTGGAAGTGGGGTGCCGATGTCAATGGTAACTTGTGGCGCACAACGATGGACATCCAGGATAACTGGAAAAGCATTTTAAATACAGGTTTCACGCAAACAAATAACGCTGACTTTGCAGGTCCTGGACATTGGAATGATCCTGATATGCTTGTTATTGGAACTGTAGGCTGGAGTAAGGACACAAAACCAACCAAACTCTCGCCTGATGAGCAATATTCGCATGTTAGTCTGTGGTCTTTGTTGTCGTCACCGCTCTTAATAGGATGTGAAATGGATAAGCTCGATAACTTTACGCTGGGATTGGTAACCAACGACGAAGTAATTGGCGTTAATCAGGATGTGCTGGGCCGGCAGGCGAAGCTGATCAAAAAAGGGGATGATTTCCAGATATGGGCGAAAGATCTTTCTGATGGCTCAAAGGTGGTGGGTATTTTTTATACCGGAGATTCTGAAAGTTCAGCAAACGATCCTGTTAAAATGATCAATTGGGGTGAAAAGAAAGCTGAATCAGCCAGACTTATCAGTGTTGACTTTAATCTACTGGGTTTAACCGGTAGACAGGAGGTCCGTAACTTATGGTCACAGAAGAATATCGGTAAGTACGATGGAAGTTTTGAAACTGAAGTAAATTTTCATGGCGTTGCTTTGTTGAAACTATCAGCGGTCAAATAGGCAGATTTTATAAATATCGGATAAATGTTATATCAGGAATCCCTCTTTGTTAACAATCGCAAAGAGGGATTCTTTTTAACAGCGATTTTCAATTGCGGTACCCGATAAATCAACAATTTCCTTAATTTTTTGGGTTAAATCCACTTTTTGTTGGAAAGATCTAATCTTCCTTTCAATAATTATAGTTTTATCTGAATTTTCGTATTTTTGCTTGCAGACTAATAATCATCCACAGTTTTCACCACTAAAATTTCAAACCTTATGGATTTCAAAAAATTTATCGTCATTCCTGTGTATATCGCAATTTTAGCGGCAGGATTTATTGTACTTGATCAGGTGATCAGCCCCTACATGCCAATCGCTGCCAATAAGGGATTTGGCTGGGTTACTTTCCAGGCATGGGCCATGTATTTTATGGCGGGATGTACCGTTAAAGGGGGGGCACGTACTTTTCTGGGCTATGTATTGGGTGTTCTCTCAGCTATTCTGATTATTGAACTTGCCGGCGTTTTAAGTTCTACAGGTTTCTGGATGGTTCCGCTGGCCGTATTGGTAATGGTTATTCCAATGTGTTCAATGGAAAGGGCACATTCACTCATCGATTTTGTCCCTGCAATATTTGTTTCATCGGCAGTTTACTTTGCATTTACACAGATCTATCCTGCAACTACAACCCGGACATCAATGGCGATTACCATTCTGGTTTATTGTGGAATTGGGATGATTTTAGGATACGTTACAATTCGTATAAGAGCGGCATACGAGAAGATGGTTGCAAAACCTGCCTGACCTTCAATTTCTTAAAATACAATCGCCACCAAAAAGATATTGTTTTCTCTTTTTGGTGGCGACTTTTTTGCAATTGTATTTGGTCTCCTGAAACTTTGAAAATAACCAAACTTGATAGCTTTTACGCTCTTGAAACTTTTGAAGAAGCCAGATGAGATCGGATTTTGAAGCTATTTGTAACTTAGAAAATGGAGATTTAAATCCAATAAATTAATTGTTACCACGATCCTCCTGCGCCGCCGCCTCCGAAGCTTCCGCCGCCAAAACCGCCAAAGCCACCTCCCGATGAACCTCCGCCGCCTCCGGAAAAACCGCCCCACGATCCGCCGTGATTGCCACCAAGCATACTTCCTAATAACATCCCTCCCAAAAGACCACGGGTTGAACCGCCGATGCCATGAGAGTTCCCACCACCTCTTTTAAAAATAAAAAGAATGACCAGGATGATCATGATCAGAGCAAACCCGCCAATTCCTCCTTTTCCTTTTTTCTTAACTGATTTAACGTATTGATCAGCTGTAAATTCACCTGAAGTAAGCGAAATGAGTATATCGGTACTTTTGTCAAGTCCAGTGAAATAATCGTTCTGCTTAAAAGCCGGGATTAACTCCGCACTTACAATCGTTTGCCGTGCCACAGCATCCGGAACGACAGCTTCGAGTCCATAGCCAACAGCTACAAATACTTCACCGCGCTCATTCGCCAATTTGGGCTTTACAAGAATCAGGATTCCGTTGTTCTTTCCTTTCTGTCCGATTCCCCATTTTTCAGAAAGTTTCTGAGCATAATCCGCTTTATCATATCCGAAAATACTTTTTACCGTAACGATGGAGATTTGCGTTGAAGTTTTCTGGTAAAAGTTCACCAGTTTGTTTTCGAGTGAAGCAACTTGTTCTGCAGAGAGGACTCCTGCAAAGTCGTTCACCAATCGTGGTGGCTCCGGACGTGCCGGGAACTCTTCCTGAGCTATTGAAGTTAAGCTGAAGAACAGCGCCACAAAGAGCAGCAATGTCCGGGTACTTATTTTTATTTTATTGTATATCATTACGCACCATATGAAATTTCGTCTGAAAGCTCGTTGACATCATTGTCCTGATAAGGAAAATATTGTTTCAGATGCTCTCCTGTTTTTTCGATTCCATTGATCAGTCCAATGGCATATTCGCCTTTTGTGAAATGGCCAATCATCATCTCTTTAATATCGTTCCAGAACCCTTCAGGAACCACCTTGTTGATGCCTGCGTCGCCAATAATCGCAAACTTGCGGTCCTTGATTGAAAGGTAAATCAGTACACCGTTGCGATCCTTCGTTTCGTGCATCTTTAGCTTTTTAAATAGCCAGGCAGCCCTGTCGAGCACCTCTTCTCCGCACTTACTTTCGAGGTGTACGCGGATTTCGCCACTGGTCTGATGTTCCGCTTTTTCAATGGCTTTCACAATCAGCGTTTCATTCTCTTTTCCAAGAAATTCTTTTGGATTCATATTGGATCGATTAGAATTGAACTTTTGGTGCTTTATCAGCTCCTTTTTCGGCTTCAAAATAGGCTTTCTTCTCGAAATTACGCATCGATGCGATGATGCTTTGCGGGAATTGACGAATGTAAGTATTGTAGCCTCTTGCTACTTCGTTGAATTTCATCCGCTCAACTGTGATTCTGTTTTCGGTACCTTCCAACTGTGCCTGAAGATTCAAAAAACTTTCGTTTGCTTTCAGATCCGGATATTTTTCAACCACTACCATTAAACGCCCTAAAGCAGATGACAATCCGCCTTGCGCCTGTTGGAACTGCTGCAGCGCTTCCGGGGTGAGTTTTGTAGGATCTACCGTTACCTGTGTGGCTTTGGCCCGGGCCTCAATCACTTCCGTCAAAGTTGATTTTTCAAAGTCTGCGTATCCTTTTACAGTACTAACAAGATTGGGAATCAAGTCAGAGCGGCGTTGATAGACATTCTCTACCTGTGACCAGGCTGCGGCTACACTTTCATCCATTGTAACCATTTTATTTCCGGTTGAAATTCCCCATTGGAAACCAAAAAATAGCAGAAAAACAATAACGACTACAACAATTATTCCTGTTCTTTTCATCTTAATTTCTTTTTAATTTTTAATACAACAATTAGTTGCACAATTTGGTGTGAAATTACGCAACAAAATCAGATTGAGAAAAGATTATTGTAATTATTAAATAGAAGAATGAATTTCGCGAGGCTATTGACGTATAGAAGGGAGATCGAATGTGATTTTGGTGCCCTCTCCCGCAGCACTATAAACACGAATATTGCCGCCATGTTTTTCGACAAACTCTTTACAGACCAACAGACCCAGTCCGGTACCACTTTCCTGCAATGTCCCTTTCGTCGACTGATGTGTTTTGATATCAAACAAACCCGGGAGGTTTTCTTCAGGGATTCCAACGCCATGATCGGTAATCGTAATCACATTTTTCTCAATCGCAGGGTCAAACAAAGCGTCCAAAATTACAATACCACCCGGTTTCGAAAATTTAACGGCATTAGATAGCAGGTTTCTAAAGATAGTTTGAACCATATTTCGATCGGCAGAAATTATATCGGAGTTTGAAATGTTATTCCTTATAAGAATCTGTTTTCTTTCAGATACAGATTCAATTTGAGCAAGCACCTCTTTCACAGACTCATTTAACCCAAAATTCGTAGGGGCAAATGTTGTTTCTCCGGTTTGCGATTTGGCCCAGTCGAGCAGGTTATCGAGCAATGCAAACCCTTGATTTGAGGTGGCATTTATCACACTTAGTGATTTTTTAAGCTCGTCATTGTCTAAATTCTCAAGTTGATCTTTAATTAATTGCGAAAGCGAGATCAGGACGGTAAATGGATTTTTCAGATCGTGGCCAATGATCGAAAAGAGACGGTCTTTTGTGGCATTTATCTCTTTGAGCTTTTCGTTTTGGGATGCAATCTGTTCATTCTTCTCATTCAACTGCTCATTAATCTGCCGGGCATACTGTAGTTTTTCTTCAATATATTCATTCTCCTTCATTTCTAGGGCGAGTTGCATTTCACTATGGTTCTTCTCAACCGCAACTTCGGCATGTCGCGTTACCATTCTGCTGACAAGATCTGGTATATGCAATAATAATAAACCAAAAAAGAGGAGATAAATCGATTTATAGATCTGTCCGCGTGGATCGGTAGAGATGATCTGATTTAATATTGCCGGATCGAGTTTGGGGTACTGCAGGAAATAGATCAGGTTGAAAGAGATCAATGTGAATATGATCGTATAGATTATCAACTTTTTGTCGTAACGTAATACCGATAAAAACATCATTACCGGATAGAGGAGGATCGTCGCAGTTGTTGCAACAGCAAACGGAGAGATAAAAACTGACAACGAATATATATGGACGGAAACCAGACCAATATCGAGCGAAACTGATATGTATCTCACCCAGTGGAACACTTTCCCATGACGGAAAAGATAGATAAGGAATAGATTGTATATTCCAAATATTGAGGCAATTAAAGAACTAACGATCGCCTCTTTAAAATCTCCTTTTAACGTTACAATAATGATAAGCGAAAAGACAAGCACGACTAAAATCCACCTGAATTTTAGTGCCACTTTCTCGCCGCGGTTGGCTTCGTTATCGTATAGATTCAATAAAGTCATTGACCGATACTATTTAGAAATAAGTGTTCAAATTTACAAAAAGAGATTATAACAGGAATAACTAATCATACGATAAATCATAATCCTGTGATTAATAATATTCGGCTGTTAATCAGGTATCTGTTTCAATTAAATCAAAGTGGCTTATTGGTGAACAGATTGGTCGCATTAGCGATTTGCTCTGGTTTGCCAAGAACATAGGCAATGTCACCAGTTATCAGACGGGTGCTTGAAGAGGGGTGATCAATCAGTTGATCAATGCGTTTCAATGCAACAAGGGTAATGCCATACTTGTTGCGCAATTGCGATTCAGCAAGTGTTTTTCCTGTCAGTATTGATTGCTCATTGACCCTTAACGCCACAATTTCAATATTGGGAATTTCTTTCAGGATACTCGTTCTTTCATCCCCTTTCTTTTCGTAGAAAATGCCATAATGGTCATCACGAATCCGGGCAATGGTAGTGTCAATTTCATTTTCAGGCAGTAAGAAATTTGTGAGGACTCTTTCAAACAGATCAATTGCCGTCTCGAACTCTTCGGGAATTACCTGGTTGGCTCCTAATTTGTAAAGTTCTTCAATATCTTCAACATGTTTAGTCCTTACCAGGATGGTTGCATGTTTGTTCAGACTTCGAACTTTGTCTGTGATTGCCATTGAGGTGATCAGATCGCCGACCGAGATTACCACAATTTTTGCTGTGCCAACATATGCTTTTTGAAGAATAGGCTCGTTTACTGAATCTCCGTAAATGATTGATTCTCCTTTCTCCTGCCGCTTCCGCACAATCGCGGGGTCAAAAACGATCGAGATGTAGGGGATATTATTGTATTTTGCCATTACCGACAGGTTGATCGCACGCGAATCTTTTCCAATCAGAATGAGGTGGTTGTTTAATACCGGGATTTCAATCTGGTGAAGCGGAAAAAGGCCATTGACCATGAAATCGGGGAGTGGTAATTTTAAAAGCAAACTGGCCAACGGATTTCCGATCTGGATCAACAGGGGAGAGACAGACATCGTGATAATTGCCACGGCGAGAAATAATTGGTAGTAATGCACGGTGAGAATCTGATAGCTGACGCCAAGTTTCGCAAGGATAAAGGAGAACTCACCGACCTGGCTCAATGCGATTCCGACAAGAATTGTTCCGCGAAAGGTATGCCCCATCAGGAACGCAGTAAATCCTGCTACAATCAGCTTAACTCCAATAACCAGAAGAACTGTCACAATAACAAGTCCGATATTGTGGTGCACAAAACCAAGGTCGAGCAACATGCCAATCGAAACAAAGAAGAAACTGGTGAATGTGTCACGAAAGGGGATCAAATTGCCAAATGCATTGTCGCTGTAGGGCGATTCGGAGATCATTAATCCCGCCAGGAAAGCCCCAAAAGCAAGGGTGATACCAAGTTCAGAGGTGAGCAAAGCTACCGACAGACAAATCAGCAATATG
>Ga0209585_10000403_pt1 | contig 16581 bp, 6 predicted proteins | sample NGEPerone_FD_185491 | JGI IMG/M metagenome (GOLD analysis project Ga0209585, IMG submission 185491) | Arctic peat soil microbial communities from the Barrow Environmental Observatory site, Barrow, Alaska, USA - NGEE Permafrost154B-one... | ecosystem: Environmental > Terrestrial > Soil > Wetlands... | reverse complement strand
GCCCTATAATAAATCGGTAAGAGCCTTTTGTGAAGCCAATGGAAATTTATGGATCGGCACTAAAGGAAGCGGAATTATTAGTATTAAAAATTTTTGGCAACCTAATACTGTTCGTCCGGAAAACAAACAATATTTTTTAGCTCCTTCAGAGCTTGATAATAATTCTGTTTATGCATTAAAAAAAGGAAATGATGAGTTTATCTATATCGGAACAGATGGCAAAGGGATTGGAGTGTATGACCTGAAAAATAAACAATTTCATAAATGGTCAGATATAAAAGGAAATTCAAATTATCCTGAATTTGGATCTGTATACGCCATCAAGCAAGATCCTGATAATTCTTTGTGGTTAGGTACCAGTGGTTATGGTCTGATACATTTAAAAATCAACAGAGAAAAAGATGGAAAACTTTCCCTTGAATTCCTGGAAAGGTTCACTTTTAATAATACCAATTCCGGACCCGCAAACGATATTATATACTCCCTGGCCGATGGTGATAAAAATCATTTATGGATTGGTTGCCGTTATGGCGGTCTTAGCTTGTTAGATAAGACCACCCGGGTATTTAAGACATTTAAGGCTTTCACTTATGAAGGAAGCCTTTCAAATAATGATATATTATCTCTTTTTAAAGATTCGCATAACAGGATTTGGATCGGCACCAGTTATGGTCTTAATTGGATCAATAATGCAGACGGTTCAAAGAAAAATCCCATTTTTCAAAAGCTTACCACTTCTAATGGTCTCCCTAATAATACCATTCATGCTATAGAGGAAGATAGTTCAGGGCACATTTGGGTTAGTACCAATAAAGGTCTTGCAAAAGTGAACCAGGCAGGAATGAAAGTTTCGTTTTATCAACAAATGGACGGATTGCAAAGTAATGAATTTTGTGATGGCGCCGTATGGAAAGATCAGGCAGGCAATGTATTTTTTGGTGGCACGTATGGCTTCAACCATTTTCTTCCTCAAAACATCCATAAATCAGCCTGGCAGCCGAACTTGCTATTAACCGGCATTTTAATTGGTGGCAAAAATATCGATGAAAATGGTTTTAATGTCCTTGATACAGGCAGTAAAAAACCCCTTGATTATTCAATTGGCAGAAAGGATAATTTTTTTGAACTCGATGTAAAAGCGATCAGTTTTTTAAATGCAGAGAAGTGTGAGTATGCCTATTATTTAGAAGGGTATGATAATGCATGGCACTATGCCGGCAACGCGGGCAAAATTGTTTACAGTAATATTTTGCCCGGCAATTATGCTTTAAAAATAAAATGGAGTAATGGAGAAGGTACATGGACCAAAGAAATACCGATTTTAACGCTGGAAGTAAAACAATATTTCTGGCTGACTCCCTTTGCTTTTTTAGTGTATGCATTATTTATTTCTATAGTTGGGTATGTTATTTATAAATACAGAAAAAATAAATTGGAGATAAAGCATCAACTAGCTGTAGAACATTTGATGCGTACCAAAGAAGAAGAGATACATCAAAACAGGCTGGGATTTTTTACCAATATTGCCCATGAACTGCAAACTCCCTTAACATTGATAATGGGAAGTGCTGAAAGATTTATGGATAAAACGGCTTCAGTAAAAGAGCAAAAGGATAGACCTTATTTTTTATCCCTCATTCATCAGCAGGCATCCCGGCTTACTTACCTGGTACACCAGTTACTGGAATTCAGAAAAGGAGAAGCTGGCTTTTTTAAAAACCAGTTTAGGTATATGAATATTTCTGAATTGTTGCAGAACCTCGCTGAGCCATTTGTACCCTTAAGTGAACAAAATGAGATGGAATATGAGCTCAATATTTCCCCGGGAATAAACGGTTGGGTTGATAAGGATAAACTGGAAAAAATTATTTTTAATCTTTTATCCAATGCATTTAAGTATTCGGGAAAAAATGAGCAGGTAGTTTTTTCTGCTAATGAAAATTTGCTTACAAAAGAGTTAGAAATAAATGTGATTAATTCAGGATCGAAACTGCCAGAAGGGAAACTAGATCAGCTATTTGAAAAATTTTATGTAGTAAGTCCCAATAACTCAGATTGTGAAAAATTCGGAACGGGTATTGGCCTGGCATTTACCAGGCAATTGGTTACTTTACTTAATGGAAATATACATGCAAGTAGTAAAAATGGAATGATCACATTTAGCGTATTTCTTCCTTTAAATGCTGAGCAATCCGAAGGAGACCGTTTAGAAAATACGCAAACCATCAATGGCAAACCTTCTTATTTATACGAGACTATCACTTCTTATTCAGAACCTGTTTATGCTGTTTCCACTATAGAAAATAATAAACAGGCTATTATAGAGAACTTACTGAAACAGGATAAAAAAAATGTATTGATCGTTGAGGACGAGCCGGAAATTCGCTATTTATTAAAAGATATCTTGAAAGATGAATATACCATTTACGAAGCGGAGGAGGGCAGAAAAGCGTTGGAACTAATTGATAAAATTTTGCCGGATATTGTTATATGCGATGTGATGATGCCTAATATGAATGGCCTGGAACTATGCAATAAATTAAAAAATTCCCCTTCAACCTGCCATATACCTGTTATTATATTAACAGCACGGGGAAGCGAAGATCATCACATGGAAGGATATGAAGTGGGTGCTGATGCATATATCGCAAAGCCTTTTCATACTGCACACTTAAAATTGCGTGTACGGAAATTACTTGAATACCGGCAAAAATTGCTGGACTTGTTTAAAAATGACCGGACTCCTGAAACGTTGGTAGAATCTGACCTGGCAGAGGTAGATAAAGTGTTTCTGACAAAACTAGTAAAGGTTATTGATGAAAACCTTAACGAGGAGGCACTTAACGCTGAATTCCTTGAAAAATCATTTTGCCTGAGTAAAATGCAATTGTATCGTAAATTAAAAACCATGACCGGGATGACGCCTGGCGAATTCATTAAACACATCCGTATTAAGCAGGCAGCAAATCTCCTTGCTTCTACCAGTTTAAATGTAACTGAAATTTTCTACCGGACAGGTTTTAATAACCAATCCTATTTTTTCAGAGAATTCAAGAAGCGATATAATTGTGCACCAAATGAGTATAGAGAACAGCAAACTGTAAAAAGTTTATAATTAAATTTTTGGCAAATTCATTCACATTTTTTGTTTTGCATTTTTATTTTCAAATATTTTTGAAAATTATATTAGAATAATATACTTTGGCTGCAAGAGCTTTATAGAAGCTAAAACAATTAGTTTTATGAATGCTTTTTTTAAGGAAAACGCGAGTATTAAAATAAGTAATTTTTGCCCGTGGCTTCAAAATATTAACATCAATGAAAGTAGTCGCATATTTAAACATAATAAATTAGATCAATTGTTCTACTCTAAAGGCCTATTTTTATGAGGATGCAGTTATTGTATATTATTCTAAAAAATATTTTAAAAAAATAAAGCATTTCAGTTACCCCGTTTGTGACATTTTTTTTAACAATTTAATTCCCTGGTAATTTTTATTTCTTTTTTATCCTTACAGCCTTCAAATCAAATTGTAACGTAAAAATCTTTATTTTTCAATCAAATTGTAATCATAGTACAGTAAAATGTTAGCATAGTGCATAAGCTCTCTTTGCATAAAAGATAGTTTTGGTTTTCAATTGCTTCATATGTTAACAGGTAAAACGAGATTGCCGTTTTTTTTACTTTGTATTTCAATTTTATTTAATTGCTCATTCGCCAACAGTCAGCAACTATCACTTAAAATTGCCGGTGATGATCAGGCAGGTTTTCATGTTGATATATATAATGGCCATCATTTGGTGGTTACTAATACAGAAGAATTTTCTCTTCAATTGCATAATCATGATTTGAGTACTGTTGCAAACCTGCAACATTGGACTGGCCAAAAATGGACCGGCAATGAAAATGGCATCACCTTAAAAAGAGATTCTTATATACCGGAATTTGATGCTAACCTTTCAGTTTCTGTAACCTACCAGGTAGTAAATGCTAATGTTATAAAAAAGACGATTGAGTTGTTTCAACCATCCATGCCGGGCATGTTATATATATTAAAAGAAACAGCAAGGCCTGCAGAAAAACCCAGGCGATATGTAACATTCGAATACGATAGTTTTCCAGGTGGCTTAGTTCATGAAATGTTTCCATCGGCAGGATTTATTACCCCTGATAATAATGTAGTTGGTTTTTTAACAGACGCAGGTTATAAAAATCAGTACACAAGAAATACACGTCGCCGGTTTAGCGGACGTGGAGGTGGATTTGTAGGCATGCGCCGGCTACCTGATCCTAATTTATTTTCTGTCGCCAATTTATCAGAAAGGGCAAAAAATATCAATTATATCAGGCAAACATTTGGTGAAATGTACAACCTTGATGCTGGTAGTGAAACCGTATTAAAGATACCCGCAGATTATCAAAAAGAAGGCAATGCAGAAGTGGAGAAAAAAAACGGGATTATTTCAATTACCGGCCATCCCGGAGGCAGGGCCGGTTTAGAATTTATTGCACCATTTAAAGATCAAAAAGTATATACCATTTCATTTTTATGTAAAGGAAATACACCCCTGGCATTAAAACTATTTAGAGTTAAGAACGGTCAAAAAACCCTCGAACTGGAAGATGGTGTAAAGTACATTGATAACTTTCCTGCGGTAGATAGCGAATGGACACTTTTTAAAGGAAGTATTTTAGTTCCTTATATTGAAAATGACAGTGTATCTATGTTTATTGGTACGCAATCAGGAAAAGAATGTAAACTACAAATAAAAGACCTGCAAATTGTAGAACATCAACCACAAATTGAGCCTTACAATATTCTTCCGCTTGGCCAAAAAGTAACAAAAACTACTTATGTTTTTGTTGAGCCGTGGAAATCGCATCAGCAATTTATGATATCATCACAGTCACGCTTAGCCGAAGGAAAAGGTTTCAAAGGATCGCTGATAGAAAAAATGTTGTATGCCAATTTCAATATGCTTACCTGGATCACCGATGTAAATGATTTTACACCGTTTAATGTTCCCAATATGAATTATGCTCCGGATATGTACAACAGGGATTCTTATTTTTCTACCATATCAACTTATAATAAAGAATTGAATCTTTCCATTTGGGAACAATGGGGCAAAACACAATCTTCCAAAGGTGGTATAGGTACTATTATTACACCGCTTATGGGGTCGGTAGAAGCCAAAGACAATGAAGCCACTATCGAATGGCTGATATGGGCAATGATGAACAAGCGCCGGTTCGGTGTTACACTTCCGCAGGATAAAATTAAAAAAGCAGTTGATTATGTATTGAATGAATTTGATGCCGACAGAGATGGAAAATGTAAATCACATTTTTCTTTGAGCCAGGTTGACATTGTTGATTATAATCCTAAAACAGACCGTCTTGCTGTTAACCAGGGCATGCTGGCTATTGCACTAAGAACTATAAAAGAATTAGGATTTGATATTTCTGAAGCCTATATCCAAAAGGCTGAGAAAGAATACCGGAATTTTTATGATGTGAAAAGAAAACATTTATTATTCGACAGAAATTATCCCGACATCATTTCACTTACTGACCTGGAACCTGAATTCTTTTCCTTATGGTTATTCAACAGGCCAATGCTAACAGACGAAATGGTAAAAAATGAATTGGACCAAATTCCTATTCTAAATAAAGTGCCCAATTCCCCTCATCCACAATATGGTACTACTGCTCCCATATGCATACGATTGACAAAAGATACAAAAGGTTATGCCTATATGGATGAAAATTATCAGCCTTTTGAAAAATTTGGTAAAGAAAATTATGGAGGTGGCAAAAGAGATGGGGTGTATTATAATGGCGGCAGTTGGTTCAGGGCAGAGTATTGTGCTTATGTAGTAGGATTAAAACATGGCTGGACAAAAGCAAAAATGTTGATGGAAAACAGGGTATGGGCAGAAATTTACCTAAATCCTAAATGGCCATTCAGTAAAGAATTTATTCCTACAAAATGGACCACAACCGATAGCTGGTGGACATCTACCAGGGGATTGTGCTGGAATGTTTTTATACTAATGGCCGATGAAGTAGCCGGATTAAGAACTCCGGAAATGGATCCTGATTATAAAAAATCAAAAGCAAAATAAGTTATCACAGAATGATGCTTTTGGAGTATCAGAAATTATCATCAATTAAATTATTAACCCATTAAATTATCAATACAAAAATGAAAAAATAAATCTCAAAAAATGTTATTCAACAAAAGCGTTTATACAAGAGAGTTATAAATGATATGAGTAACAAAAACTGCTTAAAAAACAATACGCAATCCTTATCAGGATTAAGACCTTAATTTTTTAATATTAAAACATTGCAAGTATGAAAAAAAATTTTATGAATATCAGGGGTATCTTCCCAAAATATTTTTCACCGGGCTTAAAAATTACGCTTTGCTGCATTATAATGGCAATGGCACAAGGGCAGGTAAACGCACAGGAAAAACAAACATCCACAGCTACTGCTGACAAAAAGATATCAGGGAAAATAGTTTCTGCAACTGGCGAGCCATTAATAGGGGCTACGGTTGGTATAAAAAATACTACCAACAGAACAACCACCGATGCTGATGGAAATTTCGAATTATCAGTCCCCGGTAATGCCATATTAGAGATTACACATGTGGGCTATAAACAGCAGGAAATTTCTGTTTCAGGCAAAACAAATTTCCAGATCAATTTGGAAGCATCGGAAATTACCATGAGTGATGTGGTTGTGGTTGGTTATACCAGTCAAAAAAAATCATCATTAACTGGCGCCATTACAGCTGTAAATATGAGCGATCTGAAAGAGCGAAGAGTATCTGATGTAGCGCAATTGTTACAGGGGCAGGTAGCAGGCGTACAAGTAACCCAAAGCACCGGAGCACCTGGTGATGGTATTAATATCACCATCCGTGGTGTTGGAACATTTGCCGGCAGCAGCCCGCTTTTTATTGTAGACGGTACTCCTTCCACTGATATTTCGTGGTTGAGTCCGGCAGATATAGCAACCGTAACTGTTTTAAAAGATGCAGCCGCAGCGGCAATTTATGGCGCAAGAGCTTCCGGTGGGGTAATTGTAATTACTACCAAAGGTGGGGTAAAAGGAAAATCCAACATTGATATTAGCTATTATAATGGTATTCAAAAGGTGACCAATCTTCCTAAAATGCTTAATGCTACTCAGTATATGAATAAAATGGAAGAAAGCTGGAACAATTCAGGCTATAGCGGTACAAATCCTTATACAGCCGATAAATCAAGAACCGATCTTGCAAACACAGATTGGTTACATGAATTATTTGTACTGGGTAATTCCCAAAACCTCGAATTATCTACCAGTGGCGGAAGTGATAAAATTCAATACCTTATTTCCGGCGGGTATTATCGCCAAAATGGCATTGTAATTTATAATAATGATAAATATCAGCGCCTTAATTTAAGAACAAATATTAATGCCAATGTTACTGATCGTTTTACGGTAGGCATCAACTTACAACTTTCTGACGCAACTCAGGATAAAATGTCCTCAAGTGGCGATGCACCCGGAGTTATACGACATGCTTTTATACGGCCACCGGTAATACCAGTTTATAAAGACAAAAGTGATCCAACTTACTCCGCAGCAGATCCATATACCGATCTTCCTTTTTACTCGCAAAATGTAGAAGCAAACGGTGGCTGGGACGGCAGTAAAAACATATATGAATTCAGCTCCAATCCTATTGCTCTTGCCTATTTTACCAATGATCAACGTAGCAACTTTAAAACCTTTGGTAATATTTATGCTGAATATGCTTTTTTAAAAAATAAAGAATTAAAATTTAGAACCAACCTGGGTGTTGATTTAAACATGACACATAATAAAGCATTCAACCAAAATTTTGGAGATAATGATGGCGGAGGTGCAACTATAGATCAGGGTACAGGTCGTCAAAATCGCCCTACCAATTTAAATGAAGACCGGGGACAGGAAACTACTATTACCTGGAACAATACACTTAACTATAGTAAAAAAATAAATAAACATTCATTCAGTGCTTTGGTGGGTAGCGAATTTATCACCAATTATTCATCTTCTATAGGTGCATCCAGAGCAAGGTTTGACTATACAACTTCGGCTTTTCAATACATAGATTTTGGTGGTACACAATTGGACGTTTGGAACGGAGGTGGTGCATCGCAGTGGGCATTGTTCTCTTTATTTGGGTCTGTAAATTATAATTTCGATAACCGTTTCTTTGCAACTGCAAGTCTAAGAGAGGATGCTTCATCACAGTTTGCTAAAAATAATCAAGAGGCATTGTTTCCATCGGTATCTGCCGGTTGGAGGATTTCGCAGGAAAAATTTATGCAGAACGTAAACTGGATATCCGATCTGAAATTAAGAGCAAGTACAGGAAAATTGGGTAATCAATCCGGACTTAATAATTATAATTCCCTTACTACCTATCGCAGGTTAGGCGATCAATATGTAATAAGCCGTTATGGTAATCCCGATTTGAAATGGGAAACTACCCAACAAGATAATATAGGATTAGATTTAGGCTTGTTTAAAAACAAAGTTTATATTTCTGCGGATTATTTTAAGAAAACAACTTCTGACATTTTATTACCACTAAGTTTACCATCCTTAGTTGGTGATGTTCAGGCAACAATGGTAAATGCAGGAATTGTAACTAATAAGGGTTTTGAATTAGCAATTAGTTATAAAAACGATGACCACGCATTTAGATATAATGTAAATGCAAATATGGCTACCGTGTCAAATATGGTGAATAGGTTACATCCTAATTTACCAAGCATAACCGGTGCAGTTACTAAAACAGAAGCCGGCCATCCATTAAACGCATATTATGGATATCAAATGACCGGTATTTATCAGACCCAAAATGAAATAGATGCTTATTTAACTGGTGCTCCTCATCCTGATGTTAAACCAGGTGATATCAAATTTAAGGATCTGAATGGAGATGGTATCATCAACGATAATGACCGCACTTATTTGGGCGATCCCAATCCACGGCTTACTTACGGATTAAATTTAACAGCCAGTTATAAGGGCTTTGATTTTGCGGTATTTTTTCAGGGAGTACAAGGTGTAGAAAGATTCAACGATCTTAAAAGAATCATTGATTATGATACCCGCCCTTTTAATCACACAGTAGCAACATTAAATGCATGGCATGGCGCAGGTACAAGCAATACCATACCAAGATCAACTTTTAATGACAATGGCAGCAGTAAGGTTTCCAGTATTTTTATAGAAGATGCTTCTTATCTAAGGCTTAAAAATATTGAGATTGGTTATACACTATCTTCTTTATTCGGTAAATCAAACACCGGATTTAAAAATGTAAGATTGTATATATCTGCACAAAACCTATTCACCATAACCAAGTACACAGGGCTTGATCCGGAATCTGTTGCCTTGATTGATCAGGGTACTTATCCTCAATCAAAAGCATTTTTATTTGGTATCAATATTAAGTTATAATTCACCTCTTTAAAAAAATTAAATATGAAATCAATTTATAAAATTCTGGTTGCACTACTGGTAATCATTAGTGCTGTCAGTTGTAAAAAAGAATTGTATAAAACACCGATAGGGATATTAACTGCTGATGTAATTAATACTGACCCTAAACTGGAAACAGTAAAAAGTTCTGTATTATCTTCTTACCAATTACTTTCCAGCACATTAAATATCATAGGCAACTGGGGATGGGATGATGGAACAGTGCTACGCAATGATTTTATTGTACAGGATATAGCATCCGGCGATATGCAAAAAAAGTGGAACCCGGATGGCGATCAGGCCTGGATGGATCAGTTTGCTGATTTTAGTTTTACCGCATCCAACGGTGGTTTTAATGGCCAATGGACTTATGATTATGAAGGAATATCAAGGTCTAATGTTGCTATCAGTTATTTAACCGATACGGCAGTCACCAATAAAATTGGTATTGATGAACCAACAAGGAAAAACTTACTGGGCCAGGTTTATTTTCTTAGAGCTTTTTATTATTTCGACTTAGTGAATTTATTTGGTGATGTACCATTATTAACAAAACCATTGAAAAGTTTTTCTGAAGCTTATGACGTAGCAAAAAGAGAAACAAAGGCTAATGTTTATATACAGATCAGTAAAGACCTTGATTTGGCTAAAACTTTATTACCTGATGGTAAATATTCTGATGCTATAGAAAAGTGGAGAGTATCGAAAGGAGCAGTGATGGCTTTGCAGGCAAAAGTTGCATTATATAACCAAAAATGGACAGACGTTATCAGTATTATAAATGAAATGGAAGGCTTAAGTTATTACAGTCTGGATGCCAATTATTTTGACAACTTTAGTATAGCGAAAAAATTTGCAGAAAACGAAGTGATCTTTGCTTACGACCATGAATCGTTAACAACTCCAAGAACCGGTAATGGCCTTTGCGCTTTAGCAGGCTGGGGCTTTATTGCACCCACTGCAAATTTCATCAATGAATTTGAAGCCAACGATCCAAGATTAGGTTATACAGTAGATGTTGCAGGCCAAAATGTTTACAAAATATTTGGCGAATTAAACAGCGATAATAAGGGTAATGATGATGCAGCCAGTAACAAAATATATATACGCTGGGCTGATGTAATGCTTTGGAAAGCAGAAGCATTAAATGAGACAGGCGATTATGCTGCGGCTGTTACGCTTATCAATAAAGTAAGGCAGCGTGCAAGATTAACCATTACAGTTAATGGCACCTTCCCACCAGTAGGAACACTCCCGGACAGGGATATTACCTCCACAGATAAAACACAAATAAAAAATTGGCTGATACATGAAAGAAGAGTGGAATTAGGTTTTGAATCACAAAGATTCAATGACCTTAAACGCTGGGGTTTAGCTAAAAGTTTTTTAACCGGACTTGGTAAAAATTTCCAGGATAAAAATTATCTCTATCCAATTCCACAAGGCGAAATTGATAAATCTGGCGGAAGCATAACCCAGAATCCCGGGTTTTAAAAAAATATGAAAAATATGAAAAACGGAAAGGAGGTTAATTTAAAGTTTGAACAAAACTTTAAATTAACCCTCTTTTATCCCCTTGCAGCCTTCCTTTATCAGTAATATTTTATTGATCAGTAAAAGCATTGCTGCAAAAAATCAATCTCAACGATATGCAACAAATTTTGAAAATGAAATGGGTAGTTTTCGTGGGCTGTGTAACTTTTTTAAATGCGACAGCTTGCAAAAAACAAAGCGGAAAGGTAGCACCTGTTCCGATGGTTGTTGCTCCACCAACCGTAGTTGCTTCAATCCTGAATACGGCTCATCTTGATAAGTTAGTTGTTCCCGTTATTTTCCCAAACGGAGAAACAGCGCAAGGAATATATATTTATTCAAATGCTCCTGATTATAAACCAGTGGCTGCAAGCGGAGAAGGTTTTACCTGTGTGGACGATGTATCCCGTGGAGTGTTATTTTATTTGAGAAGCCCTATGTTTTCATCCGATTCTTTGGTACAAAAGAAAGTTTATGGATTGCTTCGTTTTCTCATCAATATGCAATCGGATAATGGTTATTTCTATAATTTTTTGCAAGCCGGAAATGTGATCAACAAAACCGGTATCACCAGTATCAATCAGCCCAAATGGTGGTCGTGGCGGGCACTTCAGGCACTTACAGAAGCCTACCCAATAATTAAATCAAAAAATGTATTACTTGCAAACGAGGTAGAAATAGTGGTTGATAAATTAATCAATGCTATTAAAAAAGATATGGTAAACCTGCCAAAAACTACCACACAGATAAAAGGCATTGATGTTCCCCAATGGTTACCCGAAGGTGCAGATCAGGCAGCCATATTAATATTGGGATTAATCCCTTATTGTCAAACGAGTGGTGACGTTATTATTAAAGCTTACATACATAAACTCGCAGATGGAATTATCATGACACAACTGGGAGATTCCGATCATTTCCCCTATTCCTGCTTTCTAAGTTCCGGTAATACCTGGCATGCATACGGCAGCGACGAAGCTACAGCGCTTTTTAAAACCGGCATTTTTTTACAAGATACCAGCTATATAGATAAAGCAATGTTAGAAGTAAATAATTTTTATCCCTGGTTACTAAATAATGGTTTCAAAAATTCTTTCGATGTTGCCCTTATCAACAATGTATATCAGCCTGAAAACTCAAAAGATTTTGAACAGATTGCTTATGGTATTCGCCCGATGGTCTTTGCCGCAATTGATGCGTATGAAATTACCAAGGATGAAAAATATGCAGATATGGCGGGCCATTTTGCTGCCTGGTTTCTGGGTAAAAATTCAACGGCTACAGTAATGTTTTCCATTAATACAGGGCGTTGTTATGATGGCATCAATGCAGGCAATAATATCAATAAGAACTCAGGTGCCGAATCAACAATTGAAGCATTGTTGACTATGCAAAAGGTAAATAATTATCCATCCGTTAAAGCGGCTATGGACAAGTATAAATTATAACACAGGTATTTTAATTGGTATGACTTTAATTTTTTTTATGAAAGATATAGCGAAACGCTTTGAAGAAAATCCATTGTTATCTCCTGTTGATCTTAAAGCCAGTGGAGATGGTCTTGAAATTACCTGTCTTTTAAATCCGGGCGTATTCCGATACCAGGGTAAAACCTGGCTGATAGTAAGAGTAGCCGAAAGACCCGCACAAAAAGAAAATATCATTTCTTTTCCCATACTAACGGAGACAGGCAGTATTAAAATTATTGAAATCCCAAAAGATGATCCGGAATTAAATGCAACTGATGCAAGGGTAATCAATTATAAAGGAGTTGATTATTTAACTACGTTATCTCACCTGCGATTACTTTGCAGCGATGATGGTATCCGGTTTTATGAACCTGAAGGTTATCCAATGTTGGTGGGCGAAGGTATGTTGCAAACATTTGGAGTAGAAGATTGCCGGGTTGCTTTATTGGAAGACATTTATTATCTCACATTTACAGCTGTATCTGACAATGGGGTTGGAGTTGGATTGCGTACCACAGTCAATTGGAAAAATTTTCAATCGCATGGAATGATATTGCCACCACACAATAAAGACTGTGCGATTTTTAATGAAAAAATCAATGGATTGTATTACGCATTCCACAGGCCAAGTAGTGTGGATATTGGCGGAAATTATATCTGGCTGGCAGAGTCGCCGGATGGCATCCATTGGGGCAATCACCGGTGCATAATAAAAACAAGGGAAGATACCTGGGACAGCGCAAGAGTTGGAGCAGGTGCCGCACCCATTAAAACAGATCAAGGGTGGCTTGAAATTTATCATGGTGCTAATCAACAGCATCAATACTGCTTAGGGGCTTTTCTATTAGATCTTGATGATCCATCAAAAGTGATTGCCCGAACAGAAGTGCCTATCATGGTACCTTCTGCTACTTATGAGCTAAGCGGATTTTTTGGCAATGTAGTATTTACCAATGGCCATATTGTACATCCCGACGGCGATACCATTACCATCTATTACGGCGCTTCCGACGAGTTTGTTTGCGGAGCACATTTTTCTTTAAAAGAAATTTTATCATTATTAAAATTCAATCATGCTTAATAAACTGAAGACAGAAATTAGTCATTTTAAAAGTCAGCCACACAATTTCCGAATCCTGGTTTTGACCAACATGGTCTACGCTATGGTGCTGCCGGTAATAGATATTTTCGTAGCTGCTTATGTAATGCGGAATTCTAATGACCCTGTAAAAGTGGTAATCTACCAGTTGACTATTTATACCGGGATACCACTCACTTTTCTTTTAAACGGATTTCTTTTAAAGCATTTCAATATCAAAAAACTTTACTCTGCGGGAATGATGCTCAGCGGTATATCTATGATGATCATGATGTCTTTGAAGACCCTTGATTTAATGGGGATCGGCTTTGCGGGTATTACTATGGGTTTGTCGTTTGGCTTTTACTGGGCCAATCGCGATTACCTTGCCCTTGCCATTACCAATGATGATAACCGCAATTATTATTACGGCCTCGAAACTTTTTTTTATACCATTATTGCCGTCGTTATTCCTGTTGCCATAGGTTGGTTTATTGAATCAAAAGGTGGCAATGCACAGATACACACTGCATACCTGGCCTTAACCGGGGCCGTGTTTATCATAACCATTTTGGCATCCATGGTTTGCTTCAGGGGTACCTTTAAAAATCCGGAACAAAAAAAATATGTATTTTTTAAATTTCATCCGCTGTGGTATAAGCTGTTGTCATTAGCTTTATTAAAGGGTCTTGCACAAGGTTTCCTGGTAACAGCGCCTGCTATGCTGATTATGTTATTACTAGGCAAAGAAGGTGCATTGGGAACAGCCCAATCCATCGGTGCGGTGATCGCTGCAGTAATCATGTATGTGTTGGGAAGGCTTTCCAAACCATCAGATAGAATAAAAATATTTGCAGCAGGCCTTATTTTGTTTGCCATAGGTGCTATACTAAATGGGGTATTGTTTAATCAAATAGGTGTGATCTTATTTATACTGTTATTGCTCATTGCAAAACCATTGTTGGACCTGGCCTATTTCCCAATTCAATTTAAAGTAATTGATATTGTTTCAAAAATAGAAAACAGGGGAGAATTTGCTTATATTCTGAACCATGAAGCTGGCTTATATCTTGGAAGGTTTTTAGGCGCAGGCACATTTCTGGTATTGGCTTACTCTATCTCTACAGAAATTGCATTACGGTATGCCATTATCATTATTGCTGTGTTGCAATTGTATTCGATCTTCGTAGCAAAAAAAATAATTGCACAGGGGAAATTGCTTGTTCCCGAAGAAGCAAGAGTTGACTTGAAAGTGATAAGCGAAGTGGCTGAAGATATAGTTTAATAAAAATAGAGGTCATGAATAAATAATCATCTTTACCATTAGTTATTCTTAAAATAAATTTATTCTTACAAAAAAAGAAATATTACAAATGAGAAATATTTTCAAATTTATTTTTGTCTTCCTGCTTTTTATTCATTGCGAAATGAATGTAACTGCACAGGTAAATCAGCAAAATTTGCAACGCGTAGACCAGATGCCCAACCTGCCCAAACCCTTGCAAATAATTGATTATAGAAAACTGGCAATTCGATTTGACAGCACTGTATATGATTTTAAAGCCAAAGGCAAATTCTGGCCATTGATATGGATCGATAGCAGTATGAAAAATTATCCTCAGCCTGTAATTGGATTATATACTGCAATCGGTGATGTGCGCCAGGGGCCTGATCATAATAAAGGAATATTTCATGAGGCTTTGGCAACTATGGGCGGTGTTTTGGGGGCTACATTGGTGGGCATTGATAAAAGCAATCAGCAAGGGATGGATTATGTAGGTATGCTCAAAAATTATTATAATAAGGAAACCGGTTGGGAAATTATGATGAATAACACCTGCCCCGAAGTAGCTTTATTAGGCGGTGGTTATGGCCGCGATTGGTGGTATGATGTATACCCGAATGTTTTGTTTTATGCCATTTATAATCAGTATCCCAACGAACCGGGCTTTACTGAAATTGCAAGAAGCATTGCGGATAAATTTTATAAAGCTGATTCAATATTGAATGGAAATTATGACTGGTCATTTTTTGACTATGGCAAAATGAAGCCAATGAAAAACCAGATCTGTGCTCAACCTGATGTAGCAGCAGGGCAGGCATGGGTGCTGTATTCAGCTTATAAAAAGTTTGGCGACCCAAAGTATTTGAAAGGAGCTTTGAATGCTTTATCTGCTTTACAATCTCAACCAACAAATCCAACTTACGAAGTGTTAATGCCTTTTGGTGCTTATTTATCTGCTAGAATAAACGCAGAAAAGGGAAAGCAATTTGACCTGAATAAAATGTTGGGCTGGAGTTTTGACGGTACTGCCATTTGCCGCGCAGGCTGGGGCGTGTTGGTTGGCAATTGGAATGGTATAGATATTTCGGGCATTGTTGGCAGCACGGTAGATCACGGCGGATATGGATTTTTAATGAATACTTATGATGCAGCATGGCCATTGGTACCAATGGTAAGATATGATCAGTCATATGCAATTGCTATCGGCAAATGGATGTTGAATGCAGCCAATGCAGCAAGATTTTTTTATCCTCAATATATGCCACGTGATCATCAAACAATTCCACAACTGGCAGAAGTGACCAAAGGCGTAATAGCATACGAAGGCATTATCCGTAAATCATCTTATCACCAATATGAAAATTTAAAAGGGCCCGTAGCCCAGGGTGACGGGCCGCTATGGGTACCAGGAAAAAATCCGCAGGAATCTCAGTTTAGTGTATATGGCAGCGGGCATGCAGGCATCTTCGGTAGCATCATCCATGCAACCAATGTTACAGGTATTTTGCAATTAAATTTATTGTCTACAGATTTTTACCATGATAAAGCCTTTCCGTCATATCTATATTACAATCCTTATTCAACCACTAAAACAGTTACAATAAAAACAGGAAAAGATAAAAAAGTTGATTTGTATAATACTGTCTCCGGAAGTTTTGTTGCCCGGAATGTTTCAACC
>Ga0209585_10000401_pt1 | contig 16616 bp, 16 predicted proteins | sample NGEPerone_FD_185491 | JGI IMG/M metagenome (GOLD analysis project Ga0209585, IMG submission 185491) | Arctic peat soil microbial communities from the Barrow Environmental Observatory site, Barrow, Alaska, USA - NGEE Permafrost154B-one... | ecosystem: Environmental > Terrestrial > Soil >... | reverse complement strand
CACCAACACCGCGACCCGATACCCCGGCACCAACCTCACACTCGCCTACAGCGTCAAAGGCCAGCCCAACCCTTCATGAATCAACTCGCTACGTCAGGAGTTCTGGGATCACCGGTCCTCAGCTCGGTGCGCTGGCCATCGCCGGCGTCGGCGTCGGTCTCGTGCTCCGGTCCTCCCACGAGCACCCGCACGACCACCCGGCAGTGGAGCACGACCACGAGCACACGCACGACGAGGGTCACCACGACCACCAACACGTCCCCGAGGTGCCACCGGGGACCAGGCACCAGCACCCGCACCGGCACGAGGCCCTGGTGCACGCGCACCCGCACGTGCCCGACCTGCACCACCGGCACTCCCACCAGGTCTGAGCGGCGGGTGCAACATCGTCCCCTGGGGCCCCCCAACGCCGGGCCTTGGCGCCGGGACGCGAGGTGGGAGTGGTGAGGCGGCGAGCGCCGTGGGAGCACACGGTGACGAGGGGGTCTCGTCGGTCGTGTCGGCTACGGCTGTGACGCGATGGTTCGGGTGACCTCTATGGTTCGTCTATCCGCACGAAGGGGGAGGCATGGCGCGCATCAAGGACGTCGCGTTCCTGGCCGGGGTGTCGACGGCCACCGTGTCGCGGGTCGTCAACGGGGTCGCCGTCCGCCCGGAGCTGGTCGAGGTCGTTCGCCGCGCCGTCAAGGAGCTCAACTACACCCCCGACCGCACCGCTCGGTCGCTCCGCCGCGGCGCGGGTGACGTCGTCGCACTCATCCTGCCGGACATCGAGAACCCCTTCTTCACGTCTTTGGCGCGGGGCGTGGAGGACGTGGCGCAGAGCGCGCGGCTCTCCGTCGTTCTGTGCAACACCGACGACCTGGTGGCCAAGGAGGAGCGGTACCTCAAGATCGCCGAGCGCGAGAACATGGCTGGCGTCGTCATCGCCCCGGCAGGACCGACGCCGGCCCTGGGGCCGCTCATCGAGCGCGGGCGCGCGATAGTCGTCGTCGACCGCGCCGTGCAAGCGCGGGTCGACCACGTCGTGCTGGACAACGTCGCGCTCGGCGGTCGCGGCGCCCGGATGCTCATCGACCGGGGGTTCCGCCGCATCGCCTGCGTGACCGGGCCGCTGAGCACGAGCACCGCGCGGGAGAGGGCCGAGGGCTGGCGGGCCGAGCTCCGCCACGCCGGCCTGAGCGCCGATGACGAGTTGTTGGTCTACGCCGACTTCCGGGTCGACGGCGGGCACGAGGCAATGGCGCACCTCGCCGCGACCACGCGGCCGCCGGACGCCGTGCTCGCCACGAACAACCTCGTCGGGGTCGGCGTGCTGCAGGTGCTGGCCGAGCGGGGCGGGGAACAACTGGTCGGGGTTGCCGTGATCGGTGAGCTGCCCTTCGTCACGTCCCGGCTGGCGGACATCAGCGTCGTGCCCCTCAGGCCGCGGGACATGGGGGTCTCGGCGGCCACAATGCTCGTTGAGCGCATCAACGGCCTCCTCGACCAGCCTCGTCACGTCGTGCAGGACTCCGCTGTCGCAGATGCCGCCATCGGGGTAGTTGCGCAACTGTAATCGATTTCTGTAGTGTCGGCGGCATGCCAGAGCGGGTGTACGTCGGAGTCGACGTCGGTACGTCGAGCACCAAGGGCGTGTTGGTCCGTCCCGACGGTGACATCCTCCGCAACGCGGTCCGCGAGCACACCGTGTCCCGCCCGGCCCCGGGCCACGTCGAGATGGCGGCCGACGACTGGTGGACCGAGTTCGTCGAGATCGTCGGCGAGCTCACGGCCGCGGGTGACGTCGAGGTTGCAGCCGTCGGAATCAGCGGGATGGGCCCGTGCGTGCTGCTCGTTGATGAGGATGGCACTCCGCTGCGACCGGCGATCCTCTACGGGGTCGACACTCGCGCCACCGAGCAGATCGAGCGGCTCACGGCGGAGCTCGGGGGGGCGCTCGCGATCCTCGAGCGTTGTGGGTCGGTGCTCTCCAGCCAGTCCGTCGGCCCGAAGCTCGCCTGGGTCCGCGAGAACGAGCCTGAGGTCTGGGCTCAAGCCCGGCGGCTGCACATGCCGAGCTCCTGGCTTGTCGAGCGGCTGACCGGAAGCTACGGGCTGGACCTGCACTCCGCGAGCCAGTGCACGCCGATGTTCGACACCCGCGCGCTGGCCTGGGACCGCGAGTGGGCCGAGGTGGTGGCCCCCGGCCTGCCTCTGCCCCCGCTGCGCTGGGCCACTGAGCCGGTCGGTCGCACCCGCCGCGCCGTCGCTGGCATCCCGGCCGGTGTCCCGGTGGTCACCGGCACTATCGACGCCTGGGCGGAGGCGGTGAGCGTCGACGCGCAGAACCCCGGCGACCTCATGCTCATGTACGGCACGACGATGTTCCTCATCGCCACGCTGCGCGAGCTCGTCCGGTGCGAGCAGATGTGGAGCACCGTCGGGGCCTACCCGGGCACCCGCAACCTCGCCGGCGGGATGGCCACCTCCGGGGCGATCACGAGCTGGCTGCGCGACGTCGTCGGCGACGTCGACTACCCGCGGCTGACGGCGGAAGCCGCGGAGGCGGGCGCCGGGGCGCACGGCCTTCTCGTGCTGCCCTACTTCGCCGGTGAGCGGACCCCGATCTTCGACCCCGCCGCGCGGGGCGTCGTCGCCGGCCTGACCCTCGCGAGCACCAGGGGAGACCTGTACCGGGCGGTGCTCGAGGCGACGGCCTTCGGCGTCCGGCACAACGTCGAGACGCTGCGCGACGCCGGGGCGCACCCGAACCGGGTGGTGGCCGCCGGCGGCGGCACGCAGGGCTCGCTCTGGACGCAGATCGTGTCCGACGTCACTGGACTCGCCCAGATCGTGCCGCGACGCGCGATCGGTGCCAGCTACGGCGCTGCATGCCTCGCGGCCGGGCTGGTGCAGGAGGTCGACGTCGCTCGGTGGAACCCACCGGCGGTGGTGGTCGAGCCCGACCCGACCCTGCGCGGCCTCTACGACGACCGCTATGGCCTGTACCGCGAGCTCTACCCCGCCACCCGGGAGATCTCCCACGCCCTGTCCATCGCCAGCGCGTGACCATCGACCACGCACCACGAAGGAGTCGCATGTCCAGCTATGCCCTTCCGCCGAGGCCGGCCTCGCTCGAGGCGTCGCCCCACACCGTCTACCTCATCGCCAGTGGTGACCTCCGTGAGTCCGCGAACACCGCAGGATGGCCGACGCAGGTCGAGCTCGAGCGCATCGTGACCGAGGCCTTCGCCGAACACGGCTGGACGGTCGTCCGGGCGAACGAGGTCGCACCCGAGACGGGCCACGGCTTCATCTCGAGCCAACGGATGGGCCTCGACGTGTTCACCCGGATCCCGCCGGACGTCCCGCTCGTCGTGGCCGAGGCGATCTGGCAGTACAGCCATCACGTGCTGGCGGGCCTGCGGACGCACCGTGGCCCGATCCTCACCGTCGCGAACTTCGCCGGGGACTGGCCGGGACTCGTCGGGCTCCTCGGGCTCAACGCCGGCCTGACCAAGATGGGTCGCTCCTACTCGACGGTGTGGACGGTCGACGGTACGGACGGGTGGTTCCGTGACCGGGTTGCCGAATGGCTCGACACCGGCCGGATCACGCACGACGAGTCGCACGTGCGCGACCTCACCACGGTGCCGGACAACGCGGAGACGGAGCTCGGCCGCGCGATCGCCGAGCAGCTGCTGCGCGAGAAGGCGATCATCGGCGTCTTCGACGAGGGCTGCATGGGGATGTACAACGCGATCTTTGACGACGAGCTGCTCAACGCCATCGGCATCTACAAGGAACGACTGTCGCAGAGCGCGCTGTGGGCGGAGATGCAGAGGGTCGGGGACGACGAGGCCGCCTCGATCGGCGAGTGGCTGCGTGCGGCTGGGATGACCTTCCGGGTCGGCATGGACGAGAAGACCGAGCTGACCGAGGACCAGTTGATGGGTCAGTACAAGATGTATATCGCAGCGCTACGCATGAGTGACGACTTCGGGCTGGACGCCGTCGGCATCCAGTACCAGCAGGGGCTCAAGGACCTGTCGCCCGCGTCGGACCTGGTCGAGGGCTTGCTCAACAACGTCGAGCGGCCGTCGGTGACCAGCCGGGACGGCTCGCGGGTGCTGTGGGATGGGCGCGCGCTGCCCAACTTCAACGAGGTCGACGAGGGCGTCGCGGTGGACGCCCTCCTGACCAACCGGGTGTGGACGGCGATGGGCCTCGACCCTGCCACGACGCTCCACGACGTCCGGTGGGGCGAGGAGTTCGACGGCGAGTTCGTCTGGGTCTTCGAGATCTCGGGGTCCGTTCCACCCTCGCACCTCGAGCACGGCTACGCCGACGCCGAGGGCTGGCGGCAGGGCCCGGTGTTCTTCCCGGCCGGCGGCGCCACGATCAACGGCGTCTCGAAGGCGGGGGAGATCGTCTGGTCCCGGGTCTACATCGCCGAGGGCGTGCTGCACGTCGACATGGGCCGCGGGACCGCGGTGCGGCTGCCGGAGGCGGAGAGCCAGCGGCGCAAGCAGGCGACCAACCCGGAGTGGCCGATCATGCATGTCGTACTGCACGGCGTCTCGCGCGATCAGTTCATGGCTCGGCACAAGGCCAACCACGCACAGGTCGTCTACGCACCGGACGCCGAGATGGCGGACCGGGCGCTCACAGCCAAGGCGGCACTGTTCGACGCCCTCGGCGTGCAGGTCCACCTGTGCGGGGACGCGGCGCTGAAGGCATGAGCCGGTCGGACGCGACGGACGCGGCCGACCGAGATCACGATTGAATGTCGATGGAAGAGGGGCCTTCCGTCGTCGGGGCAAACGTGCTGCAATCGATTACAGCACGGTGGATCCGTGGGCCCGCCGTCGGGCTTGCGCCCTCCACGGTAGACGCCGCAGGCCGCGTGCCGGCCAGGGCGAAGCATGACGAAGGCACATCGAGGAGTGGCAGGGCAAGCGTGCTTGGGCGCCCGGAACACGGGTGACCGCAGCCCCGACGTCCTGCTAACGCGACTGATTAGGAGGAACGATGTCACGCAAGACAGCCCAGCAGGGTCATTGCGTAGTCGGTTTCTCGCTCGCGACGAGCGCGATTGCCTGGTCGGGGTGGCGAGCGTGGTGTCGTAGGGCGCAGGCGATGTTGGTGTGGCCGGCGAGTCGCAGGAGGCTGATGAGCAGGTTGCGGCAGACGGCGAGGGCGTGGGGGCCGGAACCGGTCCTGGCCCTGGTGAAGGTCTTCGCCGAGGGTGACGTCGCGGACCCAGTGGAGGCGGTTTTCGATTCCCCAGTGGTCCCGCAGCCAGCGGGCCAGCTCGCGAGGCTGGGCCTGGGCGGCGCTCAAGGTGCAGATGGCGTAGACGGGGCGCCACTTCGCGCGTTTGCCGGTCCCCGGTGTGATGGGCCGGGACCGGCGCACGATCTGGATCCCTTGGGCTGTGTGGGGGAACCCGAGGCCGGCTTCCACGGTGACGACCTTGATTGTCCGCTTCTCGATCCGGCCGTGACCACGACCGGTCTGGGTGTGCCCGACCGGGACGTCCGTCCACGGCAGACCCTTCAACCGCTTGCGCAGGGTGGGCTGGTTCCCTTTGACGCAAACCAGCAGGTCAGCACCTCTCTTGTGCAGGTAGTTGAGGTGCCCGACCTGGGCGTGCAGTGCATCGCCGGTGACGAGGGTCCCCTCGAGATCGGGAATCTGGTCCAGCAGAGTGCTGAACAGCGGGATCTCGTTCGTCTTGACGTCGACCGACACCTGAGCGACGACCACGCCACTGGCCTGGTCCAGGGCGGAGAGCAGGTGCATGGGGTTCGTCCCGCGCAGGGTGGCGCGCATCGCCTTGCCGTCCACGGCCAGCACCTGGCGCACCACACGGCGATCCGGCGCCCGTGCCCGCGCGGCTTCATTGACCCGAGCCAGGTAGGCCCGGATCCACACGCACACCACCTCATCGAGCGCCGCAGCGTCGATGCGGACCAGCAGACGCCAGATCGTCACCGGCCCTGGGGCTCTACCGGTGAACCCGAGCGCCGCGCGCCGGGCGGCGCTCAGGTCCGCGGACCACTCGCCGATCGCGGCGTAGGAGCGTGCGCCGGCGAGCATCGCGCAGACCACGACCGTGAGCATCGCGACGATCGGGTACCTCACTCCGCGCGGGTCCCGCGGATCGGGCACCCGAGCAAGGGCTGCGAGCAGCGACTCGCGGTCACGCTCCGTGAGCTCGGATCGCGCCACGCCAACAGGAACCGTCGCGGACAGGGGCAAGCGCTCGTCGGGGACGGGCACAGTGAGGCACGATGGCATAGCAGGCACGGTCCTTCAGCAGATCTGGAACCTCGACACCTCCATGATCGGCGCAAGGACCGTGCCTGCCCCATCCCCGCCCGGCGTGTCGCACCTACAAACGCCCAGGTCAGCGGACCACCTCACCGACTACGCAATGACCCTGGTTGACATTCCGACCCGATCTCTGGTTAACTGTTCTCAGTTTACTGTTAACAATGACGTAACGGAGGATGTGGCGACGTGGTTTCGGCTGGTCTCGCGATTCGCACCTTGCCCCTGGGTGCCCAGGTGGCACAACGGTTGCGCGCGATGATCCTTCGGCGCGATCTGCAGGACGGCATGCGGTTGCTCGAGGAGGACCTTGCCACCCAGTTCGACGTCAGCAGGGGCCCAATCCGCGACGCACTCAAGCAGCTGGAGCGCGAGGGCTTGGTGACGGTGCGCAAGAAGGCTGCTTGTGTCGCAGCCTTGTCGTCGGAGGATATCCGCGACCTCTACGAGCTGCGCAAAGCGCTCGAGCTGTTGGCCCTCAACGAAGGCGTTCGGCGAGCCGCTGAAGGTCAGTTCGCCCAGATGCACACCTGTGTTGATCACATGCGCGAGGCGGCACAGGCAGACGACTACGCGGCGTTCGCAGCCGCGGATGTCGCATTTCAGGGGTTTCTTGTCAGTCTCTCGACAAATCGTCGGCTCTCAGACGTCTGGCACCAGTATGTGCCGATTCTCGCCACCATCCTTGAATCCGCGGTTGGCCAGGAAGATCATCTGCACACTTCTGCGGAAGATCACCACACTCTCCTCGAAATGATTAGCTCCTCAGACGATCGGGCCGTCGGCGAGGTCAGCGATCACATTGATCGCGCCCGCGATCGAATGATCAAGACGTACGAACGTCTGTCAACCACCAAGACCGTCTTTAAGGAATCTTGATGCGGCGTCACGCCGCGGACAGCGAATTGAAGAGAAACCCATTGCACCGTTCGCTGCAATGAAACAGAAGGGAAACGAAGTGAAACATTACCGCCCTAACCGCAGGAGCATGTTCATGCGTGCGTTTGCAGCCACAACCGCAGTAGGTGTTGGCGTCGTGCTGGCCGGCTGCTCCTCGCCCAGCGGAGGTACCGGCACGCAGGGTGGAGAAGCCCCAACTTACCCGACCGGCGACATCACGCTTACCGTCCAGGCGGCGGCCGGCGGCGGGTCAGACCTCGCCGCACGCACTATCGCCAAAGTGCTAGAGAAGGAGCTCGGCGTCAGCATCATTGTTGAGAACCGACCAGGCGCATCCGGGTCCGTCGCGGTCAAGTACGTGTCGGGCCTGAAACCGGATGGATACCATATCGGTTTCGCTCCGGTGGAGTTGGCCATGTTCGACCACCTGGGGTTCAACGTTCCGCCCGATTCTGTAGAGCTGCTCGCGGAGATCATGAACCAGCCGGGGACAATCGCTGTTCCCGCGGACAGCCCGTACAAAGACCTCAAGAGCCTGATGGAGGCGGCGAAGACCAAGAAGATCACGGTTTCCAACTCCGGCGCGGGCTCGGTGTGGGCGGCCGAAACTAAGTTGCTTGGCCAGGCTGGCGGCGTCGACTTCACACTCGTCCCATTTGATGGGGGGGCGCCGGCTGTGACCGCAGCGATGGGCGGCAAGGTTGACGCGGTTGCGGCGGGCGCTGGTGAGACTCACACCGGTGTCGAGAGCGGAAAGCTTCGTGTGCTGGCCATCTTCAGCCAGCAGCCGCATCCCGTCTTCAGCGACATCCCAACTGCCAAATCGCAGGGCTATGACATAGAAATCGGTGCTTGGGGTGGGCTCTATGCTCCCAAGGGACTGCCGGCCAACGTTAAGAAGACGTTGGAAGACGCCATTGCTAAGGCGGTCAAATCACCTGGCTTCACCGACGTCATCAGCAAGACTGGAACGATCGTGACATACAAGAATGCGGCGGACTTCACGAAGTTCGTCGACTCAGAGTACGTCCGATTCGGCAAGGTGCTCAAGTAGAGACGTTCTCGGCCCCAATTGAAGGCGACTACCATTGAAGCTACATCGCGCCAAGCCGGAGGGCTCCTCGGCGAATGCTGCGGAGCCCTCCCGGCGCCCGGGCTCCGAAGAGGAAACCATCGTGCATTCTCTGGCCGAGGGTATTTCGGCCGAGGAACTCGCACGTGTTGAAGAGATGGAACGAGAGGTTGCCGCCCTCCAGGCGAAACCGTCCCGAAAGCTTGAGCGGGGAATCGGCATCACGCTGGTTGTTCTGAGCATCGCCGGCCTGATCGGGTCGCGTGCTGTCACGGTTCGCACTGAGACAGGCGGGATAGATCCTCGTTGGTGGCCGACGGTGATTTGCGCCCTGGTGCTCGTGCTCTCGATCATGCTCATCGTTGTGTCCTTGACTAAGCCGCCTTTTGACAGGGAAGACCTTGAAGTCACCAATCGTGACGGTTGGCAGCGGCTGATATGGGCGATCATCCTTGTGGTGCTCTACCTGATGGCTTGGAAATTGAGCGGGAACTTCGTCGTTCCGTCGGTCGCACTGCTTGTCCTGCTGATGTGGGTCAATGACGGTCGCGGGCTCAAAGCCTTGGTGTTCTACCCCCTCGGCACGGTGACGTGTATTTATCTGCTCTTCCACACGCTCCTGAGGGTGCCGCTATGAACCCTGTCGTTGAAGGTCTGAATGCGCTCCTTGATCCGACCGTGATGCTCGGGATGGCTCTGGGTATCGGGCTCGGCATGCTTGTCGGAATGTTCCCGGGGATTACGGCGACCATGGCTGTCGCTTTGGCATCTGGCTTCACCTTGACTCTTTCACCGGTGGCGGGCCTCGCAGTACTCCTCTCCATCTACACGGGCGCGAACTTCGGTGACCGCATCCCAGCGATTCTGGTGAATACCCCAGGAACGCCGGCCGCAATATCAACCACTTTCGACGGATATCCGCTTGCCAAGCAGGGTAAAGCGGGCTTAGCACTCGTCATCTCGGGGTTCGCAGCGGCCATTGGCATCCTCCTGAGCATGGTCGTGTTCTCTCTGGCGGCCGTGCCCATCGCATCGTTTGCTTTGCAGTTCGGGCCGTATGAGTTCTTCGCGCTCGTGGTCCTCGGGCTTACGGTGATGATCTCGATCTCATCCAAGTCGCTGATCAAGGGCGTTGTCGCCGGGCTGTTCGGTCTTTTCTTGGCAACGGTCGGACGTGATCCCATGACCGCTGACCCGAGGTTCACCTTCGGACTTGACGTGTTGAGCGACAAACTGGACTTCATCGCCGTCGTGATTGGTGTGTTTGGCATCGCAGAAGTGCTCGACCAGATGCTCAGCCACAACAAACTTAGGTTGAAACCGGTCGCCTCACTTGGGCGCTGGTGGCCGAACAAACAGGAATACAAGGAGATGGGCAAGCCGCTCCTCATCGGATCCGTCATTGGCACGGTCGTTGGCATCGTACCGGCGGCTGGTGCGGACATCGCCGGTCTGATCGGATGGGACCGGGCGAAGGGGCTATCAAAGCACCCGGAGGAGTTTGGAAAGGGTTCGTTTGAGGGTCTCGTCGCGGCCGACTCCGCCTCGACCTCCACCCTCGGTGGGGCCCTGACCACCACAATGGCTCTGGGCATTCCAGGCGACTCCGTCAACGCCGTGATGCTCGGTTCCATGCTGATTTGGGGGCTTCAGCCGGGGCCGCAGTTGTTCTCGGATCACCCGGACCTGGTGGCGAGCATCGCCGGCATCATGGTGATCTCCACCATCGTGGCCCTCGGGCTGAACCTCTTTCGCGTTCGTGGCTTGGTCAAGATCCTCGATCTTCCGCGCAACTACCTATGGGCGTCCATCCTGATCCTGTGCGTGATCGGCACATATGCGACCACGAACGACATCGACACGGTCGTGGTCATGCTGAGCGCAGGTGTTGTCGGTGTGCTCATGAAGCGCACAGGCTTTCCGGCCGGCCCCGTGGTTCTGGGACTCCTGCTCGGCCCGCTCGCTGAGTCGAACCTTCGCCGCGCCCTCGTCATTGACGGCGCGGCTGGATTCCTGACGAACCCGATTGCCGCGATCCTCCTCGGCTTCGCGGTGTTCGCTTTCGGCGGCACCCTGGTCGGTCGCATCCGGGCTGGGCGGAAAGAGTCGGCCAGCAAGGCTGCCGCGCTCGCGGAAGCGAAGGCAACCGAGGCTAGATAGCGCACACGCAAGAAATGACGGCAACTAAACCCAAAGGAAATGACTCTCTGTGATCCAGGCCGTGCAACGCGACATCATCACCGCTCTCCCCATCGCCTTCCGCGCCGATGGGTCCCTGAATCTCGATGGCACGAGGGAGATCTTTCGAAAGGCGGCGGTCAGCGGAGTCCAGGGTGGCCTCGTTCTCGGCACAACGGGGGAGTTCGTCTCGCTCAGCTATGAGGAGCGCGGACAGGTAGTCGGCGTCGCGGTGGAGGAGCTCGCTCAGATCCGATGCATCGTGCAGGTCGGCGCAGCAAGCCTGTTCGAGGTGCTTCGTTTGATTGACCAAGCACGCACGGCCGGGGTCAGGGAAGTTGCGGTGATGACGCCGTTCTTCCTCCCAGTCACCGATGCTGAAATGCTGCGTTTCTACACGGCAGTGTCGGCGGCATCAGATGGTCTTGGCGTCTTTGTCTATGTGTTCCGCGCGCGCACCGGCAACTTCATCACCGCAGAACTGATGTCGAAACTCGCGAGATTGCCCAATATTGTCGGGGTGAAGGTCAGCGATGAACCGATAGCCCGCCTGGCGGAGTACCGGGCAGTCGTCCCCGACGAGTTCATCATCTACACCGGTAGCGACAGGGACATTGCAAGGGTCGCCCAGTATGGTGCGCAGGGCGTCGTCTCCGGCATCGCTTCGGCGTTGCCCAAGCCATTCACCGACATCGTCGCGCTGCTTGCGGCCGGTGCAGACGACGCGACACTGGCGGCGGCGCAAGGGGCCGTTGACGACGCCGTTGACACCGTGCAAGGCGATATGGCCAGGATGAAGGCGGCCCTTCGTATGCAGGGAATCGATGCGGGTTGGCCCCGGATGTCGCTGGAGGAACCAGATGCAGCAGGTCTTGCCGACCTCGAGCGCGCGGTCAGGTTGTACGACACCTTGCGCCTGCGGACTGAGCGAAGTCTCGTGGGATGCGTGTCACGAGGAATCCAGCCAGAGAGGACGCGACATGGAGAAGATGACGCTCGATCGCGCAGCGGAGCGCAAACGAATGCGGAGTGAGATCTGGTTCAACGATCCGGATGAACCGGCCGAGACGGCAGTTTATCTGGAACGTTTTGGGAACTATGGAATCACCAGGGGCGAACTTCAATCCGGGCGTCCAATCATCGGGATCGCTTCGGCTGGAGTGGTTTGATGGCTGCCTCCGTGGTCATTACTTTACCTGTGATAATTGTTGCCTTATTCGCGCAGAAGTATGTTGTGTCCGGCCTCACGGCTGGTGCCACCAAGGGATGAGGTCATGTCAGGTGATCCTGAGGGCACAGAAGTTTCGTCTAGCCGTGCTCACATCGTAGTTGTACCTACAGGAAGGAAGGTCATTTTCATGACTGCTCAGATCATTAGTGCTGTTCCCATCCCGTTTGCCGTTGATGGTGAGCTGGACTTTGCAGAGTTTGAATCGACTCTCAAGTCCATCGACGAGCACGTCAACGGCGTTCTCGTCGGCGGCACGACCGGGGAGTTCCCGGCGCTTGATGACGATGAGCGAATTGAGCTGTTTCGGCGTGCGATTGCGGTGCTCGGCAGCGAGCGCGTCGTTGCACACGTCGGTCACGCCAGTAGTCGACAGGTGATCCGGCTTGCCGCCGCGACAGTGGCCGAAGGAATCTACAGGTTCGCCCTGATGTCCCCCTACTTCCTTCCGACGGATGACGAGGGCGTGGTCGAGTACTACCGGAAGGTCACGGAGACGTTCCCTGCCGCGACGGTCTACGCCTACCTGTTCCCGGAGCGCACAGGCATGGATGTATCGGTTGACGTTCTTCGGCGGGTACTCGAACTGCCCGGAATGGTTGGGGTCAAGCTTTCCGGCGGCGCATTAACCAGGCTTCCCGAGTACGCGAAGATCGTTGGACCCAGACAGGAGCTCTACTCAGGCGATGACGCGACGCTTCCGTGGGTTCTCGAACAGGGTGGGACAGGGATCGTTTCTGGAATATCCGCGGCCTTTCCCGGTACGTTCTCCTCGCTCGCTCGCGCGCTAGATGCAGGCGACGCGTCGGCGGTTGCCGAAGTACAGGCGTGCGTCGTGGAGATTGTCGGACTCGTCGGACCGACGATCCCGCGACTGAAGACAGCCCTAGCCGCCCGCACGGGTGCTCCTTGGTGCTCGCGGATGGCGTTGCCAGCCGTCTCCGATGATCTGAAAGCGCAGATCGAGAAGCTGGTCATGGCGCACGACTGATTCCGCAAGTTCGACGAGGGTTCTGGGGTATCGCGTGTCTACGGAGCATGTCCCATGAATGCGCACCGACAAGGAGGCCAAGGGGCATTGGGGGCTCTTCGCGGTTCGTGGTGAACGACCCGACTGGGTAGGTGTTCACGCAGCTCTCTTCGCTGCGCTGCGGAGCAGGATACGGGCCCTGTAGTTGTCGGGGCTTCTGAAGCCGCGGCTGGTGCGTTTGATGTTCTTGATCGAGGTGTTCGCGGCCTCGGTTCGGGCGTTCGTGACGCCCGTGACGATGAGGACCTCGATCTCGGGCCACCACTCGCAGATCGTGTTCCACAGCCGGTCCGTCTCGGGCATGTCCGCGACCTGGATGTAGTGGCCGAGGAGCATCTTGGCCTCGTGTGCGTCGGCCAGCGACGAGGTCTTCAGTAGTCGGCGGAGCTGTTCCTTGATGCCCCACGCGGCGCCGAGCTCGTCGGTCGGGTCGTCGTGCCGGAACACCTTCTCCAGCCGCGCCCACCCGCCCGGGGACAGCGTGTCCGCGCCGCGGAGCAGAAGTCGCCGGTTCGCCCACGCCGGGTCGACGAGGCGCCCGCGGCGGCCCTTCTGCTCGCGGACCAGGCGCTGACGGACCGCGGTCATCGCGTCGTTACCGAGCTTGACCAGGTGAAACGTGTCTACCGACACCGCGGCGAACGGCAGGTGGGTGCGTAGCGCCTTGCGGAACGCGGCGGACGGGTCGATCGCGACGACCTCGACCTGGGCCAGCCACGCCGCCGGGCGGGCCGCCAGCCACGCGCCGACGCCGGCGGACCCGCGCCCGTCCACGATGCCCAGCACCTGCCCGGTAGTGACGTCCACGATCGTGGACATCCACGGCTCGTACCGCGCCCACGCGCCGGTCTGCGTCCGATAGAACCGCACCGACCGGTACCGGTGCTCATCGACGCCGAGGTGCTTGACGGCCACGGCTCCGACCGCTGGCAGCAGCAGGGCTGCGGTGGTCACGGCGGTCTGGACCAGCCACCACGACACCCCGTGGGCGCGCGCGGTCTCGCTGACCGCACGCCCGGAGTCGATCACCGCTGCCACCAGCTGGGCGCGGAGGCGGACCGTGGACCGGGCTCGTGTCGGGACCTGCAGGGTCGACTCCGCGAACGTGCCTCGCCCGCACCGCCACTCGTCGCAGAACCACCGGCGCTTGCACCACACCACCTCGAGCGCACCGGCGACCGGCACGTCGCGGATGCGCTGACGGCGCCGGGAGTGGACCCGGACCGAGATCACTCCGCACGCCGGGCACCCGGGCGGGGATGTCGACTCGACCTCCACCCGCCGGGCGTGGCCAGGCACGTCGAGCGCGTTGATCACGCGGTAGTCGGACAGGTTGAAGATCGTGCTCGCAGCATCACGCTGCGAGCCCGTAGGCTCGAACACGGCTCGTGGTCATCTGGCTCGTGGATGTGTCGCAACACCCATCCCAGCAGGTCCACGAGCCTTCTACGTCACACGAGGCCCACACCCGATTCACCACGAAACTTGAAGAGCCCGTATCCTGCTCACCAGCGCGACGAAGACCGCCGCGTGAACACCCTCATCACCAGGCCGGTTCACCACGAACCGCGAAGAGCCAGGAAAGGGCCCGCATGTTCGGCAGAACCGCGAAGGAGTTCTACCGTTTCCCCGCGCTTGAGGAACTCTCGTCCGCGGCGTCCGAAGACCCACCGACACCGCGTTCTCACACGTGAGGAGTCCTATGACAGATCCACAGCCCCAGAAGCCTCGCACGATTGAGGAACTAGAGGGCATCGCCAACGAGCTGCGCGTCTCCGTGCTGGACATGCTCGCCAAGGCCGGCAGCGGTCACAGCGCAGGACCGCTCGGAATGGCCGAGATCCTGACCGTCCTCTACTTCCGCTGCATGCGGCACGACCCCAAGGACCCCGACTGGCCCGATCGGGACATCTTCATGCTCAGCAACGGGCACACCGCCCCAATCCTGTATGCGGCGATGGCGCACTCCGGCTACTTCCCGCTCTCCGAGCTGGACACTCTGCGCCGCTTCGGAAGCCGCCTCCAGGGCCATCCCGAACGCAGGTCCCTGCCGGGCCTCGAGAACACCAGCGGGCCGCTCGGCGAAGGCTTGTCACAGGGGGCCGGATACGCGTACGTCCTCCGTCACCTGGATCGCAACCCCCAGCGCTTCGTCTACGTCGTCATGGGCGATGGCGAGATCGACGAGGGCAACGTCTGGGAAGCGGCGATGTTCGCCGCCAAGTACCACCTGGGCAATCTAGTTGCATTCGTGGACAGGAACTTCATCCAGATCGACGGCAGCACGGAAGATGTCATGCCTCTCGGGGACCTGACCGGCAAGTGGCGGACCTTCGGGTGGCATGTCCTCGAGGTGGACGGCAACAACGTCGGTGCGCTGATCGAGGCCGTCGCACTCGCCAAGGCGGTCACTGACCGACCCACCGTGATCATCGCCAACACGGTCCCGGGGAAGGGCGTGAAGTACATGGAATACGACTACGCCTGGCACGGGAAGCCGCCGACGGCGCAGCAAGCGCGGGAATGGATCGCGGTACTCACGAACACATCCATGGAGAAGGAGGATGCATGACCAGTTACCCACTGGACCCGGATACCTATGACGCCGCGGTAAGGCGTGAACCCATCCGCATGGGCTTCGGTCGCGGCCTACTAGAGGCAGGACGCCAGGACGGGAGCGTTGTCGCGCTCTGCGCGGACCTCGCCGAGAGCACGCAGATGGGCCTGTTCGCGCGCGCCTTCCCCGAGCGTTTCATCGAGGTCGGGATCGCCGAACAGAATCTCGTCACCGTCGCGGCCGGGATGGCGAGAGCCGGCAAGACCCCGTTCACCAGTAGTTATGCAGCCTTCAGCCCTGGCCGCTGCTGGGAGCAAATCAAGACCACTGCCTGCATCAACGAGCAGCCGGTCAAGATCATCGGTTCGCACGCGGGCCTCATCACGGGTCCTGACGGTGCCACGCACCAAATGCTGGAAGACATCGCCCTCATGCGGGTGATGCCCGGAATGATCGTCATATGCCCTGGTGACAGTATCGAGGCCGAAAAGGCGACGCTCGCGATCGCCAAGAACGGGCTACCCAGCTATCTGCGCGTCGCCCGCGACGCCACGCCCATCTTCTCAACTCCCGAGTCGCCGTTCGACATAGGAAGAGCCTATGTCCTGCGTGAGGGCACCGACATCACCCTAATCGGCACCGGCACGCTGACCTATCAGCTGCTCATCGCAGCCCACATATTGGAGGGCAGAGGAATCGCCGCGGAGGTTGTCCACGCTCCCACCATCAAGCCGCTCGACGAAGAGACGATCCTCGCAAGCGTGGCGAAGACCGGCGCCGCGGTATCGGCGGAGGAGGGCCAAGTCGCCGGAGGCCTCGGCGGTGCCGTTGCCGAACTGCTGTGCGAGAAACTGCCCGCTCCCCTGCTGCGGCTGGGGGTGAACGATCGGTACGGCGAGAGCGGCACACCTGGCGAGCTCATGGAGACGTTCGGACTCACGGGTGACCAGTTGGCTGTACGGACAGCCGAGTTCCTTCAGCGCCCGAGCGCCTCGCGCCGAGTTTGACTGAGGGCAACCAACCGTAGGCAGGGCCCTTCGGGTCTGCCCCGGCCCGTCCCGAGGATGATCTCGCGCTCGGTCTTGCCCTCAGTGGTGCGTCGGGCGACGTAGGCGATCGTCGGTTCATGGAAGTGCACGCGCACGATTACGGTGCGGTAGAGGGCGGCGTTGGGTTGCCGGTGGCCGCCCGGTCTCGCTGAACCTGGATCCACCGGTGAGGGTGGTGGTGTGGGCGGGTCGTGACGCACGAATGTCCTCTTGACCTGGGACGATGGGACTTGTTGAGGGTTCCAGCGCACCAAGGAAGAGGACATCCGGTAGATGCGAGTTTG
>Ga0209585_10000399_pt1 | contig 16640 bp, 19 predicted proteins | sample NGEPerone_FD_185491 | JGI IMG/M metagenome (GOLD analysis project Ga0209585, IMG submission 185491) | Arctic peat soil microbial communities from the Barrow Environmental Observatory site, Barrow, Alaska, USA - NGEE Permafrost154B-one... | ecosystem: Environmental > Terrestrial > Soil >... | reverse complement strand
GACCTGCAGTGAGCGGGTCATCGTGGAGTACGTCGTGACCTCCTGGACCCGCCGCGAGCCGCCCTTGGGATCGGGTACCCGCACACAGCACACCAACTCGGCCTTGCCGATATCCAGGGCTGCGACCCGGGCGATGATCTCCTGTTCGTCTTGCGTTTCCTCCAACATGGGCTTCCTCCTTCACGGTGACAACCAGTAACCGAAGGTGGTTGCCCGCAGGAGCTGCTGGGACAGTAACGAATCTAGTTCGCGTGCTCGAAGGCAACACTGAAGGGCCCAAAGCGCAGCTCCCGGTGCCCGACTAAGCCACGGCCTCTCAGGACCAAGGAACAACGGCATCGGCGGGCAACCACGACCCCATTTTCAGCCCGGAACGGGCGCCCGGGAAGGGCATCAAGGACTAAGCCCCCTCGCCTCCTGCCCATGCGGAACCGTCAACCTGAATGAGGCACTGTCTCGCCGGAATTACTGAGCGGCGACTTCCTTCTCCTCGTGCGAGTTGATCCACGAGGTGGCTGGGAGTTAGGGTGCTCAAACTTGAGCGGGTAGTTCAGTGTTCGTAGTTGACGCGAGCCGGTGTTGGCTGGTGCAGGCCCAACGTATGCGGGGGCGTTGGTTGACCGGGTTGCGGAACCCGAAGGCGTCCAGGCCGCACCCCGACTTCGCAAGGGGACCTGGTGACGCGCCAGGACAGAGCCGTTGCGCGTGCACAGCAGGGTGTAGGTCCCGCGAACGCCGCTCCGTCCCGGAGGACAGGTGTCGTGACGTGCAGGCTGGCGACGTCGACTCCCAGATCCACCTGACCTGGATCGCCGCGCAAGACTTGTGCCTTGCTCTACCGGGCGAACGGCCGCGAACAGGCCGAGCAACGTGGCGAGCGCCGCTACACGCTCAAGGCCATGCTCGAGCAGGACAAGCCGGCAACCATGCGATGGCTCGCCTGCCACGGCCGCTCTTGGTCGAAGCAACATCGCGCAGCTGATTGTGGATGGACGTGCGATCCGAGCGTGTGGTGGTCGGCCGGTGCCGAGGCCACCGCAGCGGTTCTTGACGTCATGGCAGACATTGCGGCCGGCTGAACGGACGGCTTGAGGCCGGACCGGCCTGACCCCGCGAGAACGGAGCCGACGTGCCACGGTGGCGTGTCCGATTTCGCCCACCCTGTCCATCGCCGAGTGTGCATCAGGGGCATGTCACGGGCAGCCAGAACCGGCTCGGCCAGCAGCCAACCCGTCCGCAGGCTCCAACGGAGTCGACCGTGGCGCCAGCCCTTCGGCCACCTCCGACGCGACCTGGCGCGCCTGCGGCCAGGGGCGTCCTGCCCGGCGCTGGGACCCGCAGCCGCCGGCGCCGCCGGCATCGGATGATCCGTGGTGTGGGCGCAGGTCATGTCGTCATGGCGTCCGGTCGGTCGTCGCTCTTCGGGTCCGCCGAGCCGGAGACGTCTCGAGTGTTGAACGCGTCCTGCTGTTCAGCGCGGTGGCGCCCCAGCACCGTGTCGACGAGCCGCTCGGCCTGCGGTGGAGTTCCCTCGACGTACACTTGGGTACCTCCTGCACGCAGGTCGTGAACCAGTGACCGGAGGACGAGCACGCCGGTCAGGTCCAGGCGGCCGAGTCGGTCCAGGTGGACGACGACGCACCGCAGGTCAGGGTTGCTCGCGATCAGGCGCATCACGTCGGATTCCAGCGCCGGGGCGGAGCCGAAGTAGAGCACCCCCTGCGGGCGCACGTGGAGCGTCGCGCCGTCCACCCACGCGTCGGTATCGATCCGGAGCTCGCGCCAGAGATGCACCGCCAAGGAGAGCGCCACGCCGAGGACGATCCCCCGCTCGATCCGCGGTGCCGAGACCAACGTCGCGACAAGGGTCACGACGGCGACGACAAACTGGGGCTTGGAGAACTGCCACGCCTCGAGAAACGGACGGACCTCGATCAGCGAGAGGACAGCCGCGATGACGAGCCCGGACAGGACCGCCTTCGGAAGGTTCGAGAGAACAGAAGCGCCCGGCATCACTGCCAGCACGACCAGACCGGTGATGACGCCGCTCCAGCGGGTGGATGCACCAGACAGGCGGTTGAGGGCGGACCGGGAGAAGGACCCACCGGCGGGGTAGCCGCTGAACATCCCGGATGCGATGTTCGCCAGTCCCTGACCGATGAACTCCTTGTTCGGGTTCCACGACATACGGTCCTCGGCGGCGTACCGGCGAGCGATGCTCGCCGGCTCAGCGAACCCGACGATAGCGATCACGATGCCCGGTAGCACCAGCGAGCCCAAGGTGCCCCACGGCAGGCCGACGCTCACCGGCGGCAGTCCGCTGGGGATGTCACCGACCGCAGTGACGGCGATCAGCCCCGCCGCGCTCATGCCCAGACCCAGGAGGGTGCTAAGCAGAGCGCCCGGGAAGCGCGGGCCAAACCTGCGCCCGACGACGATGATCGCGATCGTCCCCAGACCTACCCCGATGCCGACGGCGTCCCAGATCCCCGGGTCCGCGAGCGCCTGGCCCGCCGCCACGAAGGGGTTGTCGCTCCCGGTCTGCACGTCCACCAGCGCAGGAACCTGCGAGGCGAGGATCAGCATCGCTGCGGCGACGGTGAACGCAGCGACGACTGGTTGGCTCATGAGATAGGCGAGGACGCCCCAGCGAAGCACGCCGAGCAGCAAACGCACCACGCCGACCACCAACGCCAGCAGGGCAGCGTGCGCGGCGAAGAGCGTGGTTCCAGTCTGGGTCAGCGACGCGAGCGCGCCGAAGGTGAGCAGACTCGTCAGTGCCGTAGACCCGGTCTGCAAGTAGGGTGACGATCCGACCAGGCCGCCCGCCACGGTCGCCGCCACCGCCGTGTAGAGGCCGTGCACCGGCGGCGTGCCGGCGATCTCTGCATAGGCCAGGGACTGTGGGACCAGGACGAGCGCGACGGTGATCCCCGCCACGAGGTCACCTCGCCGAGGTCCGCTCAGACGAGCTCTGAGGCGTGATACACCAGCGGCGGTCAGCCCGCGGAGGTCGGCTCCGGCTCGATGACCATGCTCGCGCCTGGTTCGTTTAATTTGCACCTCGGCTCAGCGTCGTGTCAGCGCGGCGACCCGCTCGTTCGATGTCACTGCGGCTGCCCTTGTTGTACGGGAGCCGCGAGAGGACGTTGCCGATGGCACACGAGTTGCTAACCGCCGCGAAGACCAGGCGCCCCCGACGACACCGGAGAAGAAGGGTGCCTTCGGGTAGTAGAGGCTCCCCAGGACGCCAGTGACGACGAGCGAGCCTGACACGGGCCGGACCTGCCGCTCCAACCCCCACTTGGGGCGCCCTGCTCCAGCTCGCCGCCGGTGCCCTGCCAGGCGTTCACACCGCCCTCGAGTACCGTCGCCCCTGTGCGGCCGCGGTCCTCGAGCAGCTGGTGAGTCTGCTGCGAACGGGGCCCGGCCTGGCATGCCATCAAGACGCGGCTGTCCACGTCGTCCCGGAGAAGCCCGCAGACGGCCTCCAACTGTGGGAGGGGATGTTCACCGCACCAGGATGTGCGCGTACTCGTACTTTGCGGATGTGCGCACGTCGAGCAGCCGGATGGGTTCGTCGGTTTCCCGCCACTGCCTCAGCTCGGGGATGGTTACCGTTTGCCCGCGAGCCACCGTGCCCATAGCACTCATCACGCAACTCCTGTTCTACCGGACAACCGGTAAGTTGACGATAGCCTGTTCCGACCTCATTCCAAAGTATTGCCGGACCTGTCGGCTCACCCGATCAGCGACCAGCCACCCGCCACCACCCAATCCGGTGATGGCGATCAGCTCGACGCCCGAATGGTGCTCGGCGGCACGCCGAATCGTTAGGGCAACGGCATCCCAAACAGCGTCCATGTTCTGTTCAGCCGACATAAACTGAAACCGGTTTATCTTCATATCCTGCCTCAGTCTCGCGACCGCGACTCCCGAGCCTCGCGTACGCAAAAGACTGATCGACCGTGGACGTGCCGACGTTAACGGCATGAACAGAGGCGCGTTGCCAAGCTACTCAGGTCTGTCATTTTCAGTTGGTCCTTACGCGCCAAGCGGCCGAGCCCACGAAAAAGACGTCCCTCCCTCGTCAGTCGAAAACCTCGTGCGCTATTTCCGGTGCGTCATCCGCGATGCTGTAGTCGATGCGGTGGATCGTACCGGTGAAGGGGAAGCCTGTTTGATAGTCCCAGCTAACGGGAGAAAGGGCGTCCCGGCCAACGACCAGACCTTGCCAACCGATCAGGAACTTGGCGGTGGAGGCGATATCTCCCTCACCAATGACCTCGTTGTCTCTTAGGAGCTTGGCGACTCCCCGGTACGGTCCGGTCCGCACAAAGTCGACCGATAGGACGTGATCGCCCGCAGCATGCATCTTCTTGGAGGCGATCTTGTGGCGAGTGCCCTGGTGATTGTATTCATAGTGCAATACTCCGTCTCGGACGTACAGCACATATCCTCCGTTGATGTCACCTTGGGAAATCAGAACGCCCTCGTCGGTGCGGTTAATGGTCACGCTGGCGTCGATGCGGTAGGACCGATTGTTGATGAGGGGCGTGACGCCGCTTGGAATGCGGGTCATTCCAGGGTAGAACGTGAAATTACGCTTCGTGCGGGGCGAGCCCGCACTATGGTATTTCGCTGCTCGGAGGGCAAAGTTGCGATCATCCAGCGGGAAGACGTCATAGCGTTCTGCCTCTGACCACCAGCGACCGATGAGAGAGTTCAGAACGTCGGGCCTCTCGACTGAGAGGTCATGGCATTCAGAAAAGTCGTTAGCTAGATCGTAGAGCTCCCAATTGTCTTCATCGTACGACGTGCCTCGTGGATGAAACGCGACTGCCTTCCATCCATCATGCCAAATCGCGCGATGCCCGTACATCTCAAAATATTGAGTGTGCCGGCGGCTCTCTTCGGGATTCTCTTCGAAAGTATAGTTCAGGGAGATCCCGTGCATTGGCATTTGTGGTGTTCCACGATAGATCTCGGGCATCTGTGCCCCCGCCAGTTCGAGGATCGTCGGCGCGATATCAATCACCGAGTGAAATTGATTGCGTATTCCGCCATCGATTGACTCAAGCCGGTCTGGGCGAGAGACGATCAAGGGGGCCCTGACCCCTCCGGCGTGCGTGTTCTGCTTGTAACGCTTCAGGGGAGTATTACCTGCTTGCGCCCATCCCCAGGGGTAATTGCTGCTACAGCGCGGACCGCCGATCTCGTCAATTTGAGCCAGATTCTGGGAGAGAGTCACCTCGTCGCCATTTTCGTACGCAATCGTGTTGACGCAGCCTCCTTTGCCTCCCTCCTGGCTTGCGCCATTGTCCGACATCACGATGACAATGGTTTTCTCGCGGACATTCATCTCGTCGAGGTGGGCAAGCAATCGGCTAAGCTGGGCATCCGTGTGCTCGAGCATCGCAGCGAATGCTTCCTGCATCCGAGCAGCGACTCTCTGCTCGTCCGGGCTCAGGAGATTCCAAGGTTCAACGCCGTCGTTTCTGGGCGCCAGGTCCGTTCCCGCGGGAATCACGCACATTTCCAGCTGCCGCGCATGGCGCTCCAAACGGATCTCATCCCATCCCCGATCATACTTGCCTCGATACTTTGCGAGGTAGTCTTCCGGGGCCTGATGGGGTGCGTGCCCGGCCCCAAAAGCCAAGTAGGCGAAGAAGGGCTTATCCGGTCCGATGGACTTCTGGTCGGCGATATAGTCCATGGCCTTGCTCACAAGATCTTCGCTGAGGTGGTAGCCCTGCTCAGGTGTGGCAGGAGGGTCGATTCGGTGGTTGTCGCGGACCAGCTCTGGATAGAACTGGTCGGTAATGCCTTCCAGGAAGCCGTAGAATTGTTCGAAACCGCGCCCCAATGGCCATTGATCGTATGGCCCTATTGCCGTGGTTTGGTCCATGGGTGCCAAATGCCACTTACCAAAGGCCGCCGTGTTGTATCCCTCGTCGCGAAGGACTTCGGCAATGGTGGCAGCCCGGTTTGAGATGCTCCCGCGCTTTCCGGGGAACCCGCTGTCGGCGTTAGACAGCATCGACATTCCCACCGAATGGTGGTTGCGGCCGGTTAGCAGCGAAGCCCTAGTAGGGGAACACAGCGGCGTGACATGGAAGTTCGTGTAGCGAAGCCCAACCTCAGCCAACGAGTCAATTGCGGGTGTCTCAATCTCTGAGCCAAAACAACCCAAGCTGCCAAACCCGACGTCGTCGAGGACCACCAGAATGATGTTCGGTGCGCCATCCCGAGGTCGGCGAGGTTGCGGCCACCATGGGATCGAGTCTTCAAACGTCGTCCCAACGACACCGACCTGCTCGTTCTCGGATTTCTGAGTGCTTGCCATTTCGCGTTCCTATCTCCTTGACTTCTTCTCTTTGCGCGGCTGATTAAACTGTGCTCTTCTGGTCTATCCAGGGGCTGAGTAACCTGCCACATTCGCGCAGAACCATATCGAGGCCGAAGCCTGTTAGACCGACGGCGATCATGCACACTACGATTGGGTTGGGGTCCGATTCATACTGGTAGTAGGTGAACATGAGCTGGCCGATGCCCACCGTGCTGCTGGCCCCGACTCCCACTGCCAACTCGGCGACGATAACCGATGCCCAGCCGAGTCCCATGCCAAGCCTGGCGCCGAGGACGAGGCCCGGAACGGCGCCGGGCAAAATTACTTGCCGCAGAATCGTCAGCTCACCCCAATCCGGCTGTGCTGCTAGTGGTCGGCGAGTACCAGCAGTGGTAGCGCTACTCGTCAACTGCACTGATATGGAGACCCCACTTAGGAGGAAATGGTGGCCTGGTAAGCTTCGTCGCGAATGAGGTCCCAGATGGCCGCTTGCAGTTCGTCAAAACGGGGATCGAATCGGGACTCGTCGCGTCGCGGCCTGGGTAAGTCGATGTCGAGCACCTCTCTCACGCGGCCGGGCTTAGTCCCCATAACAACGACTCGGTCTGCAAGAAAGACCGCTTCATCGATGGAGTGGGTGACGTACACGATCGTCTTTCGGTCTGCGAAGTCCCGCTCCTGTCCCCAGATTCGCAGAAGCTCGTCTTGCATCACTAGTCGGGTTTGCGCGTCGAGAGCGGACAGCGGCTCGTCCATCAAGAGCACGTCGGGGTCCGTCACCCATAACCTAGCCAGAGCGGTGCGCTGACGCATTCCACCAGAGAGTTGTTGGGGGTACTTTTTTTCTGACCCATACAGTCCCACGAGTTGGATGTAGCGCTCCACAATGGCGTCACGTTCTGAGGGTGACGCAGGCCTGTTCTCGCGCGGCCCATATTTCAGACCGAACTCGACATTTCCTTTGACGGACTTCCACGGGAACAATGCATAGTCCTGGAATAGGAGACCCCGACGAGGACTGGGACCCGTGATGCGTTGGCCATCCATCAAGATTTCGCCAGAGGTGGCCGTAGTCAAGCCGGCAATAATGCTCAGCAGCGTTGACTTTCCGCAGCCGGACGGACCCAGGAGCGCGAGAAACTCGCCCTGCCTGACCTCGAAATCGATATTGTCCAGCACCGACGGGACAGCGCTGGATGCGTCAAAACGCGTGTGTACCGACCGCACAGCGAGCTTGGAACCCGTCTTGTATACGCTTGGTTGTGCCATGGATATCGCCTTTGTTCGGTTGCAACTGACGTTCCGCACATCTCGCCAGGGTTATCTCGGCAATGACGGCTGCTGGCATGGATCTTTCACGGGCTCGTTGGAGGTCGTGACGTCCGTTCTGGCGGGATGGGCTGAATCTGCTGGTGGGGTGTAGGCGGTGGAGGCCAAGCCGAGTAGGTCCAGGACGTTTACACCGAGGCTTCCGAATCCCTTGTCGTCCAGGACGACGACGATCATGTTCGGTTTGCCGACAGCTTTGGTGCGCGGCGGCCACGAGGGCGCGGACTCGCGGTAGGTCAGTCCGATTCTGCCTGCGGACCTCCCGTCGTCCGCTGCCTGGGCACCGAGTCCTGGCACTTGGGATCCTCCGCAGTTCCTGAATTCTAGTAGATCGATCTACTTAGTAGACCAGCAGGCCGCAGGACTGTCAAGGACTTCGAAAGTTCAGTCTGAAAGGGAGTCATCCGGGCAGCCGCATGATCGCCGGATTACGAGCTCCGGCGCGAGTAGCACGTGCTCTACTTGGGTCGTCGGATCGTCGATCCTCCTCAGCAGTGCCCTCGCGGCTTGCAACCCCACCTCGCGGCCGTTCGCGGCGACAGAAGACATCGGTGGCTCCCAGAGCGCGGCTTCATCGACGTCATCGAAGCTCACGATGCGGACGGTCCCGACTGCTTCGGGCACCACGTCGCGCAGAGCCCGGTAGACGCCGAAGGCGACTGAGTCGTTATGGCACACCACGGCATCCGGCAGGGGTGCCGTGGCAAAGAGCCGTTCGGCAAGGTCACGGGACCAGGCGCCCGTTGCGGGTCCGCTGCGGTGCGTGACCACACGCGCACCCCCGACAGGTGCCAGAGCACGCCGCACGCCTCGCAGGCGATCCTGCCGGGGCCGCAGCCCTGGCATGCCGCCCAGGTAGGCGAACGTGCGACAGCCGTGACGGAGGAGGTGAGTAGCTGCCAGCTCTCCACCTCGCACGTTGTCGATGCCGACGTAGGTGGCGCGGTCGTCGTCGATCGCCCGGGTAGAGATCACCGCCGGAATCCCCGCACCTGCGAGGTAATCCGCGAACGACTCCTCTGTGCCGAGCGCCGGCACCACGATGATACCGTCAACCTGGCGCTCAAAGAGGGCACGCAGAAGCAGATGCTGACGCGCCGGGTCCTCGAAGGTGTTGGTCGTCAGCGTGAGGATGCCGTGCTCAGCAAGGACCGCCTCCAGACCGATAGTCATCTCCGCCATGAAGTGATTCGACAGGTCGGGAACCACGAGTCCCACGGTCATGGTTCGGCTGGAACGCAACGAGGCTGCGCCACGGTGATAGACGTAGCCGAGTGCTTGCATGGATGCACGGACGCGCTTCCGGGTGCTGACCGAGATATGGCCGGCATCCCGGAGCACCATCGATGCCGTCGCGCGTGACACCCCAGCGTCGAGGGCGACATCGACCAGGGTGATGCGCTTTGACGTCAAGACACACCACATTGGCGAACCGGCCGCGGGGCCTCCGCGCCCCGGCCTGGTGAGCCTCCGTGCACAACGGACATCCACATGAGGCCTTTGAAACTCACGGGTAGTAGTCCCGCCGCGCCGGCTTCGAGACTGGCACTCGCCGAGGCAGGCTTGGATCTTCGACCCTTACCGGCGGCGGTGCTGCGCCGCCACCCACCACTGTGGCACCCATCATCAAGAGCGCCATCACCGCAGCAATGCCGAAGCGCGGAGAACCGCAGCCTCAGCGCCGAAAGTCTTAACAGTGTGCGGTCCCACCATAGGTAGGTGCGTCCCACCTGAGCCGGATCTACGTCCCCCCGATGGGGGCTTGGTCGCCCAGATGCCATGGCCGGTCATGGGAGAAGCCTAGTGCTCATGGTGCTGCCTTCATTCTCCGTTTGACTAGAGGCGTCCGCGTTGCGTTCCTGCAGGACAGCCAGTCGGTGCACGACGTCCCGAGTCGCCGGGTATAGCTCGACGTACGACTCGAAGAGTTCGTCGTATACCTCACGTCGCGAAGGGTCGGGAACGACGATTGTGCCGTGGCGGGACCAGTCAGTGTCGCCAGGAGCGAGGCCAGTGCCAATCGCTGCAAGTTGTGCGTCCCCGTAGCTGGCACCGATCGTCTGCGCAGGAAGCATCTGCTCACGCCCGGTCACGTCACTGACGATCTGGGTCCAAAGACCGCCTTGGGTGCCCCCGCCAACTGCAAACACTCTAGTGGCGCGGCCTGCGACTTCGTCGAGAAGAGCCAGGTTCTGTCGTATGCCATACGCGATTCCTTCGTATGCGGCACGGAACAGGTGGCCCCGTCCGTGTGTCAGGGAGAGACCGGCCACGACGCCCCGTGCGCGGGGGTCGAAGATCGGAGTCCGCTCACCGGCGAAGTAGGGCAGCATTAGCAGGCCGTTTGCCCCCGGAGGCGTGGCTGCTGCCTCGGCAACCAACTGGTCGAACGAGGCCCCGCCAGTCAATTCTCGTAGCCACTCCGTCAGAATTCCGGACGTGGACATACCGGCGGCGAGCGTATAGGAACCTGGCTCAATTCCCGAGGTCGTCCACAGCAGCGGGTGTGAACGGAGGTCGGGCAGCACCTGCACAAAGAACATGGTCGAGCCGTACATCAGCATGAGGTCACCGGTTCGTCGGACTCCGGCGCTGAGCGCCTCGGCCCACGCATCCACCGTCCCGGCGCACACGGGCGTCCCCACGGGAAGGCCAGTGTCCGCCGCGCCCACCTCCGTCACGCGGCCGACGACCTCCGCGGGCCAAGCCAGCCGAGGCAATGGTATGCCCGGGGCAACATCTTCCGCCCAGTCCTGACACCAAGTCCTGTTGCGGATGTCGTATAGGGGATCACACTGGCTGGCCGTGTGGTGGTCGAGGACGTACTCGCCAGTGAGACGCGCAACAACGAATGAGCTCGAGTTGTACCAGCCCGTCGCCCGGTCCCAGACCTCTGGCTCGTGCCGCTGCACCCACAACATCTTTGGCCCGACCGCTTGCGTTGACAACGCGGTCCCGCCACGCTCAACGATTCGATGGCCGCCGAATCGGCGGTCGAGCTCCTCGATCTCGTCAGTCGCCCGCATATCGATTCCATACAGGATGGCGGGCCGCAGCGGGCGCAACGCCTCGTCACACAAGAGAAGGCAAGGGCCCACGCCGCTGACACAGACGCCCATGACCCGGCAGTTGTCTGCGGCCGCCATGAGCTGACGGCTGATTCCCACGACTTCGGCCCACCAGACGGACTCTGCGTCCGCCTCAGCCCAACCCGGCCGGGGCGTTGACAGTGAATGCTCTCGGCGTGCGGAAGCAACGATGTGGCCATCTGGTGTGGCAAGAACGCCCTTTGTGCTGGATGTGCCGATGTCGATGCCCAGAAGCACCTCTACTTCGCTTCGGAGCGCGCGGTCAGTTTTTGCGTCCATGGACTGGCGTCAACCCGGGATGAGCGAGACCTTGATGGACCGGGTGCCGTCCGCGACGAGGCCCAACCCCTCCTGGAATTGCGCAAGGGGCAACTGGTGGCTGCAGATACGGTCCAGTGGCAGGCGACCAGACTCGATCATCCGGATGGCCGCGGGCCAGCAGTGAGGTCCCAAGTGGGCACCGCGGACGTCGAGTTCCTTGTCATCACTGATGATGCTCCAGTCGACTGTGACGTCGGAGCCGAAGACGCCGTACTCCACGAATGTCCCGAGTTTGCGCAAGACGTTCAACCCTTGGAGTACTGCGGACGGGTGGCCGGATCCCTCAAGGTAGACGTCGGCGCCGTAGCCGTCGCTCAGATCGCGGATTACCTCACCGATGTCGTCGCTGGTGATGTTGAGCGCTACATCGGCGCCGCACGCCCGGGCGAGTTCAAGCTTGTTGGCTGACACGTCCAGCGCGACGACATGAGCAGGGTTCTTCGCGACCGACCCAGCGACCATTCCCAGGCCGATGGGACCGCAACCCGCTACGACAACCACATCATCGAAATGGATGCCAGCGCGCTCAACGGCGTGCAGCGAGCATGAGAGCGGCTCCGCAAAGGCGGCATGCGCGGGGGGGAGCGCCGGGTCGACCTTGTGGACCCGTGCACGCTCAGGGAGGACCATGTGTGAGGCCATGGCCCCCATAGCACTCCTCTTGAATCCGAAGATGTCGTGGACGGCGCACATCCAGTACTGGCCCCGAATGCAGTAGCGACACCGCCCGCAAGGCACGATCTGCTCAGAAACTACGCGGTCGCCTATGTCAACGCCCCAGCGGCCGCGCGCGGCGTCGTCGAGTTGAACGATACGACCGACAAACTCGTGGCCTGGGATGACCCCGGTTTCGGCCCACGCTGGGCGACTGTCATCTCCCCAGAATTTTGGGGCCCCGTGATAACACTTGAGGTCACTCGCACAGATGCCCACCGCTTCGACCCTGATCAGCGCCTCCCCCGGTCCGGGGCTAGGCACCGGCAGATCCTCCAGCCGGTAGTCCTCGGGACCATGGCAGACAACAGCCTGCATGGTTGACGGCGGCGCGTCCTGGGCGGCGTGCGCGGGTTCAGTCACGGACCCTCCTCGTTGACGATTGGCCAGACCGACAACCGTTATGGCCGAGGGGTTGCTGGCGTCTTGGGTGATTTAGTAGATCGATCTATTACGCTAGAGCCGTCACGATGAGGATGTCAAGGACCCGGAGGCCACGAGGGGGAAGGCCCAACTCCTACATCGCATCAGGGCACCAGTTAGGTCTCCGGGCGACTCGGAATTTGGGCCTAGAAACCGTTGCGTGCACCGGTATCAACGCTCAGATTGGCGTAGGCGTCGCATCTCTCCTGGCCTGTGCGGCTCCTTCCCGTGGCGTCTTGGTCGCGGGTCTGGTCACGGAGCAGCCACGGAGACCGTTGACAGTCGTGCGACACCACTGCGAACTCCGACGTCGAGCCCCGACTGCGCCTTGCACACTCGGCCGTGCCGAGCCAAATGGCTGACCGCTTGAGTGCTGTGCTCTTACGTCTGCCATGAGTGGGGGTGGACAGTTTCGCGAAGCTGACCGTAGGCGGTCATCACACGCTCCCCGCGGCCGCGTCACCTATCGGGCGCACGCTGGCAATCTGCACCGGCGCGGGTCCGGTGTAGTTCACATAGGCCGCGGCGGCGGTGCACCGCGTCACGTGCCCAAGTGCGGCCGAGGATGCGCGCGGCCAGAACGGGCCCGACGCCGGCAATTTCGCGCAGGCCAGTGCCGTGTTCCTCGAGGCCTCGTCGCCCCCGCCCGACTCTCCAAGCCACCGACCGCAAAGCCGTGACCAAGACCACCACCGGACGACCTACCCGCCCGCAGCTTCACCGGCCTGCTCGATCACTCCGCCACCTTGACCCGCAACCACCTGCGGGTCGCCGGCCACGACGACGCCGGCTTCGACCTGCTCGCCGTGGCCACACCTACGCAACGCCGCGCCTTCGAACTCCTGGGCGCGTGGTCCTGCTCGGGGGCACCGGCAAGTCCCACCTGCTCATCGGGCTGGGTCTGGCCGCGTGCGAGCAAGGCCGACGGGTCCGATGCATCAGCACCGCCCAGCTGGTCAACGAGTCTCGTCGAAGCCGACGACGACCGCGTCCTGTCCCGAGTCGTCAGCCGTTACGGACGCCTGGACCTGCTCTGTCGACGAACTCGGCTACGTCCAAATCGATCCCCGCGGCACCGACCTCCTCTTTCAGATCATCACCGAACGCGAGGAACGGGCCTCCATCGCGATCGCAACCAACCTGCCCTTCAGTTGAGTGGGGCACCGTGTTCCCCGACCCCCGCCTGGTCGCCATCGTGGACCGGGTCACCTTCGACGCCCACATCCTCGAAACCGGCACCCTGAGCCTTCAGATAGCTCCACACTTCACTCGGAGGTCTTCCTCGTGTCCAGCCCGAACCTGTCACCAAGGTCCGTGGTCAGTACACCTAATGAGACCAGCGGGGCCTCAATGGGAGGCTCAGCTGCAGAAGCGGCCGGTAGGTCAGCGCTCCTTACTCCAGGCCCGCTTGCGGGCGACCGCCCGTGCGGCATCGATCGCAGCCAACGCCGCCGGGACGTCGCCGGCCAGCGCAGTGATGGTGCGCGAGACCGTCGCATCCGAGGCCACCGCTCCGTACAGGCCCGGTTCGCCACGCAACAACGCGATATCGGCCAAACAGTCCCCACCCAACGCCAACGTCACCGCCAGATCCAGGACCACCTTGGCCGGGTCATGAACCGCCAACGGCTTACGCCAGGCGGACAACGCATCCGACATCGCCGGACCCAACCCCGAGGCCGCGATCGTCGCCGTCAACAGGACCCCACCGGCCTGACCCACCGCCCCGGAGTTGGTCGTGTCGACCTGGATACGTGGATAGAACCCGGTACTGTTACTCACCTGGAAGGTGCTCCTCGAACGTGCGAACTATGGGCCTCGACAATCCATATCTTCGCACGTCAAGGGCACCTTTCGGCCGTTCAACACCCACTCACACAGCCACACCATGAAATCTCCGGGCTAGAAACCGTTGTTGCGTGCGCCGGTATCAATGATGCTACATGGTCATGATTTCTGCCGGTGCTCGTCCGCCGCGAAGCAGGTCCGCCATGCCCAATATGGGTACCTGGACGTGTTCAAAAAATTGCTTGTACCCCTCGCAGAGGTAATTCAGACCCGATTCACCATCGGCAGTTTTGACAAACCGGTCCTTCGGGCAGCCGCCATGGCAGGCCCACCGCACCGGGCAGCGTTGGCACTGCGTGGGGAGCGAGGTGCGCTTGGAGCGGCCAAATTCCCGCTGAGCCGGCGAGGTGAGCATTTCCTGGAATGGCCGCTGGCTGACGTTTCCCAGCAGGTATTCGGGCTCAACGTAGTGGTCACAGGAGTACACATCCCCGTTGTGCATGACCGCGAGGCCGGTGCCACACTCGGGCGCATGCACACACAGGGTGTACTGGCCAAATAAGGCTGAAAGGGTTGCGTCGAATGTTTGCACAAAAATCTTTCCGACGTCGACGCTAATCCACTCGTCGAAGATCGCGGAGAGGAAGGCGCCATAATCCAATGGCTTCACCGATCGGGAAGTCACCGCGTCCCCCTCCTGCAGGTACAGCAACCTGGTCCGGTCGGCGCCGCTTTGCCACCCCTGCTCGACGATCGGCAACTGCTCGCGCGTGACGCGCTCGACAATGGGGATGAACTGCACGAACTTGGCACCTAGCTCGTCACGAAAGAACCGGTACACATCGTGTGGGCGACCCGAGTTGGCCGCGTGGACAGTGCACAGAATGTTGGTCTCTACGCCGTGGCGCTGCAAGCACCGCCACCCCTGAACTACTTGGTCGAAGGTTCCGCGGCCGGCCTTATTGACCCGGAAGGAGTCGTGAATGTCCTTGGGACCGTCGATGCTCAAACCCACCAGGAAGTTGTTCTCGGCAAGGAATTGCGCCCACTCGTCGTTGATCATCACACCGTTGGTCTGAAATGAGTGCGAAACCTCTTGGGTGGAACGTCGGTATTCTTCCCCCAATGCGACGGCACGGCGGAAAAAGTCAAGCCCCATGAGCGTTGGCTCCCCACCCTGCCAGTTGAACGTCACCGGCCCGTCGGGTTGGGAATCCAGGAAGGCTCGCACGTACTCTTCGAGCTGATCTTCACCCATGCGCTGATTCGAGCCCGGATAGAGCAGATCCTTGGACAGAAAGAAGCAATACGTGCAATCGAGATTGCACGCAGCCCCGGTGGGCTTCGTCACGACGGCGAAGGGCAATTTGCGTCCCACAATCATTCCCCTAATATAGCTCATTGAACTTGAGCGGGCAGCTCGGTGTTCGTAGCTGACACGCGCCGGTGTTGGCGTGTACAGGCCCAGCGTATGCAGGCCCTTCGATCTTGATGGGGCTCGAGTCTCGGTGAGCCTCCGCTGACCGGGCTCGTGACACTTCGACACTTGCTGTATCTGACGCAGCGAGGCGAAGGGCCACGAGCTATGGAGAACGGTACGACGTTGTTGCTGGATCTACCCGCTCTGGCCGTGCAGCGGGTCGAGCGGGAGCCGGACGGAACCCGGGTGGTGCACTGGTCACCGATGATGAGCGCGCGTCGGCCTGCCCGGGCTGTGGGGTGCTCTCGGTCTCGCTCAAGGGTCTGGTCAGCACCCGGCCGCGGGATATCCCGTATGGGACAACGGGTATGCCTCTGTTCTGGCACCCACGGCGATGGCGCCACCTGGAACGCGGTTGTGCCCGGTCCTCGTTCACCGAGTCCAGAGGTCCTGACATGCCGTCAACGCTGTCGAGCAGTGGTGCAGGGAAGGGCGGGCTGGCTCCTCAAGCTTTCCCCGACTGCTGGGCCGAAGGTTCAGCCAGTCAGACCCGGCTGGCCTACAACATTGCGTTTTGGTAACAAGAATCAACACGTGTTGCGCAACCGCGAATGAGATTCATAATGAGATTCATAGGGTTGCCGCTAAGCAGATAGCAACACGAGTTGATAGGAGGGTACGTGATGGTCTACAGGGCCGACGTGGCCAGGCTGGCTCAAACGTCGCCTTCTGTGGTCAGTTACGTGCTCAACGGGGGCCCACGCGGTGTGGCCAAGGAAACTCGGGCGCGAGTTCTTGCCGCTGTCGAGCAGCTCGGCTACCAGCCCAACGGCGTCGCCAGAGGTCTGCGGATGCGTCGCACCATGAGTTTGGGACTCGTGGTTCCTGATACCGCCAACCCCTTCTTCGCTGAACTCGCTCGAGCCATCGAGGAAGCGGGCTTCGCAGAGGGATACGCCCTGCTCATTGGTAATGCAGCCGAGCACGACCAACGCCAGACCGCTTACGTCAAGACGTTTCTGGGTCGACAGGTCGACGGTTTGTTCCTGGTGCCGGCGCATGGCCCGACTGCATGCATGGCGGACCTGCAGCGAACGAGCACCCCTTGGCTCACCTTGGATCGTGAACTCGTCGGGGTGCGCTCTTCAGCGGTTCTCGTGGACAACCGGGGCGGCGCTCGCGCTGCCACAGAGCATCTCCTCGGCCA
>Ga0209585_10000397_pt1 | contig 16688 bp, 13 predicted proteins | sample NGEPerone_FD_185491 | JGI IMG/M metagenome (GOLD analysis project Ga0209585, IMG submission 185491) | Arctic peat soil microbial communities from the Barrow Environmental Observatory site, Barrow, Alaska, USA - NGEE Permafrost154B-one... | ecosystem: Environmental > Terrestrial > Soil >... | reverse complement strand
CAATAAACATCAAGAAAAGAAATACAGTGTAAAGCACCCCAAAAATCTTGTCCCACCACTTCATTTCCCCTGTGCTTATTTCGCTCCGTGCCCTAATGACCTCTGGATTGAGCTTGAGGAGAATAACCATATTGAGGAGCAACGAGACGAAATAAAGGCCGAAAAAAATCCATGCCCTGGGCAAATCGATTCGACCGGCAGAAAGAAAAAACACTGCCATCAGCAAGAATAGGCCTCCGAGAACCTGTGCAGCCCTCTTTGCAACCGCCTTCCAGAATACCGCGTCCTTTTCGACAAATTCAACCATGAAAATCATCAGCTAGATGTGGATTATAACATTATCCAGAAGCCTGAGCGGCTTCAAGAAGTTCATTTACTGTCATTCCGGCAACGCCGGAAAAGGAGGAGTTCACTTCCTCCCAATGTATATTCCGTACCCCCAGAACTCATAGATGTTCTTTGGGGCATTCTGAATAAACAACAGCATTTTTTTGATTTCTCTGCGGCTAGCTGAACCTGACAGGTACATAGAGAGCAAACGGGACCAGGTTAAAAGGATGTCCCGAAATCCGAACCATCTTATTCTGTTGATTGCGTCACTCAGGACAGTCAACCTGTAAGTTCTAACAACGAGGTCTTTTAATCCTGACTCTGCCAGCAGTTTTTCCCAGGCTACAGAAGTTTCAATTTTAGCACCGAAAAAGCTGCTTGAGAGATATTCGACCACTTCTGCCGGGGGAGGTGTCTTTATCAAGATCGCCTCATTAAGCCCGATGTATCCTCCCACCTTTGTTACCCTCAAATACTCACTTACAGCTTACCTGGGATTCTCAACAAACACAAGTACTGATTCACTTATGACTGCATCGAAGACTCTGTCTTCGAAAGGAAGGCTTTGGGCATCAGATACCCTAAATTCAATTTTATCCTCTATTCCTTCCCTTATTGCTCTTTTCTTTGACCAGGAAATCATCTTTTCGGAGATATCCACTCCTACCACACCGCATCCGTACTTTTTTGTAATATAGCAGGAAGTTTTACCAGTCCCACAACCGACTTCCAGAATGAGCTTTCCTTTTTCTATCCGGCACAATTCAATCATTTCCTTTGTGGCTTTCATACCTCCCAGATGCCTTGTGGCTCCTAGATGAGATAGCAATTCCAGATAGGCAGATTGCGAAATATCCTCCCGTAAAAATTGATTGTTGCCTTTCATGTTCTCCCCAAGAAGGAATTATTTTTGGTGTTCAAAAGGATTTGGATGGTTAACTTCAGAAGCAGAAGGATATAAACCCCTGAAATGGAAGATTAAAGAGGGAATTTTGCAGGGAAGGAAAAAATTGATATGGTTATCTCCTGGGATGCAGTCAAGAAGACATAACTTTAATTAAAAATGTTGAGAATAGACAGTGAGTTTAAAGATAATAAAGATAATAATCGGAGTTAATATATGGAAAATCTCAAACGGTTTTTTAAGAAAGATAATTTTGCTGCAAATTCGGGAATCGAACTGCTGGAAGTCTCCCCAGGATATGCAAAAGCCAGGATGGACATAGGAGAGAAGCATCTTAATGCCCTGAAGACTGTTCAGGGAGGCGCATTATTTACCCTCGCAGACCTTGCTTTTGCTGCAGCGTCAAATGCATACGGTACTGCTACTGTTGCTATCAATGTAAATATTTCTTTTGTAAAAGCTGCGACAAAAGGAACTCTCATAGCCGAGGCGAAAGAAACATCAATAAGCCCTAAAATTGCCACATATAATGTAAATATAACTGATGATGACGGAGATATTGTGGCAATATTTCAGGGAATGGGCTACAGGAAAAAAACTTCACTTGATCTCTCCTGCGTTTAAATTTCGCAAGATATGTTTCAGTAGAAGACCTTGATGGAAAAAAATTCCAAAAGGTTTTCTGCAGAGACTTTTATAATTTTATGTGGCAAGAAAAATACCAGATATTTTTTTAAAACGAGATTCAAAAAAGTTTTCAATGCGACTGCCGGGATTCGAACCCGGGTTCTAAGCTTGGGAAGCTCAGGTCATAGCCACTAAACCACAGTCGCATACAGATGTAAGGAAGTGCTGCGTATTCTTCTCATGCATCTTTTAGATATTAAAGGTTTCGGTAACGGAAAAGGGATGTCGAGGAGAGCTGTTTTATTGTGGAAAGGGTAAAGATTCTATTTCTGAAATTTGAGGGTGCAAAGCGATAAAGACCGTGGAAGGGAATAGTAGTTAGAGGAAAGTTTCAATTCATTTCTTCGGGGAGAGTGATATGGCTCGGTTTATGGAGCTTGCAGAACTCTTTGAAGAGCTTGATAAGATATCATCCCATAAAGAAATAGTCAAGAAGATTGCTAATTTTTTTAGGAGCTTGGGGGAAAGGAAGTAAAGGACAGTGCATATCTTTTTCTCGGGAGCATAAGCCCTGCCTTTGAGAACACTACACTTGGAGTAGGGATAAGCTTGCTTTAAAAGCTATTTCAGGGGCATACGGCATTCCGAAGAGGAAGTTAAAAAAAGGTATTCAAGGACAGGGGACCTTGGGAATGTTGTGTTTGAATTGAGCAAGAGAGAAGGGGATTCCCTGACAATTGAGAATATATTCGTAGGGCTCAAAGAAATAAAAGAAGTCATAGGAAAAGGAAGTCAGGAGGAAAAGATCAGGCTCCTTCCGAGATCTTACAGCGGGCCGGACCTGAAGAAGGAAAATATATACTCAGAATCGTCCTTGGAAGGCTCAGGCTGGGATTTGGAGACCAGTTTTTACTCGAGGCATTTTCTATTGTCTTTGCTGGAGACAAAAAGTATACAGGAAAAATCAAAGAGAGATACAGTGTCTGCACTGACATTGGAGAGCTTGCAGAATCTCTTGCCAAATATGAGCGCCGGACTAACAGAACACTTTTCCATAAATTGGGCAGATCTATCAGGTCAATGCTTGTACAGCGCGTGCTTGAGGAGAAATAATTGCATATATTGAGGGCAGAAAGGGGGGAAGTTATTGAAAAATCGCGAGATCGCCGAGTTGTTTTATGAAGCTGCTGACATTCTTGAATACCAGCAGGTTGAGTGGAAACCGCGGGCTTACAGGAAAGCAGCCCAGATGATAGAAAACCTTGGCGAAGATATTGAGAAAATCTACGGAAGAGAGGGAAAAGAAGGGCTGACAGAAATTCCAAGTGTTGGAGAATCTATTGCCGATCACATTGCTGAGTATCTGGAAACCGGCAAGGTGGAAAAATTTGAAAAACTTAAAGCAAAAGCCCCTTCAGGCACTGTGGAACTGATGGAAATCAGGGGTCTTGGGGCAAAAAGAATGAAAAAACTTGCCGATGCCCTCGGGATAATGACTCTTTCGGACCTCAAAAATGCGATCAATACCCACAAAATAATGGAACTCGAAGATTTCGGAGAAAAAAGCGAAGAAAATCTCTTAAAGGCAGTTGAACAGTATGAAAAGAGTCATGATCGGATGGCTCTAGGAAAGGCACTTCCACTCGCAGAAGAGCTCATATCAGCTTTAAAAGCCGAATGTAAGAGAACGACCTGTAAAATAGACTTCTCAAAGATAATCTACACAGGCTCCCTTCGCAGGTTGAAAGAAACAATCGGGGATATTGATATCCTGGCGGAAGCTGAAAAAGAAGAGGCATTAAAAATAATGGATGCCTTTGTTTCACTTCCTGACGTTGAACAGGTCGTCTTAAAAGGCAACACAAAGAGCAGCGTGATTCTTAGAGAAGGGACTTCTATTGACCTCAGGGTGGTCCCACCTGAAAGTTACGGAGCAGCTCTTCAGTATTTTACGGGCTCAAAGGAGCATAATATCGAACTTAGAAATATCGCTCTCAGAGAAGGGTACAAACTTTCAGAATATGGGCTGTATTCAAAAGAGTCAGAAAAACAAGTTGCAGGTAAAAGTGAAGAGGATATTTATGAAAAACTGGGCCTTGCTTATATTCCTCCAGAGCTTCGGGAAAACAGGGGAGAAATAAAAGCTGCCGCAAAAAATGGCCTTCCAAAACTCGTAGAAACTGGAGACCTCAGGGGAGATCTCCATATACATACAAACTATAGTGAGGGAAAAGAAAGTCTTGAAACCATGATAAAAAGGGCAGACTCTCTTGGATATGAATATGTCGGCGTAACCGACCATTCCCGTTCCCAGAGGATAGCCAATGGAATGGAAATAGAAAAATTAAAAGCTCAATGGAAGGAAATTAATAAACTCTCAAAACGTTTTAGGATAAAAATCCTGAAGGGTTCTGAGGTTGAAATCCTGAGAGACGGGAGCCTGGACTATCCGGATGAAATCCTCAAAGAACTCGATATTGTAGTAGGTGCGGTGCACTCCGGCTTCTCAGCTCCTGAGAAAAAGATGACAGACAGGATAACTGCTGCCCTGGAAAACAGGCGCCTTGACATTCTTGCACATCCATCAGGCAGGCTGCTTGGGAAAAGGAAAGCTTATGATGTGAACTTTGACAAAGTTTTTGAAGCAGCAGCTGCAAATAAGAAAGTTTTGGAGATAAACAGCCAGCCTTCCAGGCTCGACCTTAACGATGAGCTTATCTTTCGGGCTAAGGATTTCGGCCTGAAGTTTTGCATCTCCACGGACAGCCATTCTATTTCAGACCTTGCTTCCATACGGTATGGACTTGGACAGGCAAGGAGGGGATGGCTCGAAAAAGAGGATGTTGTGAATACGTATCCTTACCCGAAGCTTAATGAAATTTTCAAAAAACTCAAGCGCTGACCAGGTTAATACAAAAAACAATTGGTCTTTGAAGTAATTAACTTTGAAGTAATTAACTTTGAATTATTTAACTTTGAAGAATTAACTTTGAAGTAATTAACTTTGAAGTAATTATCGTTGAAACTGCTGGTTCCTATAGTACTGACCTCTTTGTACTCCAATGCCAATATCAGAGAAAAACTAATAAAGGAGTAAAAGTTCAAATTGATATAAAACCCATTAAACAAAAAATCAGGTAAAAGGTAAATAATATGGTTTCAAAGGATCTTCCCTTCACCAAAGCGGATATTCTGGAAATAATAAAAAAATATCCTACCCCGTTTCATATCTATGATGAAAAAGCCATTCTAGAAAATGCCCGGAAAATGAAAGCAGCCTTCAGGGAAGTTCCAGGCTTTAAGGAGTTCTTTGCTGTAAAAGCTCTTCCAAACCCCTTTATTCTCAAAATTCTCAAAGACGAGGGTTTCGGTGCGGATTGCAGTTCCCTGCCTGAATTAATCCTTGCTGAAAAAGCAGGAATAATTGGTGAAGATATTATGTTCAGCTCAAACGATACTCCGTCCGAAGAGTTCGTAAAGGCAAAAGAGCTTGGAGCATACATAAATCTCGATGATATAAGCCATATTGATTACCTGGAGAAACATGCAGGACTTCCGGAAATCGTCTGCTTCAGATACAATCCCGGCCCTCTCAAGGGAGGAAATGCCATTATAGGAAAACCTGAAGAGGCAAAATACGGCTTTACAAGAGACCAGCTTTTTGAAGGCTACCGCATGCTCAGGGATAAGGGAGTCAAGCGTTTCGGAATGCACACAATGGTTGCCTCGAACGAACTGAACCCTGATTACTTTATTGAGACCGCAAGAATTCTCTTTGAACTTATAGTTGAAATCTCAAAGGAACTCGACATAACTTTTGAATTTGTGAACCTCGGAGGAGGCATAGGGATTCCCTATCTGCCTGATCAGGAGCCTGTCTCCTTCGAAGCCGTGGCAAAAGGTGCCAAAGAAGCCTACGAAGCCACAATAACTGCAAACGGGCTCTATCCACTCAAAGTCTTCCTTGAATGTGGCCGAGTCATTACAGGTCCTTATGGATACCTGATTTCCCAGGTAAGGCATCTTAAACATACTTACAAGGACTATGTTGGGATGGACTCCTGTATGGCCAACCTGATGCGCCCTGGAATATACGGAGCTTACCATCACATAACTGTACTAGGAAAAGAAAAAGAAATTCCTGCTCACAAGTATGACGTAACAGGTTCGCTATGCGAAAATAATGATAAGTTCGCAGTCGACAGGCCGCTTCCGGAGGTCGAAATTGGAGATTTCCTGGCAATTCACGATGCTGGAGCTCACGGGCATTCCATGGGTTTCAATTACAATGGAAAACTCCGCTCTGCCGAACTTCTTCTCAGGAAGGACGGAAGCGTTGTGCAGATCAGGAGACCCGAAACTATCGAGGATTACTTTGCAACTCTCGACTTCGAAGCTCTGAAAAGCTTCAGGTGAGAGAAATATTTTTCAGGAAAAAGAAAAATATTTAAAAAAAATTCTCAATATAGGAAGTGAAAGAAAAGTCGCTTAATTTAACTGCTGCAGTACAGCGCAGCTCCAAGTGCTCCTGTTACCTGCGGCTCAGGCGGCACATAGAGAGAGATGCCCAATTCTTTTTCCAGAGCGACCTTAATACCTGCGTTTTTTGCCACTCCCCCTACAAAGGCCACGTTTTGCTTTAAACCTACTTGGCGGGCCATGACAGCGACTCTTCTGGCAACGCTTTCTATGAGTCCCGCTGCAATATCCTCTTTCCTAAACCCTCTCGCCCGGAGCGATATGGCCTCGGACTCGGCAAACACGGTACACATACTTGTTATGCTTGCAGGTGTTTTTGAGGTCAGCGCCAGGCGCCCCAGTTCCTCTATTGGCAATTCAAGAGCTTTCGCCGTGTACTCCAGGAATTTGCCCGTGCCAGCTGCGCATTTATCGTTCATTAAAAAATCGGTTACTCTCCCGCCATTCACCGAGATTACCTTGCTATCCTGGCCCCCGATGTCTATAATCCCGTTGACATCAGGGTACAGATGGTAAACGCCCATAGCATGGGCAGTAATCTCGCTTATTGTCCTGTCTGCAAATTTTATGCTGTTCCTGCCATATCCGGTAGCGCACACATGGTTCACATCTGTTTTGTCAACTCCGGCATCGGCGAGCACGTCTTTATATGCCTTTTCTGCAGCTAATAAAAAATCGAATGCCGTTGGCAAAATAACGTGGGCAGCGATCCTCCCGTCGTTGAGCAGGACGGCTTTTGTAGTGGCCGAGCCAGAATCTATTCCTACAGAGATCATGAAAGCATCTCCATAAACGCATCCACGCGAAGTCCGATTTGCTCGAGGTCCGAGTCGCCGTAGTCCGTTTCAATCGCAAGCATAGGTATCCCTGCCTTCTTCAGCGCCTGCTGTACCTTATACCTCTCGATATTGTAGCCATGGCAGAATTGCAGGGTATAATACACCACGCCATCGACTTTAAATTCCCTTGCGAGCTCCAGAATGTTATCTATACGCCTGTTGTTCGGACTCATACAGGAGCACGGTATTTTGATATAGCGTTCCGCTAGCGCCAGCATCGGATCTTTGTCTTCGTCTACAAGGTCCCAGAACGATCTCGTGCCTGTACAGCTTTCCTCCGCAACGATTACGCCGCCTTTGCTCTCTATAATCTCAGGTATCTTGGTGTTGCCGCCTGCCATCGGGCAGCCTGATATCATTATCCTGGGCTTGTGTGCCCATTCCACCTCAACTTGCTCTACTTCACAGATGAGCATGCGAAGGGATTTCTTCAATTCTTCCGTCGATAGGAAATACTGCTTTTGAAGGACTTTCAGCACATCGACTCCGCTGATAGGGGGAGGGTCCATTTTTCGCAGGCCATAGAGCTTGTGGAACAGCTTTCTCGTTTCGTTTGAGGACTCGATTTCCTTCTTTAATTGTTCAATTGTGACCTTATTGCCTGTGAGCTGTTCCATGGCGCCCTTGAACTTATAGAGCTCTCCCAAAAAATATTTTAGGGCCTCTGGGCTGTCTGGCCTTTGTGGGAGATCGATCACATAGGTCGGGACATAATCCCCCAATAATTCGTACATCTTTTTCTTACTATCGCAGGTATTTTCAGCGACGACCATGTCTACCATACCGAAATGAGAGCAGGACTTTACGCCCGAACAACCGTTATTAACTATCGAGCCAAAAGAAGACTTGACGAGCGGGCAGATATTCCTGGGCAGATACTGCTCCGCTATGGATACGGTTTCATTCTTGCCTCCACAGAGTATGATACGGTCAGCGCCTGCCGCAAAGATAATCTCATCGGGCACGAACAGGCAAAAAGTGCCGACTATCTTCTTTCCCGTTTTCCTTTCCTCAGCGATCTGGGAAATCCGCGCATTATATGAATTCTTAATATATTCAAGGCTGTTAAAACGTTGCATTTTCTCGCCAGGATACTGATGATTAATATATCAAATTGTTTTCTATTCCTGCAATATAGTTCCGATTTTCTGCAGTATAAAATCTAGATTTATTGCTGAACTATTCTTGTGGATTCCCGATCAAAGAAGATATTTTTTCCTTTCACGCTTAAAGGAAGTCCCATGGCTACATCTGCATTTATCATTTTAAAGTAACAGGCTGCAGCCCCTGCAGAGTAAAGGACACGGTTGTCGACACAAAGGTCCTTTGCTTTTGCTGCTGCAGAACCCACAGCAATCCCGAGATCAAGATACTTGATCATGCACTGGGGGCCGAGGAACTCTTTCTGCACTTTTTCGTGCTCAAGCATCTCCTTGCAGGTTCCAAACCCGCATGCTCCACAGTCCAGATTTCCCACTCCAGAAGCTTTCAACCCGATAAGGACAATAGAATCGGCATCTCTTACGTTTTTTGCGTCCCTGATAAGGAACTTCAGATCCTTGATTTCGCTCAGTTCTTCCATCCTGCTGGCAAGTTCGGATTTTTCTTCCGGAGAAAGGAGACAGGTAATAATGTCGTCAATGCCTTTTCCTTTTGGTGCTGTTCTGGCGGAAGTGAGAATAATTTTTGCAAGCAGCTCAATAGATTCGAGTTCAGGATTCTGTATCATGGAAAATAATTGGAAATGATCTTATTTATATCGTGAACTTGGAAAAGATGTTTTACAATTATCTGCCTTTTTCGATAGTTTCTCCCCTTACAACAAGTACTGTTTTTTTCGAGTATCTAACCACATTTTCGGCTACACTTCCGATCAGGAATCTCAGGATTCCGGTTTTTCCCTGTGTGCCCATAACGATAAGATCAATGTCATTTTTTTCTGCAAAATCGACAAGTTCCTCCGCAGGGCTTCCTTCAATAATTACGGATTCTACTTCAACGTTTGCAACTCTTCCAGCGTTCTCAACATAAGCTGTTGCTTCCTTACTTTCTGTTATGAGTTGCTCTTTCATTTCCTTTTTCCACTCCGCATCTCTGGAAGTAGTTATCGAATAATAAGCCCCCAGTGTGATCACGTGTACAGCGTATAGCTTTGCCCCGCTTAACTTTGCAATTTCAATTGCTGAATCAACTGCTTTTCTTACTAGTTCCGAACCGTCGGTTGCAACCATTATCTTCCTGTAAATCGCACTCTTCATACCTGACTCCCCCTTTTTAAGTCCCGGGCATTATTCAATCAATTGTTGTAGTGCTGGTGCTGATGCCTGATTATTTTTTCCATTACTATAAACTTCATAGTGAATTCTGTCCCATTGTTTCTTTTCAGTTCAAGTTCGCCATCTAACTGGTCGACGAGGGAAGCTACCAGCTGTGTGCCAAGAGTGTCGGGATTTTCCAAATCAAGGTTTTCAGGAATGCCTACACCGTTGTCAGAAACAGTCAGAGTATAACTGGTAATCTGACGGTCTCCATTTTTGCTTTCTTCTATGCTATTTATATATCCTCCATTTTCTTCTCTACAGAGTTTTATTAGGAGTTCTCCTTTATCTCTCCCCGGAAATGCATGTTTAAGGGAATTGGAAACGAGTTCGTTAATGATTATTCCTAATGGAACTGCAGTATCCATATCGAAGAATAGGCTCTCTTCCAGATCCAGGTTTAAGCATATATGGTTATTTCCAACTTTGTATGTCTGGAAAAGGTTCTTAACGAGTTTCTCAAGGTATGGTGAGAAACTCACTGTGTTGCCTCCTCCGCCTTCATGCAGTTCCTCATGAATAAGAGCCATAGATATCACTCTGTCCTGGCTTTCCCTGAAGGCTTCCAAGACTTCTGAATTCTTAATATCCTTTCCGTCTTTGAACTTTTCAGCCTGAAGATCAAGAAGTGAAGAAATAACCTGAAGATTATTCTTGATCCTATGGTGAATTTCCTTTTTACGGGCAGTCTCAATATTTGCCAGAGCTTCCTCAGCCTTTTTACGCTCAGTAATATCCTGAACTATTCCCTTCAGTCGAATAGGTATGTTTTTCTCATCAAAAATAGCTTCAGTTTGTGTGTGGACTGTGCGTTCTTCCCCATTAGCCAAGATAATCCGATAATCGATGTTAATGTGTGTCCCCTTTAATCCTCTCTGAAAAGCTTTATTCACATAGTCTCGATCGTCCGGATGTACATAATTTAAAAGTTTACCGTAAATTAAATAAGATTCTTGAAGATCAAGCCCAAAAATACGATACAGTTCTTCAGACCAGTGTATTTCACCAGTTACGAGATTCCAATCCCCATTTCCAATGTGAGTTATTCTTTGAGCTTCAGCAAGACTTTCTTCACTTTCTTTCAATAATTTATAAGCCTTCTCAAGTTGCGTTGTTCGTTCTTCAACCCTTTCTTCTAAGCTGTCGTGTGCTTTTTTAAGGGCTTCTTCTGCTTTTTTGCGCTCGGTGATGTCTTGGATATGAGCGACCGTATAGATCGGGCAGCCTTTAGGATTGAGTACCGGGGACGAACTCACATCACACCAAATCACTCGCCCATCCTTGCGGATATACCGTTTCTCAATCCACAAGAAAGGCTTCTCATTATTTATCACCGCTTTGTGAGCCAATATGCTTGGTTTCATGTCTTCCGGATATGTAAAATCAAGAAATGTATGACCTTCAATTTCAGACTTTTCGAATCCAAGCATTCGGCAGAAGACATCATTAACCCTCAAGAATCGGGCATCTGGGCCAACCAATGCCATAGCGACTGCACTATCATCGAAAGCTGAACGGAACCTCTCCTCGCTTTCCTGCAGCGCCTCTTCTGCCTTCTTGCTTTCTGTGATGTCCTGAACTATTCCCCTAGCGTAAACAGGGATATTGTCTTCATTAAAAGTAAATTCAGCATCTGAATGTACTATTCGTTCTTCTCCATTGGCTGTGATAATCCGATTATCAACGCTGTATGGCTCTCCCTCAAAAGTTTTTTTAATGGCATTAACCACAATGTTTCGATCGTCCGGATGTACGTAATTAAAATATGCATCGAAAGTTGCCTCGAATTCTTGAGGATTAAGCCCGAAAATACGATAAACTTCATCAGACCAGCTTAGTTCATTGGTTACAATATTCCATTTCCAATTTCCAATATGAGCCGTTTTATGAACCTCAGCGAGGTCTTCTTTACTTTCCTGAAGTTTCCTTTCAAGCTCTTTCTGGTCACTTATATCAAATCCATAAATGTTTACGCATTCTTCGTCGGGCAAGGGGTGAAACGTGATCAAGTATACTTTATTTCCCACTTTAACTTCCATTTTTTCCGGGCTATTCCAGGAAATTACCCTTTGAACAAAATCTCCGATACAGGAAGGCAGTTTTTCTCCGACTAATACGCCCCACTCATGCAATAAGGGCTCACCTGCTACATTTGAGTAAAGAACAGTCCCATCCTTTGCCACACTGAGCACAGGATTCGGGTTCATTACCGGAAATTGCTCAATTCTTGATTTCATTATCCCCTTCAGGCTCCTCTTCTTTGAAGGCAATACACTGATTTTTAATGAGCATGTAAAAAAAATTAATATTTTAATTGCTATATTATTCGTTATTTTTTCTGTTATATATATTAGAAATTGATTTGGACCAGTTAAGTAATTCGTTAACGTTAGAGTGACTACTTCAATTTCTATTCATCTCGGTTTACATTTATACATTTAAACCTCATTTCCTGATATTGAAATAATCACTTATCATCGAAATATAATATTTTTAAATTTATATAAATATATGATTCGGTTTTCTATCATATATTTGCTCATTGAGTATAGGAATCATAGTTAACTTGACTTTGTCACATTTTCCTTTCACGTCTACAGCTAAGTATAATTCCATCCTTATAAATTTGATGTAGTGAAACAAATAACAGGAGACTTTATCAAGTCAAACATTATCTCTGTAGAAAAATACATTTCTGGAAAGCATCTTGAATTCTATTTTCAAACGAAAACTCGTTGCGCTGTTTCAACATGCATTGATTATCTTAATGGCTTGATGCTCCTCCCATATCGAAAAAATATGAGAAAAATGGCAATTTACTGCTGTAAGTGCTCTAACAACCAATCACTAAGCCATTTCCTCTCAAATTCTCCTTGGCGTTCTGCAGATCTCCTCAAATCTGTTCGAACAAATGCCATTCAAACTATAGGTAAAAACGGTGTCCTTATACTTGATGAATCAGGCATAAAAAAATCTGGAAATAGTTCTGTTGGAGTTTCTCATCAGTATTGCGGCAATCTGGGAAAAAAGGACAATTGTCAGGTTGGTGTATTCCTTGCTTATTTTAAAAAGAAGAGGAGAATGTTGATTGACGAGAGATTATATCTCCCACAAAAATGGATTGAGGACAGAACACGTTGCTTAAAGGCTAAAATTCCTCATGAAGAAATAAAGTTCCGAACCAAGTATGAACTTGGTCTTGAAATGATAGATAATGCAATCGAAGAAGGTATTCCTTTCTCCTATGTAACAATGGATGGATTCTACGGTGAAAATCCGGAGTTATTGACAGAACTTGAAAGTAGAGGCTTAACTTTTGTTGCAGACATAGCTGTCGATACTCTTGTTTATGTCGAGAAACCAGTAGTTGAGATACCTGCGAAAAAGGGGATAAGAGGAAGAAAACCCACTATCCCTAGGGTTTTGAATACATTATCAACAAGAGTTGATTCTCTTTCCAGTTCAATTGAGGGATGGAAACTTATCAAAGTTAGAAAAACGGAAAGAGGGTACAAAAAAGTATATTTTAAAGCTATAAAAGTTTGGAGACGTCAGAATAACTTACCGTGTGAGAAGCCATTATGGCTTCTCATAAGTAAAGATTCAGAATCAAATGAAATTAAATATTCACTATGTAACGCTTCTGAGGACACTCCATTAGATGAACTCGCAAAAATGCAGAGTTCAAGGTATTGGATTGAGAGAGCGTTTCAGGATGCAAAAGGAAACTGTGGAATGGCAGAATACATGGTGAGAAATTGGAATGCATGGCACCATCATATGGCATTGGTAATGCTTGCGATGCTGATTTTACTCTCTTACCAGAAAAAATTCAAACAAATGTATAAGATTTCAATTCCTGGAGTCATATGGATACTGAAGTACCATAATCCATTGAAAAGGATCGATGCTTGGGAAATTGCAAGAATATTAAATCAAGATAATGAACTGAGAAGGAAAGCAAGAGTTAGCAGGTTAAGAGGTTCATAATTTTTGGATTGGAGAAATTGGATTCTCGTTTTGGTTACTGGTAAGTATAGAATTTTGACAGGAAAAATTAATGACAGTATAAATAATCGAAGTATTGATCAAGACAAAAATAGAAGAAACAAGAATTGTAAGGTAAATATTCTCAAAATGGTGTAAATTTGGGTGGAAAATAGGCTGCAATACCTACAAAAATAGTTAATATGACAATGTCAAGGTAAAATGGCCAGATTTTTGCAACAGAACCGTGGAATCGAATCTGGAGAATAGAACTATCTGCCTCGATGAATGAAAAGCAAGGAGATTATGGCTTTCGATTGAGTTTTAATATATCGTACATTTTTTGTCTATTAAAGCCGTCTTCATTATGTAGGACTCACGTACTTATCTTATAAAATCAAGTACATTAGACGTCATAATTGAAATCTCAATTTCAGGAAGTTGTGAATTTACTCTATTGATTTTAACTAATGTGCGTAAGTACTATTATAATTGGCTTTACGAATTAATTGAGAATGATGACGTAAAATTTCAAACACCCGTAATAGAAAATAGAAAAGTTAATAGGTCAATAAGAACTTAGTTTTGAGACAACATAAGATCTTTTAACCTTTAAGAGTCCTTGATGCATAACTTTTTAGAGCTTCGATTCCCGGCAACGTCTCTCCAGAGAGATAAGCTATGCTAGCACCTCCACCCATGCTAACGTGGGAGAATTTTGATTCTAGGCCTAGTTGATCAATGGCGTCCAAGGTATGCCCTCCTCCTGCGATAGAGTAGCGTGATTGAACTGCTACCTCAAGAAGTTCATCCGTGCCAAGCCTGAACTTCTCTAGCTCGAAAATACCAGCTGGGCCGTGAAAAACGCATAACTTTGCTTCCTTAAGATACTTAGAATAATTTTCTATGGTATTTAGGCCTATATCAGCTATTGGAAGATCTCCTTTTATCTTGTCCACTCCGACTTCTTGACGTTCTCCACCATTGTTTAACGCTACATCCGTAGGCAAGATGATCTTGCCTGAGTACTCCTTGAGTAGCTTGGAAGCTAACGAAATCTGGTCCATATATTTCTGGTCCTCAATGAATTTCCTGTTGACCTCGCCTACATCGATGCCCATCGCCATCATAAATACTGTAGCTACAACCCCGGTGGTAAGGATCTTATCAGCACTACCCCGTTTGAGAATATCAAAAATGACCTTAACTGAGTCGTTGGCTTTCGATCCTCCCAACACGAAGATCGCTGGATGCTCATTACATTTCAAGCCTTTGTCCAGACCTGCAATTTCCTTGTCCATAAGGATGCCAGCAACGCTAGGCAAAACCTCTGTAAACCCTACCACAGAACATTGGGATCTGTGAGAAACGGAAAAAGCGTCGTTTATAAAGAGATCAAATAATGGATACAAGTTCTTGACCATTTGGCTTTTAGCTTGCTCCTCAGGAGCGCGGTTCATGATTTCTTCGGCATTGAAGCGTGTGTTCTCCAGGAGCAAGATCTCTCCTTGAGCAAGGGACTTTATAGCATTTCTTGCGCAAGAGCTGAATATGTCATCCTCGTAGGTCACTTCCCGACCTAGAAGCTCTGTTGCCAGCTTTGCATGGGCTTCTAGTGGGGTATAGTCCATATCTCCAGGTCTACCCTGATGAGACATCAGGACTACTCTTGAGTGCTCCAAGGACCGCAACGTACACAAATGACTCTTAATTCTTCTATCGTCCAGGATGTTTCCATTAGTGTCCATGGGTGAGTTAAAATCCACCCTTAAAAGCACTCTTTTGTCATCCAGTACAACATCGCCCATCGTCAGATAATCCTTTCCAATTGTTTTATTAGACATATAGTATCCTCTTCAAATTAAGTGGAAAGCTCTTCACTTTCAATTCGGTGTATTTTTTTCTCTGATTAGTTTAGCCAAAGATATCATCTCAAATATATTGCTAACTCTGTCAAAGAGAAGACATAAGAGTGGTTGAGTGTTGATAGCGTTACCAAATATTTACATCATATATGGGATATCCGAACATGTAGTAGGATAGGAAAAAACAAGTTTTTTTATGTCTGATGCTTTGAGTCCAAGCCGCATCACTGTAGCGAAGATATTGATAGCTTCTCCGGCATTTGGACCCAGGATATGAACTCCCATTATACGGTCGTTGGCTTCATCAATAATTACCTTTGAAGCTGCAAACTCCATTCCTGCTCTCCGACTTGTATTCCAACTGCTTCTGTCCCGAAATATTACCTTATACTTATCGCTATTTTTGGCGGCACTGATTCCTACTGAAGCCAAGACAGGTATGGTAAAAATTGCACTGGGAATTCCTGTGTAATCCGCCTCGATACTATTCTCATTAAGGATGTTAGCTGCGGCAACCTCTCCCTGAAGGGTTGCCACAGGAGTAAGCTGCATGCCCTCCAATACACAGTCTCCGCCGGCATAGATTCGAGAGTTTGAGGTCCTCATATACTTATCGACAGCGATAGCTCCCTTTTCGGTCTTAACCCCGGCTTTTTCTAGATGCAAATCTTCGATATCTGGAACACGGCCTACCCCATGCACTACCTTATCCGCATGGAAACTCTGGGTTTCGGACATGGTTCCGGATTTAGATCCAGTTCTGACCAGAAAGCCATTATCGTCTTTTTCAACGGAGATTGCTGGTTTATCTGTAAGAATCCTCATTCCTGCGGCTTCAGATGATTTTGTAAGCATGTCAACCATATCGGCATCAAAGCTCCGCAGGAGCCTTTCACTTCTGTGCAGAATTGTGACCTCTGCCCCAGTCATCCGTATAACGTGAGCGAACTCCAAAGATATGTAACCGCCTCCAACGAAAATAATCTTTTCAGGAAGCTTTTCGGTTTCCATCAGCTCCTCACTTGTGGTCATGTATTCTTCCCCTGGAATATTGAGTTTTCTAGGTTTAGCTCCTGTTGCAAGGAAGATATACTTCCCTCTAAGTTTGTCCTCCCCGACGACTACGGTATTTCGATCCTCTAAATGAGCTCTCCCGTGGTATGTATCAATTCCCATATCAGCCAGATATTTCTCAGTTTTTCTCGAAAATCCTTCCGTAAATGTCTTCTTAAATTTGATAAGAGAAGGCCAGTCAATCTTTAGGGGAGCTTTTGTCTCTACTCCTTTCCCTATCAGCCGATTGTTCCAGTCCGTTATATGGGCGATATCTGTAAGTACC
>Ga0209585_10000394_pt1 | contig 16721 bp, 18 predicted proteins | sample NGEPerone_FD_185491 | JGI IMG/M metagenome (GOLD analysis project Ga0209585, IMG submission 185491) | Arctic peat soil microbial communities from the Barrow Environmental Observatory site, Barrow, Alaska, USA - NGEE Permafrost154B-one... | ecosystem: Environmental > Terrestrial > Soil >... | reverse complement strand
TTTATGGCGTAACTATCTATCATACAGCAGAAATATCTAACAAGTCCGTCTTGAACCAAGGGGTCTACAGCAGCTTCAAACTCGCGCCTTTGCTCTTTCTTATTCAAACCTTTGAAGAAAGGTGCTACGGCCTCACGCAAAACAGCTGAGTGCATAGCACACGGAGCAAGTGGGATCAACTGCGTAAGTATAGCTTTTTGGAGCTCACTCATTGCTTTGAGCTTTTCGAGATAATCTACGTCTTCTTTGAGCTGATCTCTTGCTTTCATGTCGTTTCTGCTTGTTGCGTTTTTTTGCAGAAGGGCGTTGTCAGCAATCTCGCAAGACTTAAACCTAGCTCCTTTCTTGGTCCACATAATCAGTCTCAAGTGCGTAAGGACAACGTCTTCGGATAAAAATATTCTACTTTGGAACAGCGATTGGCACTAGAGCGAAGCTATTAGAGTGTCAAGACGGATACAATGAAACCAAGCGATGTCAAATCACGTGTCAATCGAAAAGTGTGGTTCTTACGAGGATCGCGAGGTTAGAAAGGCTATAAAAGCGTGTTTATCACCTCTGGGTGGACTCGAGTCGGTCGTCGCGGACGGTGATCATGTCCTAGTCAAGCTAAACTTATTGTCCGCTAAGTCACCTGAAGCTGCAGTTACGACACACCCCTCTGTAGTGAAGGCGATAGTCGAACTGGTCCAAGAGCTCGGGGCGAAACCGGTGCTTGGGGACTCTCCCGGCGGTGGAAGCACCACCGCGTCTTACAAAGCACTGTTGGAAAAAACGGGAATTCGGGATGTTGCTGATGACACAGGATGTGAAATTGTCCGATTCGATGAGGCTAAACGAGAAATTGCCTCAATAAAGGCTAAGACGTTTAAGAAGCTTACGCTGGCCAAAGCGGTTACCGAGGCGGACGTTATCATAGGGCTCCCGAAGCTTAAGACGCATAATCTCACGTACTTTACGGGCGCCGTTAAGCTCCTATATGGTTACATACCTGGGTTGTTCAAAACCGAGTACCATCTGCACACAGCTAACGACATAAACCTATTTGCTGACCTACTGCTTGACATCCACGAGACATATCCCCCCGCCCTCACGCTCATGGATGCGATTGTAGGTATGGAAGGTGCGGGCCCGTCTAACGGGAAACCGCGCAAAATCGGGCTTGTTATGGCGAGCAAAAGTTGCACGGCGCTCGACTACGTCGCAGTAACTATAGCGGGCTTTGATCCTATGACTGTGCCAACTGTGAGACTGGCGAAGGAGAGGGGCGTTGGTCCAGATCACTTGGAGGACGTCACGATATACGGAGAGCAGGTCGAGCCGCTTGTAATGGAGAATTTTGAAAAGACATTAACTGCATCGCTTTCGAGAGCTCCGCCATTCCTCATTAACGCCTTGAAGCGGTTTATTGCCGTAAAACCTGTCATCGACGTTTCCAGCTGCAAACGCTGTGGAGAATGTTCTAGGGCTTGCCCACCAAACGCCATTGTGCTTAAAAAAGCCCGTGTGCCGGACATTAACTATAGCAAATGTATACGCTGTTATTGCTGCCAGGAATTATGCCCGGAGGGTGCTATTATAGTGTCTGTCCCGCTTATTAGGAGACTTTTAAAACGTTGACCGTAGTTCAATGTCTCTTTTTTTAAGGTAGGCAGATCTGGTTTAAATCTGAATGCGACTGTTAATTTGAATTTTAAGCTCAAGTTGTGAGGCAAGGATCGCAGTTATGTGGCATAAGACTATATGTCATAAAACATATTGTTTGTTAGAAAGAAAAGGAGGTGAAACGTGTACAGATCGAATAAGAGTAGTTTCGGCAGTAGCAGTGGTAGTGGTAGTGGTAGTGGTAGTTTTAACAAATACGGCAGTGGATCTTTTAATGATTCTCCCGTGGAAGTTGGCTCACAATACGACGTAAAAATCGAAGACACTGCTAGACAAGGAGATGGCATCGCGCGCATAAGCGGACTTGTGGTCTTTGTACCAAACACAAAGGTCAACGATTCAGTGAAAATTGAGATCAAATCAATAAAGCGCAACTGTGCAGTCGCTGAAGTAGTCGAAGCTTCTGAGGAAGCGGAAAGTTCCAGTGACGTTGAGTAGTCACTTGTCATAACGGAACCTTTTTTAAAGATGGATCGACTGCATAATTGTTGGAGGGTTAGCCCTCAGTATTTGACGAGGATGTTGTTTTTCCATCAGTTTTCTATTCATAATCGCTTGTTTTTCTAGCGAGTCGCAAGTTTAGTGAGGCGGGGCGTTGTGCCGCCAATTAGGCGCGGAATGTTTAATTTGCCCCTGCTGACGATTACACATGTTGTATCGAGTTCATTGCTTTCAGTACCACGTCAATTTGGACGATCGCTTTAAGAAATAGGAACTCTTATAAAGTTCTCCTTTGTGAAAGTGACGACAATGGAAGAAAAAAAGCCTTGCAAGTTCTGTGGCGCACTTCTTCCAAGCAATGCTAAATTTTGTACAAGTTGTGGGTCGTTCCTCTCAAGCTCATTGCTTTCTCCATCAAAACGGGCTAATCAGCGTCCCAAGCGACAGCCAAAAAATACCGGTCTTCGCAATGAATCAGACCGAAGGCAGGTCCTAGGTAACCGCCGTTCGTCTAAATTTCAGCTCACAAGCAAACGGGTATTCCAGGGAGTGGTTTTGCTCATTTTCTTTCTCATCCTCGCGGTTATTGTCGGTGGGGCGCTGCATATCCCAACTGGTGGAAATACCACCACAACTACGGTGTCTTCATCATTGCAAGCGCTGCACGCACACAGTATAGTCTGTGTTGGGGATTCAATTACAGAGGGGTTGGCTGACCCCAACAACTGGCCGAACCATCTCAAAACAAGGCTCGGCGGAGATTGGCAGGTCATTAATCAGGGAGTTGGCGGGGATAAAACGGCGGATATGTTCGCGCGGATAGACGAGGCCCTTGCTTCAAACCCTCATTTTGTCATTATCTCGGGGGGCACCAATGACCTTGCGAATGGTGATGTACCACTTGCTACAACGCAGGCAAACATCCGCGAGATGTGCACGCGAATCGAATCCCACGGCGCGGTTCCAGTCTTGTGTACCGTACCACCCAACAATTACTCTCTCGAGCAACGAGATATCCTAAACGGGTGGATAGCCGAGTACGCTAATTCGAAGGGATACGGCCTTATCGATTTTTACGCAGTCATAGATAACCCAGCGAATCCAGGACATTCAAATCCTTTGCTCGTAATGTCAGATGGCATACATCCTAATGCGGCAGGATATTCGGCGATGGGAAACGCAATAGATCTTGGTATCTTCACGGCGGGAAACTGAGTTTGTTTCCTGCTTCTTTGGCTGCAAGTAACTGCTATTTGAAGCGCCTGTAAACGACTGAAACCTTTTCGCAAACTGCTTTAAGGGGAGGTACGATGAGAAGTGGGTTCTGCAGACTTCCGGAAATAGACGATTTCGGAGCGCTTAACGCTGAATGCCGATCTTCTTCGACCACGCGGTCATGTCAGAGAGCGCAAACACAGGGTGCACCATCACCTCACTGAAAAACCTAATTGTTCCAAAGCGAGCGCCAAAATCTTTTGGTCAATTTTTGAAGCTTCTAAACGCTCCGTCAGTTGTATTTTGGAGAGCTATTCGGGGCTCGTACTCGGAATGTGATTAGTTTGAGCTGCTGAAAAAAGCATAAGAAGTAACTAAGGCTGTTAACCGCTCCACAAAATCTAAAATAGTCACATGAACTTATTATGGCCCAAGCATTGACCTTTTATTCACCTGGAGCGGTTACACAGCCTTAGCAATTGTAGACCGAGGCTATAACAAGTATAACTAATAGCTATTTGAGCCTTTATAACAAATTTATTATGTTGTAGGGGTTTAGCTTGGCGTTGGTTTTTTTGCTGCTATGAACCTCCAGTAACTCATGTTTTAGCAGCGCTAAGTCAGTAAAATCCAAAACCCGCATAAGATGCAGAACCGACTTTCCACGAACCTGGGTGCTCTTGCTACGTTATATGTCGGGCTTCATAGAAAATCCACCTGCGTGGGGACTGTGCTATATGGCGTTGTCTGTGTATATCACAAAGTCCTGCGGGAAGGGCTGATACAGAGTATTTAGCTCGCGACGAGGCGTCTATTCTTGTTCTGTTTGGGCAAGTTCAAACATCGATAAATTCTCTGGATAGAAGATGGATTGAACGTTGGTCTTCAATTCGTTAATCTTACCTTGCATAGTACCGACAAGCTCGGACGTGTCGTCATAGTAGAGGTTTTCCTTGCACACGGGACACACAAATTCGTATCCACACGTGTTACCACTCGCCATGTCAAACGTGAAGCGACTGCAATGGTTATCACACGTGTAATAGATGGTGTTCAGCTCGCTATCTAACCATCTCTCGAGCGTAGAGAGAAGCTTTTGCGCATCATCAGCGAGGCGACGCTCAATATCCGCAAAGTCCACGTTCCATCTATACAGCATCCACCCGGTTTCTTTGTCGCGCTCAAGTACATAGGAAGCGAGATGATGCTCGTATAGCGTGAATAGCGTTCGCCTCACAATGTTTAATTCAGACCCTGTTTCTTGTGCTATTTGCTGATCCGTTAACCCATTATCTGGAAGTCGCTTAATCATCTCGAGCCCTAGTGGGCCAACCAATTTCTCAAGATATGCTAGTTTTGCCTTGTCTTTCTTCACAGTATATACATGAACTCGAAAAGCCTTATAGCTGCTGCTACAAACAAGTTGCCGATTGAAAATAAGATTTTAAAGAAGAGGTCAGCCCTCTAAGTTAATTAATCCCAAATCCAACTCTGAGGACTAACCGATAACAATGCCTACTATCATAGTAACCCTGTTTGTCGCAGTCTAATTTGCGTCAATCAGGTGCTACGTCTGTGAATGAAGTTAATTAGCACCTCTAGCGAAAAAGACCGCACCGTAGCCATAGGAGTTAATCCAGTCTAATTGTGCTGTAGTGAGGGGGCCTTCCCAGTGGACTCGTCCCTCGGTGCTAACGGTTGAATGTGCAATAAAGATATGCTGTGGGCTCGCGCCATCTTTTTGTGCAACTAGAGTCACACATTCATCTGCCGATCCTTTGCCCACGTTTGCAATGGCGAAGAATTGATCGGTCGCTGGGTCAATAGTGAGTTCACCATATTTGTAATCCCCGATCGCGATATCAAATCGCTGAAAAGCCGAGTCGTCCGTTGACGCTGCTGTTACGTCTTTAGTGGCCGTCAGCGTGCCTATGAGGACAAAGCATAAGGCTATAACAATCGATGTTTTTCGCGTTGTCATTCGCCTCTTTTTCTGACTTGTTTACAAAGAACGCCGCCCGGATAAACGTTTGTAACAATAGTTAGTTACATTGTAAATCGTATCACAGCGCACGTCGTTTAGGCTGGTAAAAGGACAGTTTTACACTTACAAAAATTTTAATGCCGATGCACCCGATCGGCACGGCACTATGGGTATACAGCTAAAACCACCCAGCTCCTTATACACGTCAGCAATGTACTAAGACAGAATCAAAACAAAGGAAGGGCAATTTTGACGATTTTTTCGCAAGATCAATAACTACTAGAGATTAACCTGATTTCGGGCCCTCTGTCGATTTTCAACTATAATGTAATAAGTTCTAGACTATTCCCCAATTCGCCATGCATCCGTGTCTTATCGCTCCTATCCCAAGCGTGCCATGTTGCGTCAAAAAAGTAGTTAAAGAACGCGGGAGATACAGTCATGCATGAAGCGGCGTTTGATATCCATTGCCGTTGTTAGTGTTTTTCTTTTGGTGCTTAGCGTTGCGATGGGGAACGGTCTTTTGTCGTGCCAAGTGTAACTAGGCTTAAATGGTCGGGAAGGGGCACTAAAAAGATAATGTTTGGGTTCTAGGATCTGTATAAACGGTTGCGATTTGTCTAAGACGATTCGATAAGGTCCATGAGAGATTTTTTGACTAGTAAAACTAATAAGTGAAACAATGTCTTAACAGGTAAGAAAATGATATCTACAAAATTGAATCAAGCTATTAACGAGCAAATTACTTTTGAATTCTATTCAGCCCACATTTATTTGTCTATGGCTGCGTATTGTGCTTCAGTCGATCTGCCTGGTTTTTCACATTTCTTGCGCGTGCAATATCGCGAAGAGGTTGATCACGCGATGAAGTTTTTTAACTTTGTCGCTGAAATGGAGGGCAATGTGAAGATTTCTGGGTTTCAAGATCCACAAGCAGAGTTTAGTTCCGTGTTAAATGCTTGTGAGACAGCGCTAAACCACGAAAAAATTGTCACTGGTAGGATTTACGACTTAAAAACGATTGCTGAAGAGGAAAAAAACTACGCAGCCTCAAGCTTCCTTGATTGGTATGTGAATGAGCAGATAGAGGAGGAATCTAATTTCTCGGGAATCGTTAGGCGCTTAAAGATGGTAGCTGATAATCCTGCTGCCTTGTTTATGTTAGATAACGAACTCGGAGCAAGGGTTTATAATCCACTGCCAGAGGCAAACATCTAAAAACAACACAGTGCATCACTAAAAGACGTTATTCTTTAGGCTCGATTTCAGGCCGTTTTGATGCGTAATCTCAGATGCGTCGCTTGTTCCATTAACTTTCCTTGACATCGGGTTCATTAATTGAAGACACGTTTTTGCATGTTGCGAGGCACTTCCCTAAAAAAGCGTCGCACTTTGTCACTGTACTGGGCGAAGTGGTAAGCTTTTCTTTGGTGATTGAAGCTGCGAACCGGCAATAGTGCCAACTAATGGAGCGAACGAAATAATAGCTGCGACCTTTTTTTTCATGACACTCAGTGGAGGCGTTCACGAACGCTTAAATTTTCGCTTTTCCCCTAAGTCTTAAAATGCAAGATCTAAGCCCACGTATAATCCCTGGCACAATTGATTAAGTTGTCTGAGGTGCTGTTGAAATGCGTGATAATGCATTAAAAATGCGAACTGCTCGAGTCGACTACTTCCCGGATGGGACTTTTGGATAAGTAATTGCTACCGGAGAAACCAAAAATATGTTCAGGGACTAATTCTCGTTCTGCCGATGGATCGTGAGTGAGGTGCGCGAAATGATTCCCTACGATTCAGGACAGGAAATCATGCGTAGGCTATAGAACCCCAATCGTAAGCAGTAGCAACAATGAAGCGATATTGTTGTGTCGAAGCGATCTGCGACCAGAAGAAGCCATTTCTCGTTTGGCCGCGAATTTCTTGTTAGTTCTAAATACAATTAGAATTCAAACTGTTTAAGAGTGATTTCTTATCACTATTAGATCTCTTGACCTTCCACGCGTATGTTGATGATTTCAGGGACCGCACGAGCATCTCCTTATGGTATGCATTGGTTACAAACATTTGCCCCGTTTTTCATCTGTTTGATCCACGCCGTTTGCTTGCAGATTTCACACTGGCCTTTGACGTAAATGATAAGGTTTTCAACTCCTGGAAGCTTTAAGGTGAGTAGGTCCTTTTCATCACAAATGCCCTCTGCAAACAAATTCCACTCAACTGTTGTCATCTTTGAACCCGCATCTAAATCTAAACAATGATTTGAACCTCATCATCGGCTCTATTATACACTATCAAACCTGCGCTTTCTAGCTCGCTAAGAACTTGCTCAATTTCCTGATTGCTGCGCTTGACGGCTTGCGTTATGTGTGCACGCGTGAGCACGTTATAAACCATATAGGTATCTAATTCGGTTAAGTGCAGCATATAGTTCGCGAGCGGCCTCCGTGTGGAGTCCCCAGGCGTTTAAATCCATAACGCTCTCTTGCGCTTCGTTCATTGCTAGGTGTATCGCTGGCAAACTTGATAACGTTCTTCGTTTTTTTGCGCTTCTTTTTTTGCTTAAATAAACGTGTTTGTGTCGATATTTTCGTGGTTATACCGTCGGCGTGATGTTCGGTCATTGGTCTCGCTTGTGTCCTCTTTTTTTTAGTTGGATAACTAAGCGAGTCCAAAGGTATTATTAAAAGTGAACGGCAGGTAAGACCTCATCGTGGAGAGTCAGGCCGCTACGTCATCGACATGGACATGCTCCGTCAGAGCCCCATCTTCGGATCGGCTCACAAGGTCCAAAGGGCTGGCCAGATAGAATACATCGCGCCCAATACAAGTACCGCATCGGCGATGATGTGGATAGCGAATACCGGCCACATCGAGCCGGTCCTGCGGTAAAGGAGCAAGTAACCGGGCGTGATCAGGAACTGGGCGATGAGGAAGATCTGAGGCCAGGGCGTGATGGATTCGAAGGAAGGCAGGAACTTGCTCCAGAACATGACGTGTATAAGGCCTACGAATATTACCGCCATCAACATCCCGATCACCCCTCCTATGAAGCGCTTTCGCCTCTCCGTCCAGCGTGTCTCGAAGGCGTCGAATATGTAGACCCAAAGCAGCTGTTCCATGGCCGCGTTGATGGGGACCCAGATGAGCAGTGTGAGCAGGACCCCCTCCCAGGGATCGTTGACGGGTATGATGGTCAGGTAGGCGATCGTCTGGACGAAGAGCTGGAGGGCCAATAGCCCAACAAAGAGCTTGAAGGACCAACTGACCGGTCTGACATAGTCGAGGCTCTTCTTGCGCCAGAGCACGATGGCCACGCAGAAGACTCCATAGTACAGGATTAGGGGCACGAAGGCTCCGCTCCAATCCAGCATCAGCCAGCAGGCGATGGGCAGGAGGAAGGTGGCGATGAGCGCCAGGCCGAGGTCGAGGTTGGTCGCTTTGAACTTCAGGCGCTCCACTCTATAGGAAAGGATCCCAGGTAGGTCCATGCACGGTTATCGGTATTCAAGATAGAAAAACGTTCAGATGCTCAGGCCTCCCCCCATTTCTTCGGCGGGTTGGCCTTCGCATCGTACTCCTTGGCCTTGTCTTCCATGCCAGTTTTCGCATAGGTATCGGACAGACCTCTGAACCAGGGCCTTCGGTCGCCCGCCTTGGTGATGGCCAGGCTCTTGCTGAGGTACCTCAACGGTTCGTTCGGCATGCCCTGACCTTGTAAAAGAAGACGACATCGGTCGCGCCCGATGGTCGGCTAAATTTCGAGACAGCGTGCTAAATCATTAAACAAGTTTGATAATGCGCTTTTAAACTACGTTATTACGTAGTGTGCCGACGCCGTAGCGAACTGCCCAGTTTTTCCGGTTCGGGTGAATCGTCAAAAAAATTCTAATTTTTTAAAGTAGATGATGCGGCTATCTTATGTCCACCACAACTTTTCCTTTCGGATGTTGTGTTTCGAAATAGGCAAATGCTTCTTTGACTTGTAAGAACGGGAAAACCCTCTCAATCTGCACTTTTACTTTTCCATCGTCAACGTATCCCGCAAGCCTTTGGAGTTGTTTTCAGTTGGGATGAATTATCATTCAGTTTCTTATGATCTTATTCCGTAGTCACTCCGTCGAATTCCGCTTCATTGGCTTCGGCTTCTTCCTTCGTGGTCCGCACGATTCCATCCTTGTGATGAGCCGGGGAATAGATCGTATAGAGTTTCAGGTCTTCTGTTTTTGAAGTGTTGATGATATTGTGCTGTGCGCCGGCGGGCACCACCACCGCAACCCCGTCACTGAGTTCATATTCGTTGCCGTCAATTACGCACTTTCCCTGCCCTTTCTCGAAACGGAAAAACTGGTCGTTTTCCTCGTGCACTTCCATTCCAATGTCTTCTCCGGGCTTGAGGCTCATAAGTACCAGCTGACTGTGCTTTGAAGTATAGAGTACCTTGCGGAAATTGCGATTTTCAAGAGTTGTTTCCTCGATATCAATAGAAAATCCTTTCATATTTTGTAAATAATATTGACGCTATATAAAATCGTTCTTGAGCAGGATCCCCTAAAACAAGAATTAAACTTGCTATGGACGACAAAACTAATTTTTTGAGGAAAACTATGGGGTAACGATATTAAACCAGAATTCAAAGTTGTCCATCAACGACAAAAAATCGATCAGTTTTTCCTGACTACCCACGATGTTCGCTTCACCCGTCGCCAGCTTGTCAGCCAGACTGGCTTCCCCCGCAGAACCCGGTCCAACGCGGCGCGACTCGCAGTCACAGGCTGCAGCGATCTGCTCCACCGCGGCGTGGGATTCCCCCTCTGACATCGGTTCGCCAGGGTAGTTGTCTTTTATATGCTGGTCTAGACTGCTTGATGCTACGCAGTATGGGCCAGGGAGGCATTTGATATATCGCAAATGTGGCTCTCCAATTTCGTCAAATCCAATTGATTTATCTTTTCCGCAAAAGTCGCAGTGTAGAAGATGAAAGAAGAAACCGCCGCCTGAATTTACGTCAAAATTGTTGCCGCATTGTAGACATTTGACGTGATAGCTGCGGCCCATTTGAACGCTTTTATTCAGCGATTCAAGATAATTAGCTTTCGATATGACCGATCAGCTCTTCTTTGTCTAATGTCTTGTCGTTTCGCTCTTTTCTGATCTCTTTGCTTTTTATGTCATTCGTAATTCTCTTTATAAAAGCCTCAAAGTCTGAGTTAATCGTGAGCTTATTAATCGTATCCCAGTCTAACATACTTTGGGTTGTGCGGGGAAAAGCAATTCTGAAGAATCTGACCGGTGACGTGTTAATTGTTCCGCTCGAACGTAAAATCGCCACCGAGATAGTCGATCTTCACGCGGCTGCCTTCCTCGAACTCCCGCTTGAGAAGCTCGACGGCCAACGGGTTCTGGATCCGCTGCTGGATCACCCGCTTCAAAGGCCGGGCGCCATAGGTCGGGTCGTAACCTTCCGACGCGATTTCGTCCAAGGCCGTCTCGGTCACGTCCAATTCGATCCGCCTGTCGGTTAGCTGCTTCCGCAACCGCGCGACCTGAAGCTCGACGATCTTGCGAATCTGCCCCTTTTGCAAGGGGTGGAAGATCATGATCTCGTCGACCCGGTTGAGGAACTCGGGCAGAAAACGGGTTTGCAGCGTCTCCATCAGGGCGTCGCGCATCTCCTCCTCGGTGCCGCCCTCCTTGGCGATCTCCTGGATCACCTGGCTGCCGATGTTGCTGGTCATCGCGATGATCGTGTTGGTGAAGTCGACCGTGTGACCCTGATTATCGCTCAACCGCCCATCGTCCAACACCTGCAACAGGACGTTAAAAACGTCGCGATGGGCCTTTTCGATTTCGTCGAGAAGGATGACGGAATAGGGCCGTCGGCGAATCGCCTCGGTCAACGCGCCGCCTTCCTCGTAGCCGACGTAGCCCGGCGGGGCGCCGATCAATCGGCTCACGGTATGCCGCTCCATGAACTCGCTCATGTCCAAGCGGATCATCGCGTCTTCGCTGTCGAACATCACCTCGGCCAGCGCCTTGCACAACTCGGTCTTACCGACGCCGGTCGGTCCAAGGAAAATAAACGAGCCAATCGGCCGGTTCGGGTCCTGCAAGCCTGACCGGTTCCGCCGCACGGCGTTGGCCACGGCCTCGACTGCTTCGTCCTGACCGACGAGCCGCTGGTGGATGCGATCTTCGAGCACTAAGAGCTTCGCCCGCTCAGTCTCCATCATCCGCGAGACGGGAATGCCCGTCCAAGCACTGACGACCTCGGCAATTTCCTCCGGACCGACCTCTTTGCGCAAGAGCCGGCGTGTGCCGTGGGTTGGCTTCTCGTCGACGTCCGATTCGAGCGTGTCCAACTGGCCGGCCAGCTTTTTCTGTTCAAGGTCCAACTCGTAAAGTTTCTGGTAATCGGCCTCGGAAACGATGCTGCCAGCCGATTGCTTCTCCTTAATCGACGCAGCTAACTGATTGTACTGCAACTGGGCGTCCATCAAGTTTTTACGGATATCCTGCACGTTGCCCAGCCCGCTCTTTTCAAGCTCCCACTGTTTGCGCAGGTCGGCAAGCTTTTTGCGCAGCTCCGTCATCTCCTCCTGGACTTCCTCGCGACGTTGCTGTGCATGCTCCTCGGTCTCGTCGGCCAGTTGGCGGTCGGCCAGCTCAAGCTGCACCAGTCGCCGCTGTACCACGTCGATCTCACTGGGCACGCTTTCCAGTTCCATCGCCAGCCGGCTGGTGGCCTCGTCCATCAGGTCGATGGCCTTGTCGGGCAAAAACCGGTCGGCGATATAGCGGTGCGAAAGGTTGGCCGCCGCTACGAGGGCGGAATCTTTAATCCGCACGCCCTTATGATGGGCCTCGTAACGGGGTTTTAGACCTCGCAAAATGGCGATTGTATCCTCGACCGACGGCTCCCCGACCATGACCGGCTGGAATCGCCGCTCCAACGCGCCGTCCTTTTCAATATATTTGCGATATTCATCCAGCGTCGTGGCGCCGATGCATCGCAGCTCGCCCCGGGCCAGCGCGGGTTTCAACAGGTTCGCGGCGTCGCTGCCCCCTTCGGCCCGACCGGCGCCGACCACGGTATGCAACTCGTCGATAAACAGAATCACGTTGCCGGCGTCGTTCACTTCGCGCAACACGGCCTTGAGCCGCTCCTCAAACTCGCCACGGAACTTTGTGCCGGCTACGAGCGCGCCCATGTCGAGCGCGATCAGCCTCCGATTTTTCAAACTCTCGGGCACGTCGGCCTCGACGATCCGCAGGGCAAGCCCCTCGGCGATGGCCGTCTTGCCCACGCCCGGCTCGCCGATCAACACGGGATTGTTTTTCGTCCGGCGCGAGAGGACTTGCATGACCCGGCGGATTTCCTGGTCCCGACCGATCACCGGATCGAGTTTTCCCTGCCGGGCGCGATCCACCAGATCGATGCCATAGCGTTGCAACGCTTGGAACTTGTCTTCCGGCGTCTGGTCGGTCACACGCGCGCTGCCGCGGACCGCCTGCAACACCTTTAACAGGTCTTTCTCAGTAACGGCATTGAGTTTCAGAATATTTTTTGCTTTCGAATCGACCTTCGCCAATGCCAGCAAAAGATGTTCGGTCGAGACGAACTCATCTTTCATTGCATCGGCCTCGCGTTGGGCCGCTTCGAGCACCTGATTCAGCTCCCGGCTCCCTTGTGGCGGCGCTCCGCCCGAGACCTGGGCGAAATGTTTTAGTTCCGCCTGTATGATTGAATCGAGTTGTTGCCGGTTCACTCCAATCTGCTCGATGATCGGCCCGATGATTCCATCGTTCTCCGTTAACAGCGCGGCCAGCAGATGCAGCGGATCGATCTGCGCATTGCCTCGATCGGTCGCGAGTTCTTGCGCCCTCACCACAGCCTCTTGTGCCTTCAGCGTTAATTTGTCGAATCGAAATGCCATAGTTCTGTCCCCTCTCTCTACGCTTATATACTCTGCACCATACTCCTTATTTCACATTGCCGGAGAACGTCTATGATGTGTATATGCGATATTGGAGCGGTATTGAGTCCCGTGAGTAAATATAGCAAGCCACTCAAACGGCTTTAAACTAAAAGCGAACCCGCTCAATCGCTGATTCACGTCCCATATCAGCAACCGTCCAAAACCATGCTTCGCCATTTTTAACACGAAATATACCAGCGGTTTCAGCAAAAGGACGCAAAAACGGTCTCTCGGTTAGGAGGCGTTCTTTCATGGCCGCGTCGTCAATGAATTCAGCTGTGCCAATAACGCGCATCATTGTTCCTAAGTCCATCGTGCCTCCTTGCCCTAATTGGGATTCAGGAGGGGCGTAGAAAGATAACGCTATTTTGGGGTTATTTGAGAGTTGTCGGAAGACCGCTTTTGCTTTGTTAGTAGAGAAGTAAAAGCCGTTTTTATCAGCAAACCACATGCCGAACGTCCGTACTTGTGGCTGATCGCCTTCGACCGTTGCCACCGAACAAATGGGATGTTCATTGGCGAACTTAACATATTCCTCAAAGTCCATAATGTCGATTAATTTCGTTTTGACATTAATAAGGCTTACCCGATTTTTCCAGCAGTATGATATGGGTAAAATGACAAAAGATCCCTCTTTCGCGTCTGCAGTCCCATTTTATTACAGGAGATCTGCGGAAGTTTGCTGAACAATCCGGGGGTATCACTCAATAAGATATGTCAAACCGAGCGTACATTATGACGCACGGCGAGTGGAATTGATTGGAAGCATTATAAATCGCCTCTACCTGAAAATGTGTATGATGCGTCTATGCAATATTGGAAAGACGTAGAATTTTCTTAGTATGCACCATTCTCACAATGCACACACAAAGGACGTCCACACTTAGCTTACGTAGTATACCCTTCGGGGTCGATTGACCGGAAATATTCGATGGAAACACTGACTTCGATGGTTATGTAAATCAAATGAAAAGGTGCTTGGACTGTTGTGTAATTTGGAGTCCAAGCCCAAGAAGGCATTTTGGGATCGGATCAGAGGTTTTGAACCTGATTCGATCGCCGCCCTAAGTAAAGAACGAGCTATATCGGTGCTTTTTTTACGTTTTCTATCGCCTTCGCGGCAATTTCGACCGTTGCCGCTCCGGTAATGACGGGCGTGAACTCTAGCTGCGTGCCCAACTTCTTCGACACAATGAGCATGAGCTCGGTCATTTGTGTCTCATCCAGATCGGCCACCATGAAGACATTGCGCGTGCCTGCCTCTGTATACATTACCTCTGGCTTGAACCGGTTCACCACATATCCGATGATTTTCCCGGGCCCCCCTTCTTCGAAATCTAAGCGATTTCCGACGTCTGTCGAAACCTCAAAATATATTAAGAAACGCACTATTGATCACCTCTCTTATAATTCAACGTTCAAGAATAAAGCCTTCACCCGGATTTGAGCACTCCGTGTCACCGTGGCTACAAAAAAGCGTAACCATCAGTTTTTACATCTTACATCTGTGCGAATACCAACTCATTTTATTTAGGGCGATCTTAGGAAATTTGCTGAACAATCCGGCGATATCTCTCAATAAGATATGTCAATCCGAGCGTACATTATGACGCATTATGAGTGGAATCGATTGGAAGTACTACAAGCATCCGCTTCCCGAGCACGTGTATGATCTTTATATGCAATATTGGGGAGACGTGCGGTTAGCATGTGAGGATGCTCGCACCGACCAATGATTTGGATGAAAGCACGAGAATGGGTAACGACACTGCGATCATGTATATTTTTCCTTCAATCCCCGTGCAAATACCCGTGCTTCCTCCAAGTCGTCCGCATTTGGCCTTCCCTTGTTAATCCCCCCGACAAGTTTCAGCGGCCCCCACGAATCCCACGCCTTGCAGGAGAAATCAGCCACCACGGAGAACCCTCGACTCACCAGCAGCTCTTTAAAAGCAACATGATGCTCTACTTTCCCGTCACCACTGGTAGAGAAGATAAACGTCCGTGTTCCCGTGACGGTGTGGAGCCCCTCCACAAACTGGAGGAGGGTCCTATGGAACTTCCCGTAAAAAATGCCTGATCCGAATCCGATCAGGTCATATCCCGTGAGGGTTTCGGGTCGTGTCTGACCGATAGAGACAAGGTCCGCCCCCAACTCTTCTGCCATCACCTTTGCGACTTGTTCCGTGTTCTTGTGGTGAACTGAGATATAGGCAATCAACAGTGTTTTCATGATGGATACCCTTGATGGTGCTTATCGTTGATATTCTCTGCCCTACAACCACCGCTACGATCACGATCATGCCGATTTTGCCTTGCGTTTCCTAAAATCGTCATCCGCTGCCGGAGCACGTCTATGATGTGTATATGCAGTATTGGGCGAATGTGCGGTTAGTGTGCGGCACGGAGTTGACGTAAGGCGCTTGCAGCAGGTGCTGGGCCGTTCAAACATCAATACGACAGCAGTTTACTTAAGGTTCAATGACCAAGACCTGCAAGACGTGTATGCTAACGTGCCTTTTTAACTGTACCTTATAACGTCCATGTTTTTTCAGTCTCTTGCTTGTGTCTTTCTAAGCAAGCGAGCGCCAGCTTGATAATATCCTCTTGTGATAGCTCAGTCTTCTTGGCTGCCTGTATTCGAGCTTCAGCATCATGAGCCATTCCCACGTGTCTTTGGAGACGGTAATTTCAATTCTGACCATAGTTCTTACCAGCTTTACTAACCCCAGTATAATGGGGGAGTGAATTCAAGACAGAGTTTTACCATCTCTATAGCCTTTGCTTCGATTTCACGGCAGCCTTCTAATAATGCTGTTGCTGTTTCTTGTTCACCGCTGCCTAAAGTTGAATCCTCAAATTCGTGAACATCTTTGGCACTCCATTCTTCAGCCTCGATTTGTTCATCTGAAAGCCTCACGTGTCCCATAGCTACGCCTTGTACGGATAATTCGGTCGCAATATCGTTTACTTTTTCGATTGATTGTATTATTTTACTCAGAAGAACTAAGGCCAGCGCGAAACTAACTAGTTAAATCTTCTTCACCATAAAATCAATTATGGCTAAAACAATTCTTCACAAAGCTGAAACACGAGGCGATGCAAACCACGGCTGGCTTCACAGCAGGCATACATTTAGTTTTGCCAACTATTACAATCCCGAAAGAATGCACTTTGGTCAGCTGCGGGTTTTAAATGATGACTGGGTTTTACCAGGCATGGGCTTTAGCACTCATCCGCACGACAATATGGAGATCATCTCTATCCCTCTTGAAGGCGATTTGGAACATAAAGACAATATGGGAAATGTAAGCGTGATCAAGCATGGCGATGTGCAGGTAATGAGTGCAGGCACCGGAATTACCCATAGTGAATACAATAAAAACAAGGATAAGCCGGTGAAGTTTCTACAAATCTGGGTGTTCCCCAATAAGGAA
>Ga0209585_10000393_pt1 | contig 16721 bp, 12 predicted proteins | sample NGEPerone_FD_185491 | JGI IMG/M metagenome (GOLD analysis project Ga0209585, IMG submission 185491) | Arctic peat soil microbial communities from the Barrow Environmental Observatory site, Barrow, Alaska, USA - NGEE Permafrost154B-one... | ecosystem: Environmental > Terrestrial > Soil >... | reverse complement strand
GATCCTGCATGACTACGGTGAGGAGCGCTTCGCTAAACGAGTGGCCACTGCCGTTGTCCGGGAGCGTGGTCGTGAGCCGTTCACCAGCTCGGCACGGCTGGTCGAGCTGCTTCGTTCGGTGGTCCCGGCCGCATCCCAGAAGAGCGGCGGGCACCCGGGCAAGCGCACCTTCCAGGCGTTACGGATCGAGGTCAACGCCGAGCTCCAGGCCCTCGAGGCTGTCTTGCCGGCAGCCGTCGACGCGCTCGCGGTCGGCGGCCGCATCGCGGTGCTGAGCTACCACTCCCTCGAGGACCGGCTCAGCAAGCGGGTGCTGACCGCCGGCGCGCGGAGCAGCACCCCGGTCGGTCTGCCGGTCGAGCTCCCCGAGCACGCGGCATACCTGCGCCTGCTCACCCGCGGAGCCGAGGAGCCCAGCGCGGAAGAGATCAGTGTCAACCCTCGTGCGGCATCGGCCCGACTGCGGGCAGCCGAGCGAGTGCGAGCCTCGAAGGGACGCCGCACATGAGCCAGATGACGTCCGCGGCACGCGCAGGCGCGCGGCCCCTCAACCGTCCGACCACGACCACGACCTCGACCAGGCTTCGCGTGGTCACCGGGGCGCCCTCCCATCACAGCGGCGCCGCGTTCGGCATCATCTGCGCGACCTTGCTCGCCGCCGGACTGATCGGACTTCTGCTTCTCAACACGGCTCTGGCGCAGGGCTCCTTCACGCTGCACGACCTGAGCGCCACCTCCGCTCAGCTCACCGACACGCAGGATGCTCTGACCCAGTCCCTGCAGAGATCCGAGTCGCCTGCCAACCTCGCGGCCAGTGCGGCCAGGATGGGTATGGTGCCAGCGCAGTCCGCGGCCTTCCTGCGGCTCTCCGATGGCAAGGTCATCGGCGTGGCGAAACCAGCCAAGGCGCCCCCCGGCTTTGCCGTGATCCCGAACAAGACGCCCGCGCCGGCATCCGCGCAGGCACACACCAAGCCTGCCAAGCCCGCCCCCAACACGCCGCCGAAGCCGGGACCGAGGTGAGCACGTGACTCAGACGCGCGGCCGGGGGCTCGGCGATGGCCGCCCTGCCCGCTCCTCGGCCAAGGAGCCGGCTCGCCCGCCCCGGGGCTCATCGGGCTCCGTGCCGCGCGGGGCCTCGTCACGCAGGTCGCCAGTGGCCAAGAGCGCCAGCCGCGTTTCTCCGCATCGTTCGCGCCCGCCGGCCCGACCGGGTCGCCGCGCTGTCGCCCACCCCGCGCGACGCGTTCGCTTCCTCTTGTTGACCGTGCTTTTTGTCTTCAGCCTCTTCAGCGGTCAGCTGCTGAGGTTGCAGGCGCTGGACGCCTCGCCCGTCGCCAGCGCCGCGCTCAAGAGCCGTTTGTACGTGAGCGCCGTGCCGGCGATGCGTGGCGACATCACGGACGCGAATGGTGTGGTCCTGGCCACCAGCATCGATCGCCGAAACGTCACCGCGGATCAGACGGCAGTGCCGGAGTACAAGAAGAAGATCAACGGCGTCCGCCAGACCGTTGGCGTGCTGGGGGCGGCAGCCGATCTGGCACCAATCCTGGGCATGTCCGAGGTCGAGCTGACTACGACGCTGACAGGTGCTCGCCGGTTCGTGTATGTCGCCAAGGGCATCACCCCGCTGAGCTGGCGCAAGATCGAGGCACTGGGGATTCCTGGCATCTTCAGCGAGCAGACCTCGACCCGTTCCTACCCGAGCGCCTCGGCGGTGGCCTCGCTCGTGGGCTGGACGGGCGGCGATGGATCAGGTGGTGGCGGGCTCGAGCTGTTGTTGAACTCCACGTTGAACGGCCAGCCGGGCAAGTCGACCTACGAGCAGTCCCAGGGCGGCCGCATCATCCCCACCGGTGAGCAGCAGACCACGCCGGCCGTGCCCGGCCGTGATGTTCGGCTGACGATCGACAACGACCTGCAGTGGTTCGCCCAGAACGCCATCGCACTCAAGGTTGACGAGACCCTCGCGCTGTCTGGCACCGTCGTGGTCATGGACGTCAGGACCGGTGCGCTCACGGCAGTCGCGTCCTACCCGACGTTCGACTCGACCAACATCTCCGCGGCCAGCGGCAACCTCAACAACAAGGCCTTCGGAGAAGCGTTCGAGCCGGGGTCCATCGCCAAGGTCATGACGGCGGCGGCAGCTCTCCAGGAGGGCGTCGCGACGCCGGCGACTCCCGTAGTGGTTCCCAACCGGCTCTCTCGGGCAGGCCAGTCGTTCCGGGACTCCCATGACCACGGCGTCGAGAAGCTGACGTTCGCCGGCGTCATCGCCCAGTCGAGCAACATCGGCACCATGATGGTCGGCGAAAAGGTTCAACCGGGCACCTTGGAGAAGTACTTCCGCCGCTTCGGCGTCGGTCAGATGTCCGGCGTCGGTTTCCCGGGCGAGACCGCCGGCATCTTCGCCAGGTCCAAGGACTGGAGCGGCTCCCAGCGCTACACCGTGATGTACGGCCAGGGCCTGGCGGTCAACGCCATCCAGGCGGCCGGTGTCTTCCAGACCATCGCCAACGGGGGAGTGCGAGTGCCTCCGACTCTGGTGGCCGGTACCGAGAACGCCGATGGCACGTTCGCGCCGACGCCACCCACCAAACCGGTGCGGGTCATTTCCAAGCCGGTCGCCAGGACGCTCAGCCAGATGCTCGAGTTCGTCGTCGGCGACGGGGGCACGGCCCGCATGGCGGAGATCCCCGGGTACCGCGTCGCGGGCAAGACCGGCACGGCCGACCGGGTCGGCGCCGACGGTCGCTACTCGGGCAAGACGGCGTCCTTCATCGGTTTCGCACCAGCGGACAAGCCCGAGTTCGTCGTCGCCGTGATCCTGCAGAACCCGATCAGGGGCTACTTCGGTGGATCAACGGCCGGCCCGGTGTTCAAGGACGTCATGACATACGCGTTGCAAGAGTTCAAGATCCCTCCAACGGGCACCCCGCCGCCGGTCATGAAGCTCAAGGTCGACGATGCGCCGGCATCTGCGGACAATGCTGAGGCCGCGTTGAAGGTCGACTCGGGTCACCGGGCCCGGGCCGGCTCGCGGTAACCTCCATCCGGTGGTGAACGCGGCTCCTCGTCCCAGAAGCCCGCACAAGATCAGCCTGCAGTCCGTGGCTGAGTGTGCGGGTGTGCCGGTGACGGCTGGGAGCGTCGTCGACCCGCGAGTCGTCGTCACGGGGGTGACCCTGGACTCGCGCGCCATCCGCCCCGGAGACCTGTATGCAGCCCTCCCCGGAGCCCACGTGCACGGCGCGGACTTCGTTGTGGCAGCCGTCGGGCTCGGTGCGGTTGCCATCATCACCGACCCCAGGGGAGCGGCACTTCTCGCGCTGAACGAGATCCCTGTTCCCGTGCTCGTCGTTCCAGATCCCCGGGCTTCCCTCGGAGGCGTGGCGGCGATGATCTACGGCCGGGCCAGCGAGGGGCTGACCATGCTGGGGATCACCGGCACCAACGGCAAGACGACGACCGCATACCTGCTCGACTCGGCACTTCGCGCGCTCGGGCGAGTGACCGGGCTGATCGGAACGGTCGAGACCCGCATCGGCGAGGACCGGGTCAAGAGCGTCCGGACCACCCCCGAGTCCGCGGACCTGCACGCATTGTTCGCCGTGATGCTGGAGCGGGGTGTGGACACGTGCACCATGGAGGTGAGCAGCCACGCCTTGAGCCTGCACCGTGTCGACGGCGTGCGTTTTGACGTCGTTGCCTTCACGAACCTGTCGCAGGACCACCTCGACTTCCACGGGTCGATGGACAGCTACTACCTCTCCAAGGCGTCGCTCTTCGCTCCCGACCGGGCCGTTCGCGGCGTGGTGTGTGTGGATGACGAATGGGGTCGGCGTCTCGTCCGGGAGTCCGGGGTGCCTGTCGTGTCCGTCTCGTCGCGTCAGGACGTTGCGGCCGACTGGCATGTCCAGTCCTCGGGAGTGGACGGGTCCGCCTTCGAGCTGATCGGTCAGGAACGACGGCTGTCGCTGCGGTCAGCCCTGCCGGGGGACTTCAACCAGGTGAACACGGCGGTGGCTGCGTTGGTGTTGTTGGCCGCGGGATACGCCGGCGACGCGATCGGGCAGGCTCTGGCTGCAGATCCGCACGTACCCGGCCGGATGGAGCGCGTGCTCGTGGAAGAAATCCAGCGTGTCGAAGCCGCGGAGCCCCCGGTCCACGGCCCTATGCCGCTGGCCGTTGTCGACTTCGCACACACCCCTGACGCGGTGGCAGCAGCACTGAAAGCCTTGCGACACAACACTTCTGGGTCGCTGATCGTCGTTCTTGGCGCCGGGGGAGACAGAGACGCCGGCAAGCGGGAGGCCATGGGCGCTGCCGCAGCGGCGTACGCGGACCGCGTCGTCGTGACCGATGACAACCCTCGATCGGAGGCACCGGCCGACATCCGCGGCGCCGTGCTGCGCGGGGCCGTCGCGCAGGATCGGACTGCCGGTCGCGCGCCAGGGCGGATCATCGAGATCGGCGACCGTGGTGCAGCCATCCGGGCCGCCGTCGCCTGGTCCGGCCCGGAGGACACCGTTGTGGTTCTGGGCAAGGGGCACGAGAGTGGTCAGGAAGTCGCAGGCGTGGTCCACCCTTTCGACGACAGAGCAGAGCTGAGGGCAGCCCTGATCGAGCATGCAGCCGCTGACGCCAACCGTGGTGAGGCCCGGTGATTCCACTCCGGCTCAGTGAGATCGCCCGGATCACCGGTGGCGAGATCCATGACGCCCTCGGCGGTTCGGGTGGGGATCCGCTGGTGGACGGACCGGTGGTCACCGACTCCCGGGAGGCCTCCGCGGGAAGCCTCTATGTCGCACGCATCGGCGAGGCCATGGACGGCCATCAGTTCGTCGCAGGGGCCCGCGACCTGGGCGCCGTCGCCGCCCTCACCTCGCGGCCGGTCGCTGACTTGCCGTGCGTGGTGGTTGCGGACGTCCAGGCGGCCTTCGTCTCGCTGGCCAGCGCCCTGATCGAGCACAATGCCCACGTCGTCGTCATCGCCATCACGGGCTCATCGGGCAAGACGAGCACCAAAGATCTGCTGCTGTCCGTTCTGCAACGGCATGGCGACACGGTCGCCAACGTCGGTTCCTTGAACTCCGAGGTCGGCGTGCCACTCACCGTCTGCCGGATCACGTCCGCCACGTCATACCTCGTGCTCGAGATGGGCGCCAGGGCGATAGGCCACCTCGACTACCTCACCCGTATGGCGCCGCCCCAGATCGGCGTCGTCCTCAACGTCGGCATTGCGCACGTGGGTGAGTTCGGCTCACAGGAGGCCATCGGCATGGCCAAGGCCGAGCTCGTGCAGGCTTTGCCCGCAACGGGATTCGCCGTTCTCAACGCGGACGACCCGATCGTGTCGGCGATGGCAAGCCTGACCCGGGCACACGTCATACCGGTGGGCGAGTCGGCGCTGGCAGCGGTTCGGGCCGTCGACATCTCGCTCGACCCAAACGGCCGGGCGTCTTTCACTCTCGTCACCGATCACGGCTCGGCCCCAGTGGCACTCGGGCTTCACGGAGAGCACCACGTCGGCAACGCCCTGGCGGTCGCGGCTGTCGCGCTTGTCGTCGGCATGACGCTCCAGGACGTCGCCACGGCGCTGGAGGAGGCGCGTCCCCTGAGCCGCTGGCGGATGGAGGTCCACGAGAGGGCCGACGGCGTCACGATCATCAACGACGCCTACAACGCCAACCCGGACTCGATGCGTGCTGCGCTCAAGACCCTGGCCATCATGGGCAAGGGTCGCCGGACTTGGGCCGTTCTGGGCGAGATGCGTGAGCTGGGGCCCGGATCCATCACCGAACATGAGGCCCTCGGTCGACTCGCGGTGCGCCTGAACGTGTCGCGAGTGGTTGCCGTCGGCGAGAGGACGCAGCCGATCCACAGTGGCACCCAACGCCTGGGATCGAATGGCGAGGGGTCGACCTGGGTCCAGGACGTCGACGCTGCCTATGAGCTGCTGCAGCAAGAACTCAGGCCGGGCGACGTCGTGTTGATCAAGTCGAGCCGTGACGCGGGGCTACGGTGGCTCGGAGATCGTCTTGTCGACGACACCGGGTCGGAGGTTTCCTCGTGAAGGCAGTACTCCTGGCCGCCGCAATTGCGCTCGTACTGTCGCTTCTCGGCACTCCGGTGTTCATCAAGTTCCTGGTCCGGCGCCGCTATGGCCAGTTCATCCGCGACGACGGACCGACCTCGCACCACACCAAGCGTGGTACCCCAACGATGGGTGGCGCAGTCATCATGGGGGCCGCGCTCCTCGCGTACGGCGCGGCCCATCTGTTCACTCGGACACCCCTGACTGTCAGCGGCGTTCTGGTGCTGTTCCTGATGGCCGGGCTGGGGCTCGTGGGCTTCCTGGACGACTATCTGAAGATCTCGAGACAACGAAGCCTTGGGTTGCGCAGCAGGGAGAAGCTGGCCGGACAGACTCTGGTGGCGGTGATCTTTGCCGTCCTCGCGCTGCAGTTCCCGAACGAGCGGTTCCGCACGCCCGCGGTTCCGTTCGTCTCGTTCGTTCGTGACACGAATGTGAACTTCGCCTTCGCCGGGACTTTGCTCGGCCTGATCCTCTTCGTGCTGTGGGCCAACGTGATCGTTGCCGGCACCAGCAACGGCGTGAACCTCACCGACGGCCTGGACGGCCTGGCAACGGGCGCCAGCGTGATGGTGTTCGGGTCGTACGTCCTGATCGCCATCTGGCAGTTCAACCAGAACTGCCAGTTCAATCCGGGTGTCAAGTGCTACGAGGTCCGGGACCCGCATGATCTGGCTGTGGTGGCCGCGGCACTCATGGGCGCATGCTTCGGATTCCTGTGGTGGAACGCCTCTCCGGCCCAGATCTTCATGGGTGACACGGGGTCGTTGGCCCTCGGCGGTGCCATGGCGGGTCTGGCCATCACCACCCGCACCGAGTTCCTGGTGGTGATTCTCGGTGGGCTCTTCGTCATCATCACGCTCTCGGTGATCATCCAGGTCGGCTTCTTCAAGATGACTGGCAGACGCGTCTTCCGGATGGCTCCGCTTCAGCACCACTTCGAGCTTGCGGGGTGGAACGAGGTCACCATCGTCATTCGGTTCTGGATCATCGCCGGTTTGTTCGCCGCCCTCGGGATCGGCGTCTTCTACGCAGAGTGGGTTGTCGGGGCAGCGTGAGTGACGAGGACCCGAGCTACGAGCCCCGCCAGGGACTTCGAGACCTGACCCATCGCGATGCCGACTGGTCAGGGCTGCGCATCCTGGTCGCCGGGCTTGGCGTCAGCGGGTTCGCAGCGGCCGACGCGCTCTCCGAACGCGGTGCCATCGTCACCGCCGTCAGCGCTGACGCCACACCGGTCATCAGTGAACGCGGGCGAATCCTCGAGATCCTGGACGTCGACGTCCGACTTGGCCCCGAACACCTCCTCGAGCTACCCCAGGACACCGAGCTCGTCGTCACCTCACCAGGTTTCCGTCCCGACCACCCCATGTTGCTCGCGGCGGCATCCCGCGGCATACCGGTTTGGGGCGAGGTCGAGCTCGCGTGGCGCATGCGCGCGCAGTCGGGAGCGGCGCCCTGGATCACGATCACCGGCACCAACGGCAAGACGACGACCGTCAACATGCTCGCGTCCATCCTGCGGGCCTCAGGGCTGCGGGCCACGAGCGCGGGCAACGTGGGCACACCCCTGCTCGAGGCGGTCCTGCACCCCGAGCCCTATGACGTCCTGGCCGTCGAGCTGTCCAGCTTCCAGCTGCACTGGCAGAGGTCGGTGACCCCACTGGCCTCCGTGTGTCTGAACCTCGCGCCGGACCATGTCGACTGGCATGGGTCCCTCGAGAAGTACCGCCAGGCCAAGGCCAAGGTCTACCAGGGCACCCGAATCGCCTGCGTCTACAACGTCGAGGACCCGGCAACCGAACAGATGGTCAGGGAGGCCGAGGTCGTTGATGGCTGTCGCGCCATTGGCTTCACTCTGGGCATCCCGGCTCTGTCCATGGTCGGGCTGGTCGACGGTGTGTTGGCCGACCGGGCGTTCGTGGAGCAGCGCAGGACCTCTGCGGTGGAGCTGGCAACAGTTGCAGACCTGCAGGGAGACGCCCCGTCGGTGGCGCCCCACTACGTGGCCAACGCCCTGGCCGCCGCGGCACTCGCAAGGGCCTACGGTGTCGGTCCGCTGGCGGTGCGTGACGGCCTGCGATCGTTCGTTCCCGACCCTCACCGGATCGCCGACGTCGCAACGGTCGACGGCGTGCGTTTCATCGACGACTCCAAGGCGACCAACCCTCATGCTGCCGGTGCCTCGCTCGCGGCCTTCGACCATGTGGTGTGGATCGCCGGCGGCCTGCTCAAAGGCGCAGATGTCGACGCGCTGGTCCAGTTGGTTGCCGGTCGCCTGCGCGGTGTCGTCCTGATCGGCGCCGAACGCGCGTTGATCGCCGAGGCGCTCGCACGACACGCACCAGATGTCCCCGTCGTCGACGTGCCCACCACCGACACTGGAGCTATGGATCTCGTGGTGGCTCGTGCCGGCGAACTGGCTAAGCCCGGCGATGTGGTCCTGCTGGCGCCTGCCGCGGCATCCTTTGACATGTTCGCCAGCTATGGCGCCCGTGGTGACGCCTTCGCCCAGGCGGTGCACCGCTACGCGAGCCGACCTGACGGGCCTTCGGCATCGTGAGCACGACGCATCGGGCCGCCTCACCAGGTCGGCCCTCGGGGTCGAAGGCTGCGCCAGCCCGCTCGTCTGGATGGCATCGGTCAATGCCGTGGTCGGAGCGGTTCGAGTCCCCTGTGACGACCTACTACCTGTTGTTGAGCGCCACTGCGATGCTGGTTGTCATCGGTCTGGTGATGGTGTTGTCCGCCTCCAGCGTGACGTCCTACAAGGACACGAACTCCTCCTACACCGTGTTCCTCAGCCAGCTGCAGTCCGCCGTCATCGGAGTCCTCTGCGCCTTCGTGGCCGCCCGGGTCCGGTTGATCACCTGGAAGCGGATCTCAGTGCCACTGCTGGCCTTGGCCATCTTCATGCAGGGGTTGGTCTTCGTGCCCGGGCTTGGCGTCTCGGTCAACGGCAACCGCAACTGGATCCAGATCGCGGGTCAGCAGGTGCAGCCTTCTGAGTTCGCCAAGGTCGCGCTGGTCCTGTTTGGTGCCACGGTCCTGACCAAGAAGCGTCGCAAGCTCGGCGAGTTCATGCATACGGCGGTCCCACTCGTGTTCCCGGCCGGAGCCCTCCTGCTGCTGCTCGTCCTCGGCGGGAAGGACCTCGGCACCGGTCTGGTGCTCCTGGCCATCCTGGGCGGGCTGCTCTTTGCGGCCGGCGTCCCGGCCCGGATGTTCCTTGTCGCCGGCGCCGCTTTCGCAGCGTTGGCCGCGGTCATGGTCGTCACCAGTGCCAACCGCATGGGCCGGATCAATGACTGGATTGGTGGCGGCTGCGTCGACCCGCACGGTTCGTGCTGGCAGACGACACACGGCCAGTACGCCCTCGCTGACGGCGGCTGGTGGGGCGTCGGGCTGGGGGCCAGTCGTGAGAAGTGGCAGTGGCTCCCAGCCGCACACAACGACTTCATCTTCGCCATCATCGGCGAAGAGCTGGGCCTGCCAGGCACCTTGGTGATCATCGGGCTCTTCGGGCTGCTGGCGTTTGCCTGCTACCGACTTGTCCTGCGCAGCGGCGACTTCTTCGTCCGTGTCGCCACCGCGGGAGTCATGGTCTGGATCCTGGCGCAGGCGATGATCAACATCGGTGCGGTGATCGGTCTCCTGCCAGTGATCGGTGTTCCGCTGCCGCTGGTTTCCAGCGGTGGATCTGCATTGGTGACAACACTTTTCGGTTTAGGGATACTTCTGTCCTTTGCACGCAATGAGCCGGGGTGTCGCGAGGCTCTCGCCGCCCGCCCAGGAGTGGTGCGTCGCTCGCTCGCGGTCATTCCGATGCGCCGTGGCGGCAAGTCATGACCTCTCTGTCAGGGCTGACCTCGGTACTCCTGGCGGGTGGTGGTTCAGCCGGGCACGTGTCTCCCCTGTTGGCGCTCGCGGACTGCTTGCGGCGTCGTGACCCCGACGTCCGCATCACGGCGCTGGGCACCCGCAAGGGGCTTGAACAACGGCTGGTGCCGGCCCGCGGATATGACCTCCGGATCATTCCCAAGGTGGCCTTCCCGCGTCGACCCGGGGTCGCACTTGTCCGCCTGCCCGGAGCGCTCAAGGCCGCCGTCGCCGCCGCCGGTGCGGCTATCGACGAAACCAAACCTGAGGTCGTTGTCGGTTTCGGCGGATACGTCTCGACACCGGCCTATCTAGCCGCGCGCAGACGCAAGATCCCCATCGTGGTTCACGAGCAGAATGCAAGGCCCGGTCTGGCCAACCGCCTTGGTGCCCGCATGACTCCTTATGTGGCAACGACATTCGCCTCCACGTCGCTCCCGCATGCCACGCTGATCGGCATGCCGTTGCGTCGCGAGATCGCGCTGCTGGACAGAGCGGCGAGCCGCGCCGATGCGTTGGCCCACTTCGGGCTCAGCGACCACAGGCCAACGCTGCTTGTCACCGGGGGCTCCCTGGGCGCGGAGCGACTGAATTCGGCATTCGCCTCACGCGTCGACGCGCTGCGCGCACACGGCATACAGGTGTTGCACGTCAGCGGCCAGGGCAAGGAGTTCCTGCCGGGCCCGACGATGCCGGGGATGCCTGGTCTGCCGTATGTCGTTGTCGCCTATGTCGATCGGATGGACCTGGCCTATGCCGCGGCCGATCTCGTCGTGGCCCGCGCTGGTGCCAACACGGTCTGCGAGCTGACGGCGGTGGGACTGCCGGCGGTCTATGTGCCGTTGCCGATCGGCAACGGCGAGCAGAGACTGAATGCCGCAGACGTTGTCGCGGCCGGCGGCGGCGTCCTGGTGGACGACTCATCCCTGACCCCCGAGTGGATCGACGAGACGCTGGTGCGATTGATCACCGATGAGTCGCGGATGCGAACGATGGCAGCCGCTGCATTCAGCATCGGAGAGCGTGAGTCCGACGAGCGACTGGCCGATCTGGTTGCCGTTGCTGCGGCCTCGCGCGGTGCCCGATGAGCCTGGTCGATGGCTCCAACGGACGTTTCGACTTCACCACCGAGGTCCCGTCGGCCGGCAGTCTGGGCTCGGTCCACTTCATCGCCATCGGTGGCGCGGGTATGTCCGGCGTAGCGCGCGTGATGTTGGCCCAGGGAATAGCGGTCAGCGGGTCCGATGCCAAGGATTCCCTTGTTCTTACGGCGCTGGCAGCGGAGGGGGCTGTGGTCCATGTCGGTCACGACGCCAGCCACGTCGCGGGCGCAGATACCGTTGTCATCTCGTCCGCCATCCGCGAGGGCAACGTCGAGCTTCGAGAGGCTCGATCGCGCGGGCTCCGGGTGATGCATCGATCACAGGCCCTGGCATCGGTAATGCAGGGGAGTCGCAAGGTCGCGGTGGCCGGCGCCAACGGCAAGACCACCACCACGTCGATGCTGACGGTGGCCTTGCAGCACTGCGGACTCGATCCGTCGTTCGCGATTGGTGGCGAGCTGGCCAAACACGGCACCAACGCTCATCACGGCACCGGTGACATCTTCGTGGCTGAGGCCGACGAGAGCGACGGATCCTTCCTGGTCTATCGCCCCGAGGTGGCGATCGTGACCAACGTTCAGCCCGACCACCTCGATTTCTATGGAACCTTCGAGGCGGTCCAGGCCGCCTATGCCAGGTTCGCCGCAACGGTGCAGCCGCAAGGTTTGCTGGTGACCTGTGCTGATGACCAAGGTTCACGGGCGTTGGCGGAGGTGGCCAGGGCGGCCGGCTCAAAGGTGATCACCTATGGCGTGGCATCAGATGCCGACGTGCGGCTCACCGAGCTGGGTGGCGTCGGCCTGCGCGCGCACGCGGTTCTCGTGGGCGCCGGACTCGACAACGTGGTTCTTGGCCGTCTTGAGATCGGTATGCCGGGTCGACACAACCTGCTCAACGCGACTGCCGCGTTCGTGGCCGCCACCGAGGGACTGGGCCAAGAGGCTGCCCGCGTTCTGGAGGGGCTGGCCGGTTTCACCGGAACCAGGCGCCGGTTCGAGCCCAAGGGCGAGGTTGCCGGCGTGCGGGTGGTGGATGACTACGCCCACAACCCGGGCAAGGTGACGGCTCTGGTCGAGACGGCATCGAGCATCGCCGCGCCCGGGCGACTGATCGTGGTGTTCCAGCCGCACCTGTATTCGCGGACCAGTGACTTCGCAGCAGAGCTCGCCGCGGCTCTGTCGCCGGCTGACGTGGTCATCGTGATGGATGTCTATGCCGCCCGGGAGGACCCCCTGCCAGGAGTCACTGGCGCCCTGATCGCCGACCGACTCCTTGAGGCGGTCCAGCGTCACCCCGGTGAAGGCGCGCGCTTCGTGCGCTTCGTGCCGTCCTGGTCGGATGTGGCCCCTCTGGTGGCGCAGCTCGCGGAGCCCGGAGATCTCGTCGTCACCGTCGGCGCGGGGGACGTCACCATGATCGGCCCCGAGATCTTGCGTCTGCTGACCCAGCGACTGGACCCGACGGCAGTCTCTGCGGGACAGGAGTGAGCGGCTTGAGCTCTCGCGCCGGCCGGGTCCTGCGGGGCCGGCGAACCACGGCGCGGCGTCCGTTGGGGCTGTCGTCATCGCGAACCAGATTTGCGGCACGGGCCGCGCATGTTCGCCGTCGGCCCTGGTTGGTGACGGCATGGTTGGCCGGCGGGCTCGCACTGCTCGCAGGGGGGATCTGGCTGGTGCAGTTCAGCCCGGTTCTGGTTGCACGATCGGTCAGGGTAGAGGGAGTGCCACGCGGTGCCGTGAGCGAGATCATGCGCCGTGCCGCTGTCCCCATCGGCACGCCCATGGTGCGGGTCGACACGACGGCGATCGCTGACAGGGTCATCGCGACCGCGACGCTGGCCGAGGTCTCGGTAGGCCTCTCGTGGCCGAGCACGATCGTCATCATGGCGAGTCCACGGGTGCCCGTCCTCGCCGTGAAGAACCCTCAAGGTCAAGTACAGGTTGTGGATGCTCAGGGTGTTGCCTATGCCACCGTGACCGCCCCACCCAGGGGCGTCCCCATTATCAACACGGTCGAGAGCCCACCCAGCAGGGAAGCCCTGCGCGCCGGCATCACCGTTCTTCGGGCCCTGTCTCCCAGCCAGCGTGGCCGGGTGACCAACGTGACCGTCTCGGGCGCAAACATGGTCACCCTCAAGCTGGGCACCGTCACCGTCGTGTGGGGAGGCGCCTCCGAACCTGAGCTGAAGGTCAGGGTGTTGACGGCACTGATGGGGCACAAGGGGTTCGGGACCATCGACGTCAGCGCACCGAACACCCCCGTCACGAGATGACCCGTCCGACACGCCGCGAACATGTTTGATCGCGGGCGTCTCAGGCCATACCGTCACCCGTGGGAAGAGTAGGAAATAACTCTAACCCTCTAGTCTACATCGAGATATTTTCGGCGAGATATTTGGTGCGGGAATACGTCGCGTACGATTCCCGCAGCAACCACCAGCGACTCGAGCAGAACGTTTCAAGAGAGGCCCACCGACGTGGCAGCACCGCAGAACTACCTAGCCGTTATCAAGGTCGTCGGCATTGGCGGAGGCGGTGTCAACGCAATCAACCGGATGATCGAGGTCGGCCTCAAAGGCGTTGAGTTCATCGCCATCAACACCGATGCCCAAGCGCTTCTGATGAGCGACGCCGACGTCAAGCTCGATGTGGGCCGCGAGCTGACTCGCGGCCTGGGAGCGGGCGCGGACCCCGAGGTCGGCAAGAAAGCCACCGAGGACCATTCCGAGGAGATCGAAGAGGTGCTCAAGGGCGCCGACATGGTCTTCGTGACCGCCGGCGAGGGCGGCGGCACCGGCACCGGTGGCGCACCCGTCGTGGCCAAGATCGCCAAGACGATCGGCGCACTCACCATCGGCGTTGTCACCCGGCCCTTCACCTTCGAAGGACGACGCCGGGCCAACCAGGCCGAGACAGGTATCGCCAGCCTGCGCGAGGAGGTCGACACCCTCATCGTGATCCCGAACGACCGACTGCTTTCGATCAGCGACCGGGCCGTCAGCATGCTCGATGCCTTCCGTAGCGCAGACCAGGTGCTGCTCTCCGGTGTCCAGGGCATCACGGACCTGATCACCACTCCTGGCCTGATCAATCTCGACTTCGCCGACGTCAAGGCCGTGATGCAGGGCGCGGGCTCTGCTCTCATGGGTATCGGCTCGGCTCGTGGCGACGACCGCGCCGTCCAGGCCGCCGAGCTGGCGATCTCCTCGCCGCTGCTCGAGGCCAGCATCGACGGCGCACACGGCGTGCTCCTGTCGATCCAGGGCGGTTCCGACCTCGGGCTCTTCGAGATCAACGAGGCTGCGCGTCTCGTGCAGGAAGCCGCACACCCCGAGGCCAACATCATCTTCGGTGCCGTCATCGACGATGCGCTTGGTGACGAGGTCCGGGTGACGGTCATCGCCGCCGGCTTCGATGGGGGCGGTCCGGTTCGTCGCCATGACGACCGCGCCCTCGGCCAGATCGCCGGCTCAACCCAGCGCACAGCCTCGGCGGCGACCCTGCCCCAGCAGCCGCGCGTCGGCCAGCTGCCGCATCTGACTGCGCCGCAGATCCACCCGGGCCAGGTGCCCGTTGGCGCTCTCCCGGTGCCTACTGCTCACGGCAACGGCGCTGTGCACAACGGCGTTCCGCTGCACCCACAGGAGCCAGTGGTCAAGCCGCCGCGCACGGTCACCTTTGACGACAACGACGACCTGGATGTGCCCGACTTCCTGAAGTAACACCTCGGCGGGGCGTAGCAACGCTGCAGGGGCGGCTGGCCTTCGGGCCAGCCGCCCCTGCCTTGTTGGACCCCGCGTCCGTGCAACCTCGAGATTGGCTGTGCACCCTTGCGGGTGTCGAATCGCGTCCTTCTGACCCAACCCATATATTCGCGTCGGAGGGGAGGGCAGATGGATGAGCGGTCGCGAGACTGAGGTGGAGCCCATGACTGATCTCACGTCGCGGCTTCTCCGGAAGGGTCGATCGGCTCGCAACTGTCGGCTTGTTATTGGTTCGGGTGCCACCGGTGTTGTCGCCGTCGCCGCTGCTCTGCTGGGGCTGGCTGGCCAGCGGACGCCGAGCGCAGGGCCGGCGCACAGTGGTATGCCGTCGCCGACGGCCATGTCGATCGCCACGCCCTCTGCAACGGTCACTGAGAGTGCTGACGAGGATCCTCTCGTGACGTTCTCGGGAAAGCTTCCCACGGGGCCGCCGATCGGTCTGGTCCCGCGCGCAGAACGGCGAGGATCGAAGGTCGTCGTGGTGACGGCCGAACACGTGGTGAGCTTGCCGACACGTACCGGATTCGCTTTCGACCTCACCCCGTCCGCTGGAGGGCTGCTGGTGGCTGCCCACTCCGATGCGTTCACCGGCGGTGGCCCCGACCCCGAGCAAGCTCTCTACCTCATTCGCCCCGACGGAAGCCTGAGCAGGCTGCACCTGGGAGCCTTCAACGGTCTGGCGGTCGACCCCACGGGCAAGGAGTACGCCATCGCCGAGGTCGGCCTTGGTGCTTACGACAAGGTCCACGTCACCGTTGCGTCGCTGGCTCAGCGGGGCCAGACATACAGCCGCACTGAACCCGTCGCGACCATGCTGGCGGGATGGACAACGCAGGGCCTGCTGATGTCGGACACGAGGCGGGTCTGGTTGTGGGAGCCCGGAGCGAGTTCACAGACCGATCTCCCAGGCGTCGTAGACGCTTCAGTCATGCCGACGGATTCCGGTCGTCTGCTGGTCGACACCGGCCTGGAGGGGCCCGAGCACTGTCTGCACCCGTTCACCATCGGCACCAGGTGGATGGGCCCGGTGCTGACGTGCGGTGCGGAGAACGGTTGGACTGTGAGCCCGGACGGCCGTCGCGTGGTGGTCGGGTCCACCGTCGTCGACCTGGCCACCGGGGTGGTTGGCCCGGTTTTGCTGGACAAGCTCGCGGTCCGGTTCGTGCACTGGGAGGACTCCAGCCGCGTCCTTACCCACATAGTCGGCCCGGCTCCGAAGGGACAGATCGTCGATTTCTGGGTCCGCTGTGACGTCTCAACAGGTGTCTGCGAGCAGGCGCCGATCCGGGGTTCGAACGGAACCTGGAGGTTGACGGACTGGTAGGTGGTGCCACCAGAGTGGGCCCGGCTCGGCTAGCGTGACCTGCGTGTTCCATTGGCGTGAGCAGGTTCCGGCGACTGCTGGTCGGGGCGTTGACTGGGGATTCACGTCGGCGCGAGGTGGATCCAGCGTGGGGGACTTTGCGAGTCTGAATCTTGGCGGGCACGTGGGCGACGATCCACACGCAGTCGAGTCCAACCGCACCCTGGTGGCCGACGCCTTTGGGGTGGGACGAGATCGGTTGCTGTTCATGAACCAGCGTCACGGCTCGAACGTCGTGGTGGTGGACGGACCCTGGCAGGGAGAGCCCCCCGAGGCTGACGCCCTCGTGACCACATCGACCGACTGTGCCCTGGCAGTTCTGGTCGCTGACTGCACTGCTGTCCTGTTGGTCGACCGCATCGCCGGCGTGGCCGCTGCGGTGCACGCCGGACGTCCCGGGATGATGTCGGGCATCGTTGGTCGCGCCCTTGACGCGATGACCGACTTGGGTGCCCGTTCCATCAGCGCAGTGGTTGGTCCGTCGGTCTGTGGGCGCTGCTACGAGGTGCCCGAGGC
>Ga0209585_10000389_pt1 | contig 16858 bp, 15 predicted proteins | sample NGEPerone_FD_185491 | JGI IMG/M metagenome (GOLD analysis project Ga0209585, IMG submission 185491) | Arctic peat soil microbial communities from the Barrow Environmental Observatory site, Barrow, Alaska, USA - NGEE Permafrost154B-one... | ecosystem: Environmental > Terrestrial > Soil >... | reverse complement strand
CGATGCCTGACCGGGCGACGGCTGGTCTCCAGTAGCGGGTGTTGAAGGTGGCTCTCGACAGTGGCTGGCCGCCGGCGACCTCTCGGGAGAGGAAGAGTAGGTCCTCGCGCCCGAGCCCGAGTGAAGCGATCCGGGCCGCCAGTGTGTCGAGCAGGTCCTGCGAGACCCGGAGTGTGCGGGGCTCGTCGTCCTTCGGGTAGGGCTTGATGATCATGCGCTCCCCGGTGGGGGAGTCCTTGCGGGAGACCTCGACGACTGTCTCTTCGATCGTGATCGTGCGGCGCAGGAAGTTGACGTGCCGGGGACGTAGGGCGACGAGCTCGCCCCAGCGCAGCCCGGTCTCGATCTCCGTGAGGACCATGGCTTTGAACCGGTCGGGGATCGCGGCCAGGACGGAGGCGAACTCTCCAGGTGTGAGGATGCGCGACTTCCTCGCGATGACCTTGGGCAGCTCGGTGTCCTCGCAGGGGTTGAACGCGACGATCCGGTCGCGCACGGCTCGGGCGAACACGGAGTGCAGCATCACGTGGTACTTGGTGACGGAGCGTGGCGACAGGCCGTTGTCAACGGCCTGCCTGACCCAGTGCTGCACCATCGAGGGCGTGATGTCTGACAGCGGTGTACTGCCGAAGTACGGCACGAAGTGGTTCCGCAAGTACGAGAGGTACCCGGCGCGCGTGGTGACTTCGAGGTGACGCGACGGCAGCCACACCTCCATGGCGTAGGCGTGGAAGCCGATGCGGCCGCCCGCAGGGTCGATCCACGAGCCGTCCGAGATCTTGTAGTCCTGGCGACCGGCAGCCCTCTCAGCTTCGCGCCGGGTTGAGAACGTCCCAGCCGAGCGGATCCGGCCACCGCGATCCCGATAGGCCGCAGTGAACCGTGACCTGCCTGTTCGAACTGGTCGCTCAACCACCCAACCCACCGCTGCAACCTCCGACATCGCGTAAGCAGTTCGTAAGCAGACAGGCACGGACTGTGGCGGATCTCAACGGACGCTGACGGACCTACTTAGCCCACCTGACCTGCGGGAATGCAGGATTCGAGGCTAGCAGAAGCGCTGCCGAGCGCAACGTCCACCCGGCTCATAACCCAGAGGTCGCAGGTTCAAATCCTGCCCCCGCTACAAGTGAAGGTGCAGGTCAGAGGCCCTTTCGATCTTCGGATCGAGGGGGCCTCTGGCGTTCGTGACCGCACGGTGACCGCAAACGCTGCCACGGGATGCGGGTGGATGTGGGTGGACAGCGGCATACTCGGCGGCCCACCTGAGGCGGTATGGGGCCGGATGTCTCTCCCGGCTTTCGACGCCGCGAAGAAGATGGCCGCGCCGGCGGCCGCGACCGGTTCAAGGAGCCCGGTGTGCGCGGTGGTGTCGAGGTGCAGACCCAAGCGGACTCCGAGGGCGAGGACGTACCCGACGATGGGGGGAACGAAAGTGCGGATGACGGACGGGCCGATGCTGGTGCTCGTGTTGGTGAACGTCCGCTCGGGCGGCCTCACGCAAGGAGCCATGGCGGCCCGTCGGGTGGCGTCGAGACCCGCCTTCAAGCGGGTTTCGCCCTCGAGCGTGGGTTAAGTGGGCGCGCGGTCGATTGTATGGGTGAAGGCTCCGCACTCTTCGTGCACACCTTGGTGAGGAGCCGTGAGAGGGGCCACCACCGATGGGTACAGCCACCCACCGCCTCGGCAGAGAGCGGCGCAAGCCTGCCCCGGTGAGCAGGTATCGCGCCGTGCGAACGGAGACCGCCCTCGCCTCGGCCCTGTCCGGATGGTCACTTCTCCCAAGGGAAGGAGTGATGAAGAAGAGCGAGCTGCGCCCCAGGGCGCGCGCAAGTGACCGGGCCCCCGCCAACTCCAAGTTCGTCGCTTGGTGTGACCGCGCAGGACAGAATCTCGACGCCTTCAACGCCCTGCTCGGGAAGGCGACCCGCACGGTTCGCCGTCTCGGCGAGCTGGTATTGGCGATCGCCGCGCTCGCGGGCGTCAGTAGCGGCATCGCAGGCGGAGTGCAGGTGGTGACGTCCAGCGACGCCCATGCTGCCCAGGATGTCGCTGGAGATGAACTGCCCGATGGCGAGGCCGTGCGGGGGTGGGTCGTAGTACTGGGTCATCGAATCCCGCTGCCCTCAGGGTGGCTGGAGACCGGCCCCGGTGAGTAGGGCAACCGCACATCCGAGCGTAGGGAGGTTCGCCCGCTCGATCGTCATCAGGACAGCCCAGGTGTCGCATCCACTCGTCGGAGCTCGTGACGACCAGAAAGGACCCGCCAGACCGTGCCTCAGTCGGGCAGCTTCTCGTCCCTGCTCTTCGAGAGGTAGTAGGTGCGGCGTCGGAACACCGGCCCCATGCCGATGGCTCCTGGCCGGCCCGATCCGCGCTCTGGCGCTGTGATCAGGCGCCAGCGGCCCTCACGGTGGGCCTGAAGTGCTTGGCCGTGGTGCGGGCCACCTCGCTATGGGCGGTGCACGCTCGCCGAGGAGACGCGAGACTCAGTAGCCACCCCCGAGAGCTCGCGCCCATCGGTCCCAGCCGTCACCGCGACGACGGCCCCTAGCTTGGTCGTCGTCCGCGCCCGCGAGGACGGCACCTCGCACGCCGGGCATGGCGCTCGTGTGATCGGTCCTGCGACCACCACGGTGGTGCCCGCCGCGCACCGAGACGCGCGACGGCCAGCCGAGGCTAGGAGTTGGCCCAGGCGCCGGCCTGAGTGGCTGCCTGCGCGGCGATCGGCTACGGCTTCGCCGAGGCGTGGACGCCGACGGGCCGCTGGCGCAGCGACACCTCGGTGCGCCAGTCCCTGCTCCTCCTGCCGCCCGATGGCGTCGCGCAGCTCGAGGTGGCGATCGCCGCCCTCAACGGCTGAGGGGCTGCGACGGGCGGGCCCCGCAGCGACCGTCAGACGGCGAACGGCACTCCGCACCGCAGGATGACGTTGGAGTACGCCGTGTCCTCTCCCGTGCGGATCACCAGGTGGGCGGTGTTCACCATTGCCTTGAAGTCGTCGTGCGCCATCCGCTCGGCCGGGGTCTCGAGCCGCTCGTCGACCCAGGCGCCGGCGGGCCAGTCGTCGGCGGGCGCGCTCACCCAGGAGTGCTCGAAGACCATCTCGGCGACGAGAGCGTCGAGCACGTCGACGAACCTCGGCTGGCCGTACACCAGCGCCAGATCCACCACCGGGACATGGGCCGCAACCGGCAGACCGGCGTCGGCGACGACCACGAGGTCCGTGTGGCCGAGCCGGGCCAGGTGGCCGGACAGGGGGGCGTTGATGATGCCGCGACGCTTCATGGCAGGGGTTCGTCCTTCCAGGGGTAGGACGCCTGGGCTCCCAGGCGCTGGACCGAGTACGCCGCGACGCGCGTCGCGGTGAGTGCTGCGTGCTCGAGGGTCTCGCTGCGCGCGAGGCCGACGGCCAGTGCCCCGACGAAGGCATCGCCCGCGCCGGTGGAGTCGCGGGCCTCGACCGCACGCGCGGGCAGGGACCAGGCGCGGCCGTCCTCGATCCCCAGGACGCCGGCGGCGCCGAGGGTGATCACCACGGAGCGCACGCCGAGCGCGGCGAGCCGTTCGGCCGACCGCGCGGGGGAGTCGCTCGCGCCGGGCCCGTCGCCGAGCAGGATCGAGGCCTCGTGCTCGTTGACCACGAGCGGGTCGGCGAGGCGGAGCGTCTCGACCGGGAGGGTGCAGGCGGGAGCGACGTTGAGCACGACGCGCCGTCCGGCTCCGGCCGCGATGTCGGCCGCACGGCGGACCGCGTCGAGCGGGATCTCGGCCTGGAGCACGCAGACCAGGGCGCCGGCGATGGTCGCGACGGCGGCCTCGACCACCTCGGGGGTGACGGACGCGTTCGCACCAGGGATGACGACGATGCTGTTCTCGCCGTCGTCGGCGACCGTCACGACAGCCAGGCCCGTCGCACCATCGACCGACATCACGTGCGTGAGGTCGACCGCTGAGCGCCCGAGCTCGCTGAGCGCGACCTCCGCGTACGGGTCCCGGCCGACGGCCCCCACCATCGCGGTCCGTGCCCCGAGCCGAGCGGCAGCCACCGCCTGGTTCGCCCCCTTGCCTCCGGCAAGCACGGAGCTTGATCGTCCGAGTAGGGTCTCGCCCGGGTGCGGGTGCCGCTCGACTTCCACCAAGAGGTCGGCGTTGACCGAACCCACGACGACGATGTCGTGGTCCATATGGCTCCTTCGTCACAGGTCGGTCACGGCAGTTGACATGACTGGCGGCCGATGTCTACCGTTGATGAATAGTCTATTCAATGCGGAATGCATATTCAGGAGTCCGATGACGAGCACCTCCCCAGCAACCGGAAGCGCCGCTGTGCGTCCCGGCCTGCTGCTCGCCATCGATCAGGGCACCACCAACACGAAGGCAGCACTGGTCGACCCTACGACCGGCGAGATCGTCGCATCGTCGTCCCGCCCGCTCGGTATCTCCTTCCCCGCACCCGGAGCGGTCGAGCAGGACGCCGAGGAGCTGTGGGCAGCGACCCTCGCCGCCGTCGAGGGATGCTTCGCGACGATCCCGGAGGCGACCTGCCTCGGCATCGCCATCTCGAACCAGCGCGAGTCCGTCGTCACGTGGAACCACCGCACAGGCGAGGCGATCGGCCCGGTGCTCGGCTGGCAGGACGCCCGGACCGCCGAGTGGTGCTCCAAGCTCGCGAAGGCGCGGCCCGACGGGGCGGAGCTCGTGCGGTCCCGCACCGGGCTCTCCCTCGACCCCATGTTCTCCGCACCCAAGATGCGCTGGGCCCTCGACGCGGCCGTGGCCGCGGGCATCGACCTGGCTGACGTCGCGCTCGGCACCGTCGACGCCTGGCTCGTCTTCCGCCTCACGGGCGAGCATGCGACCGACGCCGGCAACGCCTCGCGGACGCTCCTGCTGGACCTCGACGAGCTCGAGTGGGACGCAGAGCTCCTCTCGCTCTTCGGGATTCCCGGCAGCTGCCTTCCCGAGGTCAGGAGCTCCGATGCCGGTTTCGGCGTCACCCTCGGCTCCGGCCTGCTTCCCGCGGGGATCCGGGTCGTCGCGGTGCTCGCCGACTCCCATGCCGCGCTGTACCACCACGGCTGCACCGTCCCCGGCGAGGGCAAGGCGACCTATGGCACCGGGTCCTCGATCATGACGCCCGCGGCCGGCCCGGACCTCGCCCCTGCGGGGATCGCGACCACGGTTGCGTGGAAGGTCGGCGGAGTCGCGACCTACGCCCGCGAGGGCAACATCGTCGCCAGCGGCTCGGCGCTCGACTGGATGGCGAAGACGCTCGGTGCGCCCGAGGGGATCTCGGGCGGGGCCTTCCTCACCGAGCTCGCGGCCGAGGTCACCGATGCCGGCGGGGTGAGCTTCGTCCCCGCGTTCACCGGACTTGCCGCCCCCTACATGGACCGCGCGGCGACCGGCCTTCTCGCCGGGGTCACCGCCGGGTCCTCCCGCGCACACCTCGCGCGGGCCGCCCTCGAGGCGGTCGCGAACCAGGTCGCCGACGTCGTCGAGGCCATTGAGGCCGACGGCAAGGCCAGGATCGACGTGCTGCACGCGGACGGGGGTGCGACCGCCTCAGCGCTGCTCATGCAGCTGCAGGCGGACCTCCTCGGTCGATCCGTGCTGGTCGCCGACGCGCCGGAGGCCTCGGCACTCGGAGCGGCACTGCTGGCAGCCCGCACCCTGGGACTGGACGCCTGGGAGCCGGAGTCCGGCTTGCCGGTGGAACCGCATCCCCTCGACCGCACGACGCGGCGACGGCAGTGGGAGCGGGCCGTCGCCCGATCCCGCGGCCACGCCGTCACCCCGGACGGCTCGACACCCCGCTGACCAACCCGGTCCCGGCCGGAGCAGACCTCGAAGGAGAGGGAATGGCGACCTTGTCAGAACCCAAGACGGTGCCGATCTGGGCCCGGCCCCGGGTCATCGGCGGCGTGCTCGCGGTGGCACTGCTCGCGGCGATGTACGCGGGCACGACGGTGGTGAACAACTCCACGCTGACGACCGCCGCCGACACGGCCGTCGAGTACGCCGACGCGAACTACGAGACCGTCGTCGTCCCGAACGTGGAGAAGTCGGCGCAGCCCCTCGACTCCCTGCTGGCCGGCCTGGAGAGCGACGCGAACGCCACGGGGGAGAAGTACGGCAAGCACGAGGACGCGACGAAGCCCTACAGCTTCGCGACCGAGGCGACCGGCACGGTCGTGGAGGGCGACTTCGGCGAGATCGGCCTGGACGTGGCGGGCGTGCCCGATGGGCTGACCGTCGGGATCTCCATCCCGCCGCTCGGCTCGACGACGGCGATCCGCGACGCCGGCACGGACCTGACCTTCGGTGACTTCGTCAACCAGACGGAGTTCCAGAACGTCGCGATCGAGCTGAACAAGAAGATCGCGGAAGCCGTGTACGAGAACCTCGACCCGACGTCCCTCATCGGGAAGAAGATCACCGTCGTCGGAGCCTTCACCTGGGTCTCGAACACGGGCGGCACCATCGATCACGTGACGATCCTCCCCATCTCGATCGAGGTCGTCTCGTGAGCACGACCGCGCAGGCGACCGATGTCGTGATGCGTGCGACAGCCATCACCAAGGTCTACGGCGGCACCCACGCGTTGCGGGGCGTCGACTTCGAGGTGCGGCGCGGGCAGGTCACGGCGCTGATCGGCGAGAACGGTGCCGGGAAGTCGACGCTCATGAAGATCCTCGCCGGTGTCGAGACGCCGACGACGGGCAGCATCGAGTTGGACGGTGAGCCGGTCGAGTTCCGGTCGCCCGTCGAGGCGGTCGCGCACGGGGTGGCGATCATCCACCAGGATCTCAGCCTGTGCCCGAACCTCTCGATCGCCGACAACATCTTCGTCGGGCGGGAGCGGACCCGCGGTGCGTTCGTCGACTTCGCCGCGCAGCGCCAGGAGGTCGTCGACCTCCTCGCGCACCTTGAAGAGCCGATCGCCCCTGGCACGCTCGTCGGCGAGCTGCGGCTCGGCCAGCAGCAGCTGGTGGAGATCGCGCGGGCGCTGAGCGAGGACGCCCGGGTGCTCATCATGGACGAGCCGACGTCGGCGCTCTCCGCCGTCGAGGTCGAGGTCCTCTTCCGGGTCATCCGGGAGCTCACGGCGCGCGGCGTGTCGATCATCTATGTCTCGCACCACCTCGACGAGTGCCTGGAGCTGGCGCACGACGCCGTCGTCCTGCGTGACGGCAACGTGGTGGCGCAGGCGCCGGTGGCCGAGGTCGACCTCGCCTGGATCGTCTCCAAGATGGTGGGCCGCGACGAGAGCGCACTCTTCTCGCCCATGCCGCACGACCCGGGCGAGCCGATCTTCGAGGTGCAGGACCTGATCGTCGCCGACCCCGACAACCCTGAGCGGCTCGCCGTCCGCGGCGTGAGCCTGACTGTGCACGCGGGTGAGGTGGTCGGGATGTACGGCCTCATGGGGGCGGGTCGCACCGAGATGCTGGAGGCCCTTGCCGGTCGCAACCCGGTGCTCGGCGGCACGGTCACCCTCGACGGTCGGGATCTCACGCACGCGTCGGTGCCCGAGCGGATCGCCGCCGGCCTCGTGCTGGTCCCCGAGGACCGTCAGCGGGACGGGCTCGTCCCCACGCTCTCCGTGGGGCGCAACCTGTCGCTCGCCGCCGTGAGTCGATACGTCCGCGGTCCGTTCATGCGCCGGGCCGTCGAGCGCCTCGACGTCGAGGCGACGTCGACGCAGGTGCGGGTCAAGGCTGCGAGCCAGGACGCGCCGATCGACTCCCTCAGCGGCGGCAACCAGCAGAAGGTCGTCATCGGCAGGGCCCTGATGACCCAGCCCCGGGTGCTCGTCCTCGACGAGCCGACGCGCGGCATCGACGTCGGCGCCAAGGCGGACATCTTCGCGCTCATGGCCGCCGAGGCGCGCACCGGGATCGGGGTGCTTTTCGCGACCTCCGAGGTCAGCGAGGTCCTGCACGCCAGCGACCGGATCATCGTGATCGCCCGTGGGCGGGTCTCGGCAGTGTTCGACCCCCGCACGACCACCAGAGAAATGATCATGGCGGCATCGGACGTCTCGTCCTCCGCCCCGAGCACCGAGGACGAGTGAGATGGCCACCACGACGGAAGCACGAGCCGCGCGTTCGGCGTCGGCCGAGCAGAACAAGCGCAGCGCAGGAGAGTTCCTGCTCGATCAGCGGGCGTTCGTCGCGCTGATCGTGCTGGTGATCATCTTCGCGTTCCTCTCCGACGCGTTCCTCTCGCCGACGAACCTCATCACGATGACCAAGCACGTGGCGTACAACGCCATCCTCGCGCTGGGCATGCTGCTGGTCATCATCACCGGTGGCATCGACCTCTCGATCGGCTCGATCGTCGGGCTCTCCGGCATCGTCGCCGGTGTGATGCTCCAGGGCTGGAACCTCTCGATCTTCGACTCGACGGCCTACCCGGCCGTGTGGATCGTCATCATCATCTCGCTCGCGGTCGGCGGACTGGTCGGGCTGCTCAACGGGATACTCGTGACGAGGTTCAACGTCGCACCGTTCATCGCGACACTCGGGACCCTCTACATCGCCCGAGGTGCCGCACTCCTCATCTCCAACGGCGCGACCTTCCCGCGGCTGCAGGGTGACCCGACGCTCGGCAACACCGGGTTCTCCTTCCTCGGCCTTGGCCAGCCGCTCGGCATCCCGACGGCGATCTGGATCATGGTGGTCTTCGCGGTGGTCTTCGCGGTCCTGGTCACCCGGACCCCCTTCGGTCGCTGGCTGTACGCGACCGGCGGCAACGAGCGCGCCGCCCAGCTCGGCGGTGTCCCGGTGAAGTCCGTGAAGGTACGGGTCTACGTCATCTCCGGTGTCTGCGCCGCGATGGCTGGCCTGATCATCGCCTCCGAGCTCACCTCTGCCGCTCCCCAGACGGGCACCACCTTCGAGCTCAACGCGATCGCCGCGGTGGTCATCGGCGGTGCCTCGCTCTCCGGCGGGCGCGGCACGGTCAAGGGTGCCCTGATCGGTGCCTTTGTCATCGGCTTCCTTTCTGACGGCCTTGTCATGGTCGGCGTCTCCACGTTCTGGCAGACGGTGACCAAGGGTCTCGTCATCGTTCTCGCGGTGATGCTCGACCAGGGTCAGCAGAAGTTGAAGGACGCGCGCGCGGCCGCCGTCGCCGCACAGAGCGTCAAGCGCGAGCTGGCGGCAACTCAGCTTTCGGCTCAGTGACAAGACCGAAGGACCAACCCATCGAAGGACCAACCCATCATGGAGGTAGACCGAATCATGCGACGCACACTCCGTACCGGCGCCGTGGCCGTGGCCGCGCTGTCGGCACTGGCCCTGGCTGGATGCTCCAGCTCCTCGGGCACCGGAAGCACCGACTCGCCCTCGGCTTCGGCGTCCGAGACGACCTCCGCTGCTCCCGCTGCGGGCGGCCTCATCGCCGTCATCACGCCTGCCCTGTCGAACGTCTTCTTCAAGGCGGAGGCCGACGCCGCCGTCGCGAAGGCCCAGGAGCTGGGCTACACTGCCCAGGCCGACTCGCACGACGACGACCCGAACAAGCAGAGCCAGCTCATCGACACGGCGATCTCGAACAAGGCCGTGGCGATCATTCTGGACAACGCCGGTGCAGACGTGACCGTCGGCGCGATCCAGAAGGCCGCCGATGCCGGCATCCCCGTCTTCCTCATCGACCGGGAGATCAACCAGGCGGGCATCGCCAAGGCGCAGATCGTCTCGAACAACGCGCAGGGCGCAGGCCTCGTCGGCGAGTCCTTCGCCGAGGCGATGGGCGGCAAGGGCAACTACATCGAGCTGACCGGCAAGTCGACGGACACGAACGCCGCCGTGCGGTCGGACGCCTACCACGCGGTTCTCGACCAGTACACGGACATGACAATGGTCCAGCAGCAGACGGCCAACTGGGACCAGCAGGAGGCCTTCACGAAGATCGAGACCATGCTGCAGGCGGACAAGAACGTCCAGGGCATCATCGCGGGCAACGACACCATGGCGCTCGGTGCCGTGGCTGCCGTGGACGCGGCGGGCCTCACCGGCGAGATCATCATCTCCGGCTTCGACGGCAGCCCCGACGCTGCTGCTGCGATCAAGGCGGGCACCCTGCTCTCGACCGGCCTTCAGCCGGCCGTGACGATCGCCCAGATGGCTGTCGAGCAGGCCGACCTGTTCATCAGGACCGGCGAGACCGGCCAGCCCGAGAAGCAGTCGGTGGACTGCGTGCTGATCGACAAGTCGAACGTCGACCGCTACACGCTGTTCGCACTGAGCTGATCGTGATTCCCGGCCCGGGCACAGCCCGGGCCGGGAGGCACTGCTCGCCCCCGGGGTCGCCGCTCTCGCCTGGCCGCACGGGCCCCTCCCGCACCGTCTCTTCCCCCGGACCTCCGCGCCCGATGGCCGGAACGGTCCGGGCGGCGTCCTGGTATCATGATTGCATCAACGATCGGAGATGAATAGAAATGTCTGAGTACCCGCGGTTCGGTGCAGGCCTCTGGCACTTCGCGAGCTACGTCGACAGGTACGCCACCGACGGCTACGCCCCGCCCGTCTCGACCCTGGAACAGATCGCCCGGGCCGGTGCCGTCGGCGACCTGTCCGTGGTCGACGTCCCCTACCCGTTCACGGAGGGCGTCACCGTCGAGGACGTCAAGGCCGCGCTCGCCGAGCAGGGTCTCGAGGCTATCGGTGTCACCCCAGAGATCTACATGCGCAAGTACAGCAAGGGTGCCTTCACGAACCCCGACGCCGCCGTGCGCGCGGATGCGATCGCCTTCCTCAACGAGGCGGCCGACGTCGTCCGTGCGCTGGGTGCCAAGTACCTCAAGGTGTGGCCCGGCCAGGACGGGTGGGACTACCCCTTCCAGGTCAGCCACCACGAGCAGTGGGAGCTCGCCGTCTCCGGCATGCGCGAGCTGGCGCTCGCCAACTCCGACCTCAAGATCGTCATCGAGTACAAGCCGCGTGAGCCCCGCAACAAGATGTTCTGGGACTCGGCCGCCAAGACCGCGCTCGGCATCAAGGCGATGGGCGTGGACAACGTCGGCGTGCTGCTCGACTTCGGCCACGCGCTGTACGGCGGGGAGTCGCCGGCCGCGGCCGCCCAGCTGCTCATCGACCACGGTCTGCTGTGGGGCATGGACGTCAACGACAACCTGCGTGGCTGGGACGACGACATGGTCGTCGGCACCGTGCACCCGGTCGAGGTCTTCGAGTTCTTCTACACCCTGAAGATCAACAACTGGGAAGGCGTCTGGCAGCTCGACCAGTTCCCCTTCCGCGAGGACACCGTCGAGGCGGCGAAGCTGTCGATCCGGTTCCTCAAGGGGATACACCGCGCGCTCGAGGAGCTCGACATCGACGCCCTGCGTGCGGCCCAGGCCCGCCAGGACGCGATGGGCGCCCAGAAACTCGTGCAGGACGTCCTGTTCAGCTGCCTGAGGAGCGAGCCGTGACGGTCGAAGAGGACCTGGTCCCCGAGGTCGTCCCCGGGGCCGTGCCCTCGGACACGCTGACCGTGCTCGGTCGTGTGCCGGAAGGGGCCTCGCGTGACGAGGTCGTCGCCCACCTCGCCGAGGCGGCCCGCCTCGTCCGTCGTCGCGACCTGCAGATGGTCCGCGCCGCCGGCCTCGGGCACATCGGTGGGGATTTCTCGGTCATCGACGTGCTGGTCACCCTGTACCTGCACGCGATGAACGTAACGCCCGACCAGCTGGACGGCCCGGATCGCGACCGGTTCATCCTCTCTAAGGGCCACGCCGCCGCCGCGCTCTACACGACGCTGGCGATGGCGGGGTTCCTTCCGCAGGAGCAGCTTCGCACCTTCATGCAGCCCGAGTCGATGCTCAACGGGCACCCGGCACGGACCAAGATCGCTGCGGTCGAGGCGAGCACCGGTCCGCTTGGGCACGGCCTGCCGATCGCGGTCGGTACGGCGTTCGCCGGCAAGCTCGACGGTTCGCGGCGGCGCACGTTCGTCGTGACCGGCGACGGCGAGCTGCAGGAGGGCTCCAACTGGGAGGCCCTGATGACGGCGGGCAACCACAAGCTCGACCACCTGTGCGTGATCATCGACCGCAACCGCCTGCAGCAGGGTGCGCGGGTCGCCGACACGAACGACCTCGAACCGCTCGCCGACAAGCTCCGTGCCTTCGGCATGGAGGTGGTCGAGGTCTCCGGACACGACCACTCCGCGCTCCTCGACGTGTTCGCGGCGGTCCCGGCGGCGTCGGGCAGGCCGACGGCCGTCATCGCGCGCACCATGAAGGGTCACCCGATCTCCTTCATGTCCGACAACGTCGCCTGGCACCACAAGGTGCCGTCCGCCGATCAGGTGGAGCAGGCCCTCGCCGAGCTGGAGGCAAAGTGAGCACGACGACAGCACCAGCGCCGACCCTGCACGACTGCAGGGACGCATGGGTCACGACGCTGATCGAGCTCGCGGAGGCCGACGACCGGATCGTCGCCGTCGTCAACGACTCGGTCGGCTCGAGCAAGCTGGGCCCGTTCCAGGAGCGGTTCGGTGAGCGGGTCGTCAACGTAGGCATCGCCGAGCAGGACATGGTCGGTGTCGGGGCGGGCCTGGCGAACGGGGGGAAGATCCCGTTCGTCTCGGCGGCGGCCTGCTTCCTCAGTGCACGTGCGATGGAGCAGATCAAGGTCGACGCGGCCTACTCCCAGCACCACATGGTGCTCGTGGGGCAGAGCCCCGGCATGGCCTACGGGGAGCTCGGCCCGACGCACCACTCGATCGAGGACCTCGCCTGGATGCGGGTCATCCCCGGTCTGACGGTGGTCGTGCCGTGCGACCCGACGGAGACCGCCCAGGTCCTGCGGTGGGCGGCGGCTCATGACGGCCCGGTCTACGTCCGGATCGCCCGGATGCCCGTGCCCGACGTCAATCCTGAGGGCTACGAGTTCGTCCCTGGCAAGGCAGTGCTGCTGCGGGCCGGCGCGGACGTCACCCTTGCGGCGACGGGCACGGCTGTCCACCGTGCCCTCGATGCCGCCGAGCTGCTCGCAGCCGAGGGCATCGACGCCCGGGTGCTCTCCGTGCCGACGATCAGCCCGCTCGACTCCGAGGCGATCATCGCCGCGGTGCGGGAGACGGCCGGGATCGTCACCGCGGAAGAGGCGCTGACCTCAGGACTCGGCGGCGCGATCGCCGAGCTGCTCGCCACCCGCCACCCGGCCCCGATGCGGTTCATCGGTGCTACCACCTTCGCCCCGACGGGATCCGTCGGCTGGTTGATGGAGCACTTCGGCATCACCGGCACCGGCATCGCCGCCGCCGCGAAGGACCTGCTGGGTCGCTGAGGTCAGGGGCAGAGGCCCGCCGCTCGCAGCGCGGTGGGCCCCACCCGTCGGGCGGTACGATCGCGCGTCGGAACGAGCGCGCGTCAACGGGGCCGAGCGTCGCACAGAGGGAGAGTCGGATGGACGCGAGCGGCCGCTCGGGCATGGCGAGCCAGCGGTTCGGGCACTCCGATGACCAGATCCGCCTCATGGCCAAGATCGCCCGGATGTACCACGAGCGGGGGATGCGCCAGTCGCAGATCGCCGACGAGCTCCACGTCTCCCAGCCGCGCGTCTCCCGCCTGCTCAAGCGGGCGCAGGAGATCGGCATCGTCCGGACGACGGTCGCCCTGCCTTCCGGGGTGCACACGGATCTCGAGGAAGCGCTCGAGCGCGCCTACGGCCTCAAGGAAGCTGTCGTGGTCGATGCCGGCGGCTCTGACGCAGACCCGAACCCGGCGCTCGGCGCCGCGACCGCCGTCTACCTTGAGACGACCCTGACCGGCGGTGACACCGTCGGGATCTCGTCGTGGTCGGCCGCGCTGCTGGCCGCCGTCGAGTCGATGCGCCCGGCCAAGGGGTCGGTCGTCGACCAGGTGGTCCAGGTCGTCGGCGGCATCGGTGAGCCGCGCGTCCAGATGCAGGCGACCCGCCTGATCGGCAGGTTCGCCGCGAGCACGGGCGCCCAGCCGGTGTTCATGCCGACGCCGGGCATGCTCGGCAGCGTCTCGGCCCGGGACGCCCTGATGGCCGACTCGACGGTGGTCGAGGTGATGGCCCTGTGGCCCCGGCTGACCATTGTGCTGGTCGGGATCGGGTCCCTCGAACCCTCGCCGCTGCTGCGGGAGAGTGGCAACGCTCTGCCCGTACGCGACGAGACCCTGCTGCGCGAGGCGGGTGCCGTCGGGGACATCTGCCTGCGGTTCTTCGACGCCGCCGGCGCCCCGGTCCACTCGGACGTCGACCAGCGGATCATGGGGATCGGCGCGGAAGAGCTGCGCCGCGTGCCGCGTCGCGTCGGCGTCGCGGGCGGGGCCCGCAAGCACTCTGCGATCCGGGCCGCTCTGCTGGGCGGCTGGGTGAACGTGCTCGTCACCGACGTCGAGGAGGCCGAGCGTCTGCTCGCCGAGGCGGGCGGCGAGGTCCCGGTCCGTCCGTGACCCCGCGTGGTGGGCGAGGGCTGTCGCGTCCGTCGGTATGGGACGATGCCCACTGAAACGATTCGCTGCGAGGAGGCGGCAGTGGCACCGACCGATGTGAGCGTGGCCCGGCTCTGGGCCGGGGACCGCGGGGGCCCTCCCGGACGGACGTTCGTAACCGCGTGAGGCACCTATGGCGTGTCTCCCAAGAAGGGCTCACCCGCCAAGACCGCGCTTGCCACTGTGTCACTGCGCTCGAGCGCAGCTCTCCATCCCGCATCTCTTGCGCTATGGCGGCGGTGGGCGTCCACGATCGTCTCCCCCTGCACGATGGCCCAGACTCCGGTGCTTGCCGTGCGCCCTGCCTCACCGTTCGCGAAGCCGCGTACCGTCGCGATGACGTCACGGTTGACGGGCCCCCCGTGCGCGGCGGCGTTGCGGCACCGGGCCAACCGGTCGACGGCGGACTTGTACTGCGCGATGAGGTCGTCGATCCATCGCACAGCGTCCACCGGCGTCCTGAGGTGTTGATCGAGAGCCCGCAGACGGCGTGCCCCTGGTGCGTGGGTGGGCAGCGCCTCCACGAGCGCTGGCAGCCCGGTCACGGCGAGGTCATGTCGGATGTGGATGCGTGGCCGGGGAGAGCCGGGTACCGACTCGATCAGGCTGCTGCCGGCCTGGACCTGGGGGATGTCTCGGAGGTCCCACTGGTCGGTCGGTGTTCGGTGCGCGTCGTAGAGCTCGTCGAGCAGGGTGCTCCTGGCCCACGCGGCGGCGAGGTGGGACGTCATGTGGTCGGCCCAGTGCCGTGAGCACTTGCTCGCAATCACCTCGATCACCTGGACGTCGAGCAGGAGCGAGGCGGGGTTGGAGTCGTCGTGGTCGTTCGCCTGGACGGATTCGGCTGTGGCCAACATGTCCAGCAGGCCCTCGACCGCCGCTGGGAAGTGCGGTGCCAGGTCGTCGGCGAGCTCCCCCAGCGTGTCGCTTGTCCAGTCCTGCTGGTGCTCGGTCTTGTCCACCTGCCGATAGATGAACGATCCGCCGCGTGCGGCGCCGTCGACTACGAGGAGGTCGCCGGTCATGCGCCGCCATCGCGTTCCGTCGTCGTGGAACGCGGCGAGCCCCACGAGGCTGTCGGCGAGAAGGCGCGCATGGCTGCGCGGCTCAAGCACTGCCTCTTCGCGCAGGTCGACGCGCGCCCACACCCACTCTTCGAGGCCCTGGTTCACTCTGGTCACGTCCAACCAACTGAACAGGAACGGGTCGTGCGCAAGGAGTTCTGCAGGCAGGCGTCCTTGGAGATGGTCCGGGATGGGCTGGCCGGCGGCGATGTCGTCGAGCACGGACTTCAGAGTTGGACCGTTGATGAAGGTCACGCCTCCGATGGGCACGATCCAGTCGGGAAAGCGGCAGTGTGCCCGCTCGTAGCACAGCCACACGACCTGGTGGGCGTGGACTTGTTCGTGCATCAGGTACTCGCGACACAGCGCGCGACGCTTGGCGTTCGTCAGGCCAGCGCGCTCGTGAGGCCCGCGCCCCGGCCCGCCCTCGGTGTCGCCGACGGCCGCTCGTATCGCGTCGACGGCCCAGGCGGAGTCCTCGAGGGCCTCCGCCAACAGGGCGCCGGTGCTCCCGAGCGAACGGTTGGAGAACCGCAGAGCGGCGTCGAGCAGTTCCACGTGGCCTTTGACGACCTCGTGAGCGGTCGACGGGTCGGCGAGCGCCTCGTACAGGTCGTCGAATGCGGCCACTACTGCTTCGGCCGCGGCGAGCTGGGCGGTGCTCGCACTCAGCAAGTCCCGGCATTCGGCTCTCCGGGTCGAAGACGCCCCAAGCTCGGGCGGTGCCGTGACGTCCAGCAACCTGTCGAGGGCCGGCGTCGCCGCACGGAGCCGCCGGCCACGACGTTCGATTGCCGCCGCCGTGTCGGCAACGACGGAGGCCCATGGCGCGGAGTGCTGCCTCTTGACGTAGGGGCAGGCATCCGTGACCCAACCCTGCAGTTCCTGCAGGGCGGCGCGCAGGCTCGGCAGCTTCAGGCCCGGGCGTCGCTCCTTGGTCCTGTCACACGAGCGCACCAACCAGGCCAGCTCGCTCTCGGGGGTGTACACACGGGCATCGTCCCGCAGAACTCCACGTCAGCCGCAGATCTCGCCGGCGGAGCGGAGCAGTTCGGCGGAGTCCTGGTTTCGGCCGGGGTCGCGGCTGCGGTCGTGGGGGCACTGTCCGGGTCAGGCTCCGATGGGCTCAGGTGGTCATGGCGAGGTAGACGTCGCTGATCGGTGCTTTGAGGGCGTCGGCGATCAGGCGCACGAGGAGCGCCTGGGTGGGGATCAGGTCAAGGAGCTGATTGAGATGCGTGGGGCGTCGGTGTTGTCCTCGTCGCGCCAGAGCTGGGCCCAGTAGCACTCGAGGGTGGGGTCGTAGTGTCCC
>Ga0209585_10000388_pt1 | contig 16861 bp, 14 predicted proteins | sample NGEPerone_FD_185491 | JGI IMG/M metagenome (GOLD analysis project Ga0209585, IMG submission 185491) | Arctic peat soil microbial communities from the Barrow Environmental Observatory site, Barrow, Alaska, USA - NGEE Permafrost154B-one... | ecosystem: Environmental > Terrestrial > Soil >... | reverse complement strand
GCCGGTTGAGGTCGAACTTCCAGAGGTGCTCGCCGATCGACGTGATGAACTGGGTGTCGTCGAGCCAGACCAGGTGGGTGCTGCCCTTGATCGTGGTGTCGGGGACCTCGAAGCGCAGCGTCGAGACCCGGTCTGCCTCATCGAGCGTGGCCAGGTCGTAGAACAGCAGGTGCTGACCGGTATTGCCGAGAAACCCGATCCGCCTCGTAGGATCGACGCTCGGTGCGTGGCCACCGGAGGCGCCGTCGAAGTAGGTGATCTTGTACGCGTGGTCACCCGTCGCGGGGTCGTAGTGGAACAGGCACACGCCAGCCCGCCCCTCGAGACCGTTCAGGCCGTTCCCGTCGAGAGCAACGTGGAAAGCGTATGGATAGGTGCGCACGACCACCGTCCCACCGTTGGCTTGGCTTCGCTCCCGGTGACCCCGAGTGGTCGCCGATTGAGAAACGGTACGCGCGTCTGGTCGCTCATGTCAGGCGACAATGGCAATTGCCGGAAAGGTCGGAAACCGTTGGGTATGTTGGGTTCTGCAGGGGTTCAGGACTCCTGGGATCCAGGCTTTCCGCACACTGGCGGTCAACCGTCCTCCGGTCCTGGACGTCTTTGTCATAAAGGGACTTCCGTCATAAAGGGACTTCCGTCACGACGGGACTTCGCCAGGGTGCCAGCGACGCAGCTCGGGAGGATCTGATGGGACAGGAAACCAAACCGGCGTGGCGAGCTCTGGTCGCAGGCCCGGTGAGCATCGCCCTCGCCATCGGCCATGCTGGCCGGCATACCGGTCTATTGGATCGCCGACTCGAGGCGCTCGTTCTCGCTGTACCGGGAGTTCCGTGAGGTTCCGGACACCGGTGGGCCAATCGCGTCCGCGGTGTCTGCGATGACGAGGCTGAAGCCGCTTGACCCCGACTACATGACCCCGTGGCGGCCCGCCTCTCGGGTGACGGTGTCCCAGAAGGGCGACGCCATCACCGTCGACCTGTCCCGCGACGCCTTCTCCAACACCCAGGTCGGCAGCGAGCTGGCGGATCGTGCCGTGCAACAGCTGATCTACACCGCGACCACAGCTGCGCTGAAGGCAGGAACGCCTGCGAGCACGGTGAAGATCACGGTCGACGGCGCGGCCATCGACGTGTGGGGCGTGATCCGGCTCGGTGAGGCGATGCAGCGCGCGCCGGTGTCCGCGGTCCAGGCCCACACATGGGTCACGTCGCCGCAGGAGGGCGAGAACCGGCCGGCCGGCACGGTGACCTTCAAGGGCTTCGGCACGGCGTTCGAGGCGAACTTCGTGTGGGAGGTGCGCAACGACTCGGGGGCCGTGGTGGCCAAGGGCTTCACGATGGGTGGCACCGGCGACGGAAAGTTCGGTGAGTTCACCTTCACCGCCAAGCTCACCGTCGGCACGTACTCCGTCAAGGTCTCAGGAGGTGACGGCTCCGGTGGTGCCGAGGGACCTGGACCGGCCGTTGACGACAAGACGTTCACTGTCCACTGAGCTGAGCCACCTGAGCAGGCCGCATGAGCGCGATACCCGGCCGTATGCCGGGTTGCCGCGCTCATACCTGCGCGGCCTCCCCCAGGGGTCGGGTGTAGTAGTGCCACATCAGGTAGTTGCCGACGTGCCGCCATCCGGCTTCCAGCACGGCCCGTCGATCGGCTGGGCTCTGATCCACCCGACGGATGTGCTCCCAGGCTTGTTCGGAGGGCTCGAACAGCAGCGTGAGCACTCCCACACCGACCAGATGCCACCCGGCACGACCCTCGCGCTCAAGAATCCCCATCTCGTTGAACAGGGTCGCTCCACGGACGACGCGCTGCCGGTCGCGGTTGCCCTCGAACGCGTCCACGTCTTCGCCGCTGACCGCGAACCGTTGTTGTGCTGCCTGGCGGCTGACCCCCAAGACGTGCCCGATGGCCTCCCAGGTGTGCCCCGCCTTGCGGGCTCCGAGCGCGGCCTGTCGGAGCAGGCGTTCCGACTCCGCCGATCCCTCGCGGGCCGCGGCCACCAGCAGAAGGGACGCCTCAGCGTCCTGGTCGAGCCGTGCAAGCAGCCCCGGGGCCACGGTGATCGCCTCAGCGACTCCCGCGCGGATGCGGGTCGCGGTCAGCGGATCCAGTGATGGAGAAGTGTTGTCCACACGTCAACGTTGTCTTGACAACCACCATATGTCAAGACCATCTTGACAAGAACCTCGCGTGCTCACGTCTGTCCGGCGTGCTCATGCCTGCCCGGCTTGTTCCTCGGGAGTCGCCCGGCGGACCACGATGCGGGTCCAGGCCCCGAGATAGATCCTGTCGTCCTGAGCCAGCTCTCGACGTTGGCCGGGAGGCAGTGCGTCCTCGGGCAATGGCCCGCTGGCAGCCCCGACGTAGGTGCCGTTGGAGCTTTGCAGATCCTCGACCCACCATCGCTGACCGTCAGTGGTCAGCTGCGCCTGGCGTCGGCTGACCCCGACGTCGGAGGCGCATTCGATGTCAGGGTGGATGTTGCGGCTCACCGAGCGGCGTCCGATCAGCAGGCTCCTGGTCCGCAAGGGGACCACGACGGGCAGCCCTGGGGACGGAAGCTCCTCGTCGCTCTCCTGGCCGGCGTACCAGTCCGGGTCGACCCAGACCTCGGCCACCCACTCGAGCTCCGCCGCGGGCGCGACGGGGTCCAGGACCGTTGCTCCAGCAGGTGTCGCGCCCAGGTCCAGCGGGTTCGTCGACGTCGTGGGACTGGTCGCGGGGGTGGTGGACCGGGGCATGGTGCCGGTCGTGAAGTCGTAGCCGCAGGACTCACAGAACAACGCCTCGGCGGTGTTCGTCATTGCACAGCTCGGGCAGGGCTGGGTGGGCGCCGCCGTTGCCGCGCTGGCTCCGGTCCCTGGCGTCACCGGAGCCGGGACGGGACCTGAAGGGCTGCCCGAACCTGGAGCAGATGACGCGACAATGGGTGCGCCGCACGTGTCGCAGTAGTCGGCGGACTCGGACACGTGGCCGTTCGGGCAGGTGTTGCCGCTCATCGTCGTGTGCTCACTTCTTCACTCGAGTGGTCTTGGTCGACGCCGTGTCCAGCGCCATCTCGTCCAGCTTGTCGACGCTTCGGCGCAAACGGACGGTCCCGGCGTTGGGGTCGTCGATATCCACGACCTTCGCCAGCTTGGCGGTTGCCTCGTCGTTTCCGGTCTCCACTGCCAGCTGCACCGCCCGGCCGAGCTTCGCGGTCGCGGTGGCGTCGTCGCCGATGGCCTTGGCCGCAAGTCCCTCCTGGATGGCGTCGGCGAGCTCGGTCTGCCCGGTGTAGTGCGCGACCTCGGGGTTGATTTGTGTGGTCAGGGTGTCGTCGCTGGACCACATGGCCTTGACCAGACCTTGGGCCACCACGTTGTCGCCGACTGCGAGCTGCACGCGCGCGGCGAGCTGTTCCTGCCCGATTCCCTTTGCTGCCAGACGAATTGCCACGTGATAGTCACGAGACTCATCGCCCCAGGACCCCGTTGGGAAGGCGCCCGTCAAGGCGTTGACCTCTTGCCGGCGAGAGGTCAGGTCCTCCACCGTGGGGGACACCTGGCGAACGAACAACACCTGGGCCCCCTGGGGCGCCCATACCCGCAACGTGGCCGCGGCGACCCCCCGACTCATCGACTGGCGCATCAACGTCTCGAACGTCGCCGCCATCTCCGCACCCGACGGGATGATGTCGACCGTGCCCATGAGTGCCTGGGCGATCCTGCGCACCTCCGCCACCTGCCACTCCGACCCGACCCCGCGGCAATCGCACTGGAACCGGCCCTTCGCGCTGTCGATCGCCTCGGTCAGCTTCTCGGGCGTCTCGTGCTGGTTCTCCCCGTCGGTCAGGAGGATGGCGTGCTTCTGCGCCAGGGACGGGACCGTGGCGAAGACCCGGGCAGCCATGGTCAGCCAGGTACCCATGGCCGTGCCACCGTCCGCGCTGAACCTCGATACGGCGAGCTTTGCGGCCGCTCGGGCGGAGCTGTCCATCCGGACCATGCCCAGCTCGGCCTGACCCGCAGGGAACGCCATTCGGGCCTCGTGGGTGCCGGCGATGACGGCAAACCACGTCCCGTCGATGATCTGGTCGATCGCGGCGGCTGCTGCCTCCCGGGCCGCGCGGATGTTGACTGCGCCCATCGACCCTGACGTGTCGACGATGACGATCTCGCCGGCATCGCCCTCGCCGGCCTGGCCCGCTGCGCCCGCGCCGGTGCAGGTCACGGTGACGATGGCGTGCACATCCGTGCCACCGTCGGGCAGGAACTCGTTCTGGTAGACCTCAGCGGTGAAATCAGCCATCTCGTCAGGCTTCCTCTCGGGTGGAGCGGGGTGCGGGGGAATCTATGCGGGCCAGTGCGACAGAGACGTTGTCCTGGCCACCTTGGGCGTTGGCCCAGTCAACCAGTGCACCGGCGAGGGTCAAGGGCTCAGCGGCCGCTGGTGAGCTGCCGCCGGCCTTCTGCACCAACGTCGCGAGGTCCTGAGCCTCCGAGCAGTAGTTCCACAGTCCATCGGAACACGCCAGGATCCAACCGGGCTCGGCGAGCGTCATGGTGGCTGTGGTCGGGGAGTGGCTCGGCGCGTCAATCCCGAGCCACCGCGTGATGCCATGCGACTGCGGGCCCGTCTCTGCCTCAGCGCGTGGGACGCCGGACGCAATCTGCTCCTGGGCGAACGAGTCATCGACGGTGAGTGCGACGGCTGTGCCGGCATCCGGCAGCCAGTAGACCCTGCTGTCGCCAACGGACCCCACGACGAGCAAGTCCTCTTCCACTACTGCGGCCACGAACGTGCACGAGGCCGGATTGCCAGTAGCTGCACCGACTCTTGCCACGTGGGTGACTTCGAGCACGGCCTCGCTGGCGGCATCGGTCGCTGCTTCGAGACGAGCGATCACAGCAGCGACCAAGGAGGGAGCGGTGCCCATACCGCGCGAGCGTGAGGACCCCAGGACGTCCCGCGCCACGCGCGCTGCCGCCAGGCTGGCCACGTCCGAGTCGATGGAGTTCGACACCCCGTCACAGACGACGATCACTGCCCGCGACCCTGGCTCATCGTCGGCCGCGAGGGCCACTGCGTCCTCGTTGCGCGGATGCCGTATTCCGCGGTCGCACACCGCAGCCACCCACGCCGCGGGTTGCTCGGTGAAGTGGTCGCGAAGGGTGGGTGCGCGTGCGCCGCAGGTGCCGCAGTACCCGTCACTGATCACCTCGCCGCCGCAGGTCTGACAGGTGGCCGCCGTGGCGCCCAGGTCGTCAGGCTCCGGGATCGCCTGGGGCGAGGCCTCGCTCGGAACCGCTTCTGCGGCGGCAACCGTCGGGCTGAGCACCGCGCCGCAGGCCTCACAGAACTGCTCGGAGGAGGCGACAGCCACGTGGCAGCTCGGGCACCCCGTCACTGCGTCGTCCCCGTCACTGCGTCGTCCATCCACGCACCGAGTTGGCCAGGTCGACCAGATGCACCTTCTCCTCGCGGTCCCTGGCGTAGCTGGCGAGCTCGCGGTAGGCCGCCTCGAGCCCCTTGCGCAGTGACGGCTCAGCCGCCGGCAGCCCGGCGATCAGGATGTCCGGACGCGAGCCGTTGGCGCGGACCTCGTGGAGCGCGGCATCGAGCACGGTGGCGGACAGCCTGGCCCGGTCCTTCGCGTCGATGGTCAGCGAGTCGATGCTGTTCATGGCCTCAGACAGTGCCGGCAGCCCGCGCCCTGACGCGGCAAGCTGGCCGGCTCGCTGGCGGCGGGCCTGGGTGAACGCGCGGCTGGTCGGCGGCACGAGGTCCAGCGCCGAGATGGCCCCATCCAGGTCTCCGCGTCCGGAGCAGATGCGGGCCAGGCCGAACGCCGAGGGGGCGATGTAGTTGGCGTCGGTGCGGGCACAGGTCCAGTAGAGCGACTCGGCCACGTCGAGCTCGCCGCTGATCTCACAGGCGAGAGCCAGCGCCAGCTTGGCGGCCAGCTCGCCGGGCACCTGGCCATAGACCGCATTGAATGATGACTGTGCTGCGGGGGCGTCGTCGTCGCGCGCCAACGCAGCGAGCCCGGACATCCACACGGCCCGCCACTCCCACGGGTCGGAGTTGAGCATGTCCGCGACGGCGGTGTCGACCACGTCGACGCGGCCGGCGTGCAGTGCCGCATCAGCGGTCGCGAGCAGGACTTCGGGAGACGCCTGCGGGGCGGCGAGGAGGGCCTCGAGCCTGGCCGCCGGGTCCTCGATGCTGACGGTGCGGAGCCAGCCGGTCATGGTGTCGCTCTCGTCGACCTTCAGCCCGGGAAGGTCCTGCCAGTCCAGGGTCTCGTCCGAGACGGCGGGGATCTCGAACAGCAGCGATGAGGTCGAGTGGATCGCGGCGCCGGCGCCCGGCTTGTCGGAGACGACCTCGCGAAGCACACCGAGGAGCTGGACGCGCAGCTCGTCGGCAGAGGCGAAACGGTCGGCCGGATCCGGCGCGCACGCCTTGGCCAGCAGCCGGTAGAGCGAGTCGTGCGTCTGGAACAGCGGCGTCTCGCTCACCGGTGGAAGTGAGGCCAGGTAGGTCGACTGGTAGCCCCGGAACTCCATCGCCAGGACCAGGAGGGTGCGCCCGATCGTGAAGATGTCGGAGGCTACCGAGGGGCCGACCGTGGGAACCTCGGGCGCCTGGTAGCCGACGGTGCCGTAGATCGCCGAGGTGAGGTCATCGAGCCGGCGCACTCCGCCGAGATCGATGAGCCTGACCGCGTCTCCGACCTGGATGATGTTGTCCGGCTTGAAGTCGCAGTAGACGAGTCCGAGATCGTGCAGGTACTGGAAGGCTGGCAGGATCTCGATGATGAACGCGATGGCCTGGTCGATCGGCAGCGCGTCGTAGCGGCCCCCTGCGGCCTTCATCCGCGACTTGAGCAGTGTCTTCAGCGAGGTGCCGCCGATGTACTCCATGACGATGTAGCCGGCGCCCTCGTGGGTGACGAAGTTGTAGATCTCGACGATCAGCGGGTGCTCCACCTGGGCCAGGAACTGCCGCTCGGCGATAGCCGCTGCCAGGGCGTCGGCGTCGCCGGAGTTGAGCAGACCTTTGAGGACCACCCAGCGGTCGGAGACATTGCGATCGCGTGCGAGATAGACCCAGCCGAGGCCACCGTGCGCCAGGCACCCGGCGACCTCGTACTGCCCGCCGACCAGCGCACCCGGCGCGAGCTTGGGAGTGAAGGAGAAGGGGTTGCGACACTTGGGGCAGAAGCCTTCGGTGCGTCCCGGCTGACCGTCACGCGACCGGCCCACGGGTGAGCCGCAGGAGGGGCAGTTGCGTTTCTCCTCCGGAACGGACGGGTTCTTCATGATTGCTTCGGAAGCGTCGACCGCGGGGATCGGCGGGATCGTCGTCAGGCCGGCACCGAGCCCGGTGCCGCGCAGTCGCTTCGAGGAGGTGCCGAGCCGGCGGGTCACCTTGGAACCGGAGAGCGTGCGCGCGGATCCCAGCGCGGTGGAGGACAGCCGGTTGGACGCCCGTGACACCGTCGAGACGCTGCTGCCGACCCCTGCCGGCTGGGTTGCGGCAGAGACATCCACTCCTGACGGGTGACCCGCGAGTGGCGCTGTGCGGCCTGAGGGTCGGGCCGGACCGCCGGGGGATCCGCAGATGTCGCAGTATCCGTCCAGGATCGACCCTGTGCATCCGGGTTGGGTGCAGGCGATGGTGGTCATGTCATCCCTCTTGTCATCTCGCGGGCCATCCCTGTGGTCGTCGAGCGCGAGGCGAGGTAGGCCTGATGGGCCGCCACGAGCGCCCGGGCGCGGACCATGTCGGACGGCTCGGCGCGCAGGACCTCCTGGGCCCGGCGGAACAGCTCGTCGAGATCGTCGTTGGTGTCGTCGGCGCCGGCGTTGCCGCCAGGTGCGCTGCTGCTGCCCCGGATCCGGGTTGCCTTGATGGCGTAGGCCTCCAGCCGGCCGCGCAGCTCGTCACGTTCGTCCATCGCTGTGGCGTATGCCGCGTGCGCGAGGTTGAGGGCGCGGCTGACCGTTGCCAGCCGGGCCAGGTACGCATCCACATCGGCGGGCGTCTGTGGTACCGGCCCAAGCGCCGCGACGTCCGGAACGGCGAGCCTGGGGGCGGGGGTCACGGAGGCCACGCAACGCGCGGCAAGATCGCGGATGGCTGCCCCGCGGGCTTCGAGCTCGGCCCGCAGCTCGTGCGCCCGTGTCGCGTCGCGGGCAGTCTCCGCTCGCGTGGCCGAACCGACGATGAGGTCACGTTCAGTGCGGGCCGCATCGGCCTCCAGCGGTCCGACCAGACCGCCGACGTCGGCGCCCCGCTTGGCCTTCTCGACCATCTCGCCCAGTCGCTCGTCCAGCTTGATCAGCTTGTGGGACAGGCGATCTCGGTCGTTCGAGGGCTCAGCGGCCACCAGGTCGCGCACCCTTTCCAGCTGGGCTCGGAGCTGTCGCAGCCGACTGGTCACATCGGCGTCGGAGGGGTCCAGGGACAGCCGCGCCCGCAGCGATGCGGCGAGGGCGTCGGACAGCCGCATCGCCTCTGGCAGGGACACGGCCAGCGCGCCGCTCGAGCTCGGTACATCGGGCCGGCGAGCCAGCTGCGGGTCCAGGGTGGCGTCCAGACGACCCCAGATCAGGGTGGAGAGGCGCTCGCGTTCTGCCGGGCCGACCCGACCGGAGTCCCACGTGGCCACGAGCAGGTCATGCCGATCGGCGACTGCCTTCCAGAGCGCCATCGACAGCGTGATGTCGCCGGTCAGCCCGGTGGTCCCGGTGCCTGAAGCCGTGTCGGCCTCGGGTGCGGCCAGAGCAGCCTCGTCGAGCCGGTCGAGCTCGGCACGTCGCTGATCGCGCCAGATGCCGAGCGCTTCCAGATAGTGCAGCGCATCCTCGGCAGAGATCGTGGAGCCGATGCTGCCCGGTGGCTCAGGGGTGATGGCTGTCGCGACGGACACCATCACGGCAGCCGTCCGTAGACCGCGGCGGGTGGCGTGGGTGCCGGACCGAGGGCTGCCTTGAGCCAGGTGTTGTATGCCGTCGTCCACTGCCCGTCCGAGCGCATCTGCGCCAGCACGCCGTTGACGAACTTCACGAATTCCGGGTTCTTCCTGGAGATGCCCAGACCGTAGGGCTCCTCGGTGAAGGCAGGGCCCTTGACGACGGCGGCGTAGGGGTCCTGGGCGGCCAAACCGGCCAGGATGGTGTCGTCGCCGGTGATCGCGTCGACCTTGCCCTGCTGGAACAGCACCAGGCAGCCGGTGTGGGTGTCAGAACCCACCGGAATCAGCCCGGGGAACGTCTTCAGCTTGTCCATGCTGGTGGACCCGTTGGGGGCGCAGACCCTCTTGCCCTTGAGATCTTCCATCGCCTTGACCGGCGAGCCCTTGGCGACCAGGACCTTCTGGCCGGCGAGGTAGTACTCGGTGGAGAAGTCGATCTGCTCCCACCTTGCGCAGGTGATGGTCATCGCGCGGGCGACGATGTCGACACTGCCGTCAACCAGGACCGGGATGCGTTGCGCCGTCGTGATGACTCTGAACTCGATCTTGTTGGGGTCACCGAAGATGGCCTTGGAGACGGCCTTGAGCATCTCGATGTCGAAGCCCTCGATCTGGCCGTTGAGCGGGTTGCGTGACCCCAGGAGGAAGGTGTCGGAGGAGACCCCTGCGATGAGCCGACCCCGGTCGTGGATCGTGGCCATGTAGCTGCCCGCAGGCATGGCGTTCGGGGCGGGGTTCGGCCCGTCGGGCGCGAAGGACGCCAGACGGTTGCCGCAGGCAGGTGCCGGCGCGGTGGTTGTCGGGCTGGGCGCGGGTGCGGCGGCTGATGGAGCAGGCGGGGTAGGGATCTGGGTGGTTTCGTAGACCCCGTTGCCCGAACAGCCCGTCGTCACGAGCAGGGCCAGGGTGGCGATGGCGCCCCCGAGAGCCCCTCGCCTACGGAGCCGGGTCGTGCTCGTCTTCAGCGTCGTTGGCTGGTTCATCGGTACTCCTCCAGCCGGAGCGAGACGCCCCACCAGGCCGACACTGCTGCGGCGACCCCTACGAGCAGGCTGAGCCACGCGGCGAACGGCAGCCAGGTGCGTGGCGCGTTCAGGGTGTCGGACACCGCGCGACTGCTCGACGTCAGCGCGGCGGCGGAGCCCGAGTCGAAGGCGTCGAAGGTGGCGTTGGCTGATTGGGGATCGCTGCCGATCGCCTGTCTGACCGCGAGGTCCCAGTTCCCCAGGTCGTCGGTCTTGCGGATCTGGTTGTGGGTCTGGTGGTAGTTCGCCCACAGCGCACCCATCTTCGCGGCATCGCGGTTCAACCGGCCTGCCACCGCGCTCTGGGCGGTCACGACCTCCGCCGAGCTCACCCAAGCCTTCTGGAAAGCCGAACCCGAGCCGCGCGCGATCAACGTCAGGCTCTCGTTCGACTTGGCGTCGAACGCGGCGATGCGTGCCTTCGCAGTGGCCAGCGTCGCGGCATACGACCCCTTGCGCACGTCATCCACCCGTGAACCGACGGCTGCCAGTGAGATCGAGCCGACCACCAGTGTCACCAGGATTGCCGCCGTGGCCGCAGCCAGGGGCGGATTCACATAGCGGTGGGTGCGCAACGAGAGCCAGCCCATGCCACCGAGCAGCACGAGCAGGGCGAGCACTCCGCTCGCGGCGAGGGGAGTGGATGCCCCTGTGGCGCGGTCGAACTCGGCTGTCACGCGGGCTTCGTTGGCCTTGACCAAGGCGTCGAGGATGGGCAGGGCGTCGGTGCGCAGACTGGAGCTGGCGATGCGGAGGTACTGCGCGCCGACCGGCAGGGCCTGGCGGTTGGTGGCCCGGGCCTGCTCTATCAGACCCGCGTAGGTGAGCAGTGAGTTGTTGAGGGCTCCCAGCGCCGGTCCGTCAGCAGGTTGGGCCTTGGCTGCCTCGGCGATCAGGCGGGCTGCCTGTGCCAGGGACGAGGTGTACTCGGTTCGCTGTGCCGCAGGCTCGAGGCCGCCGACCAGGAACGCGTTGGTGGCATCTGCGTCGGCCCGGATCAGGTTGGTGTGGATCGCCTGGATCCGGACGAGCTGAGCTGTGTTGGCCTCACCTCGTCCCAACGCGTCATTGGTGGACCCGAAGGTCGAGAAGGCGGAGATGGCGAAGATCAGCGACACGGCGACGGTCGCCAGAGCCAGAACCCGCAGCCGTCCCGGGGTCCCTGACATCGCACGGCGCACGGAGACGGTGGCCTCGCCCAGACGGCCCGCGACAGTCGGTGCGTTGCTCGGCGCGGTCACGTCGGTTCTCCCTGCTCGTCGTCGTCCAGGTCCTGCGGCAACAGCTGACGCAGCTGTTCGGTGGTGGGTGTCTCGACCTCGCGCAGTCGCCACGCATGAGCGCCAATGGCAGCTTCGAGCATGTTGCGCGAGAAGCGGCCGTTGCCGAAGGTGGTGCCGCGGGCCGTCACGGCCAACCGCTCCCGGAAGTGCGCCAGCGCCTCAGGGGTGAGCTCGTAATCGGCACCATCGGCAAGCAGGGTCAGGATCTTGACCAGCTCGTCGTCGGTGTAGTCGTCGAACTCGATAATGGTCCTGAAACGGCTGGACAGGCCGGGGTTGGCGGCGACGAACGCCTCCATCGGAGCGGGGTAGCCGGCGACGATGACCACGAGGTCGTCACGCCGGTCCTCCATCTCCTTGACCAGGGTGTCGACCGCCTCGGTGCCGTACTGGTCACCGGTCAGGCTGTAGGCCTCATCGATGAACAGCACGCTCCCCGCGGCCTTTGCGACGACCTCGGCGGTCTTGACCGCGGTCTGGCCGAGATAGCCGGCCACGAGCTCGGAGCGGTCGACCTCGATCAGCTGACCCTTGGTCAGCAGCTCCAGCGCCTTGTAGATCCCGGCAACCAGCCGCGCCACCGTCGTCTTGCCGGTGCCCGGGTTGCCGGTGAACACCAGGTGCCGGGTGATGGTCGGATTCTTGAGCTTGGCCTCGGTGCGCAGGCGCCCCACCCGCAGGAGGGCGACCTGGCGGTGGATCTCGCGCTTGACGCGCTCCAGACCGATCAAGGCGTCGAGCTCGGCAAGCAGCTCGTCCACGGTCTTCGGCTTCATGACCTCTGGCGGAACACTCTCGCTCGACTTGTCAGTCTCAGGTTGAGTCATAGGTCGATCAGGTTCTGACAAGTCGGTACGAGCCCGCGCCGCTGCCGCCGTGAGCTGAGCGGCTGCCGCCACCGACGCATTGCCGATCACCCGCATCGTCGGCTCGCCGAGGTCACAGGCTGCCGAGGCGACCTCGGCGAGCGCCTCCGCGTAGGGCACCTTGTGCGAAGACCCTTGTGCCACAAGGCCGCTCAGGGTTGCGGTCGGAGCTGCCCGCCAACGACGACCTCGCGTCGCGGCGTCGAAGAAGTCCTGTGTGGTACCGCCGCCGACGGCTGCGGCCCAGCTCGCGGCAGCCCCGGGTGCCGACTCAGCCACGGCCGCGGCGAGCGCGCAGCCCTCGGCCCTGGCTGCCCCAGCGTCCAGTCCAGCGGACTCGGCCACGTCGACCAGGGCAACGAGAGCCTGGTCCAGCGTCAGCGTCGGCGACTGTGGAGCGGGTGGGTCCGGGTAGCTCATGGGGCACCTGATCCCTGATCCGACAGATCCAGGGCGCCGCCACCAGAACCGTGGCCGAACTTCTCCGCCAGGAACCGGCCGTGCGCCACCAGAGCGGCCGCATCGGCACGGCATACGGCGTCGAAGACCTTGTCCATCGTGGCGGCCAGCAGGTCGAGCTGGTCGATCAGGATCATCAGCGAGGTCTTGCCGCGGTCGACGGGACGGCTGTCGGCGAACTGGCGCGGGAGCCGCAGGTAGCCGCCGATGGCCTCGGGCAGGTAGTCGGTCGCGGTCGCCATGACGTTGTAGGCCTGAAGGCTGCCGGCGCCCAGGTTGGACAACCGCGGGATGGTGTCGCGCACGGTCCGGGAGACCCTGGTCACCCGCGAGGCGACGGGTGCCGGAACGACACCGCGGGCCACCATGGCCTCGACCGCGTCGAGCGCGGCGAGAAGGTCCTCACTGGTGGGGACATGTGCAAGCACGGGCCGCTCGGGCTCGCGCCGACGGCCCGTGAGACGCGCGAAGAGATCACTCAACGCCATGTCGTCGATCTTCCCCCGAACCCGCGTCAGCGGCCAGCGTCGGATGCACCGTCGAGATCGAGCGAGCCATGGGTGACCTTCGGGTCCTGACGCTCGACCCGCTCGAGGTACTCGCGGGACTTGCTGACCTCGGTCTCGAGGGTGCCGATCGTGGCGGCCATGTTGTCCAGCGCCTGGACCTTGAACGTGTCGATCGCGTCCATGGTGGCGTAGATGTTCTGGAAGGCGGCCTGCAGCTGTGGCAACCCGATCGTGGCCGACGCGGCTTGTTGCTGGACGGCGACCGAGTTGTCGCGCAGCATCTCGGAGGTGCGCTCGATCAGGCCGGACGTCGTGGTGTTCAGCGCCGAGATCTGGGTGAGCACGAGCTTCTGGTTGCCGAGCGCCTGCGCCACCATGACAGCCGTGCGCAACGCCGAGATCGTTGTGGTGGAAGCGCGGTCGACGCCCTTGATCAGCTCGATGTTGTTCTTGGTGACGATGTCGATGGCCAGGTAGTTCTGGATCGACACGGCCAGCTGGGTCAGCAGGTCCTGATGCTTCTGGCGAACGTAGAACTGCACGTCGTCCCGCAGGGCCTTGGCCTTGTCGGGGTTGTAAGCCTCGATGTCGCTGATCGCGGCGGCCAGACGAGCGTCGAGGCGTTCGGCGACGTAGACGTACTGGTTGAGCCGGCCCATGGCCTCCCACAGCTGCTGCTTCTCGAGGTTGAGCGCGGCGTTGTCCTTGCCGAGCTCGTCCTGGCCGTCGCGCAGCGCGTGCAGGATCGCGTCGAGATGGCTCTCTGCGCTCTGGTACTTGTGGAAGTAGTCGTTCACCTTGTCGCCGAACGGGATGAACCCCAGGAGCTTCTTGGCCCCGGTGGCATCCTTGGGATCGAGGTCCTCCACCGTGCGACGCAGCTCGAGCAGCGTTGAGCCCACCTTGGATCCTTCCGCGAGCCCGCCCTCCTGAAGCGCCCTGATGGGTGACTTCAGCAGACTGTTGGACGTCTCGGCAGCGCGGCGGATGTCCTCGTCGCCCATCGAGCGCACATCCGTGGCCTTGGCAGCGAACTCGGGCGAACGGGGAGCAGCGGCCATCAACATCGCCAGGTAGCCCTCGACCTTGGCGTCCAGACCCGGAAGCGCCGAGGCCTCAACGGCCGGAGCCAGGGAGGGAGCCGCGATGGCGGTCACAGTCTGGACCGGTGGGGGCGCCGTCAGCGTCAGGACGGAATCGGCGGCCGTGGGCGGTTGGAGCGGCTGGCTGGCCGGCTGACTCGACGTGTCCGGATCTGTCATGACTGTCCCTGTCTCTCAAGGCGTCTCTGTGTATACGAACGTCTCTGTCCAACGAACGTCTCTGCGGGCTACGCGCCACAGGCACCGACGCGGAACAGACGCGAGCATCTGCACCCCTGTTGACGTTTGGCCAATCTACGCGGTTCCCGCCCGCAACGGCGGTGCATTTGCGTGTCACGATGAGGCGTCATGCGAATGTTTATCGCGCTGCCGCTGCCCGAAGCGGTCAAGGAGGACCTGGCCGGGTTCCTCGAGCCTCGTCAGGAGGCCGGGCTCCACGGCCTGCGCTGGACCATGCCTGCGCAGTGGCATGTCACCCTAGCCTTCCTGCCTGACCTGGTTGACCGGCATACGGACGAGCTGTTCGAACGCCTCCGGCGCGCCACGTTGCGACGAAACCCGTTGGTATTGCGACTGGTTGGCGCGGGCGCCTTTCCTCACGCCGCGCGCGCCAAGGTGCTGTGGACGGGAGTGGAGCACGACGGAGAAGAGCTGATGAGGTTGGCAGGCGGGGTCCGGGCAGCCGCCTCGAAGTCCGGCACAGTGGTTGGCGGCGGGCGATTTCACCCGCACCTGACGCTGGCCCGGCTGGGAGTGGCCGCGGACGTCTCCCGCCTGCTTGAGGCTCTGGAGCAGTATGAGAGCCCGGCCTGGGAAGCCCGCGAGATCGCGCTGATCGCGTCGTATCTCGGTCAGGGGCCGAACGCCAGGCCGCGCCACGAGGTTCGGGCCACCTTCGCGCTCGGCCCGCCTAGCATTGGTTGAACCATGTCGGGATCCAGCGCAGAGCTTCAGGGGGCCGGTGCCACACCGCGGACCTCCTACAGACCTTTGCGTTGGCGGCGGCGGGTCACCCGTGGGGTCGAGCTGCTCGTCATGGTCGTCGCGGTCTATCTCGGTGGGGTCGGCGCGACCAGCCTGTTCCCGACCGCCGTGCAGACCAGTCACTACCGCGCGGAGGTGCGGTTGTCGGCGCTCCCGTCGTTCACCTCGACGATCCACAGCCCCACAACCTTCGGCGATCTTGACCTCAAGTTCACCAGCCCGTTCCTGGCACCCGGGGTCGACGCCACCGTCCAGGTCCGGGACACGATCACCCAGCTGTTCGACGACCGGCGCATCTCAATCGTGGCCTTCCAGCCCTCGAGCAAGGAGATCAGCGACGCGCTCGGCTCCGGGGTCACCGAGCTCGGGCTGAAGTTCGCGGGTGGGGTTCTGGTCGTGGGGTTCGGAGCGATCGCCCTGATCGCCTATGCGCGTCGGCGCCCGCCCACCCGACGGCAGGTCGCATCCACAGCTGTCGCGGCGCTGTTGGCAGTCGGCGGCACCGGTGTTGGGGTGTGGGGGACCTACCAGCCGGACCAGCTCTCGAGCTTCACGACCACCGGCTTGCTCGGCACAGTCCGCAGCAACGCGGGCTTGCTGGCCGACGTCGAGGCGCGCGCCGCGCAGGTCACGCCCTACGTGGCGAACCTGTTGGCGCTCTCCGCGGCGTTGCAGGAGAAGTTCGTCCCCGCCGGCATCACCGAGCCGCCGGCCGCCCGGTTCCTGCTGGTCTCGGACATCCACGGCGCAAACCAGTACCCGCTGATGAAACGGATCATCGCCGACGAGCACATCACCGCGGTCATCGACTCGGGCGACCTGATCAACTTCGGCAGCGTCACCGAGGCCGAGTTGTCCGGGATCTTCACCGCTATCAAGAACCTCGGGGTGCCATACATCTTCGTGCGGGGTAACCACGACGCAAGCAGTCTGGCCGACCAGACGCTTCTGGAACGCATGGCCAAGATCGCGAACGTCATGCTGCTCGAGCCGACGCCGCAGTCCTACACCGAGGTCAGGGTCAGCGGTGTGGTCATCGCGGGGTTCAACGACCCCCGGTTCTTCGGTGACGACAACAGGAACATCGCCCAGAAGGAACAACCCGCGGCGGATGCGTTCAACCAGGCGTATGCCGGACGTCCCCGCCCGGACATCGTTGTCGCTCACGAGCCTTCTGCGGCCATGATGGTCGAGTCTGCGACCCTGCTGATCAACGGTCACCTGCACAAGGACGAGCTCGAGGGCAACCGCATCGGCGTCGGCACCTTCACCGGGGGTGGCATCATGAGCCATTTCTTGAACCAGCAGAGCCTGGTGCCGGAGACCGGCGACCAACCCGGCGAGCTGGCGGGCCAGCCCTATGCCTTCGACATCGCTGATTATGGCCAGCGCTGTGACCTGACGTCACTGACCCGTTACACCTTCCGCAACCTGATCCTGGGCAGGCCGGTCTATGACAACGTCAGCGTCATCAACGGCAAGACCATCGCCACTCGCGAGGCCGGCGCAAGGACTTGTGGGACAGAGCTCGGAGTGAGCCGAACGACGGTTACCCTCGGGGGGTGACCAGCGAAGCAGCCGCAGAGGGGGCCCTGCCGCGGGTGGGCGCTGCCGAGCCAGGGGCGGACGCGGGGGCGACGGGACGCTATACGGCACCGCCC
>Ga0209585_10000387_pt1 | contig 16868 bp, 21 predicted proteins | sample NGEPerone_FD_185491 | JGI IMG/M metagenome (GOLD analysis project Ga0209585, IMG submission 185491) | Arctic peat soil microbial communities from the Barrow Environmental Observatory site, Barrow, Alaska, USA - NGEE Permafrost154B-one... | ecosystem: Environmental > Terrestrial > Soil >... | reverse complement strand
TTTGACCCCTGAAAGATATTGACCAAATGATTCATTGACTGCAATGGTGACCTGCTTTTCAATTTCGATCTTCTCTTTTTCGATGTTTTGAAGTCTGAGAACTTCAGCATCCTTTTTCTTCTGAATTGCGATCTTGTCAGTGACGAAGATGTTTCTGATCCCCTGAATTTTAAAGAAGATATTTGATTTTCCGGCAGGGTCAATATCTGATTCCAGGGTTGTAAACTCCTTTTTCACCTCATCAACGATCTGCGTAAATGGCCGGCGAGCATCGTAAATGGTTTTGTATGTTACCCTGAGTTTGCCTTGGTAATCTGCCATCAGAGCGTCAAGGTCATCGCTCATGCCGTGCTCTTCTGCTTTGTCGAGCAGGTTGTTTCCATATTCTACCGCTCTGTCGTGACGGGTTTTGCTGTCTTTGAGGATGGCTGGAGCTGTCTGTACGATCTCCACCAGTTTTGCAGTTGCTATTTCAGCAGGTAATAAATTATTTTCCATTTTTGTAATTGGATTAAAAGGATTCGTTTGGATCACATACTATTTTTACCGTGTCTTTAATGACAGGTTGTGCAGCTTCGCCAAAAGGCTCTGGGGTATCTTTCTCTTCAAGTTCTTCGCCTTCAAAGGATGCAACGTCGCTAATTCTTAATTTAGTATAGGCTCTCATTGCATGCTTGATGGTTTTGGCTTCAAGAAATCCAGGGTCTATCTGGCCGTTGTCGGAGGTGTATAGTGCATTAGGCTTACCATATTCATCGCCGAATTTAGGAATTGAATACTTCATCAACCTAGCGATATCATCCTCCAGCATCCACTTAAAATCGAGCGAATTCCCGGGCAATTCAATGCAAACCCAGCAGCCCCAAATCTTTTTTGACCTATCCTGCATTTTAGGCTTGTAGTCAACGTAAAGTTCGCCTCTTTGATTTGTGAGAGGTTGAAATACATCACCTTCATAAAGTACAATCGGGTTTTTCATTCGGATAATTTGACCGGCTGAAATCCTCATATTTAATTCTCCATAAGCGGTAATAGACAACAGGCAAGTTTCAACGTACTTCTTTTCGGTTTTTGTTCCGATATTCACACCCCTACTCCCCAGATAAGCTTCCGACTTTTGCCCGGGCTGAATACTTATGCCTTGAATTGCAATCTCAATAAATGCACTGTAAAGGCTTATCCTTGTACATTTTTGCAATTTGTCGCTTCCGTTGAGCGCCTTTTTATAATACATCGATTCCTTTTCATAAATCATCTCTGCTTCATCGATACTTTTTTTATGTATCTTTGAAAAAGTGTTAATGAAGGAATCCTTCACTTCGCATCCTCAGTAATTTTCAGAGGATTTAAATTGTCTAACCACGTTTCATTTGCCATAGCACTGTTTTATAATTGTTTGTTAATTAATTAGGGTAGATCGGTCAGGGTCTGCCCTTTTTATTTTTAAAATGGGAGATCGTCATCTGCCCTGCAATCTTCAATCTTGAATTCGTTTACTTCAATCGATTTGATTGAGGCTAGTATATAAACCTTCTTTTCTAGTAACTTAGCCAGTCGTTTAGCCTCCGTTTCTGCATTATCAATGCTTGCATGAGTGAATGTCGGAGTTCTTTCACCGGCCACATATACCATGTAAAATCCGTTTAATTTCATTTTCAATTATTTAAGATTAAACTGCAATTCGTTCGTAATAATCATGTTTGCTAAATTCTTTGCCCCATGTTGCAGAGGCTTCGCCGGCCATGATGAACTTTTCAAAATCAGCTTTGTGAAAGCATACTCTACAAACTCCATTATCACATCTTTTCTTTTGGTTCCAGGCTCTGAAAACATTCAGGCTTTTGCATTTGGGACATTCGGGAGTAGTGTAAGCATTCATAGCGCGTACTTTTCAAATTTATGAACCGCATCGTCAAGGATTACAATAAGCTTCACATCAGCCGCTCCACCTCGTAAAAGTTCCTTTGCTGCTAAGTATAAATCACAGGTAGCTGCTATTTCATCCATCATAGGATCTGATTTAAACTCTGCTGTCCATTCGGGGAATAGATCGTAAATGGCGTGTCCGATGTCGATATCTTCAACCTTGACAACATCCTTAATTTCTTCTTCCCTTTGATCGGGTTCATCCGTTCGGTGATCTTCTTTCCAGGTTAACCATGCAAACCAAGCGAGGCTAAGCACACAAAGCCCTGCGATAATATTAATTGTTGTCATACTTTGGATGGTATTAACTCATAGGTTGTTCTGTCGGGAATTTCAACTGTAAGGTCCTCCAGGTATGATTCTCCTTTTGTTCTGAGGATATCCTTTTCGAATATTAGAATGGCTGATTCTGGAGTGGTTGCACTTGCATAGAACTTGTATTCATACTCCTTTGCATATTTGATCTTGCAATCTAATACCGGTGATCCTTTACGTTCACCTATTTCGAAGCTGACCTCAAGTGCATGTCCGGCTTCAGCTCCATTGTATTTATCGATCAGCTTTTGTGCTGACCGAAAGAATTCATTTAATGTGTAGCTCTTTTTCATAGGATTAAGTTTTAAAATAACCGCGACACCTTCCCAAGTATCGCGGCTTAATTGAATTTGATCCGTTTCACTATGGTGGGCTAAAACAACCGGATACTTTGAAAAATAGAATATAATTCAAGGCTAATTGAATCCATGAACTGTGGAGAGGGCAGGACTCGAACCTGCGGCATATTTCAACATCACCACTCTGTCACCTCCCCAGTTTGCCGTTTCCTATCCACCCTTCGTAAAGTGCGTGTGTATAAACGGTTTCGCTTGTCGGATTACTCTTTCATTTCTGATTTTCCCCGCAAACAATTTTATCAACATGTCAATGAGCGTGTTATTTGTTCAGGAGGGGTTACGAGACCCCTAAAGGTTTATAGCTTTATTCGTCCTAATCCTGAACCGAAGTTGTTGCGCTTCGGTTTCTTCTTATTGCCTTTAGGCCAAAGCCAAAGAATTAAAAGCAAAACCGCAATTGTGATAGGCACTACTAGCCATGGGTTTCTGTCAATTGCATCAAGTGCAGCTTGAAACGCCGTAAGACCTCCAAATAGTGATAGTGTGTAGTATAGAAATTTCATAAGATCGTTTCTTTTGTAATCCAGTTTTCAAAATCCTCCCTTTTGATCAAGGCCTTACTTCCTTTGATCAACATTTTAAGCTTTCCAGATTTAATAGCTGTATCCACGCTTGCACGATGCGACAATCGGTAACAATCAGCTTTTGTCATCATCGGTTTAATGGTTCCGGTTTGTATTAGCACTTCCCTTGCAGTACGCTTAGCTGTATCCTTCGAGATGGCAGATACAAACCTGCTCAATTGGCTCTCGTCCTTGAATATTAATGGATAGTCCATGTCAGTTTTCTAATTGAATTGTGAATTCTATTTCATTCTCGTTACGGCAACGTCTTGCACGTCTGGTTCTGATGATGCATACTTTCTTTGTTCTGTCTCGGTGATGGATTAAACCAGTCCCAGCTCCTTTACCTTCAAGGCTATCTCAACGTTGTTGCTACATTGCAGCTTGTCCCGAAGCCGATCAATCAGGCTATTTACCGCTGTCTCCCTGCGGAATCCCATTTCAATTGTAATTCGCTTGTAGGTTAACCCGATCCCGATCAGTTTAAGGCACTCAAGCTCGCGGAAGGTGATTCTTGAACCGTTGATCAGGAGTGGAGAACAAACTTTTCCCTCACCTGCGCACTTACCTTTGCGGCCACACTCGACGTATTCCTTTGTGAGTTTTCCATTGGTTGAAATATCCGGTACTCCATCGAGCCTACCTCTGTTGCAATAATTGTATTGCTCTAGCATTCCGGCTTCGGTTGAAAGTCCCATCATACGAAGTCCTTTAAGTGCCTTCGTGTCGGAGCTGAGTTCATCGCGTAGATCGTCAAGGACATTTAGGGGAAGTTCCCAGAAGTTGTTTGTTTTGCCTTCCGAAATCCAGAAGCATTTACCGAAGTTTTCAGGATCTGCGAAAATCTCAATGCTGTTGTCTGTGGGTATAAGCCCTGATGGTAGTTTGTCCATGATTAGCCTAGTAAATCGTTGGTTTTTTTCTCGATGGATCTTGCCCTCTTTTGCCTCTCTTCGATAATCTTAAGAGCAGCGGACATGATTCTGGTTTGAGTATCCTCAATGAGCTTTTCCTCTTTGCCGTTGAAGAAGCTGTTGATGGTCACTACATGAAGCTGCATTTCATTTGCAATTCGCTTCTTGTCGCCGTAACGTAACTCTCCGTTAATTTTTCCGATCGTTTCCTTGTTTGTCATATTAGATTAAATTTTATCTTTACTGTATTTTAATTTGTGATTACTTTTGTTTTTCTTCAATTGTAATACGATGCAAATATACATACAGTTTCAGTAAATACAAACATTTCGTGTAATATTTTAATGCTATTTTAATTTATTTTTTATTTGTCTGATTTATAGATATATGTAAAAACAAAAAAATCCCACCGTATGGCAGGATTGCTTAAACGAAAACTATGGATGTTGCTTTATGTAAAAATTTGGATGCTGTACTTAGAAGACTGGCAAGTAATAAAACCGCGAATAAAGGAATGAAGTTTGCAACTGCCTGCAAGGATGGCATTGGTGTTATCAATAATCGTGGCGTGGAGGAACTAAAGCAGCATTTACTAGGAGATGGATATATAGAGGGGTATGGGTTTGGTGATGGCCGTGCTCCTTATTCAATTACGTCTTCGGGCATAGCTTTTTTACGCGACGGAGGTTACACGCAGCAATATAAAAATGAAGTGCGAGACAACAAAATTAAAGATAAGCAATTGAAAGGTTTTAAATTTCCTAAATGGGCAGTTATCATTTCAATTCTTTTTTTGCTACTTGCAATCGCTTCATATATAAAACAATGGAATGTTTTTTAGACAAACCACGATGCGATGATAAATATCATTGCAAGCACTGAGCATGTTGACATAAAGGAGATAGTGAATCTGCACTCTTCCAGTCTGTACATAAGCATAAGCGTATAGTTTGCATTCTCATCATTAGTGATCTCTGGTTTTTTAGGGTAATGCAACGAATATTTCATACAATAGATTTTTTTCAAAGATACAAACAATTTCAGTAAATGGAACAAGAACTACCAGAGCTAAACAATCGCGTATTTCAGCTTATTAACGAGCTTTGTGCTGGCAACGTAAGTGAGTTTGCAAGGCAAATAGGCGTTAAACAGCAAACTATTGACAGATTATTCAAGATTGATAAGCGAACTGAAAAATTTCCAAGGGTAAAAAGTGAAATAATAGATGCAGCGCTTTTAACATTCAAAAGGGTGGATAAAGTGTGGCTGCTGACTGGCAATGGAAAAATGTTTAATGATCCAGAACTGATAAGTTTCGATGATAATTTAAGTAAAATAGTCAAAACGATCCCGTATTATCCAGATGTTAACGCAAGCGCAGGTCTAGACTTCCTTACTGAAAATGGGAATAACTACAGTGTTCCGATTAAGATACCTAACGTAGATGCTCAGGCGTTCATAAATGTGTTTGGAGACAGTATGTATCCTAAATATTGTAGCGGTGAAATAATAGGCATCAAAGAGATCGAGAAGGATATGGTATTCCCTGGACATGCTTTTGTTATTCAAATGACCGATGGGGAGGCATATATAAAGTACATTGATCCGGGGAAAGATGATGATCACTGGATATTGCGTAGCGAAAACCCACATTATAAACCGAAGCAATTTCATTTGTCAAAAATTCATAAAGTCTATATCATTAAGGCCGTTATCACTAAATCAACATTATTATAACTCATTAAAACCAACCAATAATTTAAAATGAAAAACCTTATTTTGATTACCTTATTATTAATTCCCTGTTTTTCGTTCGCACAGGAGGTTCAATTACCAATCAACCCGAAAACTCAAAAGATTGAATACACTGATCTTGTTAAGGTTGATTCAACTCTAACCAGTGATGAGCTTTACACAAGGGCCAGATCGTGGTTTGCAACGGCCTTCAAATCGGCAAACAATGTGATTCAAATGGAAGATAAGAGTACCGGAATTATTATCGGGAAAGGGAATTTTTCAATTCGTGAGCAGTTTGGATTGGCCAGCGGACATGTTTCCTTTACAATAAAAACTCAAGTAAAAGATGGCCGATATAAATATTGGATTAATGATTTTGTTCACGATGCAAGCAAGGGTCAAATCGGAGGTAACTTAGAAAATGAGAAACCTCTTTGTGGAACTATGATAATGATGCGTAAATACTGGGGAAAAGTTAAGGAAATGACAGATGCAAAAATGATCACAATGATTCAGGACTTAAATGAGCAGATGAAAAAACCATCTTCCGGCAAATCTGACAACTGGTAGAATACCGATAAATCGTTATTTAAACTGCATACACAGTAAATAAAACGTTAAACCAGGTAACCATTATGCAACTACAAATTTTTAAATACGAAGAAGACGAAGAGCATTTTGACAACTTGACCACAGTTGAAATAGAGGGTGAAGCATGGTTTGTCGCAAGCGAGGTGTGTAAGTTGCTCGATATTAAGAACTCAAGAGATGCAGTTTCGAGATTAGACGACGATGAGAAGCTGGTGTCGGTATTACCGACGTCAGGTCAAAACCGAAACGTAACTATCATATCAGAGAGTGGGTTATATGCCTTAATTTTTAAGAGTAATAAACCCTCCGCAAAGAAATTTAGGAAATGGGTGACTAAGGAGGTCATACCCGCCGTGAGAAAAACCGGTAGTTATGGGATCAATAGACTTGAAACCCCAAATTTTGTAATTAGGTTTAATGACAATTGGGATAGGACTGAAAAAGGTTATTTCTCTGTTATCAGCGAGTTATTTGTTCGTTTGTACGGCAGGTTTGAACATGTTGGCTACCAAATACCCAATAAAGCCTTCAACGGAAAAGAGATTAGACCCGATGTAAGCGTAGGGAAATTATTTGCTACTCATCTAAGAGATAAATATCCTGAATTATCAAATGATTATAAGCTGTATAATCACAGATTTCCGAATGGGACAGAGGTTGAAGCCCGACAGTACAAGAACGATCTTCTTCCGATATTTATCAAGTTCATAGATGATAAATGGATTATGGAAAACGCTGATAAATACTTTAAAGAACGTGATCCGGTGGCATTGGATTATTTACCGAAGCTATTGGGACATAGGCCTTCACCTGACGATGATGCAAAGTCTATTTATTGTTGAAGAGTAAATAATTCACCGAATCTGAAACCATATAAGCATTCTTTCGTGCAACTCATAATGACTACTTAACACTCATGATACCTCTTTTTACAATTCAATTCGGACGTTCAATTTCTCCAAGTTACCAGGAGATTCTTATGCGTTGCCGTAAGTTCGGCAAATTCACTGAAGGTGACATAAACATACTTCTGATTTACGACTTCAAAGAGATTATTGACAGAGTATATGATTTTAGTGTGATTGTTGGAATTGCATCCGGATGGAAATCTTTCTCGATGATGTATCGGGACCATGGTGTAAGATCACCTGTTAAATATGCAACCACTGCCGGGAATATTGCCAGATGTTCTTTCGCAAAAAATAAGTCAAAGGATCCTCGTTATTGCTTTTCAAAAGACAAGATCGCTAACTGGGGTTGTCGCTTGGTTAATTTCATTGGTAAAGAGCCTAATGACTATACTATGAAATGGTGGTATGAGTATGGTCATTTTGCTTCAGGATCATCATATATTATAGATAAGGCAGATTTGTTAATTGCCCTTCTCGAAGAAGCCTCAGAAAAGATGTGTGATAACTGTCCTTTTTTTAATGAAAAAAACATTGGCGTCCAGATTAAGCTTTTACCGGATGAAATTGACACAACAGATACAGTCAACTGGAAGGTGGAATTTAAACCGGTCTTTATTGGACAAAAGCAGGTATTAATGCCAGTAAGCATTCGCCACACCAGTAAATATGAAAGATTGTTATTGCATCTAAGTGATGATAATCCAGAAGATATACATCCATTGCCCGATTTAGGCGTTCCAGAACGGATAAACTTCAATAAGATCAACAATGCAACTGCAGATCAAATCATAGAACAATACCTAAAAAATAAAAACAATGCCAGTTAAATTACTTACCCCGGATGCTACAGCCGTCAAGGATCGGTTTGTCAGGGCATATGAAGAGCTCAGATATCGGAAGCTTGTAACTACTAAGAAAGAGTATTGTGAAAGTGTAGGCCTTTCGAATGCCAGCAACCTGAAGAGGATGGAGACATCAGATTCAAGTGAGCCAACTATTTCACAGATGTGTCTTTTAATTAAAATTTTTAAGGTGGATCCGCGTTGGTTGATGCTTGGAAAAGGTGAGTTCATTGCCAAATAAAACTCAAAAAACAACTTTCGAATGTGAGGCTTTTAAGATATGTTTATAGCCAGCTTATAAATTTCAGTTTTATAAAATGTATATCATTGATATATTGTCGATTGTAGAGGTTGTGCGTTTGACTGGCAGTCAAAAGGTCATCGGTTCGATTCCGATATTCTCCACCTGATAACACAATGCAAATCAACCAATTACATTAAAAATGTGATTGGCTGATTTTTCTTTTTTAGGCTATTTTTCTTATGGTTTTTGTCATGTATGTAAACCAAGATGTAAACCAGTTTACACATATGAATGCCTCAATTTCAGTAGTTTGCTACAAATAAAAGACTCTTTCCAATGGTGAAAATCCATTAATGCTTCAAATTTCCAAGAACGGTAAACGTAAATATCAGAGTCTTGGAGTTTCTATTAGTCTTATTTATTGGGATTTCGCCAAAAGTAAACCCAAGCCTAACTTTCCTAATGGCAAGTTGATTCAGAAGGTCCAGCTTGACAAGGTGACCGAAATTCAAAAACAAATTCTGGAATTCTCTGCTAACCAGCAGGAATTTACGCCAACGAAGCTGTTAGAGCGCAAAAAGGCTCCTATTAAGGAGAATGCGGTTGGAGAGTTCTATACTGAATTACTGTTATTTTATAAGCAGACTGACAAGACAGGCAATAGGCTTGTTTATAAAATGTCCTACAATTCGATCAAAGAATTTTTCAATAAATTAACTAAAAATTTTTGTCATTTTTTGATTCCCTTTTTAAACCGTAACCAAAATCTGATGAAAAATTTCCTCTGTAGTATTATTCTTAAATTAAATAAAAATGTTATTATCTTGTATTATTACACTTCCATTATTGTGACATGATGAGTTGTTTTTGCATTATCAGGCAAAGTGATAAATTTGGTAAGGAAAGCACCGATGAAATATAATATGGCGAGTATCCATGCTATCCCTTCATTACCGACCAGGCCAATAAAAAGGACAACAATAGCCGGGCCAACAAAAACCGGGAGTCCTGCCCCGAGGTTCAGGATGGCCATGGCTGCACCTTTCTCTTTTTTGACCAGGGAGGGAACGAGAGCTGACAAAGGTACATAACCGGCTAACAATGCGCCCCATAAAACACCTGCTGCCATAACAGCCCAGAAATTACTGCCAAATAGTTGAGGTGAGTAATAAAAAAGCAGTGTAGACAACCCGCAACCAACTCCGCCAAACCACATTACCGTATTACGCCAGCCAATCGAATCTCCTACAAATCCAAAGATTAGGTTGAAAATAATGTTACCTATAAAGATGGTTCCCCAAATTTGTAACCATTCGGTGGTGGAAAAACCATGTGATGCCATATAGGTTGGGAGGAACACAGGGAAAGCAAACTGTGCAGTAGTGTTGATTAGTCGAACTACACCACCCAACAAAACCTTGGGCTCGTCACGCGCGATAGTCAGGCCCCGCAAGAGTTCTGCAAGTTTTCCCTTTAGGCTGCCTCCCATCCCTTTTATGGTATTGTCTTTTACCATGAACAGGGCAAAAAAAGCACCTAACAAAACCCATATCAATGCGCTCCATAGCGTGTTTATATACCCTAACCGGGTTATGGACCAACTGGAAAAGAAGGCTCCAAGAACTACCAGACCTCCGGTAAAGACAAACCAAAACCAGCCCACAGCCCGGCCCAGAGATTCTTTCGGACTGCAATAAGTAATCCAGACTAAAAAGGAGTAGGCAAACAAAGGATAACCAAATCCGCGTAAGGCATAGGTTAAAAGCATCATGACCTGATGCAGGCCTGGTAAAGCGTAACCAACAAAACCAATAGTTCCCAAAAGATAGAGAATCAAACCTATCATCATCGTCTTTTTAACACCAAAACCTTCAGCTAAAACTCCAGAAAACCAGGATGAGATAGCAATAGTGATACCATACACGGTAAAAAGGGTGGCCGACTGCTGCATGGACATACCTCGTTCAATCAGGTAGGGACTAAGCCAGCCCTGCTCCATACCATCACCCATCATGAAAAGTAATATACCTAGATACCCCCAGGCCAGCGGACGTGGGATGCCTAACTTGTCTGAAAAAACAGATGTTCTTCCTGATGCATCTTTCATATGATGTATTTTAATTTTTTCTTGAATCCGAAAGCATTTTCCCAAATTGTGCTAAATCATCTGCAATAATATCTGGTTTAAAATTACTCAGTTGGGCAACCTCAATGGTTGTTTCCCCTGTTAAAACTAAAACACCCAATGTTTTAGCTTCATGTGCCATCCTCAAATCAGTGTAAATACGATCTCCAACCATTGCAATTTGGGAAGGACGAAGTTGATGACGCAATAATATACCTTCCAACATACGGGGGTCAGGTTTTCCTATCACAATATCGGGTTGCCGTCCGGTCGCCTGTTCCAGACATGAACAAATGGATCCGCAATCCACCAATATAACAGGTTCATCTGTCGGACAGACCTTATCAGGATTTGTGGCCGCATAAAGAATATTTTTTGAAATCCACCAGGCTGCTCTGCAAAGACGCGAATACACTAATGTCTTGTCAAACCCAACAATAATTGCATCAGGTATATCGTTTGCATCATCTTTCGTGGACATAAATCCTGCATCCTCAAACTCATTTATCATACTTGGAGTGCCAAGAATGAAAAGACGTTTTACTAAGGGATGATTCTTATGTAAATAGTCAATGGTAGCAAGAGCTGATGTGTAAATCTCTTCACATGTTGCAGAAATACCCATTTTTTCTAGGTCAATCAGGTAATCATTTAAGCTCTTGGACGGATTGTTCGTCAGAAAAGAGTGGCCAATCCTTAGCTTTTTAAGATTTTCTAAAAATGAAATGGTAAATGGGAACAAAGTATTGCCATTATATATTGTACCATCCATGTCTAAAACTACATGTTTGATTTCGCGTAAGCGATCCTGTAGTTCAATAGCAGAGTCCAACTCCATTTGAGCCGCATATTTATTTATAAAAGTAATCATAATTATATTGTTTTATTTACTCCATATCCATCAGCTTTGGCAGGCCAGGCTAAAAGAAATGTCATTGTACCGGTAATCCCAATTCCAATAAGCACTCCAAAAGCATAATTCCAACCAAAATGACTGACTAAATATCCTAATCCCCATCCTGAAACTAATGTACTTGCATATCCAAAAAGGCCTGTGAATCCAATAGCTGTTGCTGCGGCACGTTTAGTCGCCAGATTAGCGGCTGCAATTCCTACCAATGCCTGAGGACCATAAATGCTGAATCCGGCGGCCATCAGTATTAATGTAGATATCCACATTGGAGGAGCCGCCAAACTCCAGAACAAAAAGATGAAAAAGGTGGCGAATGCCATAAAAATAACGCAGACACGAGGTGAGCGTCCGCCAAAGAATTTGTCGGTAACCCAACCTGCAGAAAGCATACCAATAATACCTGATATCTCGAATGCAGCAACCATCCAACCGGCATTCTGGATGGAAAAACCTTTCCATTCACTTAAAAGCGTCGGGCCCCAATCCAAAACGGCATAACGTATTGTATATACGAAAAAGTTAGCAACTGCAAGAATCCAAATATTTGGATTCTTAAAGACTTGTTTACGAACAAATTGTTTAAATTCTTTTGAAGTATCTTTATGCTCGGCTTCCTCCTGCGAAACTCCTTCCGGACGAATTGCCGGCAAGCCTACAGATGCCGGAATATCCCGGAGTGAAATCCAAAGGAACACTGCTCCCGACATCGCTACTGCAGAAGGTAAAAAAAAACACCATCTCCAACCTAAAGTAACGACATAACCGCAAAATATAACCACAAGGGCTGCCCCGATAGAATGGGATGTATTCCATATGGACATTTTTGTCGCTAATTCATTAGGTGGAATCCAATGTGTCAACAAACGGGCACAAGGGGGAAATCCCATACCCTGAAACCATCCGTTCAGCATCCATACAATTCCGAATACCAAAACTGCCGAAGTAAAACCAAAAACGATATTGCAGACTGCCGAAAGCACCAGACCAATAACCATGAAATAGCGAGCGTTTACACGGTCACCAATAAATCCGTTAACAAACTTTGAAACACCATAAATCAGTCCGTGCAAGGTAAGGAAAAGGCCTAACTCTGTCTTTGTTATTCCAAGATCCAGCTGCATTGCCGGCATTGCAACACTTAAATTCTTTCGAACGAAATAGAACATGGCATATCCTATCATGCTGGTTATTATTGTACGGGTCTGCCAATATTTAAATTTTTTGGCAACATCCGGCTCCATTACAGCCAATGTATTATTTATATTGTTGCTCATGATATTACAAATAACGGGAAGGTATAGATGTTTAGTGTAAATAGATTAATTGTCGTTTTTAATCTCCCAGATGCCCCCATGCGAAAATAATTTATCCAACCATTTATTTAAATATCCGGAGCGTACTGCAAGGTCCAGTACAGTATACCTGCGACGAATAAATAAGGCACGAATAAATGCTTCACGCAATTGAGTGCGCGTCATGCCTATGTCTTCCGGTTCTGTTGGAGCACCTACCAAATGTAAGTGTTCTTTTGCCACTTTATAAGGAATAATTTGCTGTGACAAGCGGGTGCGAATCAAAGACCAATTATCCTTAAGTCGTTTTAATTCAATAGCCAGTCCTTCCCTGGAAATATATTTTGCCCTTGTTTCCTGCACGCCAATTGTCGGGAAATCAGTTCCGGCAAACAATTGTAAAGCCAGAGTATCAGATTCTTCAGGAGAAGGCCATGACTGGCAACAAGCCTCAATGTCCAATTTATCAAAAGGTGTTTCTATGACCTGTTCATATAGAGCAGTGATAGCCAGCGTACCTAAACTAACTTGGAAGCCGTGGGAAATATGCTCTCCATGATTTAAAAAATGTTCCATATTCCAAAGATGGCTAAACTGGTGCTCAGCACCGGATGCCGGACGGCTGGATTTAGCCCATTGCATCGCAAAACCTCCCAACATCAAACCTTCAATCAATTTCGAAACAGCATCCATATTTCCCGAAGCTATTCCTTGAGGATCAGATAATGTATCATGCAAGCCATCCTGAACAATGGACCATCCCTGATTGTCGATTGCTTCTACCCCCATTGCGTCTGCAAGAATCCAATCAGCTCCTGCGGTTATTTTCGCGAATAAATCGCCAAAGCCTGCAGCTGTCATTATTTTCGGAGCATTACAGATGATGTCCAGGTCTGCCAGACAAGCTTGCGGAGCCGGACAATTGAACGTTTGTTTTGCACCATTTGCAGTAATTGATGCCCCGAAAGCCGTATAACCGTCCATTGATGCTGCAGTTGCGACACACATATATCGTCTGACAGTAAGATGGGAGGCGAGTTTGGTCAGATCATTAATTGTACCTGAACCAACAGCTATAGGGATAGCAGTATGTGTTTTCAGAGCTGCTACTAACTGATCAATGTAAGCATATTCTGCATGCAAATCCGGATCCAAAAATATAAATGATTCCTCTACTTCAATACCTGCGGCTTTTAATCCTTCATAAACTTGCTTGCCTGCTACCTCGTAGGTAGTCTTATCTGCTACTACTATGGCTCTCATGCCAAGGAATTGTTCTTTAAATAATTCCGGTACCTGGTTCAGAATACCTTTCCCAATTCGAAGTGCATTCGTTTCACTTGCTGCCTTTAACGCTTTTTCTATTTTTGACATTTCTTTTTATTAAGATCCGAAAATTGTTTTTCAAATGATATAATACATTAATGGAAGACATCTAGTCGTTGTGGATTAATACTTTCCAAATTTCTGTTGGAAGATCTGATTCAATAATATCGGGTCGGTTAATTATTTCTTTCAAGTATGCTTTTTGACGTTCATTTGATGTTTTTAACTTATCATGAGTGGGAGCCACAGAGATCATGCATCTTACTCCCTTTGCATGTAGTAAATCGACAATCATTCTATTTCCAGAGTTGATTGTCGGACCGACATAAGCAATCATATTTTCCCAGGGGACTCCCGAAGTTTCCAATTCTTCGTATTCGAACATTGTACGGGCAAAGGCTGACAGCATAATATTCGAAAAACGATCATAGTAGTACCTGGCTTGGTATCCGCTATGAACTGTCAACATCACGTGATCTTCTGCTTGAAGTTTCTTTATTAGTGCAACAATCATTCCCATTGGAACATCTTTTTTATCAAGATTAACAACTGTTTTTCCTCTACTCCAAATAATAACCTCTTCAAGTGTGGGGATAGAGCAAAGTGTCGCATTCCCATCGCTATCCTTAAGGCGAAAAGATTGAAGTTGCTTCCATGTGTAGTCCGACAAAAGCCCTTTTCCTGTGGTGGTCCTGTCCAAAGTTGCATCATGCATTAATACGATCACGCTATCTTTCGTAAGTCTTGGGTCAATTTCAAAAAATGCAGAAGTCTGTCGGAGAACATTTTGAAATCCTTCTATACTGTTTTCAGGATAACCTTTCTCTCGGCCACCCCGATGTCCACTGATCAGAATGGAGCCATCACCTTCATACTTAAAAAAATCCTGAGGTTTTCCGTACTTTAAAAAATTTGGTGACTCCTGATTTTTTGATGTTTGTGCCGTGACAACCTCGCTATTTATAAAACATATTGCAAAAAGCAAAGTGATTATAAATACTATACGAAATATTCCCTTTCGTTTCATGATACTATTTATTTGTCTTGAATATTTGCATTGTCATTTTATAGTCATTATTAATAATCAATTTTACAAAAGAAATAAATTATATTCGATTTTCTAATGTTTTTATAAATAAACATAAAATCACACTTGAAGTATATATCCCTTAGCTAATTCTGTAAACTCCTTTATTTGACTATTTACCCATTCTTTACTCTTATTCATTTCCTTCGCCATAATTGCAGCCACTTTTGGAGCAATTTCAATTGCTGCTCGTGCATCCAAAAAGAGCAATCTGACACGTCTTGCAAGGACATCTTCAATAGTTTGAGCCATTTCTTCTCTTACTGCCCAGATAACATGAGCTACTGTAAAAGTGAAATTTTTAAGAAGTAATTCGGAATATTGCATGTCTTCTTTTTTCAACATATTTATTTTTGATACATCACTTCCATAAACATAGTCCCATGTACTCATGTCTACATTCTCCGAATAACCATGCACCTTGAGATTTTTTGTCACACAAGGCTTAATTGCGAGTCCGGCAATTTGAATTGATTGATTGATCGCGTCTTCTGCCATTTCACGGTATGTAGTCCACTTCCCACCAGTAATTGTAAGTAAACCTGATTTAGACTTATATATTTTATAATTTCTTGATATTTCTTTCGTTTTTGTTGTGTCCTTGGAGTTGGAGGCTGCCAATGGGCGTAAACCGGCAAATACTGACAGTACATCTGCCCGTGTTGGTTTTAGTTCAAGATATTGGCCGGCCTGATCTAAAATAAAATTTATTTCCTCCTCAAGCGCGTGTGGTTCTAATACTGTTTCATTTAACGGAGTATCTGTAGTACCCAATACAACCTTATCATGCCATGGCACGCCAAACAGAACGCGACCATCCTTTGTCTTGGGTATCATCAGAGCAGAATTTCCACCCAGAAATTTGCTGTCTACAACCAGGTGCACCCCCTGACTCGGGCGAACTTTCTTTTTTGCCTGAGGAGCATCCATTCCCATGATGTCATCCACAAATACTCCTGTAGCATTTACAATTACCCTTGAATTAATGGTGTATTGCTCACCCGTAAGCTGATTTACGGCCATTACGCCGGATAGTTTGCCAGCATTATCTTTTACCAGTTTTTCCACCTTTATGTAGTTAAGGCATATAGCACCATGATCAACTCCGGTTTGAGCAAGCGTAACAGCCATTCGTGCATCGTCAAATTGCCCGTCATGATATACTACTCCACCTTTAAGACCGGATTGTTTTAATCCCGGAATTTCCTTTTTTACTGTTCTTTTTAAAATTGGTAAAGATAGGCCGAGTCCCAAACGTCCTGCCAAAATATCATATATCGTTAAACCTATTGTGTAGAATGATTGTTCCCACCAACTGTAATTCCCAATTATAAAACGCATATTTTTAACCAGGTGAGGAGCATTTTTTTGCATACGACCACGTTCGTGTAATGCGCCGATCACCATTTGAATATCACCCTGAGCCAAATACCGCACTCCACCATGAACTAATTTTGTACTACGGCTTGATGTGGCTTGTGCAAAATCATTTTGTTCAAGCAACACTACTTTATAACCGCGGGAAGCAGCGTCCACTGCTGCACCTAATCCCGTAGCTCCGCCACCAATGATCAATATATCGCAGTTGTAATTTCGATCACAAATTTCTTTCAATAAAACTATTCGTTTCATATCTATTCTTAATTTTTTGATGATTAATTCATTTTGCAAATATATACAATATGAATTAATAAAGAAAGAAAACGAAATATTAAAAAAATAC
>Ga0209585_10000385_pt1 | contig 16906 bp, 13 predicted proteins | sample NGEPerone_FD_185491 | JGI IMG/M metagenome (GOLD analysis project Ga0209585, IMG submission 185491) | Arctic peat soil microbial communities from the Barrow Environmental Observatory site, Barrow, Alaska, USA - NGEE Permafrost154B-one... | ecosystem: Environmental > Terrestrial > Soil >... | reverse complement strand
CCAACCGCTGATCTGAAGCAGGTGGTCTGACGCGGAGGGGCCCGGTGGTCAGCAGGCCACCGGGCCCCTCCGCGTGTGTCCGGGTGCTCCCGATCGCCCTACGGCTGGGGCGGTGCGGGCGGTGCCCCCATCGGCGGGGCTGCCGGCGGGACGGGCGGTGCCGGAGGTGCGGGCGGTGCCCCCATCGGCGGGGCTACCGGCGTGTACGGAGCCTGCGCCTGGACGGGCGTGTAGCTGGCGGTCGGTTCCGGGTAGGCGCTCGCCGCGGCTGCGGCGGGCTGGCCACCCTTGCGCGAGCGCAGCACGAGGAAGAGCACCAGGCCGAGGACGATCAGGGCCGCTGCGATGATGCCGATGAGCAACGGCAGCGACAGGCCACCGCCACCACCGTCGATGGCGCTCGCGCGGGCGCTGAACTCGTTGACCTCGCCGTAGACCGGCGTCCACGTGACGGTGTTCCCGCTGAGGTCACCGTTGTGCTCGGTGACCTTCCCGGGGAACGTCATCGCGATCTTGATGTCGAAGCTGTCGCCGAGCCCCGGCATGCTCTCGGCACCCATCGCGGCCTCGGTCATGTCGAAGGTGCCCGAGACGACGAACTCGTCACCGTCGCGGACCACGCTCATGGACTCGTCCTGGCCGGCGCCGAACGTCTCGAGCGGCTCGCCCTCGAAGGTCGTTGTGGTGCCGATGTACTCGCCGTCGTCATACGGCTCGGACTGGACGTTCGCACCTTCGCTGAAGTCGAACGTCTCCCCGGACAGCTGCTCCGCGAGGGTCGCAGGGTCCTGGCCGGCCATCTGCGCCACCTCGGAGGAGATGGCGAAGATCATGGTGCCGTCGACGGTGTTGTCGGACTGCAGGTCGAGCTGCATGTCCATCTTGATGCAGCCGGTGAGCCCGACCGCGACGAATGTGGTGAGCGCCGCGGCGCTCAGAAGTCGGCGTGTTCGCATGACCGGACCCTCCCACACCCTCCGAGGGTGCGGTACCTCCGTCCGGGCGAGTCGCCCAGATGGCGCACAGCCGTCGCACAGGGACCTCCACCGACGGTCTCGCGCACAAGACTTGAGCGGAATAGACTCAACTCTGCCGACGTTGATTCCGTTGGCAGTTCTCACCAGGAGGCGCATCCGGCATGGACCCGAAGCTCACGACCAAGTCCCAGGAGGCGCTCGCCGCTGCCCTGCAGGGTGCGGCGAGCGCGGGGAACGCCCAGCTGGAGCCGGTGCACCTGCTGGCAGCGCTGCTCGCCCAGCCGGGCGGGGTGGCCGGGGGCCTGCTGGACGCCGTCGGGGTGGACCGTCCGGCACTGGCCCACCGGGTGTCCGCGATCCGCACCACCCTGCCGACGGCGTCGGGCGGCTCGGTCGCGCAGCCAGGGCTCTCGCGTCCGATGGCCGCCGTGATCACCGCCGCGCAGAGCGAGGCCCAGGCGCTCGGCGACGAGTACGTGTCCACCGAGCACCTGTTGCTGGGCATCGCCGCCGGGTCCTCGCCCGCGGCCGACGCGCTGCGCGCGGTCGGCGCCACCCGGGATGCCCTGGCCGGGGCCCTCCCGGCCGTGCGCGGCTCCGCGCGGGTCACGACGCCGGACCCCGAGGGCACCTACAAGGCCCTCGAGCAGTACGGCATCGACCTCACCGCAGCGGCCCGCGAGGGCCGCCTTGACCCGGTGATCGGCCGCGACAGCGAGATCCGGCGCGTGGTCCAGGTGCTCTCCCGCCGCACCAAGAACAACCCGGTGCTGATCGGTGAGCCCGGCGTCGGCAAGACCGCGGTCGTGGAGGGCCTGGCCCAGCGGATGGTGGCCGGCGACGTGCCCGCGTCCCTGCGGGACAAGCGGCTGGTCGCCCTCGACCTGGCGTCGATGGTCGCCGGGGCCAAGTACCGCGGGGAGTTCGAGGAGCGGCTCAAGGCCGTGCTCGCGGAGATCAAGGCCGCCGAGGGCCAGGTCGTCACGTTCATCGACGAGCTGCACACGGTCGTCGGGGCCGGTGCGGCCGAGGGCTCGATGGACGCCGGCAACATGCTGAAGCCGATGCTGGCCCGCGGCGAGCTGCGGCTGATCGGCGCGACCACGCTGGACGAGTTCCGGGAGCGGATCGAGAAGGATCCTGCCCTGGAGCGCCGGTTCCAGCAGGTATACATCGGTGAGCCGAGCGTCGAGGACACCGTCGCGATCCTGCGCGGGCTCAAGGAGCGCTACCAGGCGCACCACAAGGTCGGCATCTCCGACGCGGCCCTGGTGGCTGCCGCGACGCTCGCCGATCGCTACATCCCCGCGCGCCGGCTGCCGGACAAGGCGATCGACCTGATGGACGAGGCCGCGTCGCGCCTGCGGATGGAGCTGGACTCCTCGCCGGTGGAGATCGACGAGCTGACCCGCACCGTGAACCGGCTGACCATGGAGGAGTCCTACCTGTCCGAGGCCGACGACGACGCCTCCCGCGAGCGGCTGCAGCGGCTGCGCGCCGAGCTGGCCGACCGCCGCGAGGAGCTCGCTGCGCTGACGGCTCGGTGGGAGCAGGAGAAGGGCGCCCAGAACCGCCTGGGCGACCTCCGTGCACGTCTGGACGAGCTGCGGGTCGCGGCCGAGAAGCACCAGCGCGAAGGCGACCTGGCTGTGGCGTCGCGCGTGCTGTACGGCGAGATCCCGGCCGTGCAGAAGCAGATCGCGGAGGCCGAGGCCGCCGAGAGCGCGCGGCCGCAGGCGTCCGGCGGGGCGGGTCCCGTCGCAGAGGGTCCCGGCACCGCGCCGATGATCGCCGAGAAGGTGGGCGCGGACGAGATCGCCGAGGTGGTGTCGGCCTGGACCGGCATCCCCACCGGCCGCCTGCTCGAGGGCGAGACCGCCAAGCTGCTGCGGATGGAGGAGGTCATCGGGCAGCGCCTGATCGGCCAGCAGCGTGCGGTGCAGGCGGTGTCCGACGCCGTCCGGCGGGCCCGCGCCGGGGTCTCGGACCCTGACCGGCCGACCGGGTCGTTCCTGTTCCTCGGGCCGACCGGCGTCGGCAAGACCGAGCTCGCCAAGTCCCTCGCGGACTTCCTGTTCGACGACGAGCGCGCCATGGTCCGGATCGACATGTCGGAGTACTCCGAGAAGCACTCCGTCGCCCGCCTGGTCGGCGCGCCGCCCGGGTACGTCGGCTACGAGGAGGGCGGCCAGCTGACCGAGGCGGTGCGCCGTCGGCCGTACTCCGTCGTGCTCCTGGACGAGGTGGAGAAGGCCCACCCGGAGGTGTTCGACATCCTGCTGCAGGTGCTCGACGACGGCCGCCTCACCGACGGGCAGGGCCGGACGGTGGACTTCCGCAACGTGATTCTGGTGCTGACCTCGAACCTGGGCTCGCACGTCCTGGCGGACCCGACGCTGGACGACGACTCCAAGCGCGAGGCGGTGATGGCCGCGGTGCGGTCCGCCCTCAAGCCGGAGTTCCTCAACCGGCTGGACGACATCGTGCTGTTCGACGCGCTCAGCCTCGAGCAGCTGGGTCGCATCGTCGAGCTGCAGATCGCTCGGCTGGTCAAGCGCCTGGCCGACCGGCGGATCACCCTCGAGGTGACCCCTGCCGCTCGCGAGTGGCTGGCGATCGAGGGCTTCGACCCGTCCTACGGCGCTCGGCCGCTGCGGCGGCTGGTGCAGCGCGAGATCGGGGACCGGCTGGCCACGATGCTGCTGGCGCGCGAGGTGCACGACGGCGGCACGGTCGTCGTCGATCGCGCCGACGAGGGCGATGGTGCGATCGGTGAGGGCCTGGTGCTCACGACCGGCTGAGTTCGGCAGCGGGGGATGGGTGTCGGATCAGTCCCGTCCCGAAGCCACCGTGAGTGGGTGTGCCGGAGACCGTAGGCGATGCTGTCTGCATGACCGACATCGCCGCATCCCGCGAACGCGATGAGGAGTGGGAGGCCGCCTCGACGCTCACCGTCGCTGGCGAACTGGTGGGCTGTGCGCTCGTCGACCCTGTCTCGCTGGGTGGGTCCGACCGTTCGCTCGTGCTGCGGTGCGGCACGACCTCGCCCACCGGGCCGTCCACCGTGGTGGTCAAGCGCTACCCGGACACCGCCGGTGGTGCTGCGTCGTACGCACGGGAGACGGCCGGGCTCGCCGAGATCAGCCGTGCGCCAGCTCTCCTCGGCGCCGACGATGCCCACCGCATCGTGGTCATGGAGGACCTCGGCCACGGGCCGACCCTCGCGGACCTGCTCCTCGGCGACGACCGGGCAGCGGCCTGGGACGGCGCACTGGGCTGGGCCACAGCCCTGGGGGACGCCGTGGGGCGGAGCCATCCCCGCGCGGCCCACTTCCGGAAGGTGCTCGGTCGGCAGGGAATCACGGACTGGGACGCGCTTCTCGCCGCCCGCACGGGCATCGACCGGTTGCGGAGCACTCTGCCGCCACCGGGCGCGCCGGCCATCACCGGTGGCAGAACGGGAAAACGGGCAACGGCCGACAGCGCCCTTGCGGAGGACGTCGCCGCCATGCGGATTCTCACGTCTCGTGACGGTGACCGTGGTCCGGGGAGCCCACCGGCTGACGTCGTCTCCCCTGGTGACACCTGCCCCGACAACGCGATCCTGACGCCGACGGGTTGGCGGTTCCTCGACCTGGAGGGGGCGACGGCGCAGCACGTCGCCCTCGACGCGGCCTACATGGTGATGCCGTTCGCCACGTGCTGGGGCGTCTTCGACCCGCCCCCCGGCCTCACCGACGCGTTGCTCGAACGGTTCACCGCCGCCGTCGCACCACATCTGCCCGACGTCGTCGTCGAGCCCGGCTGGTCGCGTGCTCTCGACCTCGCGGCTGCCGCGTGGATCCTCGCGGTGACCGGGTGGCTGATCGACGGCGCTCTGGCGGACGATCCGAACGTCGGTCCGCCGGAACTGCCGAGCCCCTCGTACCGGCAGCTGCTTGCGTCGCGGTGGGGCTGGGGAGCCAGCCGACTGGGACGAACGGTGCTGGCCGTGGCCGAGCTGCTGGCGAACGCTTCGCGGTGGGCCGAAGAAGAGTGGGGAGCCGGAGAGCTGCGGATGGGGCCGTATCGCGCCTTCGGCTCCTGACGGACGACCCTCGGCCCAGTCCACGGATCGGTGGCTCGACGCATCAGGGGTTGTCTGCCGGAATCACCCCCGCTGCCGAACCCATGATCGACCGGCCGTGAGTGCGGGCCACGCCGAGGGCTAGTTGCGCGTTCGTCCGGTCGCGGCTGTAGCGTCATAAGGTGCACTGGGACGAGGTCGGGGCTGTCCTGTTCGATCTGGACGGCGTGTTGACGCCCACGGCCGAGGTCCACATGCGGGCCTGGCAGCGCACCTTCGACGAGTTCTTCGTCGAGCGCGGGATCACCCCGGCGTACTCCGACGAGGACTACTTCGCCCACGTGGACGGCAAGCCCCGGTACGACGGCGTTCGCGCCACCCTGGTCTCGCGCGGGATCCACCTGCCCGAGGGTGAGCCGACCGACCCGGAGGGCACGCCGACCGTGTGCGGCCTCGGCAACACCAAGAACGTGCTGATCAACCGCCTGCTCGAGGAGGAGGGCATCGTCGCCTTCCCGGGTTCGGTCGAGCTGCTCGACCACCTGGAGGCCCGCGGTGTCGCGGTGGCGGTGGTGTCGAGCTCCCGCAACGCCCCGACCGTGCTGGCCGCCGCGGGCCTGGCCGACCGGTTCGACGTCGTCGTCGACGGCACGGTCGCGGCCGCCGAGCACCTGGCCGGCAAGCCTGCCCCCGACACGTTCGCGCACGCCGCCCGGCTGCTGGGCGTGCCGTGCGAGCGCGCGGTCGTCGTGGAGGACGCGCTGTCCGGGGTGCAGGCGGGCCGGGCTGGTGACTTCCAGCTGGTGATCGGTGTCGACCGGGGTGCCGGCGCGGAGGCACTGCTCGAGGCGGGCGCGGACGTGGTGGTGCAGGATCTCGCGGAACTGGTGGAGCGATGACGAAGGCGGCACGCAACGGAAGGCCTGATCTCTCCGACCCGTTGGACCGGTTGCGGTTCCCGGTGCACCCGTGGCGGCTCACGGAGTCCTTCTTCGGCACCGACGACCTGGGGCTGACCGAGTCTCTCTTCGCTGTCGGCAACGGGTACATCGGCATGCGCGGCAACCTCGAGGAGGGCCGCGACTGGCACACCCACGGGACGTACATCAACGGCTTCCACGAGACCTGGCCGATCCGGCACGCCGAGTCCGCCTACGGGCTCGCCGAGGTGGGCCAGACGATCGTCAACGTCCCCGACGCCAAGGTGATGCGCCTGTACGTCGACGACGAGCCGCTGCTGCTGTCGGTCGCCGACCTGATCTCCTACGAGCGCACCCTCGACCTCGCCGACGGCGTACTGGCCAGGGAGCTCGTCTGGCGGACTCCCGGTGGCAACCGGGTGCGGGTGCGCACCCGTCGGATGGTCTCGTTCACCCAGCGCCACCTCGCGGTCATGACGTACGAGGTGACCGTCCTGGACAAGGTGGCTCCCGTCGTCGTCTCCTCGCAGGTGATCAACCGTGAGGAAGGTTTCGACGAGTACCGGGCCGTCCCGAGCAATGGCGGGAACTCCTCGACGGTCGACCCGCGCCGGGCGGAGCTGCTCATCGACCGCGTGCTCCAGCCGATGCTGCACTGGGGCAACAACGAGCGCGCCGTGCTCGCCTACCGCTGCGCGGCCTCCGGCATGACCCTGGCCGTTGCGGCCGACCACGTGGTCGAGTCCGAGGACGGCTGCGAGATCCTCACCCAGGTCGAGGAGCATGTGGCCAAGCACGTGGTCCGGGTGCGCGCGCAACCCGGCCGGCCGATCACGATCACCAAGACGGTCAGCTACCACACGTCCCGCGGGGTGCCGGCGCGCGAGCTCGTCGACCGGTGCCGGCGCACCCTGGACCGGGTCAAGGCCGAGGGGGGTGCCCACCAGTTCGCCGACCAGCGCGCCTGGCTGGACGAGTACTGGGCCCGGTCCGACGTCGAGGTGGCCGACCAGCCGGAGGTCCAGCAGGCGATCCGGTGGAACCTGTTCCAGGTCGCCCAGGCCGCGGCGCGCGCCGAGGGCAACGGCATCGCGGCGAAGGGTGTGACCGGCTCCGGCTACAGCGGCCACTACTTCTGGGACACCGAGATCTACGTGGTCCCGTTCTTCACGTACACCACGCCGCTGATCGCCCGGAACGCGCTGCGCTTCCGGTACACGATGCTGCCCGCCGCCGAGCGCGGGGCCCGCGAGCTCACCCAGAGCGGCGCGTTGTTCCCGTGGCGGACGATCAACGGGCAGGAGGCGTCGGCGTACTACGCGGCCGGCACGGCGCAGTACCACATCGACGCGGACATCGCGCACGCGGTGAGCACCTACGTGCACGCCACCGGGGACGACGACTTCATGAGCAGCGAGGGCATCGACATCCTGGTGCAGACCGCGCGCCTGTGGGCCGACCTCGGGTTCTGGCGGGGCGCCGGTCCGGGCGCGTTCCACATCCACGGGGTGACCGGCCCGGACGAGTACACGACCGTGGTGAACGACAACCTGTACACGAACGTGATGGCGCGGTTCAACCTGCAACGGTCCGCCCAGGCGGTGCGCGACATGAAGGAGTCCTGGCCGGACCGGTACGAGCGGATGGTCGCCCGGCTGCACCTGGCGGACGAGGAGGTCGCGGAGTGGGAGCGGGTGGCCGACGCGATGGCCATCCCGTACGACGAGAGCCTGGGGATCAACCCGCAGGACTCCCACTTCCACGAGCGTGAGGTGTGGGACCTGCCGAACACCCCGCCCGACAGGCGGCCGCTCATGCTGCACTACCACCCGCTGGTGATCTATCGCTTCCAGGTGCTCAAGCAGGCCGACGTCGTGCTCGCGACCTTCCTGCAGGGCGAGCAGTTCACGGCCGAGCAGAAGCGTGCGGACTTCGAGTACTACGACCCGATCACCACCGGTGACTCGACGCTCTCCGCGGTGGTGCAGTCGATCATGGCGGCCGAGGTGGGCTACCACGAGATGGCCCTGCACTACTTCCACGCGGCGCTGTTCGTCGACCTCGCCGACCTGCACCAGAACACGGTCGACGGCGTGCACATCGCGTCCGCCGCAGGGGTGTGGGGTGCGCTGGTGAACGGCTTCGGGGGCATGCGCGCCCACGACGAGGAGCTCACGTTCGACCCCCGCCTGCCGCAGTCCTGGAGCGAGCTGAAGTTAAAGATCGCATTCCGCGGCTCGCGGCTGCGGGTCACCGTCCGGCAGTTCCGGCTGGACCTGGCGATCGACTCCGGCCCGGACCTGACGGTGGTGGTCCGTGGCGAGCGGGTGACGGTCGCGCGGGGCGCCTCGGCGACGGTGCGGCTGGACGGCCAGGGGCCGCGGATCCCGGGTGCGCCCGAGCCGGTGGCCCTGCGCGCCACGCTCCGGCCCGACGGCAGCGTCGTAACGGCATCGGTGCCGCACCACTCCGGGCCGAACGGCTAGGCCGGGCAGTTCGGCCGCGCGGCGATCAGCCGACGGCGTTCACCTCGGCGGCGAGCGCCGGCAGATCGGCCTCCGCGATGGGGAACCCGCGCATCCGCGCGACCCGGTCGAGCGGGTTCCCGCGCAACCGGCGCATCCGGTCCTCGTCGTAGACGGGGTCGTCCTGCAGGAGTTGGCGGAGGCGCGGTCCGGCGACCGGGTGGTCGAGCCACATCGCAGTGGGCAGCTCGGGCGAGAGCGGGGTCGTGACGGGCTCACCCGCCAGCTCCACCTCTGTCGTCAGGCGGATGTCCCGCGACGACGAGCCGACCCGGATGCCGAAGCGGCCGCCCTCGACCACCCAGCGGCCCAGGGCGGCGTGCCAGAACGAGAACGCCCGGGCGTCGAGCGCGAGGGTGACCCGCTCGGACCGACCCGGTTCGAGCGAGACCACCGCGGCACCCTTGAGCTCCTGCGGCGGACGGAAGACCGAGCACTCCGGGTCGGTGACGTACACCTGGACGACCTCGCGTCCGGCGCGCTGCCCGGTGTTGGTCACCGTCAGCGAGACCTCGACGCGGGTCTGCGGCCCGGCGTCGTGCACGGCTACCTCGAGGGCGGAGTACCCGAAGTCGGTGTACGACAGCCCGTGCCCGAACGGGTAGGCGACGTCGAGGGTGTGCGCGTCGTACCACCGGTAGCCGATCAGCAGGCCCTCGCCGTACCGGACCAGGCCGTTCTCCCCGGGGAAGTCGCCGATCGTCGGGTTCTGCTCGTAGGACAGCGGCAGCGTCTCGGCGAGCTTGCCGGACGGGTTCGCCTCGCCGAGCAGCAGGTCGGCGACGGCCCCGCCACCGGCCTGACCCAGCAGCCAGCCCTCCAGCACCGCGCGGGCGTCGCCCCGCCAGGGCGTGCTCACCGCCGCCCCGTTGGCCAGCACGACGACGACGTCCGGGTTGGCCGCGGCAACGGCCGCCAGCAGCTGCACCTGCGGCTCCGGCAGGTCCATGTGCGGCCGGTCGTAGCCCTCGGACTCATACGACGGCGGAAGGCCGAGGAAGAGGACGACGACGTCGGCCGCGCTCGCGTGCTCGACGGCCTCGGCCACCAGCGCGGCGTCGGGCTCCGCGGACTCGACGACGTAGCCGGGCGCGAAGGTGACCTCGCGGGCCCCGGCCAGCGCGGCCTGCAGGGCGGTGAGCGCGTCGTCGAGCCGGGTGGGCATCACCTGCGAGCTGCCGGCGCCCTGGTACCGCGGCGTGCGGGCGAGCTCGCCGATCACGGCGACGGTCCCGCCGGACCGCGCCAGCGGCAGCACGTCACCGTCGTTCTTGAGCAGGACGGCCGATCGGGTCGCGACCTCGCGGGCGAGGGCGTGGTGGGCGTCGGCGTCGAACGTCTGGCCCGGTGCCAGGGAGGGCAGCGAGCGGTTGACCAGCTCCAGCACCCGCCGCGCGGCCAGGTCGACCGCCGCCTCGCTCAGCGTCCCGGCCCGCACCGCGTCGACGATGCGCTGCTGACCGACGCCCTCTGAGGTGGGCATCTCCAGGTCCAGGCCGGCCGCCACGCCGTGCTCGCGGATGTTGACCGCGTCCCAGTCGGACATCACCAGTCCGTCGAAGCCCCACTCGTCACGCAGCACCTCGGTGAGCAACCAGTGGTTCTCCGCCGCGTACACGCCGTTGATCCGGTTGTACGAGCACATCAGCGTCCACGGGGCCGCCTGCGTCACCACCCGCTCGAACGCGGGCAGGTAGATCTCGCGCAGCGTGCGCTCGTCGACCTCCGCCGACACGTGCCGGCGCAGGGTCTCCTGGCTGTTCACGGCGAAGTGCTTGAGCGAGGTCCCGACGCCGCGGCTCTGCACGCCGGTGACGAACGCGGCCGCCAGCTCCCCGGCCAGGAACGGGTCCTCGGAGAAGTACTCGAAGTTGCGTCCGCACAGCGGCGTCCGCTTCATGTTCACGCCGGGCCCCAGCAGGATCGAGATCTGCTCGGCGCGGCACTCGTCGCCGAGCGCCTCACCGACCCGGCGCACCAGGTCGACGTCCCAGGTGGATGCCAGGGAGACCGCGGGCGGGAAGCAGGTCGCCGGGTAGCTCTCGTGCAGGTCGCTCAGCGCCGCCTCCGGGCTCTGCTTGCGCAGCCCGTGCGGGCCGTCGGCCGTCATCACGGCGGGGATGTCCAGCCGCTCGATCGGCTCGGTGTGCCAGCGGTCGGACCCGTCCAGCAGGGCGGCCTTCTCCTCGAGCGTCAACTGGCTCAACAGGCCGGGCACATCGAGCGGGCCGGCTGCGGTCATGTCCGTCATCGTGATCTCCTGCGGGGTTCTGGGGCGTCTACCGAGAGTACCGACCATCTGGTAGGTATTCTGCTGCCAGGGAACCTCCCGTGCCCACATCTGAGGAGCGCGACGTGGACCAACAGCGCGGCTACGCCAAGGGCCGCGCGACCCGTGAGCAGATCGTCGAGCAGGCCGCCGCCCTGTTCGGCGAGGTCGGATACCGGTCGGCCACCCTGCGTGCGATCGCCACCCGGTGCGGCATCTCGCACCCCGGGCTGCTGCACCACTTCCCGAGCAAGGAGGTGCTGCTGGCCGCGGTCCTGGCGCGCCGAGACGCCCTGGACACCGAGCAGTTCCTGCCGCCGAGCACCTCCGGGCTGGACGGTGTGCGCCGGTTGGTTGAGCTGGTCGAGCACAACGTGCGGGTGCCGGCGATGGTGGAGCTGCACGCCGCACTGTCGGCGGAGGCCGCCGATCCGCAGCATCCGGCGCACGCCTGGTTCGTGCAGCGGTATCGGGTGACCCGGGAGCGCTTTGGCCAGGTGCTCCTGCAGGCGCAGGCCGAAGGCGTGCTGCGGGACGACGTCGACCCGGCGACGGCCGCCGTCGCGCTGGCGGCTCTGATGGACGGATTGCAGGTCCAGTGGCTGCTGGAACGGGACTCGGTGAACATGGTCGAGGTGCTCCGCGACCATCTGGCGCGGCTGCTCACCGTCCCGCTCTGAGCGGGGCACCCGCCCGCTCGCCGGCGGCCCGGCGCCGGCGAGGGTGTGCTCGAGGGCTGACTTGGGAGAGAAACCCGCACACTGTGCGGGTTTCTCTCCCAAGTCCATCCGGTTGGTGGACCGTGCCGGTCAGCCGACCTGGACGTCTCCGTCCATGAAGGAACCGGTCGCGCCACCGCCGTCGAGCCAGGCCAGGCAGACCCCGCGGCGGTCACCCTGCCCCCAGCCGCGCTGGGAGGGGGTCCACACGACGGGCTGGAAGCCGGCCTCCTGCTGCGCACCGTCCATCTCGCACCAGCCGGTCACCTGGTTGTCGACGGACTCCTGGCCCGGCCAGCTCTCGTCCTGCAGCGTGAGCAGGCCGACCACCTCGGCCTCGTGCGGCTGGGAGCACGGGACGAGCTCGACGCGGGCGACCTCCCCGTCGCGTGGGAGGTCGGCGATGCAGTGGCCGGTGTCCACCTGGCGAGCGTTGGCAGTGGTCGGGCCGGACACGTCGCCCAGCGTTCGGGTCTGCATCCAGCGCGTCACACCCACCGCCGCGCCGCCGACCACGAGCAGGATGACCAACCCGCCACCGATGGCGAGCCAGAGCCCCCGGCGGCTGCGGCGCGGGCTCGTGGCCGCCGGTGCAGTCCAGCCCGGCGCGTAGTAGGCCTGCTGCGGGTAGTAGGTGGGCTGTCCGGGCGCGCGCGCTGCCAGGGGCCCTGGGGGCATCGCGTACGGCGCGCCGGCTAGCGGCGGGGGCGGTGCGGGCGCGGGCGGAGCCGGCGAGGTCGGACCAGGCGGCGCCAGCGGCGGCAGGTCCGCGGGCGGGGGCGTCGGGGTCGGACCAGGCGGGGTCGGACCAGGCGTCGGCGTCGACTCCGGGGTTGGCGGGATGGCCATGGTGGGAACCTAGCGCCCCGGACGCCGCGAGAGCGGTCAGTCGGCCAGCTCGAGCACCACCGGCACGTGGTCGGAGGCGCCCTTGCCCTTGCGCTCCTCGCGGTCGATCGTCACACCGGTCACCCGCGCGGTCAGGGCGGCCGAGGTCCAGGCGAAGTCGATCCGCAGACCCTTGTTCTTGGGGAAGGCCAGCTGCTGGTAGTCCCAGTAGGTGTACTTGCCCTCCTCCGGCACGAACTGGCGGGTGACCTCGGTGAACCCGACGTCCGCGAACGCGGAGAAGGCGGCCCGCTCTGCCGGGGTCACGTGCGTGTGGCCCGCGAACTCGGTGACGTCCCAGACATCGGTGTCCAGCGGGATGACGTTCCAGTCGCCGACCAGGGCGATCTGGGCATCCGGGTCCCCGAGCAACGGGTCGACCCAGGCATCCGCCGCCTCCTTGAGCTGGTCGAGCCAGTGCAGCTTGTAGGCGTAGTGCGGGTTGTCCAGGGCCCGGCCGTGCGGCACGTACAGGCTCCAGACCCGCACGCCGCCGCAGGTCGCGCCCAGTGCGCGGGCCTCGACGGCGGGGTTCGGGTCCCCGAACGACGGCTGCCCCGCGAAGTGGGTCCTGACGTCCGCCAGGCCGACGCGCGAGGCGATCGCCACGCCGTTCCACTGGCTCGACCCGACGTGAGCGACCTCGTAGCCGGCGGCCTCGAACACCGAGTACGGGAACTGGGCGTCCGCGCACTTGGTCTCCTGCAGGGCCAGCACGTCGGTCCCGGTGCGCTCCAGCCAGGCGACCGCGCGGTCCGCGCGCGCCCGGATCGAGTTGATGTTCCATGTCGCGACCCGCATGAGTCCACGTTACCCGCGGCGGACGACACGTAGGCTGGCTCCATGGCTACCGCACTGATCACCGGTGCGAGCGCGGGCCTCGGCCTGGAGTTCGCCTGGCAGCTGGCGACCGCACGGCATGACGTCGTCCTGGTGGCCCGGGACGCCGAGCGCCTGGAGCGCCTCGCCGGCCAGCTCTCCGCAGCTGCCGGCGTGCGCGCCGAGGTGCTCCCCGCCGACCTGGCCGACCGGACGCAGACCGAGCGGGTGGCCGAGCGGCTGCGTGACCGCGACCGCCCGGTGAGCCTGCTGGTCAACAACGCCGGGTTCGGCATGGGCGGGCAGTTCGTCGGGGGCGACCTGGCAACGCACGAGCGCGGCCTCGACGTGATGGTCCGTGCGGTGATGGTCCTGTCGCACGCCGCCGCCGGTGCGATGGTCGACCGGGGGCGTGGGGCCATCCTCAACGTCTCCTCGATAGCCGCGCTGACCGCCGTCGGCACCTACTCCGCTGACAAGGCGTGGGTCCGGATCTTCACCGAGGCGCTGTCGGTGGAGCTGCGCGGCACGGGCGTGACCGCGACGGCGCTCTGCCCCGGCCTGGTGCACACCGAGTTCCACGAGCGGGCCGGCATCGACTACGACACCCTGCCCGAGCTCGCCTGGCTGAACGCCGACACGGTGGTGGCCGCGGCACTGGCCGACGTGCGCAGGGGCGCGGTGATCTCCACCCCCAGCCTGCGCTACGGCGTCGTCTCCGAGGTGGTCCGGCTGCTGCCCCGCTCCGCGGTCCGGGCGTTGTCGGCCGACCGGCGGATGCGTGGGCCGGAAGCCACCCCGGACGACACCGAGATACCCACGCAGGTCGCGAGCCCGGAGGCCACGGCCGGACAGTAGCCTGGGCGCCGTGACGTCGCCCCTGCCTGGCCAGACCCCTCGCGACCAGCTGCGCGCCCTCGTCGTCGACCTCGCCGTCGTGCGCGGCGACGTGACCCTGGCCTCCGGTGCCCGCGCGTCGTACTACGTCGACCTGCGCCGGGTGACCCTGCACCACCGGGCAGCCCCGCTGGTCGGGCACGTGATGCTGGACATGCTCGAGGAGGCCGGGCTCGGCACCGCCGAGATCGACGCGGTCGGCGGCCTGACCCTCGGCGCGGACCCCGTCGCCGGCGCCCTGCTGCACGCGGCGGCCTCCCGCGGCCAGGACCTGGACGCGTTCGTCGTCCGCAAGGAGGGCAAGGCGCACGGCCTGCAGCGCCGCATCGAGGGGCCCGACGTCGCCGGACGGCGCGTGGTGGCCGTCGAGGACACGTCGACCACCGGCGGCTCCGTGATGACCGCCGTCGAGGCGCTGCGGGAGGCCGGGGCCGACGTTGTAGGCGTCGCGGTGATCGTCGACCGCGCCACCGGGGCCCGGGAGCGGATCGAGGCCGAGGGGCTGCCCTACCTGGCCGTGTTCGGCCTGGCCGACCTTGGCCTCGCCTGACGGTGGGTCGGGCCGGCGTGGACGCGCTCCTGTTCTACGGCCTGATCGTCGTCGGCATGGCGGCCCTGACGGGCTTCGGCTTCTGGCTGCAGTACCGCCGGAACCAGGCCGTGCAGGCGTGGGCACGGAACATCGGGTGGACCTACCTGGGGACCGACCCGACGCTGCCGAGCCGCTGGCGCACACGACCGTTCGGCATCGGCGACTCCCGGCGGACCGCCGAGCTCATGACCGGCGTGTACCAGGGCCGGTCCGCGACGGCGTTCCGGTACTCGTACACGACGGGTTCCGGCAAGAACAAGTCCACCTCCGTGTTTCACGTGGTCGTCGTCCCGCTGCCGGCGTACCTGCCGAACCTGGAACTCACGCCCGAGGGCATCGGTTCACGGTTGGCCAAGACCTTCGGCGGCGAGGACATCCAGTTCGAGTCCGAGGACTTCAACCAGGTGTGGCGGGTCCGCGCCGGCGTCGTGAAGTTCGCGCACGACGTCGTCCACCCACGGGTCATGGAACGGCTCATGCACGACGACGCACGGGGCCTCAGCCTGAGCGTCGAGGGCACCGACCTCCTGTGCTGGACCGCCGGCGTGCCGAGGTGGGAGGCACTCGCGGGTCGGCTCCAGGTGATGTGCGCCGTGGTCGACGCGATCCCGCGCTACGTATGGCTGGACCACGGCTACGACCCCGGGACGTCACCGCCGCCCATCGGCGGGGCGGGGAACACGCTCCCGACCTGAATGATGGCCCGCCGCCGTGCCGCCACCTCGCTACGATCGGCTCACGCTCACTCTGGAGGACCTGTGGACCCCGTCTCGATCATCTTCATCGTGCTCGGTGCGATCGTCGTCATCGCCCTGCTGTGGGGGGTGGCCACGTACAACGGGTTCGTCCGGCTGCGGAACCTGGTGCAGGAGGCCTGGCGGCAGATCGACGTCGAGCTGCACCGGCGCCACGACCTGATCCCGAACCTGGTCGACACGGTCAAGGGCTACGCGGCGCACGAGCGCGCGGTCTTCGACGAGGTCACCCGCGCTCGCGCCGCTGCGGCGTCGCCCGGCGCCGGGCCGGCCGAGCAGGCCGCCCAGGAGAACATGCTGACCCAGGCCCTCGGCCGCCTGTTCGCCGTCGCGGAGGCCTACCCGCAGCTGCGGGCGAGCGAGAACTTCATGGCGCTCCAGGTCGAGCTGACCAACACCGAGGACCGCATCGCCGCGGGCCGCAGGTTCTACAACGCCAACGTCCGCCAGCTCAACACCAAGGTCGAGAGCTTCCCGGCCAACGTGATCGCCGGCATGTTCGGCTTCAAGCGGGCCGAGTACTTCGAGGCCGAGGACCCGACGGTCCGCGCCGCTCCGCGGGTGGACTTCGGCACCGCGGGCGCCTGAGCGTCCGGGCTGAGCCCGCCCGGATCGGGCGCCTGGTCTCGAGAGCTCCCGCCGGCCGCTGCACTCCTCGGGCGGCCGGCGGGTCTCACAGCGGGACGACGAGCAGCAGCACCCCGAGCGCAACGCTGGCCGCGAGCTCACCGAGCCCGATCGCCATGGGTCGGGCCTTCGGCCAGCGGCGGGGCACCAGAGCCGCGCGCACCGCAAGCACGGCGAAGAACGCGCCGACTGCGGGCAGCCACAACAGGAAGAGCGGCGCAACGACTGCGTGGTAGGCCACCGATGTCCGGTACATCGCCCGGTTGCCGCGCTCGCGGATCATCGTCTTGACGTACAGGGCCGCGCCGGCCAGGTAGGCGAAAACCGCCGCTGCCAGCAGCCACGCCGCGCCTGACCCGGCCCCGGGGAGCCACGCGTCGTCGGGCACACCCAACCCGTACGCGACGACGGCCATCAGGCCGGCCGCAGCGATCGTCAGCAGGTCGTTGAACAGCGCCCGCTCGGCCCGTCGCGCGGAGAACCACAGGCTCGCCACCAGCAGCGGCGCATAGACGACGGCCCACCGGAGCAGCTGCAGCTCGACCACCAGCAGTGCCCCGCCGACGACGGCGGCCGCGGCACAGTAGGCGAGCACCGGTGGGCGGTAGCGCGGCTTGCGGCCGGACCGGAGCCACACGGCGGTCGCCTGGAACGCGAGGTACCCGATCAGCCAGGCCGCCAGCAGCCAGAGGTGCACCCAGCGGGGGCCGGAACGCAAGGCGCCGACGGCCAGGGGCAGGACGAGCATCGCCCATGCGCCGTGCTGGTTGGGAACCCACCCGGCGGGACGACGGCGCATGGCGGCACTGTAGAGGGACGGGAGGGCACGCCGTCGGGCGGGGGGGTGTGGGC
>Ga0209585_10000384_pt1 | contig 16908 bp, 19 predicted proteins | sample NGEPerone_FD_185491 | JGI IMG/M metagenome (GOLD analysis project Ga0209585, IMG submission 185491) | Arctic peat soil microbial communities from the Barrow Environmental Observatory site, Barrow, Alaska, USA - NGEE Permafrost154B-one... | ecosystem: Environmental > Terrestrial > Soil >... | reverse complement strand
TACCGTTAACTTGTCCGCTACAAACGATACCTTCCAATTCTGCCCGAAGCATTAGGTGGGATAAACGGTTGTTGTCTGTTTTGATATTAGCGCTATTAAACGCGATGGCCAATTCTTCGCGCGATAAATGGATGCCTCCGTCAAGCAATTGCCAGATGATATTGTTACATTTTGTGTATATGGCTTCGGAAAGTTCCAGTTCCTTGTCTCTTGACTTCATTGACGATTTAATCTTATTCGCCGTGAGGTCAAGTAACCAGTAAATGTCATCAGAAGCAACAAAATGCCACGTTGGCCGCATAACATGCGTACGGAGAATTTCTCCTTCGTTTAATGCTTTCTCAATCTTTGCGTTGGTCGGATTTAAGAGGCGAAGACCGACCGCCCATTTTGCCATTGCAAAATCCTGTGCCTGCATGGCTCCCATCCATCCAACAACTTCTTTGGGAGAAGTGAATTCTGTTGATGCAATTTTCTGACTGAATAAACGACAGCTTGAGATTTCTGTTAAAGTCATCCGGTTTCATTCAATTAATAATATTGCAATTTTATTCATTTCGGCCGGACTATCTTTAACCACATTGATGTCTAATCCTGCATTTCGGACCGTCTGATAAACATCGACGGCAAAACTTTCGGGACTCGGTCTCGATTTCATTTTATCCTTGCAATTTATCCTGTTCCCGGAACAATCTTTACACAATGTGCAACATGTTTGATTCAATAAAAACGTTTTTTGATAACCTGACAGAAAGATCTCACGTTCAATATCCAATAATTTATTTGTCATTTCGCGCGACCATTCGGATGGAAAAGCGTTTTTATCGGCGTATTTAATTAATCTTATAATCAAACCTGTTTCATACTCCTTGAAAAATCGTTCGCAATCGTTTACAGATGGCGTATTTGGAGGACATGCACCTAATCCATAATCACCGCATCCGAACGTACATTTCACCCTCACCCATTGAGCAACAACAATTTCTTTTGGATCTATCCATTTGAAATCTGTAAAGTTCTGACTTATTAAAACGGATTCTATTTCAGCTTTACTCTTCATGACATTTTTATCCGTTAAGTTCTTTTCGTGTTTTCAAGGCATTTTCTTTCAGGCCGGGCCATTTTCCCCAAAGATCTTTGTCACACTTTTCCAAATCGGCACAAACAGAGCACGATTTTATTTCTTTCTCCTTGGCACATTTCCTGACGGAACATTTAAGCATCGCCCTATTTTGTGGTTTCCCTTCAGCTTTGCAACCATAACAAAATACGTCGTCGGTTGAAAATGGAATGCCAAATTCTTTATTCCAACTTTCTGCTAATTCTATTTTCACATTAAGGTCGTTATTCAAAGTTGCATTGAATATCTTGCATTGAGGATCACATTTGAGACAGCAAAACGACATTGCATCGATATCGGGTCGGAATGTTGCGGAAGAAAAATAATTGGCTGCGTTTAATTTGGTAATTGCAACGAGTCCGGCGGAAACGCCCAAAACACCTTTCAGAAATTTACGTCTGTTTTCCATTGTTTTAATATTAAATTAGTACGAAGCAATACGATTTATTTCCCGATACTTACAATACCTTTCACTGCATTTTTATAATCATGGCTAAAACCATGATGCGCTGTAAATATATATTCGGCCTCCGGAATAGCTGCTAAATTCGCCATTGATGCAATGGCTGATTTGGTATCCACATTAAAGAACTCATTGAACCGATTGATTTTGCCATTTTTCAGGCTTAATGCATCTCCCGTAAAGAGATATTTATCATTGACAAGGTAACACATCGAACCAGCCGTATGCCCCGGTGTAAGAATTCCTTTTATCTTCGTATTGCCAATATTAATAACCTGCTGATCATCGATTAATGTGTAAGTCTTTGTGTCGATTTTATTTCCAAAGATGAAGAATCTCGATTTCTTTCCATTGAGCAGTTGCTCCTCCGGGCGTGAAAGATAAACCTTCGCATTTCGAAATAGTTTGATTGCTGCGACATGATCTCCATCGGTATGCGTCAACAACACCGCAATTATCTTTTCAGGGTCGATGTTTAGTTTTTTAAGTTCGCCTGAAATGGCTTCCAAATTATTACCAGCGTCAATAGCAATGTATTGACTGCTGTCTTTAATCAGGAACAAATTCACGAACGAATCCTTAACTGAGAAAAGATTGCTGACAATTTCCATTGTTTCGACAGGACTAAGTGTTTTGATTTCTGATTTAGCTTTAATCATATATCCGCCCAGGAGCAGTATTATCAATATTACCACAGTTCCAAGTCCGGCTAAAATCCCTTTTAATGTTCTCTTCATGGCTTTCTATCATTTTGAATTATAATAGGATAAAACATTCATTGCAAACCTTGCGGAAACAGTTCCTGGTCCACCGCTCATTTCAATTCCGACTTCAATAGCTTCAATGATTTCACTTTCAGAGGCTCCATCATCGATCGCCTGTTTTATATGCCATTCCATACAGGATTCGCAATTTATTACAATCGAAATTCCGATCGCAATAAACTCTTTTTGCTTCTTACTCAGTGCTCCGTTCGCATAGGTGTTTTGCTGCATGTCAACGAAGGATTGATATACTTTTGATTTTCTAAGATAAAATGTATGTGCTTGTTTGCGTGATTTGACTATTTGCTCAATTCTATTTCCATCAAGGTTCTCCATGTGAAAGTTGTGTTATTGAGGTTGATATTAGGAACTCGTCAATTTAAATTCAGAATCACTAGTTTTATATTTACGACTGATTGCTGGCCTGTAAGTACTTGTCAAATATTGTGGCATTTTAACCATTGTAAATTTACATAGTTTTCAAGAAATCCAAATCATCATAAACTAAAAAAAATGGATGATCAGCCGGAATGAATGAACTATTTTTCTGACAAAAAAAGCTGCCGGAAATTACACCAGCAGCTCTTTTAATGTTATAAGATGCTCTTTCTAATACTATTCTTACTTTTTATGCTTTATTCCTTTTCAGGGTGAGTTGTTCCGAATTTTCCCTTACTTTTTTATCCGAAAGCGGATAGAACAACATCCCTACAAAAGCCAGCACACAGCAGACAGCAGGCATTAAGCTGATCATGATGTGCTCGCCAAAAATGGTTTCCTGACTCTGTTGCAACGCATCAGGCATATAATGGAATACCGCCAGAATCCATCCGCTCATGGCCGAACCAAGGGCCCAACCCAATTTTTGGGACATCGAAGAAGAAGAAAATATCAATCCTGTCGCACGGCGTCCGGTAAGTAATTCCTGATGATCAACTATATCGGCAAACATCGACCACAATAATGGCAGAACATATCCGGCAAAAATGGAGATCATGAACTGAAAAATCAGGATCCAGGTGATGTCGTTTGGTATGAAATAAAAGCCTGTACTCAATATTCCGGCCATTAACATGGCAATCATATAAGTTCTTTTCTTACCATATTTTTTTGAAATTGAAGGTGCAGCCATTACCCCGATCAGATTGGCTGCCTGACCAACCAGAAAGTAAATAGTTGTCATATCCCAACCTGTTCCTGCCATTTTATAGTTGGATTGTACATAGTCTCTGAAAAAGTAGATGGCAACACTATCACGTACTGCATTGAAAAGCAAGGCAGCCAAACCTGTTGCAACTAAAATCCACCAGGGAGCATTTTGAAACAGATCTTTCAAATCTTTCTTGATCGAAATATTTTCTTCGCTCTCAATTTGAACTACCCTTTCTTTTGTCCAACTGAAACACAACAGAAACAAAATCACACAGATCATTCCTATCGCACCAACTCCCATGACCCATCCAACAGGAGAGGTACTTATGGAGTTTTCTGCAGCTTGAGTGGCCTGAGCAACACCTTCGTTACCAAATGTTTTGGAAAAAAAGTCAATCAGCGGTTGTAACAACATGAAGGTTACAAAACTGCCAATGAACGCAAATGACATGCGGTAAGATGAAAGCGAATTTCGTTCTGTAGGGTCGGAAGAAATAGCTCCGAGCAAAGAAGCATACGGGACATTGATCATAGAATACACGATCATCATTAAGGAGTAGGTAACGTATGCATAAATTAATTTTCCGGTTTGGCCGAAATCAGGAGCAAAAAACGTGATCGCACCCATTACGGCAAATGGTATGGCAAACCATAACAAATACGGGCGATATTTTCCATAGCGGCTTTTGGTGCGGTCGCTGATTATTCCTACAAAAACATCGAAGAACGAATCCCACAAACGGGCAACCAGGAACATAGTTCCGGCTGCAGCGGCTGTGATTCCGAGAACATCTGTATAAAAAAACAAGGAATACATTCCGAAAATCTTCCAGAACATGGATGAAGCGGCATCACCAAATCCGTAACCGATTTTCTCTTTCAGGGTGATTTTTTGAACCATAATTCAGTTTGTTATAATTTAGTTTGTTGGTCAAATGTAGTCAATATATAAGTCGATAAAATATTTGAAACGATCCGCCAATTGCAAGTCGCTTAATTCCTTTTTGAAAAGACATCGTACATTCATTCACCTGAAAGCTCTGATATAATTGTGATAACCTCCATCATCGCCCTGCTGTTGTGATAGGGGCATTTCCAGAACCCTGCCTTGTCTTCAGAAGCTATTGGAATTCCATTTTTATCAACCCGCCAAAACCATTCGCCATTCACCCAATCAATCATATTTGTGCGAATGAATTGCCACACGTTGACCAGCTGATTTTTATAAATATTCTTACCGGTGATTTTCCAGGCGTAGGCAAGACCAACCATCGCTTCGGCCTGCATCCACCAATGTTTATCGTCATCTAAGTGTCCGGAGAGCGTATCCTTTTCATTAAAAACAGATCCATCAACAGCACAACCATCTGTAAGCGTTACATCAACCATCTGGACAAGGTTTTTACTTACTTCGTCAATTAGCTGCTGATCTCCAACCACTATTGCAGCTTCGTATAAAAGCCAGGCTCCTTCAATATCGTGCCCAAATGATATAATCGATGACTGAACTTTCCAATCGTTCGCAAAAAACAAGTTGAAATGGTGAGTCCGATGATCAATAATTTTATCGAGAAAAATACGGATCAACGCTGCTGTCTTCTTTCTTAGCCTTTCATTTGGCCAGATCTTTAGTAAGTTAGTATATGGTTCAAGAATATGAAGATGTGTGTTCATCGATTTGGGTTCGTTCGCATCCTTAGGACTCAGTCTGAAATCATCGAGGACACTCCAATCGTTTGCAAAAGCCTCGAAGTAACCTCCTTCGACCAGATCGTAGCTATATTTCTCAACACATTCAAACAACGATTTTGCCTTCTCAAGCGCCAGAGGATTATTACTGGCTTTGAAATATTCCGAATAACCATAAATTCCAAATCCCTGCGCATAGATTTGTTTTCGGCTGTTCAGTACCTCCCCTTTTTCGTCGAGTTCCCAGAACAATCCGCCAAATTCCTTGTCACTGAAATTTTCATTAATATACTGATAGGCCCTGTCCGCTAACAAAAGATATTCCGGGTGATGTGTGAAATTATAAGCAGCAGAAAAAGTCCATAAAATCCGGGTGTTCAGGACAACGCCTTTGGATGCTCCGTTTATTTGCCGGTTAAAATGATCGCGTCTGCCCACAAAACCACCAAATTCATTGTCTAAACAGAATTCTGTCCAGTACTTTAAGATATGCTCCAGTTCCTGAGCAAGTTCCTCCCTTAATTTCCCGGGGAAATAAGTCATAAATCTGGGTTAAAAGCAATATTTTGATCGATAAGTTCGTTTATATTCTGAACTGATGCAGCAGACCGGAACTTATCTTGTGGTGTGTTGATGCAATAATCTACCAGCTGATCAACTGTTGATGTCGCGACATGCATACGCGTATCTGATGAAGCGTAATAAATAAAGACCTCGCCATTCTCCTCTTCAATCCAGCCATTTGTAAATACGACATTCGAGACATCCCCGACACGTTCTTCGCCAAGCGGCCCGATAAAATGACCGGCAGGTTTGTAAATCACTTTTGCAGGATCATCAATTGCAGTCATAAACAGGTAAAGCGTATATCGAAGTCCGGCAGCAGTATTCCTGACGCCATGAGCAATATTTAACCACCCTTTTGCGGTTTTAATCGGAGCAGGTCCCTGGCCGTTCTTCACTTCGTATACCGTGTGATAGACTTTGGCATCCAAAATTTTCTCATGTTTAACTTCCGCATTTATGATGGTATCCGAAAGGCCAAATGCAATTCCGCCCCCTTTGCCAGTGTCGATAAAACCATCCTGCGGACGTGTGAAAAATGCATATTTCCCATCAACAAACCATGGATGCAGTACCACATTGCGTTGCTGTCCACCATAAGTAATCAGATTAGGAAGGCGTTCCCAATTGATAAAGTCTTTTGTCCTTGCAATGCCTGCCGCGGCTACCGCACTGCTTGTATCACCTTCAGGAGCATTGGGATCCTTTCTTTCGGTACAAAATACACCATAGACATAACCATCCTCATGAATTGTAACCCGCATATCATAAAGATTGGTATCAGGATTTTCCGTCTCGGGCATCGTAATCGGCCGTTCCCAGAACCGAAAATTATCGACTCCGTTAGGACTTTCAGCTACGGCAAAAAAAGATTTCCGGTCATTCCCCTCAACACGAACAATCAATAAATATTTACCGTTCCACTTTACAGCACCTGAATTAAAAGTCGCATTAAATCCTATCCGCTCCATGCAATAAGGATTTGTTTCAGGATTCAGATCATAGCGCCAATGGATTGGAATATGATTCCGTGTTAAAACCGGGTACTTAAACCGGTTAAAAACACCATTCGTACTGAAACGCTTCTCATTTTTTCGGATCAGTAAAGCTTCACTTTCATTCCGGATGATTGCAATGCGATTCTGAAATAATTCGTCATTCATGATTAAATTGTTTTTATATCTTATCAGCTAATTAGTTTTCAAGTCAATTCAAATTGACTACATGTCAAACCTCTTCAACAACGTCCAGGTTAAAAGACTCTTTCATTAAACATCACTTTTGTAAAAGCTACATTATAAGGTCGATGACATCGATACTCAACCTTTTTCATCAGTATAATTCATGTCTGTTAGTTGTATGCAAACTTAGTCTGCGAAACATCAAAATTATAATAGTATCTTATCTAATAAATGTACTTTCTGATCAGTTACACCTACTAAATCAGCATCCATTCTTTATTTTATTCAATTTCGACAGTAAAAAAGCATTTTATTCAAAATCAGTCTTAACCGCATTGATGCAGCTGTCTTGAAAGAACCAGCTTGAATTGAGGCAATTGAGAAACATGCCGTCTAACAAATGGCCATTTAAAATCGGATGTTAAGTTGATAAGATGCTTTCAGGAAATACAGTGGAATTGTCATTTCATGGTGAAATGGGTATCCGGCAAAAGTTAAAATCAAACCTTTCTTCAATACTATCACACCAAATTTCGAATATAAACAGTATTTTAGCGGTGATTATAAACTAAACGACTTTCTTTCAACAATCCAGCAGCATTGACTTAATTTGTAAATCTGTCTGTATTAAAAAATAAACGTTTTACTCATGAAAGATCCTATACACAGAGAGATAACACCGCTCAGCGATAACGACTGTTTTATGGTATTTGACCGGTATAAGTCGGAATTTAGTTTCCCTGTCCATTTTCATCCCGAATATGAAATCAACTATATTTCGAACGCAAAAGGGGCGAAAAGGATTGTGGGCGATCATATTGATGAAATTGATGATCTTGAGTTGGTACTTGTCGGACCGAATATTTTCCATTGCTGGGAAGATTACCACAACACCGAAAAGCAGATTCATGAAATCACAATTCAATTTCCGGCAGACCTGATCGGAGAGAATCTTCTCAATAAGAATGTTTATAAACCCATCAAAGAGTTGTTTCATCATGCGCAGCGTGGAATCGCTTTCTCGCGGCAAACTATCAAGCAAGTTGAAGACAAACTATTCACGATAAGCAAGAAAAGCGGATTCGATTCAATTCTTGAATTACAGTCTTTGCTGTTTGATCTTGCCACTTCCCGAAACCAACGGTTGTTGACCAATGCCTCTTTTCAACGGACAAACGATTTTTACAACAGTGAAAACATTGAAAAGATGTACAACTACATCAAGGAGAACTACAACAAGAAGATCAAGCTGGAAGATGTTTCCCAACTACTTAACATGTCGGTAGTTTCATTTACCCGACTGATTAAGCAACATACCGGAAAATCATTTATTGATTTTCTGAACGAAATGCGCCTTGGTTTAGCCACGCGGCAGTTGATCGAAACAAACACGAGTATTGCACAAATATGTTTTAATTGCGGCTTTAATAATGTTTCAAACTTCAATCGTATCTTTAAGCGAAAACAAGGGGTAACACCCTCCGAATTCAGGAATAATTTCACAGGGATGAAAAGCATTTACTGACACTTGTTACCTTTGGTGAAAATTAAAATCGCTGCATGACAATAGATAATTTTCCTTCTAAACTTTTAGAGAACGCGGTAAATGAATTCGCTAAACTGCCAGGAATCGGAAAAAAAACGGCGTTACGGCTTGTTCTTCATTTACTCAAAAAAGATATCACAGAAGTTCAACGGTTTAGCAGGGCTTTGACACAACTACGTGAAGAGGTAAAGCATTGCCGGATATGCCGCAATATTTCCGACGCTGAAATATGCAACATTTGCAATAATCCGTCGCGCGACAGCCGTATGGTTTGCGTGGTTGAGAACATCCGCGACGTGATGTCGATCGAAAATACGCAGCAATATAGGGGCGTCTATCACGTTTTGGGCGGTATTATTTCACCGATGGATGGAATTGGCCCTGCCGATCTTGAGATTGATTCACTCTTAAAGAGGGTTGAAAATAATGAAATCGATGAAGTGATATTTGCCTTAAGTACCACGATGGAGGGCGACAGCACCAATTTTTATATTTTTAAAAAAATCAAAGGGGGACGCGTGAAGATTACCACTTTGGCACGAGGTGTTTCCATAGGTGATGAAATCGAATATACGGACGAGGTAACGTTAGGCCGGTCTATTGTTAATCGTATGCTTTTTGAAAACTTCCTGTGAAAAAGGTTTGAAAAAACCAGTTCCAATCGTTCAATGGCTGGCTATAAAACTGGTTTTGGAAGTGCTAATTACCTCAATAGCTGAGTTACAAGAACCAGTTGCCAGTTGCACTAAGCTAAAAATTTCTGACAAGCGATAAAAATATCAAAGTTTAATGCAAATGAAATCATATCTTTCAAACGACACCATCACGCTCCGGGCGATTGAACCCGAAGATATTGAATTGCTGTTTTCATGGGAAAACGATCCTGAAATATGGGAAGTAAGCCATACACTGGTCCCCTATTCTAAATACATCCTTGCCCTATATATCAAAAACGCAGATAAAGACATTTACGAAAGCAAACAGCTTCGGCTGATGATCGAAACAGCGGACGGGAAAACCATTGGTGCCATTGATCTTTTTGATTTTGAACCTTACCATTCGCGCGTTGGGATCGGCTTGCTGATTCATAGCCTCGAGGACCGGTCGAAAGGTTATGCCTCGGTTTCGCTTGAACTACTGATCGAATATTGCTTTAAAAAGCTAAATATCCATCAATTGTATGCGAATATTGAATCGGGAAACAAGATAAGTCTCCAGTTATTCGAAAAGCATGGCTTTCGGATTTGTGGGACGAAGAAAGAGTGGCTTCGGACAGATTCCGGGTGGAAAGATGAAGTGATGCTCCAATTGGTGGCAAAAGAGACAATTTGACCTGACCTTTGAATATTTCCATTTTTTTGAATCACGTCTTTCAAAACTGCAAACTGGTTAATGCATCTCAATTTTCGAGCTCCATATAGTCAGGTATTTCAGGTAAGAAAGTATAGGTGAGTTCTGACTGATCGAATCGGCAGCAATAATGGGTTAATCCGTTTGTGACAATCAGGTAACTGACCCTCAGATCAAGGTTATAACGGGCAATCTGATCGAACACTTGTTGAGATATCTTCACTTCGGGTGCCTTACATTCAACCACTATAAGTGGGTTTCCTGATTTTGAAAACAACACAATATCTGTGCGGAAATCCCGCTGATTCATCCTTAACGATCGCTCAATGGCTACAAGTGAAGCCGGGTAATGCTTCTCTTCCGTGAGGTATCGGACAAAGTTTTGCCGAACCCACTCCTCGGGAGTCAGTGCCACCCATCGCCGACGAAAACCATCAAAAATCAGCTTTTTATCAAGCTTATCCTTGATGCGAAAAGAATATGGAGGCAGATTAAGGTTCATTGTTGATATTTAAATCACTCAAAACTAATTTTTATTTTCAATCGAACCAAAAATCTGCGAAAACCGGATAATTTTGCCTAAAATTCGGCTATGAAGACAAAAGAAGAGATTGTAAGAAACTGGCTTCCCCGCTACACGGGTCGGGAACTTGAAGATTTCACCCAACACATTATTCTAACGAACTTTCAGAACTACATTGAAAATTTCGCCGAGAAATTTAATGTGCCAATTGTTGGAGAAGACAAATCAATGCCAAACGCCAGTGCTCATGGTATTACAATCATCAACTTTGGGATGGGAAGTCCGAATGCCGCCACGATAATGGATCTGCTCAGTGCGATTATGCCAGAGGCAGTTCTCTTCCTTGGGAAATGCGGTGGTCTAAAGCGGAAGAGTGAACTGGGCAGTTTGATTCTGCCCATTGCAGCTATCCGAAGCGATGGTACTTCAAACGATTATCTGCCGCCGGAAGTCCCTGCCTTGCCGGCTTTCAGTCTTCAGCGCGCGGTTTCTTCAACAATTCGCGACTTAGGTCTCGACTATTGGACCGGTACTGTGTTCACAACCAATAAGAGAGTTTGGGAATACGACGAACGATTTAAGAAGTACCTGAGTAAAACACGCGCTATGGCGATCGATATGGAGACCGCCACGATTTTTACAGTAGGCTTTTGCAATCAGATTCCAACAGGTGCCTTGTTACTGGTTTCCGACCAACCGATGATCTCCACCGGAGTAAAAACGGCAGCAAGCGACAAAGAGGTGACACGTAAATATGTAAACAGGCACCTCGAAGTCGGCATCGGAGCTTTAACCGAAATAATTAATGATGGCCGGTCGGTAAAACATCTGAAATTTTAATTGTTATGGATTTTAACCAGATTATTGCTGATCTCAAAAATAAGAATTATTCACCGGTCTACTTCTTCGAAGGGGAAGAGCCGTTTTTTATGGATCAGATCAGTGATTACATTCTCGAAAATGTGCTGACCGAAGATGAAAAAGGGTTCAACCAGACCATTTTATACGGCAAAGACCTTAGTCTCGATTCGATAATGACGGCGGCAAAACGCTTTCCGATGATGGCAGAACGGCAGGTGGTTGTAATCCGCGAAGCCCAGAATATCAAAAACATTGAAGATCTTGCACTCTATGTTGAAAAGCCAATGCGTTCAACGATCCTCGTGTTTAATTACAAATACAAAACGATCGACAAGCGGAAGAAACTCTATAAGGCACTTCAGAAAAACGGTGTTTACATGGAATCTAAACCATTGTACGAAAACCAGGTACCAGCATGGATTTCAAAATATTTGAAAGAAAAAAACCTCGGAATCGATCCGAGGGCAGCCCAGATGATTACCGATTTTGTTGGAAGTGATCTCCAAAGGATCGTTAACGAACTTGAAAAAGTAATTATCTCACTGGTTCCGGGTACCAGCATTATGCCCGAAGATGTCGAAAAAAACATTGGTATCAGCAAGGAGTTTAATACCTTTGAGCTTCAAAATGCGCTGGGAAACAAGGATATTCTGAAATCGAACAGGATTATCAACTATTTTATCGACAACGAAAAACTCCATCCGCTAACAGTAATCATCGGAATGCTAGTTACTTATTTCCGGAAATTGCTAATTTATCACTCGATTGAGAATAAGTCGGATCGCAACGTCGTGGCACAAAAGTTGGGGGTGAACCCTTTTTTCATCAATGATTACGCCAGCGCAGCTCGCAATTACAGTCTCGACAAAGCGATTCTGATCATTTCGATGATGCGCGAATACGATTTACGATCAAAAGGTGCCCGCGGTGGCACAACGAGTAACGGTGACTTATTAAAAGAACTTGTGTTTAAAATTTTACATATATAAAGAATGGGAACAATTACCATAATGCTGATTCTAATTATTTCGTTGACCTCTGTTTTTGCTTTTAAGCAAAAGGACATAATGGCTCAATTGCAATTCAATGCTTATCAGATCGTTCATCGTCACCAATATTACAGGATATTGACCCACGCATTTATCCATGCCAATTGGGAGCACCTGATTGTAAATATGATTGTACTCTTTTCGTTTGGCACCCTGGTTGAACGCTATTTTCAAATGTACTTTGGGACAGTCGGTACAACTTATTACCTGATCCTGTTTTTCGGATCTGTGATCTTTTCAAGTCTTTTGTCGCTTTATAAACAACGAAACAATCCGTACTACAATGCAATAGGTGCATCGGGTGCTGTTTCTGCAATCCTTTTCACGGCCATCTTTTTCAACCCATGGAGCAACATCTATTTTTTCGGAATATTGCCCATTCCAGGAATCATCTTTGGCGGACTTTATCTCTATTACTCCTATTACATGAGCACAAAAAAATCCGATAATATTGGTCATGACGCCCATTTTCTGGGAGCAGTTTTCGGATTCTTCTTTCCTGTCATCCTGCAACCTTCGTTGTTCATGGATTTCATTAATGTTCTTTTTAATGGTGGAACAGGTCAGTAATTGTTAGTATATTAGATTTGACGATCAAACGAATAACCTGAAAAGTGAAAGGCGGCTATATCCTCTACAATGGTAAGTTCTATCGCGACGGAGATCCCTTGTTTACAGGAGCAGACCTTTACAGGCTGAATACCGGGATCAGGGAGTCGTTCAGAACAGAGAATAACCTGGTGATGTTTGCGGAAGACAACTTCAATTATCTGATTAATTCGTTGTTATCCATTGGCCTGCCCATTCCGCAAGACTGGGACCTTCCCCGTTTCATGCGTGATGTTTCGCGATTGCTGAATAAAAACCATTTCTTTCTCGCAGCAAAAGTGGTCATTCATTTAATTCCCGGAACTTCAGGAACCGACTATTTGCTGACAGCCGAAGAGGAACCAGTTGGTTTTTATCCAATTAACGAAACAGGATTATTGATTGACTTTTATAATGAAGGGACAAAAGCCACCTCGATCTATCATTCGTATGAACCTTCAAGCCGGTTTCTGTGGATAGCAGCAACCCGCACAGCAATCTCAAACGCAAAGAATAATCTGATCCTGTCGAATAACGAAGGTTTTGCCTGCGAATCAATCGGGGGAACATTTGGTTACTTAATTGACGGAACAGCAGTGTTTCCAGCTCCCGAAGCACAAGGTTACAGTCCACCTATACTTGGAGTCGTAATGGAATGCGCCGAACAGTTTGGCTTTGAAATCATCGAAAAGAAAGAGATCAGTCACGAGGATCTTCTGCAAGCAGATGAACTGTTTTTAATCGACAATTGCATGGGTATTCAACTGGTTTTAGGACTCAGTTCCAGAAGGTATTACACAACCGGAACGACCAATATTGCAGTGAGATTAAGTGAAATGGCAAAGGAAGAACATCTCAGACCTGGAATTTGAGATTCAGGGAGAAATTTATCAGATGATATTGCAATTTAATTTGAATTCGGATCTTCGGGGAAATTACGCCATGTTTTGTAGTGCCCACCAGCTTTTATCACGCTTTCAACCCAAAAATTCTGGTCGCTTTTCAACACCTGTTTTACATCGGCTTCGGTCACCAGCCATGAGTTCTCTGTAATCTCATCGTCAAGTTGTCCGGCACTCCATCCCGAATATCCCACAAAAAATTTAATCTGATTGGGTTCTACCTTCCCTGCAGCGATCACAGATTTCAATTCTTCAAAGTCTCCTCCCCAGTACAATTCATCCTTAACCTTGGTACTTCCGGGAATCATATCGCCCAACGTGTGGATATAAAACAAGCTATCGTTGCCAACGGGTCCGCCAACAAAGACCTCAGGTGTATAATCAGGAAAATCAGCAAATAATTCAGTGATTGGTGTTTCGAATGGTTTATTCAGAATAAAACCTACAGCTCCTTTAGGAGAATAATCGACCAGCAACACGGTGGAACGACTAAAATAATTTCCAGGCAAAAATGGTTCGGATATGATAATACGACCCTTTTGCGGAGTGATCTTGCTGTGTATTTTGAAAAAATCGAAATCGACTTTCATAGCGCTCAGGTTTTTAAAGATTACAAATTCACTTGTTACCTAAATATCATTTCCCTGTTTAAACCAAGATGATTTATACCTTAAACGTTTCAAAGATGCTATTGGTTTTAAATAAGTTGCGGAAAACGCAATAACTTCTGAATAATTATCACTTAAAATGAACCTTAGTCCTTTTCGATGATCACAAATATATCTTCGTTCTTTTTTTTCATTAAAAACTGCTCACGTGCAAATTTTTCAAGATTCTTCGAACTTGTCTGAAGTTCTTTAAGACGATCGCTGTCCGCCATAATCTTTTCCTTGTAATACGTACTTTCAACCCTGTATTTCTTCAGTTTGTTAAGGTTCTGACGAAGAAACAGGATGTTGTGATCGTCGAGAAAGATCATCCAAACGCTAAAAGCCAAAAACGCGAACAGGTATTTGTTCGTGATGGTTTTAAAGAGCGCTTTTGGAATAATCGGTTTCATGTAAATTCAAATATAAAATACAAATTAACGGAATCCTCATCAAATTAAAAAGGGGAACCTGTTAAAGTTCCCCCAAATTTTTTATCAACCTGACAGTCAGTTCGCATCAATCATTATCCGGAAAGAAATTCGGATACATAAAGTCGGTTGCAGAAACAAAAGTCTCTTTTATAGTACGGATTGAAACCCAACGAAGCATGTTGAAAACCGAACCTGCTTTATCGTTTGTTCCTGATCCCCGGGCTCCGCCAAATGGTTGTTGACCGACGACAGCACCGGTCGGCTTATCGTTGATATAAAAGTTTCCTGCTGCATTAGACAAACGTTTTGCCATCTTTTCGATCGAATATCGATCCTGAGAAAAGATCGCACCTGTAAGGGCATATGCTGATGTCGTATCAACAAGCGTCAATGTCTCTTCTATCTTTGCATCATCGTAAACAAAAATGGTGACAACCGGACCAAAAAGCTCCTCTTTCATCGTGATATAGTCGGCTTTCTTCGCCTGAATAACTGTTGGCTGGACAAAATAACCGATTGATTTATCACAATGACCGCCATAAATCACCTCTGCATCTTCATCTGCATGAGCCCTGTCAATAAACCCTTTCAGCTTGTCGTATGAAGCCTCATCAATTACAGCATTTACAAAATTGGTGAAATCTTCGGGTGGTCCCATTTTCAACCGCTTCATTTGAGAAAGTGCAGCTGCCCATGTTTCCGCCCAGATAGAAGCAGGAATATAAGCCCGTGATGCTGCGGAACATTTTTGTCCCTGGTATTCGAAAGAGCCACGGACAATGGCCGTAGCAAGCGCCTGTGTATTTGCGGTAGGATCAGCAAAAATAAAATCTTTGCCTCCTGTCTCTCCCACGATCTTTGGGTATGATTTAAACTTGAAAATATTCTCACCGATGGTTTTCCAGATGTCCTGAAACACGCCAGTTGATCCTGTAAAATGGATACCGGCAAAATCAGGATGACTGAAAATGATTTTACCTGCTGCGGGACCCGACACGTAAACAAGGTTGATCACACCGTCTGGTAAGCCAGCTTCTTTTAATATTTCCATGATGACCGCTGCTGAATAAACGGCTGTCTTAGCACATTTCCAGACGCAAACATTGCCCATCATGACCGGAGCTACCGGCAAATTACCGGCGATAGAGGTGAAATTAAACGGTGTCAACGCAAAAACAAATCCTTCAAGCGGGCGAAATTCGTTGTAATTCCACATGCCCGGATTTGACTCCGGCTGCATTTTGTAGATCTCCGTCATACACCTCACGCCATACCGATAGAAATCGGCCAATTCACAAGCAGCGTCAATCTCTGCCTGGTTAGCATTCTTCGATTGCCCCAGCATTGTTGCGGCATTGAGTTTAGCGCGGTAAGGGCCGGCAAGAAGATCGGCTGCCTTTAAAAATATTGCTGCCCTATGGTGCCATTCCAGATCTGCCCATGCGGTGCGGGCTGCCAAAGCTGCATCTATTGCCTGAACAACATGCGATTCGTCGCCCTGGTAAAAATAGCCAAGCAGATGCTTGATATCATGTGGCGGATGTATTTCAATTTTATTGGAAGTTTTCACCTCTTTTCCACCAATGAACATGGGAAGTTCAACAACGGCTGACCGCATTTCTGCAATCATTGCCTTGAGTTCAACTCTTTCGGGAGAACCGGGCTTGTAACTCTTTACAGGTTCATTCTGAGGAACCGGGACATTATAAAAACCTTTCGTCATAGCAATTGAAGATTTGGTATTATTCTGGAAACCCACTTTTCGAATCCAGTTGTTTTGACGGCAAAGCTATGGGTTCGTGGCGACAATTTTGCTAATAAATATCAGCTTTCGCAGGTTGCCAAACTCAACCTCAAAATAAATATGGGATTTACTACATAACTTAAGGAAAAAGGAAATATCTCAAGTTATTTACCAAATAACTTAAGAAAAAAGTGAAATATCTACAGGGAGGTTCTTCTATGTTGTAATCCAAATTTTTGGAGCATTATTTTTGGACAATTTTTTGAAGAACTCCATTTAATGCGCATTATCTTTGTTTTGTAAAGAGAAAGAGGACCAAGGCTCTGCTGGG
>Ga0209585_10000383_pt1 | contig 16958 bp, 18 predicted proteins | sample NGEPerone_FD_185491 | JGI IMG/M metagenome (GOLD analysis project Ga0209585, IMG submission 185491) | Arctic peat soil microbial communities from the Barrow Environmental Observatory site, Barrow, Alaska, USA - NGEE Permafrost154B-one... | ecosystem: Environmental > Terrestrial > Soil >... | reverse complement strand
GATGCTCGGAGGCCTTCGATGCGGGTCCCGTCGCGTCTGTCGAGCACGTGAGTGCGGCTCTCGAAGACGACGTCGTGCACCGGTGGGTCGAGCACCTGGAGTTGTGCCAGGAGCGACTCGGTGCACCTGGCACGGGCGCGTTCCTGGCGGCGTGGTGGCACCGGGCGACTGACCACCACGATCTGCAGGTCGCTCGTCGCCGCGATCAGCTCGAGCATCGCAGTTCGTGAGCGGTCGAACTCGCCGTGCCAGTGGAAGGCGTCCCGGCGACGGCGACGCACGGCACGGACCGAGGCGCGAACGTCGTCGAGCATGTCCTCACGGACGACGACGGCGGCCAGCAGGTAGTGCCGGGTCGCCACGATGTAGCTCTCGTCGACGAAGGCGTACCGGTCGCTCATGACGTCGACCGCTGCCGCACGGACTCGAACGCGGCCAGCGCCTTGTCGTCGGCGTCGGGCAGGGTGTGCAGGTACTTCTGGGTGGTCATGATCTGGGCGTGGCCCATGCGTTCCATGACGGACTTCAGGTCAGCGCCGCCGGCCAGGAGCCAAGAGGCGTGCGCGTGGCGCAGGTCGTGCATGCGGACGTGGAAGTCGACGCCCGAGCGCTGCACCGCCGGCTTCCAGTACCGCGTGTTGAACGTTGCACGCGACAGGGGCTGACCGCCCGCCACCTCTCGCGACGGGAAGATCAGGTCGTCACGAGACAGACCGAGCTCGGCGATGCGCCCGGCCAGCGTGTCGAGCAACGCCTGCGACACGCGCAAGGTGCGGGGCTCGTCATCCTTGGGATAGGGCTTCACGATCATCCGCTCGCCGGTGGGGGAGTCCTTGCGCGAGACCTCGACGATCGTCTCCTCGACGACCATCGTGCGTCGGAGGAAGTCGATGTGATGCGGGCGGAGGGCGACCAGCTCTCCCCAGCGCATGCCCGTCTCGATCGCCGTCATCACCAGGGCCTTGAAGCGAGGAGAGATCTCGGCCACGACCGAGGAGTACTCCTCGGGTGTCAACGTCCGAGTCCTCTTCGTCACGACCTTGGGCAGCTCGGTGTCCTCGCACGGGTTGAACGCGATCAGCCTGTCGCGCACCGCGCGGACGAAGACCGAGTGCAGCATCACGTGGTACTTGGTGACGGATCGTGGCGCGAGCCCGTTGCGGGCTGCCTGGTTCACCCAGTCCTGGACGGTCGACGGCATGATCCGGGCGAGCGGCATGTGCCCGAAGAACGGCACGAAGTGGTTGCGCAGGTAGGACACGTAGCCCGCTCGCGTGCTGACCTCGAGGTGCCGGGACGGGAGCCAGATCTCCTCGGCGTACTCCTTGAACGTGATCCGCCCAGCAGCGGGGTCGAGCCACTGGCCGTTGACGATGTGGTCGTCCTGCCGCTGTGCTGCCCGAAGAGCGTCGCGCTCACGCCCGAAAGTGCCGGCCGAGCGGGTCCGCCCGAAGGGGTCGCGATACATCGCGGTGTAGCGGGCACGGCCGTCGGCGGCGGGTCGCTCGATCAGCCAACCCATAGCCGCCTCCCGGCTCGCATGTACGCAGAATGTACGCGGACAGGCCCGGACGGTGGCGGTCATCGGTGGTCAGCGACGAACCTCGAAACGGCTGTGACCTGCGAAAACGTACGAGCTCAGCCTAGTCCGACGCGCCGGAATCGCAACGTCCACCCGGCTCATAACCCAGAGGTCGCAGGTTCAAATCCTGCCCCCGCTACAAGTGATAGTGCAGGTCAGCAACTTAGAGCCCTTCGGGCTCGCCGTGGCTCGCGAAGATTCCGCAGGGAATCTTCGCGTCAGAGGCCCTTTCTCCCCTCGGGGAGGGAGGGCCTCTGGGCTAGATGTGGGCAGAATGTACGCGCCGCCCGCCGCTGACCACCGGCGGATGCGGGCGCGGATACAGGCGATTGTCCGTTGCGCCGTCCGTCCCGGGAGCAGGCATGTGACCTCGCACCCCCTTGAGCCATCGCCTCGCTCCAGTGGGCGGCCGTCGAGGAGCCCAGGTTGACTTGTTGCCCGGATCGATCAGGCACACCACGAGGTCGGCATCTGGCTGCGAAAGCGCCCTGCGGTGATGCGCAGGGGCTCGGACATGATCGAATCCGGTGTCTCGTCCCGGCACAGGATGTGAGCGGGGGTTCAGAGCATGGAGCCGAGGTCCGACCCGACTGTCGGGTAGGCGGCGGTCATCGACTTGAGATGACGGGTCGTGAGATTGAGCTTCATCGCCAGCCCGACGATGTTGATCAGTTCGCCGTACTCAGGTCCGAGCAGGTGCGCGCCGACGATCTGGTCGGTGGCACGGTCGATGAGGATCTTGCTGGCGGCGGTGGTCTCTCCGATGCGGTAGTTGGAGTACCAGCCACTGGTGTCCCGGTAGCGGACATCGACATCCAGGCCCTTGTCTCGTGCCTCCCTCTCGAGCAGGCCCACCCGGACGAGCTCGGGAATCGTGAACACGGCCGTCGGTACACCGGTGTAGTCCGGCACGGTGCTGGTGTCCTTCAGCATGTTCGACGCTGCGACCTTGCCCTCGAAGACCGCGACCGGGGTCAGTGGCATTCCCGGTGTGTTCGCCGAGTCGCCGGCCGCGTAGACGGCCGGGTTGGTCGTGCTCTGCAGGTGACCGGCCACGCGCACGCCGTGCTCGTCCCACTCGACGCCGGCGGCGTCCAGGTCGAGTCTGGTGAGATCCGGGATGCGCCCGGCGCCGTGGACGACGAGGTCACACTCGATCGTCTCGGGTTCACCGGATCGTTCGACGCTGACCTGGAAGCCGGCCGCCGTCTTGTCGATGCCCGTGATGGTGGTGGAGCGTCGCACGTCGATGCCGGCGGCGGCGCCGCGGGTGATGAGGAGCTCGACGAGGTCGGGGTCGAATCCTTTGAGGGGACGTGGGCTGCGGTCGATGATCGTCGGAGTGCTGCCGGCGCGTGCGGCGATGTGGGCGAACTCGAAGGAGACGAAGCCGCCGCCGACGAACAGGATCCGCTTCGGGAGTGCCTCGAGGTTCATGAAGTCGGTGCTGTCGACCAGGTGCTCGTGGCCCGGGACGTCCAGCGGGCGGGGGTGGGCGCCGGTGGCGATCAGGAAGTGCGCCGCGTCGTACGGCGTGCCGTCGACCTCGAGGCGGTTCTTGTCGGTGAACCTGGCGGACCCGTGCATCGTGGCCACGCCGTTGCCCGCGAGGCCCTTCTCCATGCTCAGCGGAACCGGGTCGGTGAACCCGTGCTTGTGGCCCATGAGGTCGCCCCAGTTGATCGACAGGCCGTTGGCGTCGATGCCCTTGCCCTGCATCAGACGGGCGCTGTCGATGATCTCGGCACCACGCCGCAGGATCTTCTTCGGGTCGCATCCCCGCAGCGCGCAGGTGCCGCCGTAGGGGAGTTCGTCGACGATCGCGACGCTCCATCCTTGCGATGCGCACTTGTTGGCGGCGCCGACACCGGCCATCCCGGCGCCGATCACGATCAGGTCGTAGGTGGTCATCTGGTCTCCTGGTGAGCGGTTGGGGTTGGTTGCCTCAGGCGCATGGGCGCAGGTGGGCGGTGCCGAACGTCGGGGTGATCAGGCGTGGGCTATCGCGGCGCGCAGCTGCTCGAGCGTCGGGGAGCCTGCCGGACCCCGCGAGGTCTGGTAGACGCGGCACGCCAGCCCGACGCCCGCGTCCGCGTCCGCGAACGGGTCCACACCGTCGAAAAGGATGCTCGGCGATCCGTGAAAGCCGACCCGCTCGGCCTCGTCGAACGTCTCGACCAGATGGCGGGTCACGGTGACGTCAGGCCGCTCGGCCGCGATCACGGTGAGGCGCTCCTCGGCGACCTTCCAGTTCGGGCAACTTTCGAAGTACTGCAGGGTGATCTCCATGCCCCGACGCTAGACCTTGTTCCACGCTACAAGGTCAAGGGGTAGGTTGAGGGCATGCTGATCGGAGAGCTGGCCGAGACCGTTGGCCTGGACAGCCAGACCATCCGGTTCTACGAGCGCCAGGGTCTTCTGCCCGAACCTCACCGGGCAGCCAACGGCTACCGCACCTACGACCACTCGAGCGTCACCCGTGTGCTCTTCATCCGCAGCGCACAGGCCGCAGGGCTCACCCTCGCCGAGATCGGCAGCGTGGTCGATCTTCGTGACCACGGCGACGCCCCGTGCACTCATGTGACGACTCTGCTCGGCAGCAAGCTCGACGCCGTCCGGGCTCGGCGGGCCGAGCTCGCTGCGCTCGAGACAGAGCTGGAACGGCTCATCGCCCGCAGCCACCACCTCGATCCCGCTGACTGCACCGGTTCCGACATCTGCCACATCCTGACCGCACCGCGCCGCCGCGCCCGGCCGGCTGCGGTCGTCGAGGCCAGCACGACCCCGCCCACGTGACTGGGCGACTACCGCACTTCACGCCCACGGGACTGCTGTCGGTCTGGTTGAGACTCTCGGTGAGTGGTTCTCGGGCCCCGTGAGCGGCCTTGGTGTGGATCACCTCGTACTCGGTCGGGGCGAGTCTGCCGAGGGCGCGTGGGCGTCTGCGGCGGTGGTAGGTCCTGGATCCAGGTGATGACCGCCAGGCGTAGCTGGTCGCGGGTGTCCCAGCGGTGGCGGCTCACGACGTTCTTCTGCAGCAGGGCGAAGAGGGACTCCATAGCGGGCGTTGTCCCCGGCCGCACCAACCCGGCCCATCGACTCGACCAGGTGGTTGGCGGGCAGGGCTCGGACGGACTTCCTTGATCGAAATTGCGACCTGCGGTCGGAGTGGACCACGCACCCAGCGACCGCTGCTGGGCCACCGCGGCGCGCGACCGCGGAGGTCAGGGCGTCCACGGCGAGCTGGGCCTTCATCCGGTCGGCGATGGAGTACCCGACGATCCGGTAGGCCAAGGACCTGCACCGGCTGATCGCCGGGTCGTGAATGAGCTCATGTCGGTGGGGACGTCGTCGTGCGCAGGTCGGCGGCATGGCCCTCGCGGCGACTCTTGACCAGGAACGGCACCGCAGCGAGGTGGATGAGGGCGCCGAACGCGTACGACGTCCCGTAGCTCGTCAGGTCGGCGGCACGCCCCAGTGCCGGCTGGATGACGACGCCACCGGCACTGCCCATGAGTGAGTCGAACGAAAGGACTGTCGCCCGCTGCTGGGAAGGGATGAGGTCGTTGAGGTAGGCCTGCCGGACGGGGGTGGCCGCGGCGGCGGCCAGGCACCAAGAGACCAGGAGCAGGAGCGCGACGGCGAAGGTCCGGGTCACCGCCAGCAACCCGAGGGCGATGCCGGCCAGCACTGTGGCAAGGATGATCGTCGTCGTGCGCCGGGCGAAGGCAGAACGCAGCCGCGGGGCGAGCAGGCCGCCGACCATCTGTGAGGCAGCGACGATCGCGGCCGCCAGGCCGGCGATCGAGTAGGCCTCCTCGTCGCCCCAGAGCTCGAGCAGGAAGGGCTGCATGGCGTAGAAGGCGTAGATGCTGACGCCGGACACGAACGGCGCCGCGAGCATCAGCCAGCGCACGGGGCGGTTTCCCAGGCCGTGGGTGATCGACGCGCCGAGGATGTTGCGCACCGCCTGGCGGGCCGGCACCGTGCGGTCCGGCGTGAAACCCAGGTCCCGCATGAAGACCGCCGCGACCACCGTCATGACCAGCAGGGCGCCCACCCGGACGAGGAACGGCACCCCGAGCGACGTCGCCTGGGCGAGGACTCCGCCACCGACCGCGCCGACGAGCATCGCCGCCCCGCCGACCACCTGGGCCCGGCCGAACACCGCCTCCAGACTGCCGGTGTACCCGGTGGCGTCCAGGGCGTCGACGAGCCACACCTCGACGGCGCCGGAGAAGAACGTGAACCCCAGCCCCAGCAGCACGGAGACGACGGCCCACTGCCAGAAGGGTCCGTGCGCCACCCACAGGAGGTAGTACAGGAAGGTGGACGCCGAGAGCACGACGGTTCCGAGGAGGTACGACGTGCGCCGCCCCCAGCCGTCGGCGATCACCCCCGTCGGGATCTCGAACAGGACCATCCCGACGGTGAAAAAGGCGTTCGCGGCGAATGCCTCGAGGTTGTTCAGGCCGGCGTCGAGGAGGAACAGCGTGTTGATCCCCCAGATGATCGAAGCGGCGAGGGTGTTCCCCGCCACCAGGACCAGGTAGATCCGCTGAATCTGCCGCGGCGTGCCGACCATCGGGTGAGTGTGCCACCCACCGCCGTCACAGCCCAGCGTGGCCGATCAGCATGTGGGCACGTCGTCGGCGTCAGTCGGCGGGCTCTCCGCGCCGGCGGCGACGCGGCGCAGGGCGCCGAGCACCCCCGCGGCCGTGAGGTGGCCCACCAGCGCGCCATCCCCGTCGAGAACGGGCACACCGTATTCGTCGGCGTCCAGGAGCGCTGCCACGGCGTCGTCGAGCCGGCTCCCGAGCCGGAGGGTCGGCCCCTGGACGGGCGCGCGCTGCGAGCGGTCGGGCCTCTCGGGCGGCCCCACCTCCGCCGCCAGGTCCTCGCGCGTGATCTCGGTGATGGCGAGGAGGCGGACCGTGCGTCCGCTGCCGACGAACTCGGAGACCATCCCGGGGGCCGGGCGGGCGAGGAGGGTCACGGCGTCTGCGAGCTGTTCGAGGCGTCCCCCCTGGCTGAGCACGGCGATCCGGTCGCCGAGGCGCACCGCCTCGTCGATGTCGTGCGTCACGAGGATCACGGTGGTGCCGAGGGTGCGCTGGATGCGCCAGAACTCCTGCTGGAGGTTGCGGCGCCCGACCGGGTCGACCGCGCCGAAGGGCTCGTCCATGAGCAGCACGGGCGGGTCCGCGGCCAGGGCCCGGGCGACGCCGACGCGCTGCTGCTCCCCGCCGGAGAGCTCGTGCGGGTACCGGTGGGAGTAGGTCTCCGGGGGGAGGTCGACGAGCTCAAGCAGCTGCGCGGTGCGCTCCTGCCGACGCTGCGTGGGCCAGCCCAGCAGCGCCGGGACGGTGGCGATGTTCTGCGCGACCGTCCGGTGCGGGAAGAGCCCGACGTGCTGGATGACGTAGCCGATCCGCCGGCGCAGGGCCACGGGATCGATCTGGGCGATGTCCTGGCCCTCGACGAGCACCCGCCCGGAGGTGAGCTCGACGAGTCGGTTGACCATGCGCAACGTCGTCGACTTTCCGCACCCCGAGGGCCCGACGAGCACCAGGAGCTCGTGCTCGTGCACTTCGAGGTCGAGGTCGGTGACGGCGACCGTCCCGCCGGGGTACTCCTTGCGTGCCTTGTCGAGTCGGATCACGACGTCCGACGACGTCGCCAGGGAGTCGGGGGCAAGCGCGGTCCTCGCCGGGATGTCCATGCCCGACGACGCTACCCGGCGGGTGCGACGCGTGCGTGCCGTCCCGCGTGGGCCCGTCACACCACCGGGGTAGCGTCGGTGCCGTGGTGGTCTCCGTTCCCAACCCCTGGCTCTCCTGGGACTACGTCCGGGACAACTGGGGGGACATCACGACCGCCCTCGACCAGCACGTGTCGCTCACCGCTCAGGCGATCGGGATCGCCGCGCTTGTGGCCCTCCCGCTCGCGGTGCTCGCCTACGGCCGCCCTCGTCTTGCCGGCGCCGTCCTTGGCCTCACGGGTGCCCTGTACACGATCCCGTCCCTCGCCCTGTTCGCGGTGCTGTACCCGATGCTTCGTGATCGGCGTGCCACGGTGCTGGTCGGGCTCGTGATGTACGCCCTGCTCGTGCTGGTCCGCAACATCCTCGTCGGTCTGCAGGGGGTCGACCCTGCGGTGACGGATGCGGCCCGTGGCCTCGGGTACGGTCCCGCGCGTCTGCTGCTCACCGTTCAGCTGCCCAACGCCCTGCCGGCGGTCATCACCGGGCTCCGGCTAGCGACGGTGACGACCGTCGCACTGGTGACCGTCGGCATCGTCGTCGGCTACGGCGGACTGGGACAGCTCATGTACCGGGGGTTCAACAGCCAGTACCGGGCGGAGATCACCACCGCGACGCTGCTCACCCTTGCGGTCGCCCTGACCGCCGACGTCGCGCTGTGGCTCGCCGGTCGTCTCGTCATGCCGTGGGCCAGGACGGGTGTGCGGTCATGAACGACAGCGTGCTCGAGCAGGCCCTGATCTGGTTGAACGATCCGCTCAACTGGTCGGGTCGGGGTGGGATCCCTGCCCTCACCCTCGAGCACCTGGGGATGTCCGTGGCCGCCGTCGCGCTGGCGGCGGCGATCGCCCTTCCCGTTGGCGTCTGGCTCGGGCACCGGGGGCGGGGGGCGACGGCCACCGTCGTCGTCGCCAACACGTCGCGCGCGCTGCCGACCCTTGCCCTCCTGTTCATCTTCGCCGCCACCGGGATCGGGTTCGGCAACCGCCCGACGGTGATCGCCGCCGCGGTCTTCGCCATCCCGCCGATCCTGTCGAACGCCGTCACCGGGATGGCCGGCGTCGACCCGGCGGCACGCGACGCGGCACGCGGCATGGGCATGTCCGGCGCCCGGTCACTGGCGCTGGTCGAGGTGCCGCTCGCGCTCCCGCTCATCGGCGCGGGCCTGCGGACCTCGGCAGTCCAGGTGATCGCCACGATCCCGCTCGCCGCACTCGTCGGCGGCGGGGGACTTGGCACGATCATCGTCACCGGGTTCGCCAACCGCAGGTTCGGCGAGGTCGTCGCCGGTGGCCTGCTCGTGGTGGTGCTGTCGCTTGCGGCGGAGGGGGCCCTGGCGTTCGGCCAGCGCGCACTGACGCCGAAGGCGCTGCGCGGCCGGCGGTGACGCGTTCGCCGCGCGGCCGGCCCTGATCCGGTCGTCGGTCGGCCGTGCGGCGGCGGATGTCGGGACTCTCGACTACGTTCGTGGAATCGATCACGGTCACCGGACTGTTTCCGACGCAGCCGGTCCGTCCGTTCGAACACTGGGAGATCACATGCGAGCACGTCGGGGCGCAACCAGCGCGCTGGCCCTGGGAGTCCTGCTCTTCGTAGCGGCCTGCGGCACACCGGGCTCGTCGGGAGGCGGCGAGACCGTCGACCCGGCCGCCCCCGGGGACTCCGGCCTGGCGGCCTGTGAGGCGATGCCGGACGACCGGCTGGTCGTCCTCGAGGACGACCAGAACCTGCAGACCGTCGACAACATCGTCCCCGCGGTCAACGCCGCGGCCGCCGCCGCGAGTCCCGACCTCATCGCCGTGCTCGACGGGGTGTCCGCGACGCTCGACACCGAGACCCTGATCGGGCTGAACAAGGCCGTGGACGTGGACCGGCAGACGTCGTCCGCCGTGGCGGAGCAGTTCCTGGCGGACCAGGGTCTGGACAGTCAGGAGCAGGTCGGCGGCGGTGCCACCGTGACGGTGGGGGCGGCCAACTTCTCCGAGAGCGCGACCCTAGCCGAGATCTACGCCGGCGCCCTGCGCGCGGCCGGCTTCGACGCCGGTGTCCAGACGATCGGCAACCGGGAGACCTACGAGCCGGCACTCGAGCTCGGCGACCTGACGATCGTGCCGGAGTACGTGGGCACCTTGACGGAGTTCCTGAACAAGAAGATCAACGGCGCCGCCGCCGAGCCGGTCGCAAGCTCGGACCTCGACGCGACGACGGTCGAGCTCACGGCGTTGGGGGAGCAGGCGGGCCTCGTGTTCGGCCAGCCGGCCGCCGCGCAGGACCAGAACGCGTTCGCCGTCACCGCCGCCTTCGCGGAGGCCAACGGCGTCTCGACCCTGAGCGACCTCGCCGCCACCTGTGGCGAGGTCGTCCTCGGCGGGCCGCCCGAGTGCCCGGAGCGCACCTTCTGCCAGCTCGGTCTCGAAGAGACCTACGGACTCGAGATCAGCGAGTTCATCTCGCTGGACGCCGGCGGGCCCTTGACCAAGAGCGCGCTGACGCAGGGCGCCGTGACGCTCGGCCTCGTGTTCTCGTCCGACGCCGCGCTGGCCGACTGAGCGCTAGCTGACTCACATGCGCTAGCTGACTCACATGAGGGGCGCGGTCCCCCAACGGTCGTTCGCCGTGGCGTGGCATGGGGGCGCCCGGCGCTCACGGCCAGGGAACGCCCACGCGAACCTTCGGTGGGCGGGCGATCGGCGGTGAGGCTCAGGCCGCACGACGCCGTGTCAGAGCGGCCTTGATGAGGCGGAGCGTCTGGACGTCCCGGCCGCACCACCAGCAGGAGGGCAGGTGGAGGCTGACCTGCGCGGCGGCCTCGCCATCGAGCTCGTCGTCGACGAAGGCGTCGAGCATCGTGCGCAACCGGAGGTGGCGGAGCGGGTTCATGGTGTCGGAACCCGGCCGGAAGATGGGAGGATTCCGGAGTCGCCGTGGGAATGCGGTCGGCGAACCGGAGGTATCGTGCCCAGCTCCGCACCAGACGACGGCCCTTCGCCGTTCGACCGGTATGTGGTCCCGGAGATCCCCGTGCTGTATCGCGTGGCGCTCTCACTGACCCGTCACCACGCGGACGCCGAGGACCTTGTTCAGGACACGCTGATCCGTGCCTACCGGGCGATCGACCGGTTCGACGGAGCTCACCCGCGGGCGTGGCTGCTGACGATCTTGCGACACACCCACCTCAACCGGGTGCGGGTTCGCAGCGCAGTCCTGCTCGCCGACGGCGACGGGGTGGCGGACACCCTCGACCGACTGGGCTCGCCGGCACCGGCCGCGGAGGAGGTGGTGGTCAGCGAGATGTTCGAGGGCGTGGTGGCCGAGGCTCTGGCGGAGCTGCCGGAGAAGCATCGCCAGGTGGTTCAGCTGGTGGACATCGAGGGCATGTCGTACCAGGAGGCCGCTGACGCGATTGGGATACCCCGCGGGACGGTCATGAGCCGCCTGCACCGCGCCCGGGCACGCATCCGGTCCAGGCTGGCCGCGGCAGGGCTCACGCCCCGGAAGAGGGGGATGTGATGGTTCGCTTGTCGCGTTCCGAGTGCCATCAGGTGGCGAAGGTTCTGCAGAGCTACCTCGACGGTGAGGTCGAGCCGGCGACCTCGAGCATGGTCGCCGCGCACCTGGAGACGTGCCGCAAGTGTGGCCTTGAGGCGTCCACGTACCGGGCGATCAAGGCGGCCATCGCGGCGGGTGCGCCGGAGGTGTCCGGGCCGGAGTCCGACGCCGTCGAACGCCTTCGGATGTTCGCCGACGGGCTGGAGCAGGGCGACGGGCCGTCGGGCCACGACCACTGACCCACCGGCGACCCGTGCGGTCGCGGCGCAAGGTGGATTCACCGGGCGGGAACCCGGGTTTCCTCATCGATCGCATCCAGCAGCCATGAGGAGGCAGCACGTGAACGACGTCGCCCAGAACCCGTTCGTGATCCAGCCGGGTACCGTCCAGCCCGGCCGCACGAGAGTCCGTGCGTTCAGCGCCGGTGATCTGGTGGTCGACGCCGCCGCGCCCCTGCTGGTCTGGGAGCACCCCCACTTCCCCCAGTACTTCTTCCCGCCAGCCGACGTCGAGGTCGAGGTGCGTCCGGCAGGTGCGGGCCCTCGGTCCAAGGCCCTCGGGCCGAGCGAGCTGTTCGACGTCGTGATCGGCGACCGCGTGCTGCCGCGGGCGGCCCGGCGCCACCCGGAGGCACCGGTGGAGACCGTGCGGGACGCGTTGACCCTGACCTGGTCGGCGTTTGACACCTGGTTCGAGGAGGACGAGGTCATCTACACCCATCCGCGCAGCCCCTACGTGCGGATCGACACCCTGCCGTCCAGCCGGCACGTGCGCGTGCTGCTCCACGGGGACGTCGTCGCCGAGTCGCGACGGCCGGTCGTGCTGGTGGAGACCGGGCTGGTGCCTAGGTACTACCTGCCGCGAATCGACGTGCGGATGGACCTGCTGACCGCTACCGACACGGAGAGCCACTGCCCGTACAAGGGAACGGCGTCGTACTGGAGCATCACGATCGGGGGAGGGGAGCTGACCGACGCCGTCTGGGGCTACCGCACGCCTCTGCCGGAGGCGACGAGGATCGCCGGACTGGTCTGCTTCTGGCCGGAGAAGCACCCCGACCTGGAGGTCTACGTCGACGGCGAGCGGATCGGTCGGTCATAGGCCCCGGCGTCGGCCCCCGGCCCCCGGAGGTCATGGCGTCTGGCCGTGCCCGTCGAACTCCCGGCGCATCGCCGAGAGCACCCGATGGCCGAAACCGCCCTCGCCCCGGGAGCTGAAGCGGTCGTAGAGCGCCGCCGTCAGGACGGGGGCGGGCACCCCTTCCTCGACCGCGGTCAGGACGGTCCAACGGCCTTCGCCCGAGTCCGCGACGCGGTCGCTGATCCCGGGTAGGCCGGGCGCTCGATGCAGGGCGTCGGCGGTGAGGTCGAGCAGCCAGGAGGAGATCACGCTGCCGCGTCGCCAGACCTCGGCGACGGCGGCCAGGTCGAGGTCGTACCGGTAGTAGCGCGGGTCGCGCAGGGGTGCGGTCTCGGCGTCGGCGTCGGCGGCGTCCACCGAGCCGACATCCGCCGACTCCAAGATCGCCAGACCCTCGGCGTAGGCGGCCATCAGGCCGTACTCGATGCCGTTGTGCACCATCTTGACGAAGTGGCCCGCTCCGGCCGGCCCGCAGTGCAGGTACCCGTCCTCGGCGGTGGCGTACGGGAGGCCGGCCCGGCTCGGAGTGCGCGCGGCGGACTGCGAACCCGGAGCGAGCGTGGCGAAGATCGGGTCCAGGTGCCCGACCACGGCATCCTCGCCACCGATCATCAGGCTGTAGCCCCGCTCGCGGCCGGACATGCCACCGCTGGTGCCGACGTCCATGAGCACGTCGACCGACACCCGCCAGCGCGTCGCTGTCGTCATCTACGAGGACGCGGCCAAGGACCTGGCTCGCGCCTATCGCGGGCTGATGACTGCCGTGGAGTTCCTGGAAGCCGGGGACGACGTGACGGTCGTCTATGACGGCTCGGGCGTGGACACGCTCGCGGCCGCATCCACCGAGGGACATCAGCTGCACTCCCTTGTGGAGAGGCTGCGACCGGTAACGCGGGGTGCCTGCGCCTTCTGCGTCAAGGCCCACGGTGTGGGTGACGCCGTCGCCGCCGGTGACTGGTCCCCTGCTCGAGGAGTACAAGCACCACGCCAGCGTGCGGAACCTCGTCGTGGAGGGCTATCAGCTCCTGTCCTTCTGACCATCGAGCGGCCGTCGGGCTCAGTCCTCCGGCCGCTCAAGGAGGTCCTCGGCGAAGGAGCGCAGGCGCTCGACGGCCTCGTCGTCGGACGGCTGCGAGGTGGTAGCCGCTATCGCGATCCTGATGGACTCGTAGGCGTGGGCCTCGAGCCCGCATCGTCGGCAGGTCTCGAGGTGTTCGGCGACGGACACCGCCCTGACGATGTCCAGCTCGCCGTCGAGGTAGTGCTGCAAGAACCGCGCGGCCTGGTGACACTCGGCGCGGGAGAGCCTCGATGGCACCATCACTCCCGCCTCTCCGCGGGACGACTCCCGCGACGTCCAACTGCGCCCTGATCCGGGCCCGACGTAGCTTTCGAACGCCAGGTGCCGGTCATCGCGCGCGGTGCTCGCCACGCCTGCGGAACCCGGGACGCCCACCGGACGATTCCAGGAGCTCGACCTGGAAGCACCGACGGACCCGCGAGGGTTCCCTCCACGACCGAGCCGCACCGGCTCGCCGCACCGAGGAGGAACCATGACGACGCAGACCACACCGACCCGGAAGGTGAGCACGCGGGCCGGTCTCATGCCGATGGTCATACGTGGGGCGATCGGCGGCGCCGTGGCGGGCGTCGTCTTCGGGGCCCTCAACATGTGGTTCGCACAGAGCATCGGGATGCCGGCCGACATGCCCCTGCAGATGATCGCCACGATCGTCCAGGGCGATGACGCCCTGGCTGCCGGGACAGCGAGCCCCGTCCTGGGCCTCGTGGTCCACATGATTCTCTCGATGGCGTTCGGCGTGGGCCTTGCCCTGCTCGTCCGACGCACCCGATCCGACGCGGTCCGCGCTACGGTCGGCCTGGGGTTCGGCCTGGTCCTGTACCTGGTCAACTTCCTGGTGCTCTCGCCGATCGCCTTCGCGGTGTTCCAGGACGCCAACCAGCCGCTGGAGCTGGCGACGCACCTGATCTTCGGGTCCGTCGCGGTGCTGTTCCTCCTGGACTGGCGGTCCAGGACCACCCGCTGACACCTGCAGCCGACCACTGATCGACCAGACAGACCGGAGTGAGTGCTCATGGACTCGTACGACGTCATCGTGATCGGGATGGGCCCAGGCGGCGAGCATGTCGCAGGGACCCTGGCGGAGCGCGGACTGAGCGTGCTGGGGGTGGAGCGCGGCCTCGTCGGGGGCGAGTGCCCCTACTGGGGGTGCATCCCCTCGAAGATGATGATCCGCGCCAGCAACGCGCTGGCCGAGGCCCGCCGGGTGCCAGGACTTGCCGGGACTGTCGGGGACGTCCGTCCGGACTGGTCGCTGGTGGCTCGCCGCATCCGTGATGAGGCGACCGACGACTGGGACGACCAGGTCGCGGTCGACCGGTTCGTCGGGAAGGGCGGCACGTTCCTGCGGGGCACCGGCCGGGTCGCCGGTGTCGGAGAGGTCGAGGTCGACGGGACGCTGAACGCCGCCACGCGCGGGATCGTCGTGGCGACCGGCACCCGACCGGCCGTCCCCCCGATCGACGGGTTGGACCAGGTCCCGTACTGGACCAACCACGAGGCCGTCGAGGCCACGGACCTCCCGCGCTCGCTCGTCGTCCTGGGTGGCGGTGCGATCGGGTGCGAGCTCTCCCAGGTGATGCTCCGCTTCGGTGTCCAGGTGACCGTGGTGGAGGCCGCAGACCACCTGCTGCCCATGGAGGAGCCGGAGGCGGGCGCGATCATCCGGGGTGTCCTGGAGACCGAGGGCGCAACGGTGCACGTCGGGGTCTCCGCCCGGCGCGTCGACAGAGACGGCGACGGCGTCGCGGTGGTGCTCGACGGCGGTCTGGTGGTGCGGGCCGAGCGGCTGCTCGTGGCGACCGGCCGGCGCGCCGACCCCGCCGGCGTCGGGCTCGACGCCGTCGGGGTCCCTGCCGATGCCCGCACCGCGCCGGTGGACGACCGGTGCCGCGTCACGAACGGGGTCTGGGCGGTCGGTGACCTGACCGGGAAGGGCGCGTTCACGCACGTGTCGATGTACCAGGCCGGCATCGTGATCCGCGACATCCTCGGCGAGGACGGCCCCGCGGCCGACTACCGGGCGGTGCCCCGCGTCACGTTCACAGATCCCGAGGTGGGCTCGGTGGGCCTGACCGAGCGTCAGGCACGCAGCTCACTGAGCAACGTCTCCGTCGGCACGGCCGTGGTGGCGTCGACGGCGCGCGGCTGGATCCACAAGGTCGGCAACGAGGGCATCATCAAGCTCGTCGCCGACGCGGACCGCGGGGTGCTCGTCGGGGCGACCGCGATAGGACCCTCCGGGGGAGAGGTGCTCGGCGCGCTCAGCGTCGCCGTCCACGCCCAGGTGCCGGTCGAGACGCTGCGCTCGATGATCTACGCCTACCCCACCTTCCACCGGGGCATCGAGGACGCACTGCGCGACCTCTCTCGACCATGACGCCACGCATCAGCGACCACGCGTTGATCGGGGACACCCACACGGCGGCCCTGGTGGCGCTCGACGGGTCGATCACGTGGCTGTGCCTCCCGCGCTTCGACAGCCCGGCGTGCTTCGCCTCGCTGCTGGGCGGTGAGGACAACGGTCACTGGAGCATCGCTCCCACCGAGGAGTACGTGGTCAGCAGGAGGTACCGGCGCGGGACCCTCGTCCTGGAGACCGAGTTCCGCACGGCGACCGGCGCTGTGCGCATCATCGACTTCATGCCCCACCGTCATGCCACACCGACCGTGGTACGCATCGTCGAGGGGATCGACGGCGAGGTGCCCCTGCATCTCTCGTTGTGCATCCGCTTCGACTACGGACGGTCGGTGCCGTGGGTGCGGGAGCGGGACGGGGGCCTGGAGGCCGTCGCCGGCCCCCACACCATCACCGTCCGGTCACCGGTGCCGATGGAAGGGGACAACGACCGTCGAACCGCAGAGCTCGTCGTCGCCGCGGGCGAGCGCATCCCCTTCGTCCTGTCGTGGACCGGGCGCGGACGGCCGGCGCCGGAGCCCGAACCGGCCGATGCGCTGCTCGCGGAGACGGTCGACGAGTGGCGAGGGTGGAGTGACCGGCTACCGGCGGACGGGCCGTGGGCCGAGATCGTCGCCCGGTCGCTGATCACCCTGAAGGCGCTGACCTACGAGCCGTCCGGTGCGCTCGTCGCCGCCCCGACGACCTCGCTGCCTGAGCGGCTCGGCGGAGCCCGCAACTGGGACTACCGGTTCACCTGGCTGCGTGACGCGTCGTTCACGTTGGACGCGTTCACAGCGAACGGATGCCTCGCGGAAGCCGTCGCTTGGCGCGACTGGTTGCTGCGAGCCGTGGCGGGGGACCCGGCGCAGCTGCAGATCGTCTACGGCCTCGACGGAGAGCGCTGGCTGCCCGAGCTGACGATCCCGTGGCTGGCCGGCTACCGACGCAGCACACCCGTGCGCATCGGGAACGGCGCCGCCGACCAGTTCCAGCTGGACGTGTACGGCGAGGTCCTGGCCGCGATGCACAGCGCCCGGGAGGCCGGGATGGCGCCCGATGACGACGCGTGGACCCTCCAGCAGTCCCTCATCGAGTACGTCGCGCAGCACTGGCGCGAGCCGGACGAAGGCATCTGGGAGGTCCGCGGCGGCCGACGCCACTTCGTGCACTCGAAGGTCATGTCGTGGGTCGCCTTCGACCGAGCCGCACGAGCCGTCACCGACCACGGCCTGCCGGGCGACGCTGTCCGTTACCGTGCCCTCGCCGACGAGGTCCGCGACGAGGTCTGCCGTCTGGGCTACGACGGTGACCGTGGGACCTTCGTGCAGGCGTACGGCAGCACAGCGCTCGACGCCAGCCTCTTGCTCATGCCCGCGGTCGGCTTCCTCCCGGCCACCGACCCCCGTGTCGTCCGCACGGTGGACGCCATTGCCGAGGACCTGTC
>Ga0209585_10000382_pt1 | contig 16983 bp, 16 predicted proteins | sample NGEPerone_FD_185491 | JGI IMG/M metagenome (GOLD analysis project Ga0209585, IMG submission 185491) | Arctic peat soil microbial communities from the Barrow Environmental Observatory site, Barrow, Alaska, USA - NGEE Permafrost154B-one... | ecosystem: Environmental > Terrestrial > Soil >... | reverse complement strand
ATATTGATCGCCTCTTGTTTTTTTTGCGGTCTCGGGTTTGCCTGTAAAACCATAAATATTCATATAATCTGTTTCCTCTTTTACACTTACCAATTTTGCAGAATAATTATTACCCAATATTTGAAGGATCCTTTGTTTTAGAGAACCTTTTTCTAAATGAAAAACTTCCTGACCGTTAGAGGTAAGTGAAAAAAAGATGGAAGGAAATGACATCGCCACCCGAATAAATTCATCTACAATATGGCGCAATTCAGATGCATTGCTTTTTAGAAAATTTCTCCGGGCAGGCACATTGAAAAATAAATTTTTCATACAGATATTTGTACCCTCAGCAGTAGCAACCGGTTGTTGCGATTTTACGACACTGTTTTCTATTTCTATAAATGTGCCAATAGATTCTCCCAATTTCCTTGTTTTCAATTCTACCTGAGCCACGCCGGCAATGCTTGCCAGCGCTTCACCCCTGAAACCCATAGTTTTTATATGAAACAGATCATCAATGTTTTTTATTTTGGAGGTAGCATGGCGTTCAAAGCTCATCCTGGCATCAGTTTCACTCATTCCTTTCCCATTATCTATTACCTGCACCAATGTTTTTCCGGCATCATTTATAAAAAGCCTTATTTCTGAAGCTCCGGCATCTACCGCATTTTCAAGTAATTCTTTTACAGCGCTAGCCGGGCGTTGAATTACCTCACCGGCAGCAATCTGGTTCGCAATATTTTCAGGTAATAAGTTAATAATATCTGCCACAAATGTTCATTTTTTACAACGGGTAAAATTAATGATTATAGCCCGGGGAGAATAATGTTATTTGACAAATAAAATGCAAAAACTTATTGGTGTATTCCGCGATGATAAAGCTGCAATCAAAAAAATACCCGAAAGTTTTATTTTTTCTTTATATATCAGGAAGAGGGAGTAATTAAATAATAAACACAAGTCGTCAAATAATTTCTTAAAAAAGGAAGCTTGCTGATTAAAGGATTTTGGATTTTTGGTTTCCAGCCAAATTTCCACTCATAAATAGGGTTGATCAAATAAAAGGTTTTACCAATTATTTGATATCCCGTTTTCTTCACTATCTTCTCAAAACGTTCAATTGATATCCCGGTTTTTTTTACTTCAAGCAAGGAATCTATAACAGGTTCAGGTTCTTTAAATAATTTGAAAACCAATTTATACAAACTTTTAGGAAGCAGGTGAAAATAAGGCACTTTCGATAATTTGCTTTGGCACATTTGCTGATGGCCGCCAAACGGCATTTGCCATGGAGGAAAACCGAAATAGATAACACCCGATGGTGTAAGAAATGATTTTAATCTCCCAATTAATTTTGATTGATCATGAATGTGTTCGATAACATCTTTTAAAACGATGATATCAAATTTGCCTCCTAAAGTATTAATATCTGAATCATAAATATCTTTTACAAAGAACGAAATTTTACCTTTTTCAATATCGCCTTTTAACCACAAACCTGCATTAGCAACCCTCGATTCATCCAATTCTACGCCAACGCCAATACAACCTTTATTTACAAAAGCTTTTAAAACGCCACCCTCCCCGGCGCCAATTTCCAGGACACGCATTCCTTCTTTAATTAAAAATTGGTTTTCTATAAAAGGGATAACATATTTCTCAGCATTCCATATTTGAATATCAAAATATTTTTTTCTATCAGCATGAAATTCAAACATCTAACTTATTTGTTTAAAGAATTTTTTAAAAGTAATACACAATGAAAATAAAAATACAGCACTTTATTTTATGCCCGATGAAAAAAACTTAGATATTCAGGAATATGTTTATAAAAAATAATTAAATCATAAAAAAAACCTCTCATTTAAATAAGAGGTTTATCTATAAAAAATTCAGATCATTTATCTTTTCTTTTTATTTTGTTTTCTTTTACCGAAAATATTTCCTTCTTTAAATCCATTCCCTTCCGGACTTCCTAATCTTGTCATGGCACAACGGAAACCAACAGTGCTGCTTGCCATATCCTGGTCCATATAGCGGCGTGCTCCCGGTGACAACCAATATGGCATATCGTTCCAGCTACCACCTTTGACTACACGCGATTTATCGCTTACTAAAGAAGTAGTTCCATATCCATAAGTAACATTTGAAATGGAATCTCCATCAAGATAGTTTATCACATCACCTTTTTGATAGTTAAGCCTGGTAGAAGCTTCCTGATCAGAAACTACTACTTTCTTCAGACGGCCCAAAGTATCTCTTTCATATTCACCCTGGTCATTTTTATAAAATTTTTCAAATTTATTACCACGATAAGGGTTTACATCATCTTCATCCAAACCAGTCAAAGGACGATAAACATCTCCAACCCATTCGCTTACATTACCACTCATATTATAAAGACCATATCCATTTGGATAAAATGATTTAATTGGTCCTGGTATTGCTGCACGGTCGTTCAATCCTCCGGCAACACCCATAACATCTCCATTTCCTCTTTTAAAATTGGCTAAAAATTGACCCTGCCAGCTTCCACGACGATTATCCCGCAATCCGTTTACATTATTGCTCCATGAATAAACCTGTTGATTTGATATTACTTCTTCACCATGATTTTTTTCTTTGGTACGTGGTTTTGGATTTTGAGCTATAATTCCATAAGCCGCATATTCCCATTCAGCTTCTGTTGGTAAGCGATAGCCAGGCAATAAAATACCATCTTCAAAAGAAATTACTTTCCTGGTTCTGCCACTTACATCTTTTAATCCACCTTTTTTAGGAGCGGTTTTATTATTAATAAGATCAGGATTAATTAAATAAGTATCAGTATTAAAAGTCTGCTCACCTTCACCACCTTTCATAGCTGCTAAGGGAGCTCTTTTATTTAAATATCCTTTGTCGATTAATATTTTCTCATTTACCCTATCAGTTCTCCAAATACAAAAATCATGAGCCTGCTCCCAGGTTACACCTACAACAGGATAATAATTGTATGCAGGATAGCGGAAATAATATTCTACGTAGGGTTCATTATAAGCCAACTCGCTTCTCCAAACCAATGTATCGGGTAGCGCCATTCTCATAATAGTAGTATCGTTATCAAATGTGTTGCTTAACCAATATAGATATTCACGATAGTGAACATTGGCTACTTCTGTCTCGTCAATATAAAATGAGTTTACACTTACACGGCGCGGAATATTATTCCAATCGCCCATCACATCTTCTTCTTTAGCGCCCATTACAAAGGTACCTCCCTGAATAAAGACCAGCCCCGGTCCGGCTTTCTGCTCTTTAGCTTTCAGCACATGGAAATTACCATAATTTTTATCATCGTAATTCCATCCGGTTACAGAAGATTTTTCTTTCTTCTTACCAAAAATGCCTCCATTTTTACAAGAGGTAATTGCGAGTGAAGCGGCCAGAATAATAAGTGTAAGTTTTCCGGCAGATATTGATTTTGACATGTACATTCGTTTTGCAGATTAAATAACGAAAGGTTTTCGTTCTTATTGTGATAGGGGTTACTTTGTGATGCGAATATAAATACTTTATTTCATTTTAATTTATCATTAAAAACAATTTCTATAGCTAATATTATTTTTGCAATCCCTTCACAAATAATAATATGTTTATATTCTAATAAAGTGTAAAACTAAATATCCCAGGTGAAAAAATCGTTTTAAAATTTAAACTACTTTTTTGGTGGAGCAATATTGCTGACATTAAATACAATAAAAATATAAGAAAGCCGTTCATTTCAGGATAAAAAGAAGTTGCTAAAATTAGGCAGCAGAAACGAACAATAAAATATTTTATAACTTAAATATTAACAACGGTACAGGTTTTGCTCTTATAAATATTAAATCGATTTTTCCGCCTTATGATTGATTTTGTTTAATTTTAATTGCCCTATTCAATAAAATTTTTATTTTTACATCCCCAAAAACTACTATCTATAAAATTTAGCTCTACCTAAAAGAACAAAAAAATACACATGAAGAAAGTCATTTTAAAACTGACGGCATTAATAATGCTGATTGGAACCACGTTATCTATAAATGCACAAAGCACTGCAAACCCAATTAATGTTGTTACTACCGCAGTTCCCTTTTTAAGAATTTCACCCGATGCAAGATCCGGCGGTATGGGCGATGTGGGAATAGCGACTATTCCAGATGCCAATTCAATTTTCTGGAATTTGTCTAAAATCCCTTTTGCCCAAAGCAAGTCTGCGATTGCACTAACTTATACACCCTGGCTCAAAGGTTTAGACCTTAATGATGTGTATCTTGTTTCAGCGGCAGGATATCATCAAATAGATGATCAACAGGCTATTTCAGCCTCTTTACGCTATTTTAGTTTGGGAAATATCCAATTCACAGATAATTTAGGAAACGATTTACAAACCTATCGCCCGAGAGAATTTGCTGTAGATGCGGGTTATTCACGTAAACTTTCTGAAAAATTAGGTATCGGTATCGCATTAAGGTATATTAATTCAAATCTGGCCAGCGGGCAATCGGCCAGCGGCTCTACTTATAAAACAGGGACTTCTGTAGCCGGTGATCTTTCTGTATTCAATGATGGTTCGGAAGGTGGTACCGTTTCCGGTTTAAACTGGGGTGTAGCCATCACTAATCTTGGTTCTAAAATTGGCTATACCAATGATGCCACAGAAAAAGATTTTATTCCGGCCAATCTTGGTTTAGGTGTAGCCTGGGTAAACGTATTTGATGAAACCAATAAAATAACTTTCGGTTTAGATGTAAATAAACTCCTGGTACCTACGCCACCAGCTATCGGCGATTCTGCCGGATTGGCCAATTACCACAGCAAAGGTGTGGTAAGCAGTTGGTTCAGTTCTTTTGGCGATGCACCGGGAGGTTTTAGTGAAGAACTTAAAGAATTCCAAATTTCTGTTGGTGCTGAATATATGTATATGAATCAGTTCGCTTTCAGGGCGGGATATTTTTATGAAAATCCTACCAAAGGCGATCGTAAATATTTTACCGTAGGTGCAGGGTTGAATTATAATATGTTTGGTTTGAATTTTTCTTACCTTATTCCTTCAGGAAACGGTATCAATCGTAATCCATTATCCAATACATTACGTTTCAGCCTGGTCTTTAATCTTGACCCATCAACAGCTGTTGGCAACTCAAATCAATAAAATTTAATTTTTTGAAATATATTTGAACGCCTCAATTGAGGCGTTTTTTTATATTATTACTGGAAAAAAGTATAGCGTTTAGGGTTTAAATTTGCACAACAATTCAACGATATAACAATTTATTATGCTACCATTCAGAATAGGCTTTGGAATTGATTTTCATCAATTGATCGCAGGAAGAGATTTATGGATTGGTGGGATAAAATTAGAACATACAAAAGGTGCGCTCGGCCATAGTGATGCCGACGTGCTTCTTCATGCAATATGCGATGCGATGCTGGGTGCCGCTTGCCTTGGCGATATTGGTATTCATTTTCCCGATACAGATAATGCTTTTAAAAATATTGATAGCAAAATTTTATTGGCAAAATCAAATGAATTGATAACAAAGGCGGGTTATCAAATTGGAAATATAGATTCAACCATTTGTCTTGAATTGCCCAAAATAAAACCCCATGCTCCGCAAATGCAAAAAGTGATTGCTGAAATACTTTCTATAAATGAAAACGCAGTCTCAATAAAAGCAACCACTTCAGAGAAAATGGGATTTGTAGGCCGCGAGGAAGGAATTGCTGCTTATGCTACGGTTTTATTAATGGCGATACAATAACAATTTTCAAACCATTTATTTTTTCACGTCCTATTTTGCATCCCTATCTTTGTTGTTATGCACGATGTAGAAATAAAGATCATCAATACTTCAGAAAATAAAATTCCTGAATATGCCACTCCAGGTTCATCCGGGCTTGATTTGAGAGCCAGCCTTTCCATTCCTGTAATTTTAAAACCTATGGAAAGAGCCATGATACCCACCGGCCTTTTTCTTGAAATACCTTTAGGTTATGAAGTGCAGGTAAGACCCAGAAGCGGGCTTGCATTGAAACATGGCATTACCTGTTTAAATTCGCCGGGAACTGTAGACAGTGATTACCGGGGTGAAATAAAAATTATTCTCATCAATTTATCGCAAGAGGAACATACCATAAATAATGGTGACAGAATAGCACAAATGGTAATCTGCAAAGTTGAAAAGGCCTTATTGCAAACAGCAGAACAATTAGAATCTACATTAAGAGGTGAAGGTGGATTTGGCCACACCGGACATATTTAATTTTATAAAGCATTTTGAATGAATTATTGTTTTAAAATTTTTATAGGGATTATTTTTTTATATGCATTTAACGGGTGCCGTTCTACAAAAAAATTGCAAACAGCAATCAGTAGAAAAGATACAACAGTAGCAGCAGTACCGGGATTGCCAGAATCTGATTCACTAAGTATTGCTTCAATGTTTTTAAAATCGTTAGACAAAAACAGGATTACCTACAATACTTTTTCTGCAAAAGTAAAAGTACAATATGAAGACCGCAATGGAAAGCAACCGGACTTTATTGCATTTATAAGACTGCAAAAAGATAGTGTGTTATGGATTTCAATAAGTGCTACTTTTTTAAGTATTGAAGCTTTTAGAATTTATATTACTCCGGATACTATTATCATTATCAATAAACTCGATAAATCTGTTGAAAATCACTCTTTCAATTATATCGAAAATTTTGCCAAAATACCCATGAACTTTGCTACGCTCCAGAACCTTATTATTGGCAATCCTGTTTACAATGGCGACAGTATTGTTTCTTACAAGCAAACAGAAAATCATATTCTAATAGGGACCGTCGGAAGCTTTTTTAAAAATTTTCTTACTTTTTCAACCGAAAATAATTATTTAGAAAAAAGTAAACTGGATGATATAGAGCTTGGTCAAAACCGGACAGCAGACCTTATCTATGATAATTATGAAAAAAATAGTCAGTTTTCATTTGCCACTTATCGTGATATAACCGTCGCTGAAAAAACAAAAGTTGATATACGGCTTACCTTCAAACAATATGAGTTTAACAAGGAATTATCATTTCCTTTTAACATTCCACGAAATTATAAAACAAAATAATTGTTACTTTAAAGAATTGCAGCTTGCATAAAAATCAATCAAATATTCTTATAAAAAATTAATTGTGCATGCCTAAGAAAATTATAACGGCTTTTATCTTTCTTCTGTTCACTTTATCGGCATTGGCGCAGCAACCGGCAGATAAAGATGCGCTTCAAAAACAACGTGAACAACTTAAAAAAGAAATTACTGAAACAGAAAAAATACTGGAAGCAACCAGGAAGACCGCAAAAGTAAATGTTGGCCAGCTCACACTTATCAATAGGAAAATGGATCTTCAGGGTAAAGTGATTGATAATATAAACGGGGAAATAAAAAATCTCGATAACAATATTTATTTATCACAACTTCAGATCAATAAAATGAGGCGAATCCTGGATACACTAAAACAGGAATATGCAAAAAGCATGGTCTATGCTTATAAAAACAGGAGCAATTATGATTTTCTGAATTTTATTTTCTCTGCTAATAATTTTAATGATGCAATAAAACGCATAGCCTATTTAAAATCGTACCGGAGTTACCGTGAAATGCAGGCAGATAATATTTTGAGCACGCAAGCCATGCTGGAAGACCGTATAGCAATTTTATCGGGAACCAAAAAGAAAAAAAATATTGTATTGGGGGAACATGATAAAGAATTAACTCAACTTGAAAAACAACAGCAGGAGAAAGCTACGATTGTAAATAAATTAAAAAGCCGGCAAAAAGAATTAATTGCCCAGGTAAATGCAAAACGAAAGCAGGATGCTAAATTGAGAAATGCAATAACGGCAATGATACAAAGGGAAATTGCCATAGCAAGAGCTGAAGCAGCAAAAAAAGAAAAAGCCAGGTTAGCGGAATTGAAAAAAAATAAAACTGAACCCATCGCTAAGGTGGAAGAAAATAAGAATGAAACAAAAACAATAAAAACTATTACAGTTGCACCAAGGTCTTCCAACAGTGTATTAGTAAGCAGCGAAGCAGACATAGAGCTTAACGCCAGCTTCGAAAGAAATAAAGGATTATTACCATGGCCTGTAAATGGTTATGTCATCAGCCACTTCGGCGCCAATCAATTACCGGGCGGAATTGATTACAATAACCCCGGCGTTACCATAGGCGCTAAAATAGGTGAACCTGTAAAAGCAGTTTTTAATGGCGAAGTTACCCTGGTAAGTTATATAGAAGACAAGCAAGCCGTTTTTATAAAACATGGAAAATATTTTACAGTTTACAGTAACCTTGGCTCAAGCGATGTACAAAGAGGAGATCAGGTAAAAACCGGCCAGGTTATTGGTAAAGCCGGTATAAATGACGAAGGCCAGGGTGAGGTTGATTTTATTTTAATGAAAGAAAGCGATAATGTAAATCCTGAATCCTGGCTTAAACGTTAATCTTCTACGACTTCAACAATCTATTCTCCTAAAAGCATTTGATAACAAAATAATCCATGTCATTTATTATTGAAATAAAAGGTACAAAACCTTCGTGGGGCCATAACTGTTATATAGCTCCTAATGCAACTCTTTGCGGCGATATTATTATGGGCGATGAATGTAGCATCTGGTTTAATGCTGTTATCCGTGGCGATGTAAATTTTATTCGCATGGGTAATAAGGTAAATGTGCAGGATGGCGCTATTATCCACTGTACCTATTTAAAAACTTCCACAATAATTGGAAATAATGTGAGCATCGGACACAATGCAATAGTACATGGATGCGTTATAGAGGATAATGTGCTGATTGGTATGGGAGCCATAGTGATGGATAATGCAAAAATTGGCAGCAACAGTATTATTGCTGCAGGGGCTATTGTACTTGAAAATACGATTGTAGAAGCCGGAAGTATTTACGCGGGTGTTCCTGCCAAAAAAATAAAAGATATTTCGCAGGAATTAATAAAGGGTGAAATAGAACGAATTGCTAATAATTATGTGAAGTATGCCGGCTGGTATGAAAGTTGACAATTGACATTGGTATTCTTGTTAATCGTATTCTTATACTATGATGAAAAAAATATTGATTACCATTATCTGTTGTTGGATTTTTTCCGGGTGTTCTATTTTTAGAAAACAGCAAAAATATGGTTGCCCCACCAATGGAAAAAATATAGGTGCAGAAAGGATTCTATCCGGTGACAGGGCCGCCATAAAAGCATCAAAAAAAGCAGGAAAATTTAAATATTAATAAAGCATCTAAATCTTATCCCTATCTCTAATCTCAATTCAACCCTTTATGTGTTATCATTTAAAAACAAACTTTGGCGGCACAGAAGCTGTAATAGACGACAATTGCGGCGTATCTAAATTTTATTCCATCGCTGTAACTCTCGCTGATGATTTGAAAGTAAAATTTTTAAACCAGGTGGATGATGCAGATACACTCGATTGGGATTTTAAATATAAAAGCCAATTCTTAACCCTTCACTATAATATTTTTAACGGGGTTTCTATTCTTCCTCGCCATATAAACGGTACAGAAAAAGTAAACAAAGCTGTTACAGAAGTTGCAAAATTTTTGGTAAAAAAAGCTTACTAAAATCCGTTGACTTTACCATCTTTTCAACAATTAAAAAAACAATTCTACCATTTTTTTGTATCAATGGAACTCAGAATATTTAAATAGCTGATGTATCTTTCTGAAGAAATTCTCCCTTCTTCCACGGCTTTTTTTACCGCGCAGCCCGGTTCTTCAATATGCATACAGTTATTGAAACGGCATTCATTAATCAACGCTTTCATTTCAGGAAAATAATGGGATAATTCATGTTCTTCAATATCCATCAAAGCAAATTCCCTCATACCGGGCGTGTCAATAATTTTACCACCAAATGGCAAATCAAACATTTCTGCAAAGGTTGTAGTATGAAGACCTTTGCCACTCCAGCCGCTTACATCCTGCGTTTTAATTAATTGTCCCGGAAAAATAGAATTAATAAAAGAAGATTTTCCTACCCCCGAATGGCCACTAATTAATGTAATTTTATCTTTTAAAAGTTCGTGAACTTCTTTAACCCCGGTATTATCATTGATGCTCATTAAAAGAACACGATAGCCAATATTTTCATATACTGATTTTAATTCTTCAAACTTCTCCTTCTCTTTTGTTTTATATAAATCACTTTTATTAAAAACAATAATTGCCGGTACATGATAAGCTTCTGACGCAACTAAGAATCTGTCAATAAAACCAGAGGAAGTTTTTGGGTCCTTTAGTGTTGCCAACAAAACACTCTGATCCAGATTAGACGCAACAATATGATGCAAATGCTTATTGTGAGGCGACTGACGGGTGATATAATTTTTCCTTGGATAAATATTGTTGATAATATAAGATTCTTCGGCGATATCCTCTTTATCGGCATCTACCATATCACCTACAGCAATAGGATTAGTAGAAGTAATATTATCGATTTTAAATTTCCCTTTTATGCGTGCTTTAAAAATTTCCCCGTTTTCATTTTTTATCAGGTACCAGCTTCCGGTTGATTTATAAACGTATGCTTTCATGTAAGGAGAAAAAGTTTATTGGCGCAAATTAGCTAATTAGGCAATCAGCTAATCAGCTAATTTTTTATGGAAACTTTTTAAACAAAGTGTATCTTAAAATAATTTCAATAAAAAGCAATACCATGGCGATAAAGATAATAGGATAAAATTTTTCTGAGTACCGGTGAAACGCCGTGATCTCCACTTTTGATTTTTCCAAATGGTTAATTTCTTTATATATGTGTTCAAGGCTTGTATTATCTGTTGCTCTAAAATATTTTCCACCGGTTTCATAAGCTATATTTTGAAGTAGTTTTTCATCAATGGCTACTTTTTCATTTTGCATTACAATTCCCATGGGCGTACTTACCGGTGTTGGCGCATATCCATTGGTGCCCACACCAATTGTATAAACTTTTATTTTAAAAGTTTTCGCAATTTCTTTTGCGGTTGACGGATCTATAAGGCCGCCATTATTTACACCATCTGTAAGCAAAATAATTACTTTACTTTTTGATTTGCTGTTGCGTAATCTGTCAACACCCGTAGCCAATCCTGATCCGATCGCCGTGCCATCTTCCAACAATCCGCTGCGGATCTGGCGTATTTGATTGATCAGCACATAATGATCAGTTGTAAGGGGGCATTGGGTAAAACTTTCACCGGCAAAAATTACAACACCTATCCTGTCTGAAGGGCGATTATTTACAAACTCTTCGGCTACTTTTTTTGCTGCTTCCATCCTGTTGGGAGTAAAATCCTGAGCAGTCATACTACCGCTTACATCAATGCACAACATAATATCCACACCTTCTCCTTCGGTTTGGGTTTCATCAAATTTAATTTGCGGGCGAGCCAGCGCAATAATGATGCAGCTTAATGCAAGAAGTCTAAGAATAAAAGGAAATTGATGAAATATATTTTTCCAGGAACGGTAATTAGATAGTCCCTTTGTAGTAGAAACGTTGAAAGCCGCTACCTGTTTTTTCCCTTTACTGAATTTCCAATAAACCATAAAAGGTATTATGGCAAAAAGAATAAAAAACAGCGGTTGCCCAAAACTAATATTATTGAAATAATCAAATATCATTTTCAGGTTTTTTATTCGTAAAATTATTGATGCCGGTTATCATTTCTTTTACCTGCGAAAAGCACTTTTCATTTTCATAAACCGGCGGAATGTATTGAGCAAACTTTACTGCATTACCCATGCGAAGGGAGTTTGCAAAATCAGTAATCTGATTTATTGGCAAATGAAATTCACTAAGCTCAATTAATATTTCATCAGTAGTAAGGTGCAATTTATACGTATTCGTTTTTCTTGATAAATAACGTTTAAAGATATCTGTAAGCCTGGTATGAAATTCTTTTACTTTATTAACCTGGATTAATTGTTCCGTTTCAAGTTCAGAAAGAGATTGCATAGCCTCTGCGTAAGGCGAAAGTTTTGACGTGAAAAGCGCGGTAGTATCTTTCTTCTTTTTGAAAAATTTTATTAAAAAAATGATCCAGAGAACCAATAAAATAACTGCTAAACCCAATAATGCCCAAATCCACCAAGGCCATTCTTTTTTTACTTCAATAATTGTTTTAATATCGTGAAAAGGAGCAACACTGTCCATCGGAGAATAGGTTACATTCACCGGGATGGAATCAGTATAAATAGTAAAAGTAGAATCTCCTTCTAAAGTTGACACAGTTAGCTGCAGAGGAGGAATTACCCGCAAGCCTGAATCAAAATTAGTCAACGTAAGTACCTGGCTAAAATTTAAATTACCATTTGAAGTAGTAGAATCGATTTTATTTTTGGCAACTACTTCAAAATGTCCAAAACTATCTGGTATCTCAAACCAGGAAAGCCTGTAAGTATTATCCGGCATTGAGGTTTCTACACGGTAATTTAACTGCTGGCCTATGAGGATATTATTTTTATCTATTGAAGTTTTTACAGTTGGTAATTGTGCAAAAGAATTTTGAACACAAAACAGGCAAAAAGAAACCAACATGATTATAACCGGCCTTATATATTTAACGCTATTGCTCAATTGCTGTTTATTCACTTTTTTTTCCTTCTTAAAAAAAACTGTTGCAAAATTTTTACATAATCTTCATCGGTGCGTATATGCAACAAATCGGCGCCGGATTTTTTAAAAATATTTTTACAGAGCGCACTCTGATTTATAAAATTTTGATGATAATTGTGCCTCACCATTGTATCGGAAGTATCAAGCCATTGCGCTTTTTGGGTTTCTAAATCCTGAACTTTTACCATCCCAATATCGGGCAACTGACTATCCATTTTATCATAAACCTTCAGTCCGATCACATCATGTCTTCCTCCCATTACCCGCAATCCATGTTCATAGTTTTCATCAATAAAATCACTCATTATAAAAGCAATACTTTTTTGGGTGTTAGCTCTTTGGAAATACTTTAACGCTTCGCTAATATTAGTACCTGTTCGTTTGGGTGTAGCTGTTAGTAATTCGCGTACAATATAGAGCGCATGTTCTTTTCCCTTTTTGGGGGGAATATATTTCTCCACTTTATCACTGAAAAATATTACACCTACTTTATCATTATTATTGATGGCACTGAATGTTAGCACAGCACCTACTTCAGTTATTAAATCCCTTTTGCGCTGGTGAACCGTACCAAATAATGAGCTGGCACTTACATCAATCAATAATATAACAGTAAGCTCCCTTTCTTCTTCAAAGACTTTTGTAAATGGATGCGCATAGCGTGCACTTACATTCCAGTCAATAAACCTGACATCATCACCATGATAATATTCGCGCACTTCTCTAAACCTCATACCTTTTCCCTTAAAAGCAGAGTGGTATTCACCGGTAAAAAGATGCGTAGTGATCTTTTTACTAATGATCTCCAGTTCTTTTACTTTTTTTATTATATCGGCGGTGGTGAGCAATTATTTAATTAATTGATTATTTAATTATTGTAAACTGGTTTATTAGTTTATGGGTTTATTGGTATTAGCTATCGATAGCTAATACCTCTATGGTACATTTACAGCTTTTAATATTTCTGCAATAACCATCTCTACATTTATATTTTCGGCTTCAGCTTCATAAGTAAGGCCTATGCGATGACGTAATACATCTTTACAAATATTTCTTACATCCTCCGGAATTACGTATCCACGTTTATTTAAATAGGCATACGTTTTTGCAGCTAATGCGAGATTGATGCTGGCCCGCGGCGATCCTCCAAAAGAAATCAGCGGTTTCAGTTTAAGCAAATTATATTCATCAGGATAACGGGTTGCAAAAACAATATCAATAATATATTGTTCCACTTTTTCATCCATATAAACCTGCCTCACCAATTGCCTGGCATTTAATATTTCCTGAGAAGATACAACGGCGTTTATGCGTGGCTGTTCCAGACCCAGTACATTTTGCCTGATAATAGATTGTTCCTCGGTTCTTGAAGGATAATCAATGATTACTTTGAGCATAAAACGGTCAACCTGTGCTTCGGGTAAAGGATAAGTACCTTCCTGTTCAATCGGGTTTTGAGTAGCCAATACTAAAAAGGGTTCTTCAAGCAGGTAAGAATTATTTCCAATGGTCACCTGTCTTTCCTGCATGGCTTCCAGCAATGCGCTTTGCACTTTTGCGGGAGCCCTGTTTATTTCATCTGCCAAAATAAAATTGGCAAATATTGGACCTTTGCGCACTACAAATTCATTTTTTTGCTGGTTGTAAATCATCGTTCCCACCACATCGGCAGGTAAAAGATCTGGAGTAAACTGAATACGGCTAAATTGTGCATTGATAGTACTTGCCAATGATTTTATGGAAAGGGTTTTAGCCAATCCCGGCACACCTTCCAGCAAAATATGGCCATTACTCAATAAACCGATAAGCAGGCGCTCAACCATGTGGTTCTGGCCAATGATCACTTTACCTATTTCGGCATGAATTTTATCGATAAAAGTTGCAGAATGATTTATTTTTTCATTTAGCAAACGAATATCTTCGGCAGTTTGTAACATTTTTAAATAATAAATTTAATTAATAAACCAAAGAGTTGCAAATTACGAACAACCCATAAAAAAAAAGTTTTTTAAGCAAAAGCTTCACGGAAAAGTATGTTAAAAATGAAAGGGAAATTAATTCCCTTTCATATAATTCTTTCAATTATCCCGCAAAGAATAAGTGGGGAACATCAACCACAGCATCTGCCACCACTTTATTTTTACTTCCAGGTATAACAGGTAAGTTTATTTATCACTTACTCTAAAAGAAACTTTGCAAATAACCCCATAAGATGAGATTTTATCATCCTTAACGTGTACTTTAAAATCTTTCACATAAACTGAATCAATATTTTTGATTGTTTTTGCAACTTCAGTTACGGCGTTTTTTACGGCGTCGTCAAAACTCACATTAGACGATGCGATCACTTCAATTACTTTTACAATTGGCATAACATAAAATTTAAAAGATGAAAAATTAATTATCAAAACTTAACAGGCAAAATCTATTCCATTTTTAAATAATGTGTCTATTTTGAAACATTTTTATAACATATCTATAAAATTAAATTGCTATACATTTGCAGAATTATTAAAAACCAATTTGCATAAAAATCTTTACATAAGAAATTTTTTAGCTGTTTTCATGTTGGCCATTTTTGCGTTAAGCAATACGCCAACTAAGGTACTGCATACGTTATTTGCCAATCACACTGATTTTATAAGTAAAACATTCAAGGAATCAAATGCGCCTCAACTTAACGTAACCGGCATCAATTGTCATTGCGATAACCTGGTTGTAATAGCGCCATACACTTCCGGCAATTCAATTTTATTACAAAATATTTTACCCTTATTTGCAAAATATAATATTGCAAAAGTTGCCTGCATTCCATTTTCCCAGACATTCTTTTTTGAATTAAGAGGGCCTCCTGTTCTTGCTTAATATATTCACAATTCTCAGTTTTTATTTTTTTTAAATTATAAAAGTTCAACAATTTCTTTTATTATTTGAGCCACCATTTAGAAATCAATTTTTAAAAAATTGATATTTTAAAAAATTATTTAAAAATGAAATTTTTTCAACCTATTCTTATAGTATTCACGGGCCTCCTATTAAGCCTTACCTCTTCAGCCCAAAAAAATTCAGATAGATTTTCACTTTCCGGAAAAGTTAACACAACAACCGGTGCCCCTCTTGCCGGCGCTTCGGTTTACATTCCGGATATGAGAAAAGGCAGCATAGCAGATGCCACAGGAAATTATCATATCAATAATATTCCTCCGGGCACCTATTTGGTAGAAATAAAATTTATCGGATATAAAACAATTCTTCAAAATATTGATTTCACTGAAAATAAAACTGAAAATTTTTTAATGGAAATTTCAGTAACTGAAGAGAACGAAATCGTGATAACAGGTACTTCAAAAGCTACTTCTATTAAAAGAAATCCCATACCGATCATTTCAATTGGCAAACAATATCTTCAGCAAAATTTAAGTACCAACATCATTGATGCTATTTCAAAAGTGCCGGGTATCAGTTCAGTTACTACAGGGCCAAATGTTTCAAAACCTTTTATTCGGGGTTTGGGTTTTAGCAGGATCCTAACTTTGTATGATGGGGTAAGGCAGGAAGGACAACAATGGGGAGATGAGCATGGTATAGAAGTGGACCAGAATACTGTACAAAAAGTAGAAGTAGTAAAAGGCCCTGCCAGCCTTATTTACGGATCAGATGCTATAGCCGGTGTTATCAACTTAATACCGGCAAATCCACCTGCGCGTGGACAAATTATTGGTAATATTTTAAATGAATATCAAACCAATAACCGGCTGATAGAAAATTCAGCAACTATTGCGGGGCATACTAATGATTATACCTGGGGTGGAACATTTTCACATAAAATGGCTATTAATTATAAAGACAAATATGATGGAAGAGTTTATAATACCGGCTTTGCTGAAACAGACGCATCTGCCAATTTAGGAATTAATAAAACATGGGGATACAGCCGGCTTGGACTTTCAATGTTTGATGATCTCCAGGAAATTCCTGATGGAAGCCGCGACTCCGCTTCAAGAAAATTTACCAAACAAATTACAGAAGCTGATACATTCAGGCCAATAGTAAGTGATGAAGAGCTGGCAACTTATAAAATTTCCACATTGCATCAACATGTACAGCATTACAGAATTTACAGCACAAATAGTTTTTTATTAGGAGAGGGAAGATTGGCTGTAGACTTAGCTTTTCAGTCAAGTTTGCGCAGGGAATATAGTCATCCGGAAGTAGCTGCTCCGGGCCTTTACCTTAAATTGAATACCTACACTTATGATGCAAAATATTATTTTCATGAATCAAAAGGGTTAAGTGTAACTACGGGTATTAATGGAAT
>Ga0209585_10000381_pt1 | contig 16985 bp, 17 predicted proteins | sample NGEPerone_FD_185491 | JGI IMG/M metagenome (GOLD analysis project Ga0209585, IMG submission 185491) | Arctic peat soil microbial communities from the Barrow Environmental Observatory site, Barrow, Alaska, USA - NGEE Permafrost154B-one... | ecosystem: Environmental > Terrestrial > Soil >... | reverse complement strand
TCGCCGAGTAGATCGAAGCGTCCGGCTGATCCACGATACCGGCCGGGACGGTCTTGCGCAGGACCCACACGGCGGATTCGCGGCGGTAGCAGGAGATCGTCACCGCCGCCGTGCCGGCCAGGTGCCGCGGCTGCAGCAGGCCGGAGACCGCGAAGCCGCTTCCCCGGCCGACTGTCCGCGGCGCCGGCGGCGCGGTCAGCGCCGCGCGCGAGCCGACGTCCACCTGCGCCGTGGCCGGCTGCAGCGTGCCGCTGCCCGCGTAGGTCACGCGGAACACCGTCCGTCCGTAGGCCGCCGCCGGCGTGACTTGCAGGGAGAAGTGGCCTTCCACGTCGGTGGTGGCGCCTGCCACGTCGGCCCAGTTGAGACCGTCGGTCGAGGAGCTTATGGTCAAGGCGGCGCCGGCGACGACCGTCCCGGCGGTCGCGAGGTCGCCCGAGACCATCGCCGATCCGCCGTACTCCACGACCGCGGGCGCGGCGGTGAGCGTGAGGGATGTGGCCGCGCGGGTGTCGGCGGCCTCGCGGGCCAGGGCTTCGGCGGGACTCGCGAGCAACGCGGCGCCGGCGAGCGCGGCGGCTCCAAGCAGGGGCACGAGCGCCAAGGCGAAGTAGCTCATGGTACGCAGTCCTCGCTGAGATGAGTTCGCGTTCATCGCCCTCCGAAGGTCGAGCCGCGGACCCCCGTTCGCGACGCGGCGTGGGGTCGCGCGGCTGTGATTCTATCGCGTAAGGGCCTGCGGCAGCGCGCCGTCCACTTGCACCTCGACTCTGATAATGCTAGTATCTATAGACTGCTTGGCGTGCGTCATTCACCGCCCCCGGCCCGTCCACGGGCACGCGCTTTCGCGCGACCGCAACGGGGCACCGCGTCCTCGGCGTTCCGTCCCCGCAGCCGTAGTGCCCCGCAGCCGTAGTGCCCCGCAGCCGTAGTGGCCATTCTCGTGGCCGAACCTCGCCACGAAGGGCAGGAGGACGCCAAGTGCTCGACCCGTCTGAAGACCTCGCCGCATCTCCGGAGCTCGCCGCGCTGTGCGCGGACGAAGTCAGTGGCCTGATCGAAGAGGGGCACGAGCAGGGGTATGTCACCGGCGCGCAACTCGCCGCCGCGCTGCACGACGTGGACCTCACCGCGGAGCAGATGGACGAGATCCACGGCGTCCTCGTCGACCTCGGCATCGACATCATCGAGGGGGAGGGTCCGGCCGCCGACAACGAAGCGACCGGCGAGCCCGAGGCCGCTCCGAAGCTCGATCTTTCGGTCAAGTCGCCGACCAGCGACCCGGTGCGCATGTACTTCGGGGAGATGGGCAAGGTGCCGCTCCTGACGGCGGTGGAAGAGGTCTCGCTGGCCAAGCGCATCGAACGTCATGACATGGTGGCCAAGCGCAAGCTCATCGAGGCCAACCTGCGGCTGGTCGTGTCTATCGCCCGGCGGCACAACGGCAGAGGGCTGCCGTTCCTCGACCTCATCCAGGAGGGCAACCTGGGCCTCATCCGCGCGGTCGAGAAGTTCGACTACCGGCGCGGCTTCAAGTTCTCCACCTATGCGACGTGGTGGATCCGCCAGGCCATCACCCGCGCCATCGCCGACCAGGCGCGCACGATCCGCATCCCCGTGCACATGGTCGAGACCATCAACAAGCTGATCCGCGTGCAGCGCCAGCTCCTGCAGGACATCGGCCGCGAGCCCACGCCGGAGGAGATCGCCACCGAGATGGGCACCACCCCGCAGAAGGTGCGCGAGGTCCTCAAGATCAGCCAGGAGCCTACCAGCATCCACACGCCGGTCGGCGACGAAGGCGACTCGCTGCTCGGCGACTTCATCGAGGACAAGGATGCCACCTCGCCGGTGGAAGAGGTCGACGACATCGTCCAGCGGGAGGAGCTGGTCCGTGTGCTCGAGCTGCTTTCGCAACGCGAGCGCAGGGTGCTCGAGCTCCGCTTTGGCCTCGGCGACGGACACCCGCGCACGCTCGAGGAGGTCGGAGAGAAGTTCGGCGTCACGCGCGAGCGCATCCGTCAGATCGAGGCCAAGACACTGGCCAAGCTCAAGGCGTACCGAGACGCGCAGTGCCTGCGCGACTTCTTGGACTAGAACGCCGCAGGCACACCACGTGCCGACTCCGACCGGGTCTTCCTCTGGGCCGGCCGCCGCGCCTACGGCGTGGGTGGGCCGGCCGCCGAACCCTCCGCTGACTCCCCAGCTGCCGTCCCCGACGCCCTGAGCGACGGCGCCGTCCCCAGCACCGACCCCAGCAGGATGAGCGGCATGCCTACGGCGATCCCCAACGTGAGCGGCTCGCCGAGCAGCACGACGCCGAGAAGGACGGCCACCAGCGGGTTGACGTAGGTGATGACCGTGCTGCGCGACGGGCCGACCTCGCGGATGAGGGCGAAGAAGAGGAGGAAGGCCGTTGCCGTGCAGATCAGCGCCAGCGCGGCAACGGCGGCCACCGTCTGCGCCGACACCGACGCCGGCAGGTCCAGCAGACCGGCCGGCGCGTAGCCGACAGCGGTGATCACCAGAGAAGCGGTCACGACGCCCAGGCTGGAGAGGCCGGCAAGGCGTCGGCTGATGATGAACGGACCCGTCGCGTAGCACAGCGCCACGACGCCCATCTCGGCCACCGCAAGCGGGTCGGTGCCGCCTACGTCGATGCCCACCAGCGCCGTCACGCCGGCGAAGCCGACGACCAGGCCCGCCAGGCGGCGCGCGTCGAAGTGGTCGGCCGCGCCGGCGGCGCGGCCGAGCACCACGGCGATCAGCGGCACGGACGCGACCAGAAGCCCGGCCATCGAGCTCGAGAGGCGTTGCTCGGCGTGAGAGAGCAGCAGCCAGGGGACGGCGAGTTCCGCGACGGTGTACGCGACCACCCAGCGCCAGTGGGCGAGCAAAGGGCGTAGCTCTCGGCGGCGCAGTGCCAGCGGGGCGAGCAGCAGCGCCGCCGGCGCCGTGCGGAAGAACACCAGTTCCGGCGGCGACAGCTCGCGCACCGCCACGCGGATGAGCAAGTAGGGGATGCCCCAGATCACGCACAGGGCGATGAAGAGCAGCCAGCCTTTGCGCGACATCGGCATCTTTCCTTCGGCGGTGGTGGGGTCGCCGGGTATTCTACGCGTGCGGGCACCGGTCGCCTCCCTCCCGCTCTGAACGGCGTCGCCCGCAGCTATACTGCGGTGCACGGACCTTGACCACCTTGGGTGACGGGGGAGAAGCGATGTCCGCAGCCACGACGCCGGAGTACGGCGCAGCATCGACCTGGAGCCCCGGCTTCCCCCACCTGCGCCTCCGGCGCCTGATCGTCGCCTGGATCACGGCGGCGCTCGCCGTCTACATGGCGACCTGGCTGGTACCGGGCGTGAGCGTCGCCGACCCGCAGGGCGCCTTCGTTGCGGCGGCCATCATCGCCGTGCTCAACGCGCTCCTGCCGCCGCTGATCGCCTCCCTGCGCCTGCCGTTCATGCTCGTCGCCGGGTTCCTGCTGGTGCTAGCCGTCGACGCTTGGATACTGCAGGTGGCCTCAGATCTCTCCGCTCACACGTTCACGGTGGATTCGTTCTGGTCGGCGCTGGCGGCGGCGGTGGTCGTCGCCGCGTTGACCGTGGTCCTCGAAGTCATCTTCGGGACCAACGACGAGGACACGTTCACGCTGCGCGTCATACAGCGCCTCGCGCGCCGTTCCGGCGACCGCGTGGTGACCGGCGTTCCCGGCATGATCTACCTCGAGATCGACGGGCTCGCCCTGCCCGTGCTGCAGCGCGCCATGCGCGATGGCCAGGCTCCACAAATGGCGCGCTGGCTGGCGAGCGGGACGCATCGGCTTGCCGAGTGGGAGACCGACCTCTCATCGCAGACCGGAGCCTCCCAGGCGGGCCTCCTGCTCGGCTCGAACGACGACATCCCGGCCTTTCGCTGGGTGGAGAAGGGGTCGGGCCGCACCATGACCTGTTCGGCGCCGCCGGACTGCGCGGAGATCGAGCGCCGGCACACGTCCGGGCGCGGACTTCTGGCCGGCGGCGGCGCGAGCCGCAGCAACCTCTTGTCGGGCGAGGCAGACCACGTCATCCTGACGATCAGCCGGATGGAGGCGGAGAAGAAGGCGAACCCTGGGTACCGGGCGTTCTTCGCCAACGGGTTCAACGTCACGCGCACGCTGGTCCTGTTCTGCTACGAGGTCGGCCTCGAGTGGATCGCCGCGATCAGAGGCGCCCGCCGCGATATCAGGCCGCGAGGCCATCGCGGCGGCACCTACCCGCTTCTCCGCGCCGGCCTTGCCGTGGCGGTCCGCGATCTGACGGTGTACAGCGTGCTGAACGACATGATGCAGGGCCGGCCGGCCATGTACGCTTGCTTCGCCGGCTATGACGAGGTCGCGCATCACTCCGGCCTGGAGCGCGCCGACACGCTCGAAGTGCTGCGCAAGCTCGACCAGCAGTTCGGGCGCATCGAGCGGGCGCGGAAGTACGCCGCGCGGCCCTACGAGATCGTGGTGCTCTCAGACCACGGGCAGACCCAGGGCGCGACGTTCAAGCAACGCAACGGCTACGGCCTCGACGACCTGGTGCGGAGGTCCATCGAGATCGGCACGGTCGCCCTCCTGCGCGCCGGCGACGAGAACGACACCGCGGTGGCGCAGGCGTTCAACGAAGCCACTGGGCGCAAGAAGAAGCAGAAGGCGAAGAACGACATCGGCGGCGAGCAGGTCGTCGTACTGGGATCGGGCAACCTGGGTCTCATCTACCTCATGGAGGAGCGTCGCCGGCTGACTCTGGAGGAGATCCAGGAGCGGCACCCGCGGCTGGTCCCCGCTCTGCGGGAACACCCTCACGTGGGCTGGTTGTTGGTGCGCTCGGCCGAGCACGGGCCGGTGGCCATCGGCGCGCGAGGCATCCGCTATCTTGTGGACGACCGCGTGGAGGGCGAGGACCCGCTGGCGGGGTTCTCACCACATGCGGCCGACCATCTGCGGCGCAGCGACGGCTTCGAGCACGTGGCCGACATCATGGTCAACAGCTTCTACGACCACCAGCTCGACGAGGGCTGCGCCTTCGAAGAGCTGATCTCGTTCCACGGTGGCATGGGCGGCTCCCAGACGCGCGCCTGCCTGCTCTACCCGGCGCGCCTGCCGCTGCCGGCGGAGCCCGTCGTCGGCGCCGAGAAGGCGCACGAGGTGCTTGCGGGCTGGCGGCGCCTGCTGCAGGGCGACCCGCCGCCGGGCCTCTGACACATCGAGCTTCAAGGGCGGGACCTGAGCGGACCGCGCATCTTACTTCGCGTGATTCTTGGCGCCGAAGGCCTCCTTGAGCTGGGCCTCCTGCTCGTTGGTCAGGTTGGAGCGCACCAGCGTGGCCTTGGTGCCCTTGACGGCGGCGAGGAACTTGTCCTCCGTCATCTGGCCGATAAGCAGGAACCAGCCGGCCTGGCCGGGCTTGATGGCGTCGCCCATCTGCTCGAGCACCTGCCCGTCGATGCCGGTCTTGCCGAGCTTGCCGAAGAGGGCGCCCATTCCGGCGCCGATGGCGAGACCCAGGAAGGGCACGAAGAAGAGCAGGCCGAAGAGCGTGCCCCAGAAGGCGCCGCCCATGGCGCCGACGCCGACGAGGCTGTGACCGTGCTTGACGTGCGGCTTGCCGTCCGGGTCACGCGCGACCTCGGCGGCGTCCTGAAGCTGCACGATGAGGTCCTTCTGCAGCTGCGCCAGCTTGTCGCCGAAGGCGTCGGCGGCGGCTTCGTCGTCGAAGCCGAGTACCATCAGTTCGCTCATTGGAACTCCCTGCTATCGTCGTGGCGCGGCTGGTGTGCCGGCGCCCATGAAGTGGATTCTGACCCGGTGCATCGACTTATGCCCGCCATGCCCCGGCTCTCAGTCCTCGCCGCCCGGATGCAGGTCTTCGAGCCCCTCGCCCAGCACGTTTTCGAATCCGCTGGTGTCACGCGGTTCGTCGGGGAAGCCGTCTTGCGACTCCATCACCGGACGGCCCTGGTCGTCGACAGCGACCACGCGGTCTTTCTCGGCGGACCGCCGCTCGGCTGTGTCGGGCACCACCGTCTGGCTGCGCCTCATCAGAGAAAAGACGAAGATGCCCAGGCCGATCACGAGGGCGAGTACGATGATGGTGAGAACGGCGATCGTCATGATGGACAGCCCCCTTTTCGCGGGAAACGGCGCGCTAACGGTATCAGGCGAGCGGGCGTCTGTCTGTCGGGCCGACAGGCCGCAGTGGGCGGCGTTGGTCGGGGAGGGCGTCGTGGAGTGGGGCGCGGACACCGAAGAGGCCTTGGCGCAGGAGCGGCGAGGGGCGAAAACGGGCAGAGAGAAGAGACCACCCCAAGGTCTTCCCCGAGACGACTGGAGGTAGCCTCCGAGGGGTGTTCTTCGGCCGCCTAGACGCGTGTCCCATGCTCGGGCTCGCACTGGTCTGATAGGATACGTCTGGGATCGACCTCCCCTCTTGGCATCGACTCGCCAGGCTTTGCCTACCCCCCCGGTTGGTCTTGATGTCCTGTGGCGGCCCGCTTGCGGGCCGTCACTCGTTGTGGCGCCGGGGCCGGCGGGCCGCGGCGCCTCTAGGGCGCGGGAATGTGCAGGAAGCTCTCCTTCGGCGGCGAAACCCCTCGCGGGGTTGCCGGTCACACCAGTGCTCCTTGGCTCGCTCAGCCGATCCCTATCAACAAACGGCAACCCTCTTTTGACGAGCGCTGTCGAGGTGTGTGGGCGGGTCTGTGGCGCAAGGGAACGGCAGTGCGGCAGTGAACGAGAGCACCGATCGGCAGCGCCGGCTGGGCTGCCGGAGGCCGCCTCACATGGCGCGCTTCGGGGGGATGGTGAGTAGGTGGTCGGGTTGAGCAAGCATGGTCCGCCCCCCATAATCAGTGCTTGGCTTTCTGACGGCTGACAAGGGAGAACGCATCCCATGATCGTCTTCGAAGACGTTAACAAGACCTACGACCCGGACGTGGTCGGCCTCGAGGATTTCACCTGCCACATCGGCAAGGGGGAGTTCGTGTTCATGGTGGGGCCGTCCGGTTCGGGCAAGTCGACCTTCATAAAGCTGATCCTCAAGGAGCTCGTGCCCGAAGAAGGGCGCATCCTCGTGGCCGGCCGCAACCTCGGCACCCTGCGGCAGAGCAAGGTGCCGCTGCTGCGACGCAACATCGGCTGCGTGTTCCAGGACTTCAAGCTGCTGCCCAACAAGACCATCTTCGACAACGTCGGCTATGCGCTCGAGGTCGTCGGCGAGCCGCGACGCTCCATCCGCCGCAAGGTTCCCGAGATCCTCAGCCTGGTGGGCCTCGCCGACAAGACCAACAGCTACCCGCACGAGATCAGCGGCGGCGAGCAGCAGCGCGTCTCCGTGGCGCGCGCCTTCGTCAATCATCCGCCGTTGCTCCTCGCCGACGAGCCCACCGGGAACATCGACCCCGAGACCGCGGTCGGCATCATGCAACTGCTGGTGCGCATCAACCGCACCGGCACCACCGTGGTCGTGGCCACCCACGACCGCGACATGGTCAACCGCATGCGCCGGCGCGTGCTGCAGCTCGAGGCCGGGCGCCTGGTGCGCGACGAGCACCGCGGCAGCTACGATCAGGTCACTGACAGCGAAGAAGAGGAGGCCTGACGTGAGGCTCGGCTTCTTCCTCTCCGAGGCGCTCGGCTCCATGCGGCGCAACTGGGTCATGGCCATGGCGGCCGTGATCACCGTGTTCATCAGCACGGCCATCTTCGGCGCCGTCCTGGTCACGCGCGACAACCTCAACCAGGGCGCCACCAGCCTCAAGAACCGCGTCATGATCGAGGTCTTCCTCAAGGACGAGGCCACGCCCGGAGCGGTCCAGGCGCTGGAGCGCAAGATCCAGGGCATGCCGGACGTGAAGAGGTACAAGTACATCTCCAAGGAAGAGGCGCTCAGGCGCTTCCGCGAGCGCTTCGGCGAGCGCATCGTCGCCAACCTGCCCATCAACCCGCTGCCGGCGTCCTACGAGATCCAGGTCAAGAACGCCGACAAGGTCGATGTGGTCGCGCAGCAGTTCTTCAGCGACCCCGTGGTGGACAACGATCCCGGTACTCACAACGGGGTGAAGTACGCCAAGGAGACGGTGCGCAAGATGCTGGGCACCATCAACCTCATCGAGAAGGGCATGTGGGTGACCACCGGCGTCTTCGCCGCCGCCGCCATCCTGCTCATTAGTACGACGGTGCGGCTCTCCATCTTCGCCCGCCGCCGAGAAGTCGAGATCATGCGCCTCGTGGGCGCCACCAACTGGTTCATCCGCTGGCCGTTCGTGCTCGAAGGGTTCATCGCCGGGCTCATCGGCGCCATCCTCGCGGCCTGCTTCGTCTGGATGTGCAACTGGGCGCTCGCCAACTGGCTGAAGAGCAGCGATATCAACTTCCTCAGCCTCAGGGTGTTCCGCATGGGGTGGCAGGGCGGCGCGTGGCCGCTGGGTCTCCTGCCCACACTGGCGATCCTCGGCGCCTTCCTCGGAGCTGTCGGCAGCCTCGTTGCGTTGCGGCGCTACCTCAAGACCTGAGGTCGGTGCGGCCTACAGGAAACCGGCCGCTGGGCGCAGAACTGGTGTGATTGCCATGTCCACTACGCGCAGACTCATCATGGTCGCCTTTCTGGCGGCGCTGGCCCTCGGCTTCGTGCCGGTGGTCGCGGCTGCCGCGCAGCAGGGCACGCTCGAGCATACGCGGGCCCGGATCGTCGCGGCCAAGAAGCACAAAGCCTCCCTGACCGACCAGATCGCCGCGCTCGACGGCAGGCTCGCCGCCATGGACGGCCAGCTCGCCAGGCTCGGCGACCAGATCGATGCCGTGGGTGAGAAGCTCGCGACAACCCGCGAGAAGCTCGGCCTCCTGCGTGAGGAGATGCGCCTCAAGCGGCTGGAGCTGGAGAAGGCGGAGAAGAAGCTGGCCCTCGAGCAGGACTACTTCCAGCAGCGTGTCGTGATCACATACAAGACCTCTGATCTCACGTATGTGGACGTCGTGCTCGAGTCGACGAGCTTCGAGGATCTGGTCACGCGCATGAGCGTGGTCCGCGACTTCATCGCCGGCGACAACGATCTGGTGGGCCGGCTGCAGACTATGCGCGACACGGTCGAGGGTGAGAAGCAGGCTATCGCCGACAAGGAGAGCGCCGTTCACAAGGCGGTGGCCGATCTGCAGCAGCAGAGCGACGAGCTCGCCGCCCTCCGCGCCGCGCAGGCGGCGCAGCAGGCGGCTTCACTGGCCCTGCGCAAGCAGAAGGACGGCACGCTCTCGTCGGTCGAGAACAACCTCGCGCTGCTGGAGCGCCAGGAAGACCAGCTCCTGGCCGAGAGCAACGCGTTGTCCGGGGTCATCAACGGCTCCAGCGGGGGCGGGGGCGGCACCGGCAGCCTCATCTGGCCGGTGAGTGGCCCGGTCACCTCGTCTTTTGGCTGGCGCATCCACCCGATCTTCGGCTACAAGAAGTTCCACACCGGCATCGACATCGGCGCCGGCTACGGCGCGCCCATCCACGCCGCCGACAGCGGCACCGTGATCTATGCCACCTGGATGAGCGGCTACGGCAACGTGATCATCATCGACCACGGGCGCGGCATCTCCACTCTGTGCGCGCACCAGTCATCGCTGGCCGTGGGCAATGGGGCCAGGGTCTCACGCGGGCAGACGATCGGGTATGTGGGATCCACGGGGTTCTCCACCGGCCCGCACCTGCACTTCGAGGTGCGCCTGAACGGGAACCCCGTCGACCCCATGGCCTACCTCTGACGATGCGGGCGCCTGTTTGAAGCGCGATCATCTACCGACTAGCATGCACAGGTGATGCGCGCCCTTCGCACCATCGTCGTCGTCCTTCTCGTGTCCCTGGGGTTCCTCGGGGGCTACTTCGTCGGCTGGTTCATGCACGGCGAGAACGTCGTGCGCCTCAGCGGGACCGAGCGCAACGACGCCAAGAAGGCGGCGAGCCTGGAGCAGCGCGTCATCGAGGAGCTCGAGGGCCGCTACTACAAGGCCGTCGACGCCGAGAAGCTCGGCCGGGCCGGAGTGCGTGGCGTTCTCAAGTCACTCGACGACCCGTACACCGTCTATCTCAGCCCCGAAGAGACCATGGCGTTCGAGGAGAAGGAGAGCGGCGAGTACTCGGGCATCGGCGCCTCGCTGCAGAAGTCCGCCAAAGGCGTCGTCATCACCAGCGTGTTCCCGGGGTCTCCCGCCGCCGCCGGCGGCCTCAAGCCCGGCGACACCATCGTCAGCGTCGACGGCTCATCCACCAAGGACGTGGCCATCGAAACGATCATCGGCAGGATCAAGGGCAAAGAGGGCACCCAGGTCAGACTGGAGATCAAGCCCAAGAACGGGCCGCCGAGGCAGCTGAGCGTCACGCGCCGCCCCATCCAGATCCCCGAGACTCGCAAGTCGATGGAGAAGGCCGGCGGAAAGAAGGTCGGCTACGTACAGCTGTATGAGTTCGGCGGCTACGCGGCGCGCGATGTACGCCGCGACATCGAGGGTCTCGCCGGGAAGGGTGCGCAGTCGTTCATTCTCGACCTGCGCTACAACGGAGGCGGCCTGCTCTCGCAGGCGGTCGACGTGACCGGCGTGTTCCAAACCGGGTCGGTGACGTCCACCAAGGGTCTGCACTCGCCGCTGGAGGAGCTCAAGGCCAATGGACCGGCGGCGACCGGCAAGACGCTGGTACTCCTGGTCAACGGCTACTCGGCCAGTGCCTCCGAGATCGTCACCGGCGCTCTCAAGGACCGCGGCCGCGCAGAGGTCATCGGCACGCGCACGTTCGGCAAGGGACTGGTGCAGAGCATCGTGCCGTTGGGCAACAACGCCTCGCTCAAGCTCACGACGGCCGTCTACTACACGCCGAACGGCACCAACATCAACGAGAAGGGCATCACGCCGGACATCGTCGTCACGGAGAAGCCGAAGACGAAGAAGGACGAGCAGTTGCAGGCCGCGCTCAGGTACCTCGCGCGGCAGCCTTAGGCCGGCCGTGACCGCGCCGCGCCACGATGACGGACGCGGGCGGCCGAGCAGCGATGGACGCCCGCGGCGTGAGGGCCGGCCGGCTCGCCAGACCCCGTCGGCCAAACCTCTCCCTTACCGCGTCGCCCGCTGGGGCAAGTTCTGGTCGCTCGAGCCGCTGTTCGCCGACGACCGCTCCTGCCTGGTCGCCAAGGGCGGCGAGCCTCCGAAGCTGGACGAGCTCGTCCTTGCCGTGCCCGTGCATGGGGACCGCCGGCGCATCGTGGAGGTCCTCGGCACGGCCGACGACGTCAGGGCCGTGCTGCGCGCCATGCTGTATGCCCGCGGGCTGCCGCAGGGCTTCGACCCCGAGGTGCTGGAGGAGGCCGCCGCGACCTCACGGCGCTGCCGACCTTCACCATCGACCCCGACACGGCGCGCGATTTCGACGACGCCATCAGCGTGGCGCGCGACGGCGAGGGGTACCGCGCCCACGTCCACATCGCCGATGTCTCCTACTTCGTCGACGATGACGGCGCCATAGAGCGTGCCGCGCGGCGGCGTACGTCGAGCGCGTATCTGCCGCTGTTCGCCGAACCCATGCTGCCGGGCGCGCTGAGCAGCGACCTCTGCAGTCTGGTGCCTCGCCAGCCGCGCAAGTGCGTCACGGTGGAGTTCGCCTTCGCCGCCAACGGCCGGCGCACGGCCGTGGAGTTCTACCGCTCGCTCATCAGCAGCGACCACCGGCTCACGTACGGCTTCGTGGACACGGTCATCGGCGCCGCGACGGAGGTGGCCGCGCCGGAGGCCGCCGCCGCGCCCTCGGCGCGGCCACCTCGAGTGGCGCCGGACGACGCCACGACCGTCGCCGACGCCGGCCTGCTCGCGCAGCTCCGCCTTGCCCACGAGCTCGCCGGGGTGTTGCGCCGCCGACGCTACGCGCGCGGCGCCCTCGTGCTCGGCTCGTTCGAGCCCGAGTACGCCTTCGACCACGCCGGCGAGCTCAGCGGCGCCGTGGCGCGGCCGGAGACGCCGTCGCACGCCCTGGTCGAGGAGTTCATGCTGGCCGCCAACGAGGCGGTCGCCGAGTTCCTGCTGCGCAAGAAGGCGCGCACTCTGTACCGCGTGCACGAACCCCCGGAGCCCGCCAGCGTGCGCGAGCTGCTCGACGCGCTCGAGGAGCTCGGCGTGCCGACGCCGCCGTTCCCGGCCGTCGAGGCCGTGCCGGCGGCGAAGCTGGCGGAGGCTTTCGGGCGCCTCAGCCGGACCGTCGCCGAGACCAGCGCGCGCGAGGGCCGCGGCATGCGCGCCTGGCCGACGTTGCTCCTGCGCGCCCTGAAACAGGCGCGCTACAGCCCGGCCAACCTGGGCCACTTCGGTCTGGCCAGCAGCGCCTACCTGCACTTCACGTCACCGATCCGTCGCTACCCCGACCTGGTCACGCACCGCAGCCTGCTCCTTCACCTGGGCGGCGGCGGCGGCGAGCTGGGCGAAGCGGAGCTCGCCGCCGCCGCCGAGGATTGCTCCACGCGCGAACGCGAGATCGGCCGCCTGGAGATGGAGGCGGATGACGTCGCCCTGTGCTTCCTGCTCGAACGGCGCCTCCAGGAGGAGGGTTGGGAGCAGGAGTTCGCCGGCGAGGTCATCGGTCTCGTCGGCGGCGGGCTGTTCGTGCGCTTCGGCGACGTGTTCGAGGGCTTTCTCTCGTCGCGTCGTCTCGGCGGCGAGCGCTTCGAGGTGAGCGAGCACGGGACGGCGCTGGAGGGTCAGGCTACCGCGCGCCGGTACCGGCTCGGCGACGCCGTCACCGTCAGGGTGGAGCGCGTCGACCGTCTGCGCGGCAGGGTCGACTTGGCGCCGGCGGCGCCTCCGGCGGGCCGTTCCGTCATCGGGCTCGATCGCGCCCCTGCCCGCCGGTCCTCCGGCAGCCGGCCGCCACGCCGTCGGGGGGCCGGACACGACCAGCGTCAGCGCGGCCGCTAACCTCGACGACGGGGCCGGGGCCCGGCGTGCTCGCCGTCTCCGATGCGGTAACCTAGGGCTATGACACGAGAGACCGGCATCAAACGGGTCGCCGACAACCGCAAGGCGTACCACGACTACTTCATCGACGACACCTACGAGGCGGGCATCGCCCTCGTCGGCACCGAGGTCAAGTCGCTGCGCAAGGGGCGCGTCAACCTGCGGGACAGCTACGTCGAGGTCAGAGGCATGGAGCTCTTCCTGGTCGGCGCCCACATCAGCCCCTTCGAGCAGGGCAACATCTGGAACCATGAGCCGCTCCGCCCGCGCAAGCTGCTTCTGCACTTGCACGAGATCGAGCGCATCGCCCACCGCGTCAACGAGCGTGGCTACACGGTGGTGCCCACCAAGATCTACTTCAAGGATGGGCGCGCCAAGGTGGAGATCGGCATGGCGCGCGGCAAGAAGCTCTACGACAAGCGTCACGACATGGCCGAGCGCGACGCCAAGCGCGATGTGGAGCGTGCCTTGCGCGGCCGCGGGGAAGACAGGCGATAGCGCCGGCGCCGCGGGCGCCGGCGTGCGGGGCCGACCAGGGAGGTGCCCATGGGCACGCTGGACCACGAGCAGATCGAAGCAGCGCTGGCCGAGCTCGACGGATGGTCGTTTCGGGACGCAGCTCTCACGCGGACCTTCCGCTTCGCCGATTTCGTCCACGCTATCGGCTTTGTCGAGCACCTCGCCGAGGTGGCCGAGGAGCGGCAGCACCACCCCGACATCGACATTCGCTACAACAAGGTCACGCTGCACCTCAGCACGCACAGCGCCGGCGGCGTCACGATGCGCGACGTCGAGCTGGCCGAAGCCATCGGTCACCTGGTCTGACGGCCGGCGCGCGGCCCCCCAGGGCCCCGCGCTCCGGCCACCGAAGCGGCCCCTCCGCCGTCTGTGCTAGACTCGTCAGCCGTTGCCCTCGTAGCTCAGGGGATTAGAGCGCGCGCCTCCGGAGCGCGAGGTCGAAGGTTCGAATCCTTCCGGGGGCACCAACGTTGTCGTTGTCACAACGTTGCTCCTGCTTGGGGCAGGGTTCCGTTGTCCGATCGCTCCCATTCTCTTTGTGAGCCACCCATGAGAGTCGGGCACGTCTTCACAGCGGCTTCATCGAGGCCAGCTAGGCTCAGCGGTAACCGGAATCACTCAGCCAGGAGTCGTCCTGCATCCCATCCTGTTCCACGTAGCAGCCGGCCGTTCCACTCCTACGGTCTGCTGGCCGTTCTCGCCATGTGCGCAGGCGGCTACGTCGTACAGCGCCTCTTTCGGCGCCACGGCATCGACTCGGCCGCGGCGCTCGAACTGACGGTCGCGGCGATCCTGGGGGGCCTTGTGGGCGCTCGCCTCTACTGGCTCGCGGAGCACTGGCGCGAAGCGCAGGGCGATGTCTTCCACTCCATGCTGAGCGGCGCAGGCTTCACCTGGTACGGCGGCCTGCTCGGCGGCGTCGCTGCCGTGATCGCGCTGGCCCGGTACCGTCACCAGGGTCTCGGGCTGGTGGCGAACGCGATGGCCCCGGCGGTGACCCTGAGCGACGCCGTCGCGCGCATCGGCTGCCTGCTCGCCGGAGACGGCACCTACGGGCGCCCCAGCGACCTCCCTTGGGCGATCGCCTTCCCGCACGGAATCGTGCCGACCAGCGTGCCCGTGCAGCCGACGCCCGCCTACGAGACGCTGGCGATGCTCGTCGTCTTCGTCGTTCTGTACCTCATGGCGCGGCGGCTGCAGCCCGGCTGGCATGTCTTCGCCTGGTTCCTCGTACTGTCCGGCGTCGAGCGCTTCGCGGTCGAGTTCCTGCGCGTCAACAGCCCTGGCTCCTCGGGCTCACGCCGCCGCAGTGGTTCGCGCTGGCCAGTCTGCTCGTCGGCGCCGGAGTGCTGCTGAGGCAGAGGTTCCGTCACGGCGTGACCCTGCAGCCCACCGCCTGACCAGCGCTACCCCTGACTCCAGCAAGGCGTCGCAGACGCTGCGACCTATGCCGCCGGCTACACGGCACGAGCAGATGCGAATCACAAGCTCTTCACAGTGTGCGCGTACACTCTAAACAGATTGGGCTTCGCGCCGTCTGAACCGAGACGACCGCCAGCCAGACATCGACAAAGGGAGAATCATGAGACGCAGGATGCTTTGGATCGGCGTGGCGGCCGTCGTCGTCGCCCTCAGCGCCGCGACCGTCGCCTTCGCGGCGGCCACCCAGCGCTCGACCACCAGCTCGAGCTCCACGCCGACGCGCGCCGCCGCCCAGACGTCGAGCGGATGGCGCGGCACCATGATGGGCGGTGCCGTCACCGTGACGGACATGCAGGCGCAGCACGCCGAGCACCAGGCCGACATGCAGGCCTGGTTCGATAGGTACGGCGCCGACCCGAACTCCGCCACCGCGCGAGCCGCCCTCGACAAGCTGCGCGCCGAGCATTGGAGCGACATGCGCGCCCTGCTTAAGAAGTACGGCGTCGATCCCGCAACGACTCCCCGCGGCAGCGCGACAGGCGGCTACGGCTCCGGCATGATGGGCGGCGGCTCGGGCTACGGCGCCGGCATGATGGGCGGCTATTGATCACCGTCGCTCAGGTGCGCGGCTGCAGCTCTCGGGCAATGCGCCGGAAGGCGGAAACGGCGAGACGGGAGGCGAAGACGCGATGATGTGGGATGGTTACTCCGGCCACAGCGCCGGTTGGGAAGGTTGGCTGATGCTCATGTTCATGATCGTCGTCGCGGTGGCGGCGGTCGTCGCCGTCGTCTACTTCGTGCGCCACTTCGCACAGCCGCAGGCGGCGCAGACGAACTTCGCGCCGCCACATGCCGCCCAGGTGGTCGCGCCTAGCGTGGCTGCGCCGGCGGCCGAGTCGCCGCAGGACATCCTGAGGCGTCGCTACGCCGCTGGTGAGATCGAGCGCGAGGAGTACCTGCAGAAGCTCGGCGACCTCTAAAGCACGTGGCAGGCTCACCCCGCCGCACGCTGGTCATCGCCCTAGTAGCGCTGGGCGTCGCCGTCCTGGCGGCGGTAGGCGTGCTCGTGATCGGCACCCACCGGCAGGCCTCGATGTCCGCGCCCGGGACCTCCCCGGCCGCGCTCGGTGAGGCCGTCTTCCAGTCGGGAGTCGGTCCAGCCGGCCAGCCCATCCCGCGTACCATGAGCCAAGGGGGCGGCGGCATGATGGGCGGCGGCATGATGAACAGCGGCTGCGCGAGCTGCCACGGTACCGACGGGCACGGGCTGTCCACACAGCAGTTCACGAGCCCGAGCATCACCTACTCGAACCTCACCGACCCGCAGGGCATGTTCATGCCCGACGGCACCCGCGGCCCCACCTACACCGACGCGGCCATCCGGCGGGCGGTCACCACGGGCATCGACCCCGCGGGCAGTCACCTGGAGTGGCCGATGCCGCAGTGGCAGCTCACGGACCAAGAGTGGAGCGGCCTGCTCGCCTACCTGAAGACGTTGCGCTAGCGCCTCCACCGGGTAGGTCATCTCCATCAACTCAGCTCCCTGGGAGGAACGGCGATGACGGCGATCGACCCGGTCTGCGGCATGAGCGTCCAGGAGGACAGCGCTGCGGCGACGGCAGAGTACAAGGGCGTCACCTACTACTTCTGCAACGTCAACTGCAAGAAGGACTTCGAGGAAGACCCCGAGGCGTACCTGCCGAAGGTCTGAGCCGGTAGTGAACGCCGCCGTCATACTCCCCCTCGCCTCGGTTGCGGGCGAGATCGGGCGAGCCCTCAGCATCGCCTTCGGCATGCTCTGGGAGATCCTCTGGGCGCTGATTCTCGGCTTCGCCCTCTCCGCCATGGTCCAGGCGGTCGTCTCCAAGCGCACAATGACGCGCCTGCTGCCGAACGCCAGGCCGCGCTCGCTGGCCGTGGCCTCCGGCCTCGGCGCGGCCTCGTCCTCGTGTTCCTACGCTTCGGTGGCGCTGGCGCGCTCGATCTTCCGCAAGGGCGCCGATTTCACGGCGGCGATGGCCTTCGAGTTCGCCTCCACCAACCTCGTCAT
>Ga0209585_10000380_pt1 | contig 16988 bp, 14 predicted proteins | sample NGEPerone_FD_185491 | JGI IMG/M metagenome (GOLD analysis project Ga0209585, IMG submission 185491) | Arctic peat soil microbial communities from the Barrow Environmental Observatory site, Barrow, Alaska, USA - NGEE Permafrost154B-one... | ecosystem: Environmental > Terrestrial > Soil >... | reverse complement strand
AGGTGATGAAGAAAAAATTAAGCTCTTGCTTAATGAATATCAAATCGATCCTGAAAAAATTACGCTAATTCATTCAGTGCAGATCATTGAAATGCATGAGCATCCTACAAAAGCGCTGAAAGAAAAGCAACAATCATCTATTGCAATTGGGTTTCAATTATTGGCCACATCAAAAGTGGATGCTTTTATAAGTGCCGGAAATACCGGAGCCATGCTTGTAGGATCCTTATTCAGCATTAAAGCTATCGAAGGAATTTCCAGGCCTGCTATCGGCGCTTATATTCCGAGAGAAAACGGTGAACTTTCTTTACTGATAGATGTGGGATTGAATGCAGATTGCAAACCTGAAAACTTATCACAGTTTGCTTTATTGGGTACATTATTTTCTAAACATATTTTGAATTTCAAAAATCCACGTGTGGCACTTATCAATGTGGGTGAAGAAGAAGGTAAAGGCAATTTACTGTGCCAGGCCGCCTACCCTTTACTGAAAGAAAATGAGAAAATAAATTTTGTTGGAAATATAGAAGGAAGGGATATTTTAATGGACAAGGCAGAGATTTATGTTTGTGATGGATTTACCGGGAATATTTTATTAAAATTTGCTGAATCATTTTATGATATTATTCAAAAAAGAAAAATTCAGGACGAATTTTTGAATCGTTTTAATTTTGAAATCTATGGTGGAGTTCCTGTGTTGGGAGTCAATAAGCCTGTTATCATCGGTCATGGCATTTCACATGCTGAAGCGTTTTATAACATGATAAAAATGGCTAAAAAGATGATTGAAAATAATTTTATTGAAAAAATAAAAAGCAATTTCAATTAAGGGTTACCATTTCTTTTGGTTTCTTTTTTTAAACAATCAATCCAATCATTTTAGAATGAATCACCGCTTCTGCACTATGTTTAAAATAACAACAATTTACTCCTTTAATTTCCATTTCAGCCATGATCATTTGTACTTTTTCATAACTGGATTTTCTCACGCGTCGCATATAAACTGCAAATATTTTTCCGGGGAAATGTGAGACAACTGAAGAATAAATATCAGGATCCTGTTGGGAATCATCACCTAATAAAATAAATTGCAAATGCGGGTATGCGTCAATGATCCTGGATATTCGCCTGAATTTTGTTGAAAGGTTACTTTGTCCTGATTTCCAGAATTCATTTATTCTTTTTAAATGGCTTAATAGATAAACTCCTTTTGGTAAATCATTAGACCGTGAAAACTCCAAAATAAGATCATAGAGGTTCCATTCACTACCCGAAACATAAAAAAAAGGATTGATGTTTTCACCAGTTTGCCCGTTGCCGGCAAGTAATTGGTAATGATTTACTACTCCTTCAAAAGGCTTTCTACTGCGGGCATTTTTGGTAAAAAGCACATACAATCGCCTTCGTAATCGTGATGAATGTGAGATAAGAAAAGTATCATCAATATCAGAAATAAAAGCGTGCGCAGAATCAAAAGGAATATATATATTTCCAATTCCGGTTATGTGCTGCGCATGATATTTATTTTCTTCCAACCTTACCAGCACTCTTTTCCACCCAACACCTGGCGCTACCGCCGGAAAAATTTCAAACCTGAAAAATCCATCTTCTTCTGTTTCCGTATTAAAAATAACCCCATCCCACTCAATAGCAATTTTTGCATTGGAAAAAGGAATTACCATAAACATCCGCAGAAGCGAAAATAAATTGGTTACCCAGTTTTGACGGTAAGTTTGCCGGGGTAATGGACTTAATCTTAATACGTGGCCCAACACAATTATTTTTTCAGCATTACCCCAGCCATTGTAAACCTTTATTACAGGGTGGTGATTGAGCCTGAATAAAAAGAATATTTTCTGTTTTATCCTTTGAAGCAACGAAATTTTCTTTTCTTTATGTATCGAACTATTATTTGTCATAACGATCGTTACAAAGATATAATGAAGGCAACTTCCAATTTAAAGATATTATTTATCATTAATCCTGTATCAGGAGGGAAGAAAAAAATTAATTGGGAACCAATAATCCATAAATATTTTAAACCACTTTCTCATAATATCGAGTTTTTTATTTTAACCGGAAAAGAAGATGCTTCCTCGATTCAATATTGGATTAAAAAGTTTTCACCTGAACGGGTAATAGCTGTTGGCGGTGATGGAACTGTATCGCTTGTTGCCCAACAATTATTAAATTCTTCAATTCTTATGGGAATATTACGCGGCGGCTCTGCTAACGGAATGGCGGAAGAATTAAAAATACCTGAAGAACCAAAATTAGCAATGGATATTATTTTGAATGGGAAGATGCAAAAATGTGATTTGATTAAAATAAATGATAATGATATCTGTATTCATTTAAGCGACGTGGGACTTAATGCGAGACTTGTAAAATATTTTGATAAAAGCTCTTTTCGTGGAATGTGGGGATATGCAAGAATGGTATTAAAAATTCTCTGGCAAAGAAAATTATTACAAGCCCATATAGAAGCTGACGATTTAAATATAGATACTACCGCTTACATCATAGTAATTGCCAATGCCAGTAAATACGGTACCGGCGCAGTTATTAACCCTGAGGGCCTGATTCATGATGGCAAATTTGAACTGGTCATCGTTCGTAAAATTTCACTTATCGAAATTTTTAAAATGTTCTTAAGTAACAAAAGATTTGATCCAAAAAAAGTAGAAATCTTTCAAACTACCAAAGCAGTAATTACTACTACCAGGGAAATCCATTTTCAGGTTGATGGTGAGTATAAAGGAAAAATAAATAAAGTGTATGCAGAAATTCTTCCTTCAGCTTTAAATTTGCTGGTAGAAAATAAGGACATTTCGGCAAGCTGATTTCAAAATATAAATACCCTAACCCTGATTTGTAAAAAACATTAACGATTCATCAAAAATTCTTTAAGGTCTTTAAAATCTGCATTCATTGAAATACTCTTCTTTTCCTTTATTAATATTGGTCTTAAAGACTCCGGAACCGGTACCGCCTGCTGAATCACAGGCTCTACTACATCATAAAATTTTACAGGATGGGCAGTTTCTAAAAAGATTCCTTTATGCCCCGGATGTTGTTGCAAATAATTTTGTAAGGCATTGTAACCAACAGCACCATGAGGATCAGTAAGATAATTTTCTTTTTGAAAAACTTTTTTCATAGTTTGCCTTGTTTCCTCATCTGAAATGCTGTAGCTGACCAGTTTATTTTTTAGATCCGAAAATTGATGATGAAATAATTCCAGGATGCGAACAAAATTACTGGGATCGCCCACATCCATAGCATTTGAAATTGTTGCAACTGCTTTTTGGGGTTGATAATTTTCAGACTTCAAAAATTCTGGTACTACATTATTAGCATTGCAGGCGGCAATAAAAATCTCAACCGGCATTCCCGAAAAATGCGCAAGCATCCCTGCACAGATATTCCCAAAATTACCGCTGGGCACACTTATAACAGGAGGGTTTTTTTTATCTTCCCACTGTTTCCACGCAAAGAAATAGTAAAATTGTTGCGGCAACCATCGGGCTACATTAATAGAATTAGCAGACGTAAGAAATAATTTTTTATTTAAATCAACATCTGCAAAAGCCTGCTTTACCATTTGCTGGCAATCATCAAAATTTCCATTTATTTCTAATGCATGAATATTATTTCCTAATGTAGTTAGCTGTTTTTCCTGAACCATACTTACTTTACCGGAAGGATATAAAATAACTACTTCTACTCCATCTACATTATAAAATCCATTGGCAACAGCGCCGCCGGTATCTCCTGAAGTGGCTACTAATACAGTAACTTTCTGATCATTGTTTTTTACAAAATATCCAAGGCAGCGACTCATAAATCTTGCACCTACATCTTTGAAAGCCATAGTAGGGCCATGAAATAATTCTAATGAAAAAACAGAGTCAGTTACTTTCACTAAAGGGATTTCAAAATTGATCGTTTCTTCAACAATTCTTTTCAATTCATTTTCAGGAATTACTGCTCCAGCATAAGGATTAATCACTTTGAATGCAATTTCTTCATCAGAATAATTATTGATATTTTGAATGAATTCTTCTTCTAATTCCGGAATATATTCAGGAAAATATAATCCCTTATCTGGTGCCAAACCTCTTATGGTAGCTTCCTTAAAATCAACAACAGGAGAATTGTGATTTAAACTGTAATACTTCATTTTGATTCTATTATTTTTACCCCCTCATAATTGATGGTGGTTACATAAGTTTTATAATCAATTCCAATTTTTTCAAAAATATTTTTCATAATTTTCTCTACTTCTTTAGCGGTATTTTTTTCTTTACTAATCATAAATATTGATGGACCCGAACCGGAAATTCCTCCACCTAAGGCACCCGCTTCTTTACACTTTATTTTTACTTCGTCAAAACCGGGAATTAAAATACTACGCACCGGCTCCACTATCACATCTTCCAATGAACGGCTTATCAATTCATAATCCTTTTTCATGAAACCTGCTACCAGGCCGGCAATATTTCCCCATTGTTTAATGGCATCCTTCAATAGAATTTCTTTGCGTAGAATTTGTCTCGAATCTGATGTTCGCACTTCTATTTGTGGATGCACAACCGTAACATACATATGAGGCGCATCCAAAGGAATAATATCTAATGGAAAAATGGAACGTATTAAAGTAACGCCGCCATAAATGCATGGTGATATATTATCCGCATGCTTTACGCCGCTGGCTAATTTTTCACCATGCATAGCAAAGCGCACAAGGTCTTCATGTGAAAAAATATTTTGTAGCAAATGGTTGGCAGCGACCACTACGCCTGCAGCACTTGCAGCGCTGGAACCAAGACCACTACCCGGTTTTATACATTTATTAATTATTAAATCAAATCCTATAGGCTTATCATATTCATCCATTAAAGCAAGCAATGCGGCGCCTGCCACATTTTGCGCCGGCACCACAGGAAGATTGTATTCGTCAGTATGTTGAATACGAATGCCAGGTTGATCACTTAAAGAAAGTGTCATTTCATCCTGGGGTTCATTTAAAGCCATTCCCAATACATCAAATCCACAAACAAGATTGGCAATAGTAGCTGGAGCAATAATTTTTACTGTTTTCATTTTATTTTATTTTAAATCCTTGCTGCGCGGATAATATCGGCGAATACTCCTGATGCAGTTACCTCGGCGCCCGCACCTGCACCTTTTACCACCAATGGCTGATCAACATAACGATTTGTATAAAAAAGCACCACATTATCTTTTCCATAAAGATGAAAAAAATCATGCTCCGAATTTATTTGTTGCAAACCAACTTCTGCTTTTCCATTCTCATATTTGGCTACAAACTTCAATTTTTTCCCGGCTTTATTTGCTTCTTCAAAAATCTTCTTAAAATGTGCTTCTTCTTTTTCCATTGCCACATAAAAATCATCAACAGAGCCGGTCATACATGAAGGAGGCATAAATGTATTGTTGGTAATATCGTCCATTTCTAATTTTTCACCGGTTTCGCGAGCAAGAATCATGATCTTACGCATTACATCTGTTCCGCTTAAATCTAAACGCGGATCAGGTTCAGTATACCCTTCATCCTGCGCCTGTTTTACCACTTTTGCAAAACTTTTTTCACCATTATAATTATTGAAAACAAAATTGAGAGTGCCGCTTAACACGGCTTCAATTTTATTTATTTTATCACCACTTAATAACAAATCATTCAAAGTGCCAATCACTGGCAAACCTGCGCCAACATTGGTTTCAAATAGAAAATGAACATTGAATTCGCGCGCAAGTTGCTTTAGTCTTTGATAATAAATATAAGAAGATGAAGCAGCGATTTTATTACAGGCTACAATTGAAATACTTTTTTGAAGCACTTCTTCATAAGTTTTTGCTACATCATTACTTGCTGTAACATCTGCAAAAATGGAGTTACGCAAATTTTTGGATTGAATCGTTTTTACAAATTTGTGCAGGTTCATTTCTTCACCGGCCAACAAAAGAGATTTCCAATTATTCAAATCAATACCATTATCATTGAATAACATTTTTTTACTGTTCGCAATACCTACTACTCTTATATTTAAATGCAGATTTTGTTCAAGGTAATTGTGCTGTTGTAGCAATTGGGCCATCAACTTAGATCCCACATTACCAAGGCCGGTAATAAATAAATTTACCTGCTTATAAGTTGTTTCAAAAAATTCTTCGTGCAGTACGTTTACCGCTTTTTTTACATCCTGCGCAGCAATAACCGCCGAGATATTTCTTTCAGAAGAACCTTGGGAAATAGCTCTTACATTGATCCCGTTTTTGCCCAAAGCACTAAACATTTTTCCGCTGATACCGGGATGGCTTTTCATTTTATCTCCTACAAGAGCAACAATTACCAATCCCTTTTCTACAATAAGAGGCTCCACTTTTCCTCTTTCTATTTCATAGCTGAAAGCTGCATCTACAGCTTCTTTGGCCTTATCAGCATAAGCATCTTCAATACCAACGCAAATCGAATGTTCCGATGAACTTTGGGTAATAAGAATCACATTGATCTGTGCATCAGCAAGCGTTTCAAATAATCGTTTTGAAAAACCTGGAATACCCGCCATGCCGCTTCCTTCAAGACTTAGCAATGCAATTTGATTAATGCTGGAAATGCCGCGCACGCTGTTACCATTTTTTACAGATTCGCTTTGAATTAAAGTCCCATGATCCTGAGGTGAAAAAGTACTCTTCACCCACACCGGGATATTTTTTCGCATCACCGGTTGTATGGTAGGAGGATAAATTACTTTGGCGCCAAAATGCGAAAGTTCCATAGCTTCCTGATATGATACATTTGGAATTATTTTAGCATTAGCTACCAAACGTGGGTCAGCTGTCATCATTCCACTTACATCAGTCCATATTTCTAATACATCTGCATTTAATGCCGCGGCAAAAATTGATGCCGAATAATCGGAACCACCTCTTCCCAAAGTTGTAGTAATTCCTTTTTTATCTGCTGCAACAAAGCCGGGCAGAAGAAATAAGGAATGCGTAACCGTAGAAAAATAATTTTGAATATTTTTATTGGTTATTTCAAAATCAACAACAGCATTTTCGAAATGAGAATTGGTGACAATGAGTTTTCTTGAGTCTATCCATTCATTTTCTGCACCAACGGAATTCAGTTTTGCAGATATTATTTGTGAGGATAATAATTCACCATAACTCATCATCCGGTCCCTGGTTCTTGATGATAATTCCTGTAATAAAAACACACCGCTACAAATATCTTCCATTTCATTACAACTTTTTTTCACCATGCTTAACACGCTACTTTGTTGTGCCACGGGTATCAAAGCTTTTACGGTTTCAAGATGCCGGTGTTCTATTTCTTTTAGTTTGTCTTTATAAGTTTCATCGCCTCGCGATGCGAGTACTACACTATTGAGTAACGCATCTGTAGTGCCACCCAATGCCGATACCACTACAATAGTTTTATCCTTAGTTTTATTCTCCTGAATGATTGCAACCATTTTATTGATGTTCTCAGCATTGGAAACCGATGAACCGCCAAATTTTAAAACCCGCATATATATTTTATTGATTTAAAAATTAAATATTTTGAATGAATTGCCGGATGGCATAAAGAAGCAAAAGGCCCAAATGATGATATGGTAAAATACAACCCTTAGCGGGTTGTAAAGGTAGTTTCAGTAAAATTGACAGTTACTGCTGAGGAAAGAATAATATGGTTAAATTTTTGTTCCAATTCTATTTATTGTAGAAAAATGAAGGTAGATAGCAATTTCCAAATAACAAGTGATGGGCGATATTTTTTTTAGAAAAATAAAAATTTTTCAAAAAAAACGAAATTTACCATGCCGGTAAACGGAAAAGTTCATAATACAACCATTCCTTTTGTCTGTAAACAGAACATAAAAAAATACTAATTCATTTTTAAAAGGAAATAAACTGCTAAAATAAAAATTGACAGAAAAACCTGCAACCGGGAATGGAAGTATTATTTTTTCTCTTTTTTAAGCGCTTCAATTTCTCTTTCTAATTTAGCAATAGTGCCAATGATATTGCTTTCCCTGTTACCCTTTTTGGAAATTTTAAATGTCGGGTGAACGGTTTTTAAATCTGCCTTATAATCATCTAATTGTTCTTTTAGGGTTTTAAGTTTACCTGCAATTTCACTTTTTCTAACTGGTCGTGCCATAAATTAATTTTTAATTACAAAATATAAAACTAATACAATAATACACATTTGTCTAAAACCTTTTGATAAATTTTAATTTTTTCATTTTTTTTGTTCGTATACGCAGGCTTTGAGTTTGAATATATCATTTTGGAATCTTGTATAAAAAGTACACATTTTCTGTCATTTTTTTCAAGAATTTTTTAAAACTGCAAAGTAAAAACGGTTCCTTCTCCAGGGGTAGATTGTACTTGTATGTTACCCTTATGCAGCATCATTATCTGTTTGCATAAACTTAATCCAATACCGCTCCCGGTTTTTCGGGTACTAAAAAATGGAATAAAGATATTTTCCATAACATCTTCCGGGATACCGGTTCCATTATCGGCCACTTTAATTATAACTTTTTGTTTAAGAGATGTGGAGGCCGAGAGTACAATTCTGGCTTCAGGATTATCTTTAACCGCTTCTATGGCATTTACTACAAGGTTTATAAGTACCTGTTCCACCAGGGTCGTATCTACTTCCACCATCAATCCGGGATCTTTCAAAACGATATCCATTTCGATATTTTTCTGGTCGAGTGTAGGCTCCATCAATTGATAAAGATTTTCAAAAAGATCCCGCACATACACCTGTTTTAAATTGGGTTTTGTAATCTTATTTAAGTTACGATATGTTTCAGCAAACCTCAACAGGCTTTCACTGCGCCTTTTGATTGTTTCTATGCCTATTTCAAGATCATGTACAGCGCCATCTTTATTATCTATTTGCTGAATTGATTTTTCCAACCTGTTTTTTAAAGTATCGGCAAGCGATGATATGGGAGCTACGGAATTCATGATCTCATGCGTCATTACACTCAGCAACTTTTGCCATGCTTTTGATTCAGTTTCATCCAGTGCTTCATTTATATTTTGAAAAGCGATAAGCATGAATTTTTTTTCATCGGTTTGGAAAGTAGTTGCAGATAATAATATTTTGAATGATGTTTTGTCAATATGCGCGGCAGTAATTTTTCCTTCAGAAGGTTTCAGGGTAATAATATCATTATACAATTGCTGATCGCGTCTTTCTAATGAATGAATAGTTTTTAGGTAAGGTAATTGCAACATTTTCTTTAAAGATTCATTCATCCAAATCACTTCACCACTTTCCAGATCGTACGATAATATCCCCGTATCTACCAATTCAAGAATTTTTTGCAAATATTGAGTCGATGTTTCTTTCTCTTTACTGATTACCTGGAAAGCTGAATTCACCTGGTTAAAACTTGCCCTAAGAGCCTGCAATTCCAATGGAGCGTGCTTTACATCAAAATTTCTTGAAAAGTCACGATAACGTATAGACTCCACAAACTGCATAAGTTCTTTATTCGATTTATTATAAAAACGAAAGATTTCTGCCATTTGATAAATTAAAACCGGCACTATAAGAATTACATATATGAACATTCCTTTCACCAATAAAAATGATGAAACCAAAAGTGTCATAAACAAAAACACTATTCTAATAATTATTTTAAATTCAATTCGTTTAAGCATAATCGCCCCCAATTCCCCGAAGGGGAAAATTAAAATGATTTTAAAATTTTGATTTATGATTTATATCCATTTTACTATCCGTAAAATAATTTGCAAAAAAATAAACTTGCACCGGTTCTCTTTTCAGGAGGTCGGGTGATTAAATATCATACTTGCTCAACCTCCGGTATAAAGCAGTTCTTGTAAGGCCAAGTTCTTTTGCAGCCCTGCTTATATTGCCACTATGTTTTTCTATTACTCTTAAGATTGTATTTTTTTCAACAGCATTTAAATTTAAATCTACTGGATCTTCTTTAGGCATTACGCCGGATTCAATAGGAGAAAATAAAAGGTCAGAAGATGTAAGCACTTCGCCTTCAGACATAATCACGGCTCTTTCCATGGTGTATTGTAGTTCGCGTACATTACCTGGAAAAGGATATTGTTTTAATTTTTCAATCGCTTTCGAATCTAATTCAGGTACAGGTTTCGAATATTTTCCGGCATACACACCTACAAAATATTTTGCCAAAAGAATAATATCATCTTCTCTTTTACGCAATGGGGGTACCATTATTTCAACAGTATTGATACGATAAATAAGATCTTTTCTAAATCGGTTTTCATTGGCCAGTTCGGCGAGAGGCGCATTAGTAGCACATATTAGCCTAATGTCAATATTTACAGGAACGTTAGAACCCAACCGTGTTACCTGGCGGTTTTGTAAAACGCTTAATAATTTTGCCTGTTGCTGCAAAGTAATATTTCCAATTTCATCAAGAAATAAGGTGCCGCCATTTGCAGATTCAAAACGACCTTCCCTGTCATCTGCAGCCCCTGTAAAAGCTCCCTTTTTGTGTCCAAATAATTCACTTTCAAAAAGCGATTCTGTTAATGCGCCCACATCCACTTTTACAAATGGTTTTTGGGCACGAAGAGAATGTTGTTGAATAGCTTTTGCTATTAAATCTTTGCCGGTTCCATTTTCACCGAGTATAAGAATATTGGCATCAGTGGGAGCTATTTTTTCTATTTTAAAAAAAATATCATTCATCACTTCCGAATTGCCAAGAAGCTCATTTCCGATTACAGAATTGGCGGATGCTTGTTTTGCCGTACCAGTCTTTCCTTTTGTTTTTAAAGTCTCTTTTAAGGTTTCAATCAATCTTTCATTATGCCATGGCTTTACCATAAAATTGGAAGCTCCTTCCTTTAAAGATCGCACGGCAAGATCAATATCGCCATACGCTGTAATCATGATTACATCATTGTTTGGGTCTAACTCCTTTATCTTTTTTAGCCAAAACAATCCTTCGTTGCCTGTATTAATAGAACTGGTAAAATTCATATCCAGCATTATCAAATCAAATGACTGTTTGGATAATATAGAACGTATGTTTTCAGGATTTTTTTCGGTTACCACTTCCTTCACTTCTGTTTTCAACAATAATCTGACTGCTGTTAATACATCCGTATCATCATCAATAATCAGTATGGAAGCATTTTTTAAATTCATTTCTGTATTTTTTTCAAACAATAATAATTGAAACTCTTAAAAAAAAATCAATTAATAAAATTACCGGGAATATTAAATTACAATTATTGCTTTCATTCCACAAATTTTATCTTATTTAAAATTAATCAACAATGGAAAATTGAAAAATAATTTTTTCATTCTACTACATGTTTCAAAAGCGGATACTCTCTGTATCAAAAGCGTACAGTACTCTTCAATTTGCATTTTTTCATTTATTGAAAATCAATCCATTGTGTTTTGGCACAGCGTTATATACTATCATTTCAACTAAACAATGTAACAAAATAAAGTTGAAAGCCGTATTAAAAAACTAAACAGAAAAATAAATTATAAACTTATAAAATTTAAAATCATGAAACTTCAATCAAACAATTTGTTAGAATCACTAAGTATCAAAGATGTAAAAAATCTCACATTAATTGTGAAAGAAACTTTATCAAAAGAATTTAAAAAAGAATGTTGTAAAAATTTTACTGCTGCGGAATTATGGAATATTCACCGTCAAAGAAAATCATTTATTACCAGAAGACAATTTATCTAAATAAATATTGAAAAAAAATAAAATAAAAAATCATGAAAACTCAAACAACCAATTTTTTATCTCCGCTAAGCATCAGAGAATTTAAAAATCTAACCATCCAGGTGAAGGAAACTTTAATGATGAATTGCAAAAAAAGCAATCATAAAATTTTCAGTTCAGCCGAATTATGGAATATTCAAAAGCAAAGAAAAAATCTTACAACCCGGAAGTTTTATTATTAATGAAGAAACTACTAACAAAACTATTGTATCAGTACCGAACGATTATTGTATCGATATCGTACACTTTTGAAATTTTACTTTTTCTAAAAAATTGAAAAACAGTAGTTTATGTTGTGGCATAGCTTTGTATAAATAATAATGAATCAGAAATAAAAAAAATATAACCGTGGATAGAATTATCGCAAAAAAGAAATGGCCAGCCAAAAAAATATTAACCATTGCCGGCATAGCTGCAGTAATCGCATTAATAGCAGCAAGCTATTATTTCACATCAGGAAAAAGCAAATTGAATGTAGATACAGAACGTATTACCATCAGTGAAATTAAGAAAGGAACATTCCAGGAATTTATTCCGGTAAATGGAGTGGTACTTCCACTTACTACTATTTATTTAGATGCGGTAGAAGGTGGCCGTGTTGAAGAAAAATATGTAGAAGACGGAGCCGTTATGAAAAAAGGCCAACCGATATTAAGGTTATCGAATACAGATTTGCAACTCGGGCTGGTAACCCAACAAACCAATGTATATAACCTGCTTACCCAAATGCAGATTTCAAAAAATGCAGCGCAACAAAATACTGTAAGCAAACTCAACCAAATGACGGATGTAGAAAGCCTATTGAAAGAAGCAGAACGTGTTTATAAATTAGATAAACATCTTTATGATGAAAAAGTAATTGGCTCACAGGAATATCAACAGGCAGTAAATAATTTTAACTATCTCACTCAAAAGAAAAAGCTAACAGATCAAATTTTACAACAGGATTCCGTTTCCAATCTGCAACAGGTAAACCAGGCCAGGCAATCGTTTGAAGGCTCACAAAATGCGCTAAATGTAATGCGCCAAAAAGTAGGCGACCTTATAGTACGTGCACCAATAGACGGACAATTAACATCGCTTGATGCGGAAATAGGGCAATCAAAAAATAAAGGAGAGCGGCTTGGGCAAATTGATGTATTGGATGGTTTTAAAGTAAGGGTAGATATTGATGAACATTACATTTCACGAATTTTCATTGGATTGATGGGTGAATTTGATTTTAATAATAAAACTTATAAACTCATCATAAAAAAGGTTTACACGCAGGTAAACAACGGACGTTTCCAGGTAGATATGCAATTTGTGGGCGATGTACCTGATGGAATTCGTCGCGGTCAAACATTACAAATCCGCCTGGCATTAAGCGATGAAACACAAGCATTGCTTCTACCTAAAGGAGGTTTCTATCAGCAAACAGGTGGCAACTGGATTTTTAAAGTGAGTGCAGATGGCAATAAAGCTTACAAAGTGGACATTCAACTTGGACGCCAAAATCCAGATTATTATGAAGTATTGCAAGGTTTAAAACCCGGCGATAAAGTGGTAACAAGCAGTTATGAAAATTATGGAAATATGCAGGAGTTGGTGTTGAAGAAGCCATAAGAGAATCAATAAGTCTATATTTTATATTTTGAATAAATACAATCAATTCAGGAATCTATAAAACTACTTTTATGAAAAAAAGATTTCTAATAAAAACTACCGTTGTCTTATTTATATTCTTATTCATTTTTCTGTTACAATGGAAAATAGCTTTAGCTAAAACTGTTTGCGAAATAAATATCTCCAAAATTTACATTGAAAATTATGCTTCACCAAAAGAAAATATCGGACATGGATTTTATCCATTTGCAGATTTAATCATAAAAATTTAAAAAAATCAATAACAGATAAAAACAAAAAAACCATGATCAAAATTAAAGACCTGGAAAAAATTTATCGCACTGAAGAAGTGGAAACCGTAGCATTGAACAAGCTATCGTTCAATGTAAAAGAAGGAGAATTTGTCGCCGTGATGGGCCCGTCAGGATGCGGCAAATCTACCTTACTAAATATACTTGGATTATTGGATGATCCTGACAGCGGAAGCTTTTTATTCAACGGAATTGAAGTAGCTCATTTCAATGAAAGAAAAAGAGCTGATTTGCGTAAAAGAAACATCGGATTCGTTTTTCAAAGTTTTAATTTAATCGATGAATTAACTGTTTTTGAAAATGTAGAATTGCCTTTGATTTACCTGGGTGTAAAAAGTGATGAAAGAAAAAAAAGAGTAGAAAATGTATTGGATAAAATGCAGATCATGCATAGAAAAGGCCACTATCCGCAACAGTTATCAGGCGGCCAGCAGCAGCGTGTTGCTGTTGCAAGAGCGGTAGTAAATAATCCCAAATTAATTCTTGCAGATGAGCCTACCGGAAATCTTGATTCATCGAATGGTAATGAAGTAATGCAGTTACTTACTGAACTGAATGAACAGGGAACTACCATTATCATGGTTACTCACAGTGAACATGATGCACGCTACAGCCATCGTATTATTCGTATGCTTGATGGACAAACAGTAACAGAGAATATTTTGGTGTAAAGAAAGGCACCAGGTATTAGCTAAGAGGTTAATATCCCTTAGCTAATAATGTTTTCTATTCATTACCAAATTCCTTCTACCTAACACCAATACATTAAATCACATTGTATGTTTAAAAATTATTTCAAAACAGCTTGGCGTAGTTTATTGAAAAATAAATTTTATTCAGCCATTAATATCAGTGGACTGGCTGCCGGTATGGCCACCGGCATCATGTTATTGCTTTGGGTGCAGAATGAATTGAGCTTTGATAAATTCAATAAAGGTTATCAAAGCATTTACAAGCTTAGTTCGCATTTTAATGACAATGGTGAAAAACAAGTATGGAATGGAGTGCCCGGACCTTTAGCTGTTTTTGCAAAGACAATTCCCGAAGTTCAGGCTGTAGTAAGAACACAAAATGAATTTGACCAGGTTCTTTCTAATAAAGACAGAACTAAAATATTTGACGGAAATAAAGTAGCAGTTGTTGATAGTGGATTTTTTGACCTGTTTAGTTTTAAGTTGCTCGAAGGAAATAAAAAGGCATTATTTCCAAATGATAATTCTGTAGTTCTCACTCAATCAACCGCCCAAAAACTTTTTGGCAATGAAGACGCAATAGGAAAAACTATCGGTTTCAATAAAAGCAATTTTACCGTAACAGGTGTGCTGGAGGATTTCCCTGAAAATTCTTCCTTACGATATGATGCCATATTTCCAATGGCGTTTTACGCCCAACAATTTACTGCATGGGGCGGTAACGGAGATTGGAAAACCATTGATGAAGATATGGGTGATTTTTCATTTACTACTTTTGTAAAACTTCAACCTGGAGCCAATTCTGTAAAGACAGGACAGCAATTTTCATTGGCTTATAAAAAAGCAAGGAATGGTGACAGCAATGCTTCATTTCAATTGCAAAATCTTGGTGATATACATTTAATAAGTGCTGATGGAAATACATCATCTCTAAGAATGGTACAGATATTTATGCTGGTGGTAATTTTATTACTGGCAATAGCAAGTATTAATTATGTAAATCTTTCAACAGCCCGTTCATTAATACGTGCAAAAGAAGTAAGCATCCGCAAAATTGTTGGCGCTAAAAAGCAGCAATTATTTTTTCAATTTATTATAGAAACAATTGTACTTTTTTGTTTTGCTACATTACTGGCTATTATTTTAATATTCCTTCTGATGCCGCTCTACAACACTATATCAGGAAAAATTTTATCTTTTAGCTTATCAGATATAAATGTGTGGAAAGCCGCAGGGATCGCTGTGGCGGGTACGCTAATTGCGTCAAGTATTTATCCCGCGCTTTTGCTTTCATCTTTCAAACCTATTGAATCTTTGAAAGGAAAAATTACACATGTTATTGGTATCACATCATTTAGAAAAGGACTGGTAGTCTTTCAATTTTCCATTTCAGTAATTCTTTTGGTATGTACGATCATAATGAGCAACCAGATGAATTTTATAAAGAATAAAGATTTAGGATACGATAAAAGTTATGTCTTTTCTGTTCCGCTCACACAGGAAGTAATGGATCATTTAGATGCTGTAAAATCAGAATTGCAAAAACAACAAGGTATTTTAAATGTTTCTGCTTCGGATGTTTACAGCCTTGCTAATCTTAGTAGCTCAACCGGAGATATCGATTGGGAAACAAAACCGGCAAACAGCAACATGATGATAACCCAGATTTCAACAGACAAGGATTTTATTCCAACTATGAAAATGAAATTTGTTGAAGGAGGAAATTTTACAGGAACACCTATAGATAGTTCTTCCTATATTTTAAATCGAACTGCCGTAAAAAAAATGGGTCTGAAACGACCTTATGTAGGACAGCAAATTTCATTTCATAACAACAAAGGTACCATCATAGGTGTTGTGCAGGATTTCAATTTTCAATCTTTAAAAGAAAAAATATCACCTTTAATTTTTTATACATTTCAACATTATAGAAATATACTTTATGTACGCACAACTGCCGGCAAAGCGCAGCAAGCCATTGCTGCTGTAGAAAAACAATACAAGAAATATGCAGGTGATATTCCTTTCAGTTATAATTTTTTAGATAAAAGCTTTGAAGCGCAATATAAATCTGATCAGCGTGCTGGCACGCTATTCAATGTGTTTGCAGGCATTGCTATTTTTATTTCGTGTCTCGGATTATTTGGTTTAGCCACTTATACAGCACAGGTAAAAACAAAAGAAATTGGTATCCGAAAAGTATTGGGAGCAAGTGTTGGCGGCATTGTAAAACTTATAAGTAAAGACTTTTTAAAACTGGTAATTATCGCCATCGTCATCGCCACACCAATAGCATGGTGGGCCATGAACAAATGGCTGCAGGGCTTTGCGTACCGGGTAAATATTTCATGGTGGGTATTTATGCTGGCCGGAGTTTTGGCTTTATTAATTGCATTGATAACAGTAAGTTTTCAATCAATAAAAGCAGCGATTGCAAACCCGGTAAAGAGTTTAAGAAGTGAATGAAAATTAATTGTGAATTATAATGCTGAATTGATTGATCTCATTATTTAAAATTTGAAATAACAATTTTTATGTTTAGAAATTATTTAAAAACTACTTTCCGT
>Ga0209585_10000379_pt1 | contig 16998 bp, 13 predicted proteins | sample NGEPerone_FD_185491 | JGI IMG/M metagenome (GOLD analysis project Ga0209585, IMG submission 185491) | Arctic peat soil microbial communities from the Barrow Environmental Observatory site, Barrow, Alaska, USA - NGEE Permafrost154B-one... | ecosystem: Environmental > Terrestrial > Soil >... | reverse complement strand
TCTGGTCGTGGAACGACTTCTTCGGACCGCTGCTCTTCCTCAAGGACCCGGAGCTGTACTCGTTGCCCATCGCACTGCGGTTGTACGTGGACCAGACCAGCACGTCGGACTACGGTGCGCAGATGGCGATGGCCGTCCTGGCCCTGGTGCCGGTGATCCTGTTCTTCATCGTCTTCCAGCGGCACCTCGTCGAAGGCGTCGCGACCCAGGGTCTGAAGGGCTGAGCGATGGTCCGGGTCGAACGTGCGGCGCCCGCCGGTCCCCGTCCTGGGCGGGTGGCACCCGAGTGGGTGCGGCAGCCGGGCGGCCGCCGGACGCCGCTGCCGCACGGTTCGTCGTCGTTCGCCCTGTTCGCCGAGGTCCTGCTCGTCGGGCTGGTCGTCGCGGTGCTGAGCATCCCGGTCCTGACCATCCTGCCGGCGCTCGCCGCGGGCGTGGTGCACCTGCGCCGACACCTCGACGGGCGCGGCGACCGGGTCGCGGACCTGCTCCGGCTGTTCGTCGTGGCCTGCCGAGGCGTGTGGCTGGTGTCGATCGCCGGGGTCGGGGCCGTCCTCGTCCTCGGGTTCAACATCTGGCTGCTCCGGACGACGGCCGCCGATGCGTTCCGGCTGCCCGGCATCGTGTCGGGGGTCGTGCTCGCGGCACTCGCGGTGGTGCTCCTGCGCAGCGCGGGCGGATGGCGACCGGGGTCGGCCTGGTGGCCCGCCGTGCGGGCGGCCGCGCGGCGAAGCCGGGACGACCTGCGCGGCACCGGGATGCTCCTGATCGCCCTCGTGCTCGCCGGGGTGATCGTGTGGATGCTCGTGCCGCTGGCCCTGGTCGTCGGTGGCCTGCTCGCCCTGGCGGTGCTGGCCGTCGAGCGGCACGCAGACGGTGCGGACGACGGTGCTGACGACTGTGCGGACCGAGCGACGGACCAGGACCTGCCGCGCGGACGGCGGTAGTCTCGCCCCGACGGAAGGCGCTTTCCCGAGCGCAGGAACGCACTGACACGCACTGACACGCACTGACACGCACCGCCGAGGATGACCGTGACCAAGATGCCCGTGACCAGCAAGCCCGTGACCAGCAAGCCCGTGACACAGCGACGACGCTACGCAGTGGCCGGTACCGGCCACCGTGCCTGGATGTACATCGATGCGATCCTCGGCAAGCACGCCGACGTCGCCGAGCTCGTGGCCTGGTGCGAGCCCAACCCGACCCGCATCGACTACTACGACGCCCTGGTCGCCGAACGCGGCGGTGCGGCAGCCCTGCCGCGCTACGCCCCGGACGCCCTCGAGCAGATGATCGACGAGCAGCGCGTCGACGTCGTGGTCGTGACCGCACCGGACCACACGCACGCCGACCTGGTCTCGCGCGCCCTCGCAGCCGGCGCCGACGCCGTGGTGGAGAAGCCCCTGACGATCGACGCCGCGGGCTGCCGGACCATCACAGGCGCCGTCGCGGCCACCGCGCGGGACGTCGTGATGACCTTCAACTACCGCTACGCCCCGCGCAACAGCTCGCTCAAGGAGGTCATCGCCTCGGGTGCGATCGGCACGGTGACCTCCGTGCACTTCGAGTGGGCGTTGGACACGGTGCACGGTGCGGACTACTTCCGGCGCTGGCACCGCGAGAAGGACCGTTCGGGTGGCCTGCTGGTCCACAAGTCGAGCCATCACTTCGACCTGGTCAACTGGTGGCTCGCCGACACCCCCGAGCGGGTCTACGCGAGCGGTGCCCTGCGGTTCTACGGCGCCGACGCGGCGGCGTCGCGAGGCATGGGCCCGCGCCCGGAGCGCGGGACCGGCCATGCCGAGGACCCGTGGTGCCTCGACCTGAACCAGGACCCGCGGCTCAAGGCCCTGTACCTGGACGCCGAGCACCACGACGGCTACCGGCGTGACCAGGACGTCTTCGGTCCCGGCATCACCATCGAGGACACGATGTCCGTCCTGGTCGACTACCGCGGTGGTGCGACCCTGACCTACTCGCTCAACGCGCACTCCCCGTGGGAGGGCTACAAGGTCACCGTCAACGGGACGGCAGGCCGGGCCGAGCTCTCGGTCGTAGAGCGGGGTGCGGTCGAGCTCGACGAGGACGGCCGCGCCGTGCTCGACCCGAGCGCGACCCCGGGTGCGTTCGCCGGCGACGTGCTGCGTCCGATCGGCGACCATCTCCTGGTGCAGAAGCACTGGGAGCGCGCCACCGAGCACGCCATCCCCGCGGGGATCGGTGGGCACGGCGGCGGCGACGCGATCCTGCTCGCCGACGTGTTCCGTGGACCGGGCGCCGACGCGCTCGGGCGCCCGGCCGGGTACCTCGACGGAGTCCGCGCCGTCGCCGTCGGCATCGCGGCGAACGAGTCCATGCGCACGCGCCAGGCCGTGGCGATCGCCGACCTCGACCTCGGTACCGTCCTGTGACGCGCCGACTGACCGTCCGGCACGATCTGGACCGCTCGGTCCAGGTCGCCTGCGGCGGGCAGCCCCTGCTCACCTACGTCTACCGACCGGGCGACGTGCAGCTGGAGTCCCCGCGGCCCTACTTCCACCCGCTCCACACGCTCGGTGGCGACCTGATGAGCCTGTTCCGTCCGCACGACCACGTCTGGCACAAGGGCATCGCCTGGTCGCTGCCCGACGTCGGGCCGCACAACTTCTGGGGTGGGCCCAACTACGTCCACGGGCAGGGCTACGTCCAGCTCGAGAACGACGGGTCGATGGATCACGACCGCTTCACGGCCATGGCGGTCGACGACGACGGCGTCCGGGTCGCGCATGACCTCGTGTGGCACGCCCAGCCCACCCCGGGCCAGGCGGTCGGTGACGAGGTCGTCCGCGAGTCCCGGTCCTTCGGCGTGACAGTGCCCGCGGCCACCGAGGGCGTGTGGGTGCTGACCTTCGCCTCGGCGATCACCAACACCAGCGGTGCGCACCTCGACATCGGCTCCCCGACGACCAAGGGGCGCGAGAACGCCGGGTACGGCGGACTGTTCTGGCGCGGACCGCGGTCCTTCACGGGCGGCACGATCCTCGCCCCGGGGCACGCGGGCGGCGAGGAGATTCGCGGGACGCGCGCCGAGTGGATGGGCTTCACCGGTCAGCACGACGGGACCGCGAGGCACTCGACGCTCGTCATGGTCGACGACGCGGCCAACCCGCAGCACCCGCCGCAGTGGTTCACGCGCAACGAGTGGTTCGCGGGGGTCAACCCCGCACCGTTCTTCAGCGGGGAGGTGCCGTTCGGGCCTGGCACGGCGCTGACGTACCGGTACGCCGTGGTCATCGCCGACGGCGGAGCCGACCCGGACCGTGGTGCGGAGCTCGCCGCGCTCGGCCGGGCGGCACTGGCCGGGCGGCACTGGCCGGGCGGCTCGGCGAGGTGCACTGATGGGTGAGGAGCACTGATGGGCGCGACGGGATCGTCGACCGGCGGTTTCACCCTTCCGGGCGAGGCGGGGCACGAGGACTACACCCTGGCGATGGCCGAGCGGTGGGGCGCCGACGTCATCCGCGACTCCGACGGGACGAGCCTCTCGCGCGAGATCCTTGACTCGGGTCTCGGCATCTACTCGACCTTGTGCCTCGTCCGCGAGGACAACGAGTGGGCAACGGCCCATCCCGACAAGCTCCAGCAGAACTTCCTCATGACCACCCCGGTGACCGCGGACCGTGACGAGGTCACGATCGACCTGCTCGCCGGCTACTCGCGCGACCAGTTCGTGGTCAACGACCGGGACGGGCTCGAGCTCTGGCAAGTCTTCGACCGGACCACCGGCGTCGAGGTCCGACCTGAGCGGTGGGAGCTCGTCGAGGGTGGCCGCGTCACCGTGCACGGAGCGGAGGCCTGGCACTCCTACACCGTCAACTTCCTGGTGACGCGGATCTGGGAAGAGATCTCGATGTACAACCACGTCACCAACGGCTGGGGCGATCGCGAGCACCTGCGCGCCGTCGAGCCCCGCGACCCCGAGGTCCGCGAGCACCTGCTCGCCTGGCTCGAGCAGTGGTGCGTCGACCACCCCGACACCACCGTGGTCCGGTTCACCTCGCTGTTCTACAACTTCGCCTGGTTCTGGGGCGACGACCCGCAGTTGCCGCACGTGTACGCCGACTGGGGCTCCTACGACTTCACGGTCAACCCCATCGCCCTGCCGGAGTTCCACGCCACGACGGGCCTGACGATCACGTCCGAGGAGTTCGTCACCGCGGGCCGCTACACCTCGACCCACAACCCGCCGTCGGACGTCTACCGCGCCTGGATGGCCTTCGTGCAGGACTTCGTGCTCGACCTCGGTCGGCAGTGTGTCGAGATCGTGCACCGGCACGGCAAGCAGGCGTACGTCTTCTACGACGACTCGTGGATCGGTCTCGAGCCCTTCTCCGGGCGGTTCGCCGAGTACGGCTTCGACGGGCTGATCAAGGCCGTCTTCTCCGGCTACGAGGCTCGGCTCTGCGCTGCGGCGGACGTGCCGACCCACGAGCTGCGGCTGCACCCGTACCTGTTCCCGATCGACCTCGAGGGCCGGCCCACCTTCGCGTCGGGCGGGGACCCGACGTCGGACGCGCGCGCCTACTGGACCACGCTGCGGCGCGCCCTGCTCCGCGCACCGATCGACCGCATCGGGCTGGGCGGCTACCTGAGCCTGACCGAGCCGTTCGAGGACTTCCAGGACTACGTCGCGCAGGTCGCCGACGAGCACCGCCTCATCCGCGGCCTGCACGCCGACGGCGCGCCGCACGCGTCGCCCGTGCGCGTCGGCGTCGTGACGGCGTGGGGCGGGCTGCGGACCTGGAGCACCTCGGGGCACCTCCACGAGAACCCCGACCTGCTGCTCACCCACGTGCTGGAGTCCCTCGCCGGGCTCCCGCTCCGGGTCGCCTTCCACTCGCTGGCCGAGGTCGCGTCCGACGGCGTGCCCGGTGACGTCGACGTGCTCGTCAACGCGGGCGACGCCGGGTCGGCGTGGTCGGGTGGCGACGCCTGGGCCGAACCCGCCCTGGTCGCCGCCGTGACGGCGTTCGTCGCGCGCGGCGGTGGGCTGGTCGGCCTCGGCCAGCCGTCGGCTACGGCCTTCTCGACCCGGTTCTTCCAGCTCGCCGACGTGCTGGGCGTCGACCAGGACACCGGCGACCGGATCCGCGTCATGGCGCGGACCTTCGACGTCGCGCCGACCCACCCGGTGCTCGACCAGGGGGCCGATGCGGCGGGGCTCGCCCCCCGACCGGGGGTATTCCTGACCCGCAGCGACGTGACAGTCCTCGCGGCCGACGGGACGAACCCGCTGGCCACCGCGGCCTGCTTCGGGGACGGGCGCGCGGTCTATCTCGCCGGGCACCGCCACGGGCCCACGGCCGCCCGTCGGCTCGAGAACGCGATCCTGTGGGCTGCGGGCACGGACCGTGCCGGGTGGTGGGCCCAGGACCCGCGGGCCGACGTGGCCGCGTTCCCGGCCTCGGGCCGCCTCGTCGTGGTCAGCGCCGCGGACGAACCGATCACGACGACGGTGCACGGGGGCACCTCCCGCACCGTGACCGTCGCACCGGGCGGGATGGTCACGCTCGCGATGTGAGCTCAGGCGCCGCCAAGGTCCAGCTCGACGTCCTCGTCGCGATCGCAGACGAGCAGTCCGTCTACCACGTGCAGCAGCGCCGCCTGGATGACCGAGCGGCGCTGGTCGAACGTCCGGGCGGGCGCGGCCCCGGTGCCGTCCCCGGAGACCCCGGGGTGCGTGAAGTAGACGATGACGGCGGTGTCGCTGCCGGTGACGACGACGTCCGCGTGCAGCCCGATCGTCCCGTCCTGCGGCCGCCTCCCCGGGGTGTCGAGGATCAGCCCCTGCCGGGTCCACGTGGTCAGGTCCGCGGAGCGGAAGACGCATCGACCGCGCCACTCGTCGACGACCATCCAGTACCAGCCGCCGAGCTCGAAGACGTTGGGGCCCTCGTGGGGGCGGTGCGTGAGCACCGGGCCGCGAACCTGCCAGTGGTCGAGGTCCGGGCTGTCGGCCGCCCAGGTGTGGGAGTCGTCGGCCTCGTCCTTGTACCAGAGGCGGTAGCCGCCGTCGGGCAGCGGGTGGACGCACGCGTCGATCACGTAGCGGCTGCTCAGGGCCGGCTCCCCGCGGTAGGCCCAGGCCACGAGGTCGGGGCTCGTGTAGTGCCGGATGGTCCGCTCGTGCCCCGCCCAGCGATCAGGGACGCCGCTGATGCAGGTCACGAACATGTGGAACGCACCGCGCTCGTGCACGATCTCCGGGGCCCAGAAGGTGGTGCGCCCGGGCTCCGTCGCGAGACCTTCGATCACCCCGCGGTAGGCCCAGCTGCGGCCGCCGTCGATCGAGACCGCGACGCCCAGGTCCGAGCCGTGCACCCAGGCGACGGCCGGCTCCGCCACGCGCGCGGCGCTGCGTGTAGACCATCCACCACTCGTCGCCGCGGCGCACCACGACGGGGTCGGTGCCGCCCTCGTGCACCGGGTCGACGAACAGCGGCGCAGGGATCACCTCGGTGTCGGCACCGCCACCCCGGGGCGCAGGTCGGTGATGTCGGCGCGCAGTGAGGTGCGGAAGCGCGCGTCGGCGTCCAGGCTCGTGGGCGTGACCGGGCGGCGGTGGGTCGCCGAGGCGTAGATCGCCGTCACGAGCTCGAGCGGGCGGCGCGCGTGGGTCACCAGGTCCGGCATCGGCGTGCCGGCGACCAGGGCGTCGACCACCGCGCGGACCAGGGGCTCGTGACCGCTCGGCTCGTCCTGGCTCGGGAAGGCCCAGGACGTCACCTGCTCCTCGCCGACCCCGCGGGCCGGCGTGATGCGCCAGCTGTCGCCGCTGTGGCCGTACAGGTGCTCGACCTCGACCGTCGCGAGCTCGGTGTCGATCCGCACGTAGCTCGTCTCCCGGGGCGACAGGACGCTGGAGACCGCCGTCGCCACGACCCCGTTCGCGAAGCGGATCACCGCCGTGGAGGCGTCCTCCATCTCGATGTCCCGGGCGAGGCGCCAGACCCGTGCGTCCACCTCGGCCCAGTCGCCGAGCAGGTGGGCGAGCAGATCCATCTGGTGGATGCCGTGGCCGAGCGTCGTGCCGCCACCCTCGCCGTCCCAGGTGCCGCGCCAGTCGACCGCGTAGTAGTCGTCCTGGCGCAGCCACAGCGTCTGGCACTGGGCCAGCAGGGGTCGGCCGAGCGAACCCGTGTCGAGCAGCCGCTTGACGTGGGCTGCGGCCGTACCGGTGCGCTGCTGGAAGACGATCGCCAAGGCGAGCCCGGTGGCGTCGGCGGCCGACTGCATGTCGTCGACCTCGGCGAGCGACAGTGCGGGGGGCTTCTCGCACAGCACGTTGACCCCGGCGGCGAAGGCGTCGAGCGTCTGCTCGCGGTGCAGGTCAGGCGGGGTGCACAGGATGACCAGGTCGAGCGTTTCGGCGGCGAGCAGCTCGGCGTGGGTCGCATACCGGCCGGGGACGTCGTACGTGTCGGCGAACGCCGTCCTGCGCGAGCTGTTGCGGTTGCTCACGGCAACCAGGTCGATGCGCGGATCGGCCGCCAGGGCCTGCGCGTGCAGGTGCGCGACGGCACCTGTGCCGACGATCGCGGCTCTGAGGGTGACGGCTGCGGAGGTCATGCTGGGGGTCACGGCGGGCTCCTTCGCTGCGCAGGTGAGGATGCGCAGACTCCGACCCTAGCCACTCGACAGCCACGCTGTAAATCGTTTCAAACTGAGCGTCCCGAGGATCGGGAGGGCCGGTCAGCGGTGCGGGCCCGAGGAGGCGCGGGTCACGAGCTCGGGCTGGAACTCGATCTGCTGAGGCGGTGCCGCGCCCGGGCCGGCTGCCCGCAGCAGCAGGTCGGCGGCGACGTAACCGAGGCGGCGCTGGGGCTGTCGGACCGAGGTCAGTGGCGTGGCCAGCATCGAGGCGAAGTTGACGTCGTCGTACCCGACGACGGCCATGTCGCCGGGGATCTCGAGGCCGTGGGCACGCAGGGTGCGCATGGCGCCCAGTGCCGTCAGGTCGTTGACGCAGAACACGGCGGTCGATCCCGTGCGGCCGGCCAGAAGCTCGGTCACCCCTGCCTCGCCGCCTTCGGCGTTGAGCGAGGAGACGGTGATCTCGATCATGGCGTCGTCGGGGTCGAGCCCGGCGCCGGCCAGGGCGCGCACCATGCCGGCGCGACGGTCGACGCACTGCCTGATCGTCGGCGGGCCGTTGATGAAGGCGATCCGCCGGTGACCGAGGCTCAGGAGGTGGTCGACGGCCAGGGCGGCGCCGGCGACGTCGTCGACCGCGACCGAGGAAAGCTCCGCGACCGGCGAGGTGCGGTCGAGCAGCACGATCTCGACGCCGCGGCGGTGCAGCTCGATCAGGTGGTCGATGTCGGGCCCGGCGGGCGTCACGAGGATGCCGAGCACCCCGTGCTCCTCGAAGAGGCGCAGGTAGCGCGCCTCGCGCTCGGGGTCCTCGTCGGAGCTCGCGAGCATGAGGGTGTGGTTGGCCTGACCGAGGCGGTCCTCGATGCCACGCGCCACCTCGGTGAAGAACGGGTTGGCGATGTCCAGCAGGATCGCCCCGACGGTGGTGATCGTCCCGGCCCGCAGCTGACGGGCCGAGCCGTTGGGGACGAAGGACAGCGCCTCGATCGCGAGCAGCACCTTCTCGCGGGTGGCGGGCGAGACGCGGTCGGGGCGGTTCAGGACGTTGGAGACGGTGCCGAGCGAGACGCCGGCCTCATGGGCGACGTCGCTGATGCTCGAGCGCCGCGGGCTGCGCCCCGGAGCGCGCCCTGGAGTGGTGACCACCGTGAGTCCCTTCGCTGGACTGCCGCGTTGACGCGTGCCTGATCGACTTCTAGGTTCATTCTGCCCCTGAAGCGATTCAACAATGACGCGGCGCGCGTGACCGACCCGGCGCGCACCCGGCTGGAGGACCCGATGGCCAGAGTCTGTTTCACCTCACGGATCCGCCCCGACCAGATCGAGACCTACCGGCGCCGGCACGCCGAGGTGTGGCCGGAGATGCTCCAGGCCCTGCACGAGACCGGGTGGCGGGACTACACGCTCCACCTCGCACCCGACGGTCTGCTGGTGGGCGTCGTCGAGGTGGACGACTTCGACGCCGCACGCCAGGCCATGGCGGTGCGGGCGGTCAACGGCCGGTGGCAGGCGGAGATGGCCGAGCTCTTCGGCAGCGACGGTCCGCCGGACCAGGGTTTCGTCGAGCTCGAGTGCGTCTTCGACCTCGATGCACAGCGCGCCGCCGCGGGGCTCGTCGACTGACTGTGCTGCCGGCGTCGCGCCGACGGGCAGGTCGACGGCAGGCCGAGGGTGCGTCCGGCCCGGGTGGTTGACCCGTCCCGGGTGCGGGGGTAGCGTTGCCGTGAAACGTTTCACAGGGTCGTGGAGCGGTCGACGACTGCGATGTGAGGGGCCAACGCGTGAGCACGGGGACGACGACAGATGACGCAGACCGGCGAACCGCTGCGCTGAGAGCGCTCGCGGAGCAGACCATCGAGCTGCCGAGCTGGGCGTTCGGGAACTCCGGGACACGGTTCAAGGTCTTCGCCCAGGCGGGGGTCCCGCGTGACCCGTTCGAGAAGATCGCCGACGCCGCCCAGGTGCACCGCTTCACCGGTGTCGCGCCCCGGGTGTCCCTGCACATCCCGTGGGACAAGGTCGACGACTACGCCGCGCTGTCCGCCCGTGCGGCCGACCATGGTCTGACCATCGGGGCGATCAACTCCAACCTGTTCCAGGACGACGACTACATGCTCGGGTCGCTCACGCACCCCGACGCCCGGGTCCGCGCCAAGGCTGTGGCCCACCACCTCGAGTGCATCGACATCATGCGCGAGACCGGCTCGAGGGACCTGAAGGTCTGGCTACCCGACGGCCTGAACTACCCGGGCCAGGACGACCTGCGCGCCCGCCAGGACCGCCTGGCCGAGGGGCTGTCCCAGATCTACGCGGCCCTGGACCCCGAGCACCGGCTCGTCCTGGAGTACAAGTTCTTCGAGCCGGCCTTCTACGCGACCGACGTCCCCGACTGGGGCACGGCCCTGCTGCACTGCCTCGCGCTGGGCGAGCAGGCGACGGTCGTGCTGGACACCGGCCACCACGCGCCGGGCACCAACATCGAGTTCATCGTGGCCCAGCTGCTGCGCGTCGGCCGCCTCGGTGCGTTCGACTTCAACTCCCGCTTCTACGCCGACGACGACCTGATGGTCGGCGCGGCCGACCCGTTCCAGCTGTTCCGGATCATGTACGAGATCGTCGGGGCCGGTGCGCACCGCCCGGACTCGGGCGTGAGCTTCATGCTCGACCAGTGCCACAACATCGAGCCGAAGATCCCGGCCCAGATCCGGTCCGTGATGAACGTCCAGGAGGCGACCGCCAAGGCGCTCCTGGTGGATCGCGCGGCCCTGGCCGTGGCTCAGCAGTCCGGTGACGTGCTGGGCGCCAACGGCGTCCTGATGGATGCGTACAACACCGACGTGCGTCCGCTGCTCGCCGATCTGCGCACGTCCCAGGGGCTGGACGTCGAGCCCATGCGGGCCTATGCAGCGTGCGGGTACGCCGAGGCGATCGTGGCCGAGCGCGTCGGTGGCGCGCAGGCCGGATGGGGAGCCTGATCCGATGACAGATCCGACGAGCGCGACCTCGCCGGGCAGCGCGGCCGCGGCGCTGATCGACCGGTCGAACCGGCTGGGCGCCGACCGGCGCACCACCAACTACGCCGGCGGCAACACCTCGGCCAAGGGCAGCGAGACCGACCCGGTCACCGGGCAGCCGGTCGACCTGCTGTGGGTCAAGGGCTCCGGCGGGGACCTCGGGACGCTCACGATGGCGGGCCTCGCCGTGCTGCGCCTCGACCGTCTCCGGGCCCTCGTCGACGTCTATCCCGGTGTGGACCGTGAGGACGAGATGGTCGCGGCCCTCGACTACTGCCTGCACGGCAAGGGCGGTGCCGCGCCGTCCATCGACACGGCGATGCACGCCCTGGTCGACGCCCCGCACGTGGACCACCTGCACCCTGACGCGGGCATCGCGATCGCGACGGCCGCCGACGGCGAGGCCCTGACCCGCAAGTGCTTCGGCGATCGCGTGGTGTGGGTGCCCTGGCGTCGCCCCGGCTTCCAGCTCGGCCTGGACATCGCCGAGGTCAGACGCGGCGACCCCCAGGCAATCGGGTGCATCCTCGGCGGTCACGGCATCACCGCGTGGGGGGACACCAGCGACGAGGCCGAGGCCCGGTCGCTCGAGATCATCCGCACGGCAGAGGACTTCATCGCGCGGCGCACGGCGGCCCTGGCTGCCGAGGGCGCACACCCGTTCGGCGCCGTCGTGCCGGGTCGCGAGCCCCTGCGCGAGGGCGAGCGTCGGGCCAAGGCCGCGGCGCTGGCGCCCGTGATCCGCGGCCTGGCCAGTGCGGACCGGCCCCAGGTCGGGCACTTCACCGACGCCGACGTCGTGCTGGACTTCCTGGCGCGGGAGAAGCTCACGGGCCTGGCCGGGCTCGGCACGTCCTGCCCGGACCACTTCCTGCGGACCAAGGTCACGCCGCTCGTCGTCGACCTGCCGGCGGACGCCGACGTGGCCGAGGTCCTCGCGCGCCTGGTCGAGCTGCACGCCGCCTACCGCGCGAACTATGCGGCCTACTACGAGCGCAACGCCGGGCCGACGACCCCGCCGATGCGTGGCGCGGACCCTGCGATCGTCCTCGTGCCCGGCATCGGGATGTTCTCGTTCGGCAGGGACAAGCAGACCGCCCGCGTCGCCGGTGAGTTCTACGTCAACGCGATCAACGTCATGCGCGGCGCCGAGGCGATCAGCACCTACGCGCCGATCGACGAGGCCGAGAAGTTCCGGATCGAGTACTGGGCGCTCGAGGAGGCCAAGCTCCAGCGGATGCCCCGACCCAAGCCGCTCGCGGCCCGGGTCGCCCTGGTCACCGGTGCGGGTTCGGGCATCGGCCGGGCGATCGCCGAGCGGCTCGCTGCCGAGGGCGCCTGCGTCGTGGTCGCGGACCTCAACCTCGCCACGGCCCGGGAGGTCGCGGCCGGGTTCGGCGGCGGCGACGTCGCGATCGCCGTCCGCGCCGACGTCACGTCCGAGGATGACATCTGCGCGCTGGTCGACGCCACGGTGCTGGCGTTCGGCGGGATCGACCTCGTGGTCAACAACGCGGGGCTGTCGATCTCCAAGCCGTTGCTCGAGACCACGGCGCAGGACTGGGACCTGCAACACGACGTCATGGCCCGCGGGTCCTTCCTCGTCGCGCGCGAGGCGGCCCGGGCGATGATCGCCCAGAAGATGGACGGCGACATCGTGTACGTCGCGTCGAAGAACTCGTTGTTCGCCGCCCAACAACATCGCGTACTCGGCGACCAAGGCCGACCAAGCCCACCAGGTGCGGCTGCTCGCGGCCGAGCTCGGCGAGCACGGCATCCGGGTCAACGGGGTCAACCCCGACGGCGTGGTCCGCGGGTCCGGCATCTTCGCGGCCGGCTGGGGTGCCAAGCGCGCCGCGGTCTACGGCGTGCCCGAGGAGGAGCTGGGCGCGTACTACGCCCAGCGCACGCTGCTCGAGCGCGAGGTGCTGCCCGAGCACGTGGCGGCGGCCGTCTTCGCCCTGACCGGCCCCGACCTGTTCCAGACCACGGGGCTGCACGTCCCCGTCGACTCCGGCGTGGCGGCGGCCTTCCTCCGTTAGGGCCCTGCATCCGTCCCGACGAGGGAGCACGATGACGATCGTCGACGTCCGCGTCGAGCAGGACCGCGCGCGGACGTTCGCCGCGGTGGACCTGGGCGCCTCGAGCGGGCGGGTCATCGCCGGCGTCGTCACCCCGTCGCAGGCGGGTGCCCCGGCGACGGTCGAGCTGCACGAGGTCGCGCGCTTCGGCAACGGGCCGGTCACGGTGCACGGGACCCTGTACTGGGACATCCTGCGGCTGTACGACGGCGTGCTGGGTGGCCTGCGTGCGGCGGGCCGCCGCTACGGCCCGCTGGCCGGGGTGGGCATCGACTCGTGGGCTGTGGACTACGGCGTCCTCGACCACGACGGCGTCCTGCTGTCCAACCCCGTGCACTACCGCGACGCCCGGACGGCCGGGATGGTCGAGCGCGTGCAGGGTCTCGTGCCGGCCGACGAGCTCTACCGGGTGACGGGCATCCAGACGCAGCCGTTCAACACGGTCTTCCAGCTCGAGGCCGAGCGCTCCCGGCTGGGACGCGTGCCGCAGGCGCGCCTGCTGATGATCCCCGACCTGCTCGCGTACTGGCTCACCGGCCAGGTGCGGGGTGAGGTCACCAACGCATCGACCACCCAGCTGCTCGACGTCGGCCGGCGGGCCTGGTCCGCCGAGCTGCTCCGGCGCCTCGGTCACCGCCCGGAGATGCTCCCCGACCTGCTCGAGCCCGGTGCCGTCGTCGGTCCGTTGTCCGACGCGGTCCTCGAGGCGGCCGGGCTCGCCGGGCCGGTGCCGCTCATCGCGGTGGGCACCCACGACACGGCGTCCGCGGTGGTGGGTGTCCCGGCGAGCCCGGACGAACCCTTCGCCTATCTCTCGTGCGGGACCTGGTCGCTCGTCGGGCTCGAGCTCGACGAGCCGATCCTGACCGACGCGAGCCGGACCGAGAACTTCACCAACGAGCTCGGCGTCGACGGGACGGTGCGCTACCACAAGAACGTCATGGGCCTGTGGCTGCTCCAGGAGTCCGTGCGGGTCTGGGGTGACCGGGGCCTCGAGACCGACCTGCCGACCCTCCTCGCGGAGGCGGCCCGGGTCCCCCCGCTGAGGGCCGTCTTCGACGTCGACGCACCCCAGCTCCTGCCACCGGGGGACATGCCGAGCCGGATCGCTGAGGCGCTCGCCGGCACCGACCAGCAGGTGCCGCGCTCGCAGGGCGAGATGGTGCGCTGCATCGTCGACTCCCTCGCTCTGGCCTACCGGCGTGCGGTGCGGACCGCCTGCGCGCTGTCCGGCCGTGACGTCCGGGTCCTGCACCTGGTCGGCGGTGGGGTGCACAACGAGCTCCTGTGCCGGCTGACGGCGGATGCGACCGGCCTCCCCGTCGTGGCCGGGCCGGTCGAGGCCGCGGCCCTCGGCAACGTCCTGGTCCAGGCGCGCGCCACGGGCGTGCTCGAGGGCACGCTGAGTGAGCTGCGCTCGGCGACCGTCCTCGGCGAGATCCACCGTCGGTACGAGCCGTCGGGCGACGACTCCGCGTGGGCCCGGGCAGCGGCGCGGCTCGGTCGGGACTGACGTCCCGGGCCGTGGGCGCCGAGGTGCGAGATCGTGGATGAAACGATTCATTGACCGATGGGAGACGACGATGAGCCAGGGCGAGCTCGGGGCCGGCGGGCACGACGCGACCGGGGTCGGGCGCACGAGCCTGGCCGGCCTGCCGCTTCGCGAGGAGATCCTCTACTACTGCCGGGAGTCCGTGCGGGCAGGCCTCAACTTCAACACCCAGGGCAACATCAGCGTCCGCCTGGCCGGGGTCCTCGACGGTCAGGACGCGATCGTGATCACCCCCAGCGACGTGCGCTACGACGCCATGACTCCGAAGGACATGCTCGTGGTCGCGCTGGACGGCACCGTCGTCGAGGGCGACCTGCTGCCGTCGACCGAGGTGCCCGTGCACCTGGCGCACTACCGCCGGCGCCCCGACGCCCAGGCCATCGTGCACACCGAGTCGACCTTCGTGAACGTGCTCGGCGCCCTCGGGCGGACGATCGACCCGGTGCTGCTCAACATGGTCCTGTACGCCAAGGGGCCGGTCCCGGTGATGCCCTTCGAGTTCTCGACCAATGCGGACTTCGGCCGGCGCAGCGCCGAGCTCATGGGTGACGACGTCAACGCCGTCGTCTGGGCGAACCACGGCCTGCTCGCGCTCGGCGTCTCGCTCAAGCTCGCCTTCAAGGTCGCGGTGGCGGTCGAGGAGAACGCCGAGGTGCTCTACCATGCCGAGCGCGCGGGCACCCCGAACGTCCTGGTCTACGGCGCCATCGAGATCCCGGACGGCGCGCGCCTGCCCTGAGTCTCGGCCTGATCCGAGCTTCGGCCTGATCCGAGGGTCAGCCGAGCAGCGCCTCGAGCAGGTGCGGACCGTACCGCTCCTGCTTGGTGACCCCGACGCCGGTGACCGTGCCGAGCTCCTCGAGGGTCGTCGGTACGCGGGTCGCGATCTCCCGCAGGGTCGCGTCGTGGAAGACGACGTAGGCTGGCACGCCCTGCTCCTTGGCCGTCGCGGCCCGCCAGGTCCGCAACCGCTCGAAGACGAGGTTCTGGGCGGCGTCCAGGTCCGCCGCGGGGGCGGCAGCTCCGCGCCTCCCGGTGCGCGGCGTCCGGGCGCGGGCAGCCTTGGGCGTCTCGCGGCGGAGCAGCACGTTCCGGGACCCGGACAGGACCTCAGCGCTGGTGGGGGTGATCCGCAGCGTCCCGTACCCGTCGGCATCCACCGCGAGCAGACCCTGCGCGAGCATCTGCCGCACGACACCGCGCCACTCGGGCTCCGTCAGGTCCGTCCCGATGCCGAAGACGCTCAGCGACGTGTGCCCGAGCTGCTCGATCCGCGGGGTGGGCTTGCCGAGCAGGACGTCGACCAGGTGGCCCGCGCCGTACCGCTGGTTGCGCTCACGGTCCAGGCGCACGACGGTCGAGAGCAGCTTCTGGGCGGGGACCGTGCCGTCCCACGACTCCGGCGGAGCGAGGCACGTGTCGCAGTTGCCGCACGCCTCGCTCGTCTGGCCGAAGTAGGCGAGCAGCTGCACGCGCCGGCACTCGACGGTCTCGCACAGGGCGAGCATCGCGTCGAGGTGCGCGCCGAGGCGACGTCGGTGCGCGGCGTCGCCCTCGGAGGTGTCGATCATGCGGCGTTGCTGGACGACATCCTGCAGGCCGTACGCCAGCCATGCGGTCGACGGCAGGCCGTCACGACCTGCCCGCCCGGTCTCCTGGTAGTACCCCTCGACGGACTTGGGCAGGTCGAGGTGTGCGACGAACCGTACGTCCGGCTTGTCGATGCCCATCCCGAAGGCGATCGTCGCGACCATCACCAGACCGTCCTCGCGCAGGAACCGTGACTGGTTGGTCGAGCGGACCCTGCGGTCCAGTCCCGCGTGGTACGGCAAGGCCGGGATCCCGTTGGCAGTGAGGAAGGCCGCCGTCTGCTCGACGGACTTGCGGGACAGGCAGTAGACGATGCCGGCATCTCCGGGGTGCTCCGAGCGCAGCAGGCTGAGCAGCTGGGTGCGCGGGCTGTCCTTGCCGACGATGCGGTACTGGATGTTGGGGCGGTCGAAGCTCGCCACGAAATGGCGTGCCTGGGTCAGTTGCAGGCGCTGGGCGATCTCCGCATGGGTGGCCTCGGTGGCGGTCGCGGTCAGGGCGATGCGCGGGACCGTCGGCCACCGGTCGTGCAGGAGCGAGAGCTGCAGGTAGTCGGGGCGGAAGTCGTGGCCCCACTGGGACACGCAGTGCGCCTCGTCGATGGCGAACAGGGCGATCCGCCCGCGGTCGAGCAGGTCGAGGGTCTCCGGGACGCGCAGCCGCTCGGGTGCCAGGTAGAGCAGGTCGAGCTCGCCGGCGAGGAAGGCCTCCTCGACGCGGCGGCGCTCGGGGTAGTCCTGGGTCGAGTTCAGGAACCCCGCGCGCACCCCGAGGGCCGACAGGGCGTCGACCTGGTCCTGCATGAGGGCGATCAGCGGCGAGACGACGACGCCGGTGCCCGGGCGCACCAGCGCGGGGATCTGGTAGCAGAGCGACTTGCCGCTTCCGGTCGGCATCAGGACGAGGGCGCCGCCGCCGCCGACGACGGTGTCGATGATCTCGGCCTGCTCGCCGCGGAACGTCGGGTACCCGAACACCTCGGCGAGCACCGTCAAGGGTCCCCGTTGCCTCATGTCAAGATGCCCGCGTAGCTTGATTCGTTGCCTCATCTGATTTTGCCCGGATGGTGGGTTGGGTTCGGGGTGCTTTCTTGGCCAGGGTCAAGGTGAGAAGTTGGTCGGTCAGG